>Ga0154020_10002894_pt1 | contig 20861 bp, 20 predicted proteins | sample Klosneuvirus_201_FD_109709 | JGI IMG/M metagenome (GOLD analysis project Ga0154020, IMG submission 109709) | Active sludge microbial communities from wastewater, Klosterneuburg, Austria - Klosneuvirus_20160825_MG | ecosystem: Engineered > WWTP > Aerobic digester > Activated sludge | place... | reverse complement strand
TCAGGTCCCGCCCCACACCTCGTGCACGATCTTCGCGACGATGCGGTCGGCGAAGCCGCGCGCCTGCGCGACCCGCCCCTTGCAGTTGTTGACGAGGATCGAGAACGCGACGGGGCTGCGACCCGGCGGGGCGAGCACGTAGCCGCTGAGCGCGACCGCGTCGTCGAGCGTGCCGGTCTTGGCCCGCACGGCGCGGCGCGCGTGCTCGGCCTTGAAGCGACCGTGCAGCGTGCCGTCGACGCCGCCGACGCTCAGGTGCGCCGCCATCTCGGGCTGGATGCTCGGCTCGCGCCACGCCCAGCGCAGCAGCGTGGCGAGCTCGTGCGCGGTGGCGCGGTTGGCGTCGAAGAGGCCGCTGCCGTTCTTGACCACCACGCCGGTGTCGAAGGCGCCGATCTTCTCGAGGAGCTTGGTGGCGAGCTCGGCGCCGTTCGCGGTGGTGGCGGGCTTGCCCTTCTTCTCGCCGCCGAGCACCTTCATCATCGTCTCGGCGTAGAAGTTGTTGCTGTCCTTGCCGACCGGCAGGAGCAACGCGCCGACCGGCGCCGACTTGTGCTTCGCGAGCAGCGTGTGCGCGCTCGCGGCGCCCGCCTTCACGTCGCCCTTCACCTCGATCCCCATGTCCTGGAGGATCGCCTTGAGCGCATAGCCGGCGAGCAGGCGCGGGTCCTCGACGCGGCGCGTGTAGGTCACGCCCTTCACGCTCGCAGGGATCGACCCGCTCACCTTGGCGAGCATGCGCGACGGGTCGGTCGGGTGCGCCGAGAGCGCGAACTGCACGTTCGTGCCGCCGCCCTCGTTCAGCTTGATGGTCCCCTCCACCTCGACGAACCCCGGCGGCCAGAACGAGACGATCGCGTGGTCGCCGCCCCCGGGGCGGATGGTCGCGACGACCGCGTTCTCGTCGAGCGAGATCGCCGCCACCGGCGCGCGGAACGGCATCCACTCGTTCGGTTGCTGCTCGAACGCGGGCGGCGCGAACGCCTCGTCGTAGAAGCGCTGGTCGACGAGGATCCCGCCGTCGATGCGCTTGACGCCGTCGCGCTTGAGCTCGAGCGCCATGGCGTACAGGTCGCCGGTGCGCAGCGAAGGGTCGCCGAAGCCGCGGAGCACGAGCGGCCCCGACAGCACCGAGCCCTTGCCCGAGGGGCCGTAGAGGCCCGTCTCGAAGCGGTGCTCCGGGTGGAGCAGGACCAGCGTGGCGACGGCCGTCACGAGCTTCGCGTTCGACGCAGGGTTGAGCGGCTGGTGCTCGCCGGCGGCGACCAGCACGCGGCCGGTGTCGATCTCGATGGCCTCCACGCCGACGTGAAAGCCCTTCACCTCGGCGCCCGCGGCGAGCCGGGCCAGCTCGGCGGCGATGGCGCCCGGCTTGGGCGCCGCCTCGCTCGAGGCCCGCGCCGGAAGGAGCAGTGCAGAAGCAGCGACCAGCCCAGCGGCGAGCGGGCGGAGCCAGCGTGATCGAGGCATGCCTCTCCTCTAGCCCAGCGAGCCCCCTGCCGAAAACTCGGCCCGCGGCGCCGCCCCTCGGTAAGGCGGGAGGCACATGCGGGTCCGCTCGTTCGCCGCCGCCGTGATCGGGGCCGTCCTCGCCCTCGCGCCCTCGAGCGCGGGCGCCACGGCGGTGTGGGGCGACGCCACGCTCCGCTCGGCCGATCGGCGCGTCGTGATCGACAAGGACGGCATCGCCGAGGTGGTCGAGGACGTCGGGATCCACGTGACCTCGAAGCACTTCCGTACCTTCGTCGTGGAGGGGATCGAGGAGGGCGCGACCGCGCCCACCGACCCGACGACCGTCGCCGGCATGGACGGCCTCGGCTGGCCGATCACCGTCACCGATCCGAAGGGCAACGTCTCGCCCGCGTTCGCGGAGCCCGCGAAGGAGCCGCGCCAGCTGCGCATCCGGCTCGGGGCCGATGGGCTGCCGCGCGGCGAGTTCACCGTCCACCTGCGCTACCGGGTCGACTTCGTCCGCACGCACCGCATCGTCCGCGACGGCAGCGCGCTCCGCCTCGCGCTCGGCGCGCCCCGCTGGCCCGAGGGCTACGACAACGGGAAGGTCACCGTGGTCCTGCCGGCGGCCGTCGGTGAGCCCCGCCTCACCGTCGCCGACGTCGGAGAGGTCGAGCACGCCATCGACGGCCTCGCGCTCGTGACCGTCAAGCGCGAAGGGGCCAAGGACACGCTCACCATCGTGCGGCCGCACGTGCCCCCGCACGACGACGCGCGGTGGATCCTGCGCGTCGATCCGCAGGCGTTCCCGGCCCTCGCGGCGGCGACGGGGGCCAACGACGTGGACGCACGACCGCTCGGTGGCACCCGCGCGCGCGGTCGTCCGGTCGCGCTCGCGATCGGAGCCGGGCTCCTCGGGCTGCTGCTGGCCTTCACCCTCCGCGCGCGGGACCGCGCCGTGCGCGCGCTCGCGACGCGGCTCGAGCTCCCGCCGCCTCGGCCCCTCGTGTCGTTCCTGTCCGACGACGTGCGCGCCGCCGCCTACGGGCTCACCGTCGGTGGCGCGGCCCTCGCGACCCTCCTCCTCCCCGCGCCCCTCGCGGTGCCGTGCATCGCCCTGTCGATGTCGCTGGCCGTGCTCCGGCCTCCCCGTGCCCCTTCCGCCCGCACCGCGGGTCGCTGGCTGCGCGTGCCGCGCGCACCCGCGCCGCAGCTCCCGCCGGCCTCCTTCGTGGACCCGAGCGGTCTCCCGGGCGCGCTCGCGGCGCTCGTCGTGATCGGTGGGGCGACCCTCGCGGCCGCGCTGCTCGGTGGCACGCACCCCCGGCTGGCCCTCGCGGTGGCGATGAACGTCGTCGTCCTCGCGCCGCTCTTCGTGACCGGCCGACGCGCGCAGATCGCGCCGTGCTCCACCAGGGGTGCTCTCGAGCTGCTCGCGCCGCTCGCCGCGCGCGGTCAGCTCGTGCAGCGCGCCGGCGCGCGGGGCCCGGCGGACGTCCGCGTGCGCTTCGAGCCGTCCGCGGAGGCGCGGACACGCGGCCTCGTCGGCATCGAAGCCGGCGCCGGCACCTCCGAGGGCTTCGCCGGCGTCGAGCTGCGCCTCGAGATCCTGTTCCGCACCGAGGCCGGCTCGGCCGCCGATCGGTCCCTCCGCGCGCTCGCCGAGGACCTCGAGGTGGTGCGCACCCTCGGTCGGGACCCGACCGAGAGCGTCACGGCCGTGCGCCTGTCCTCCCAGGCCAGGGAGGGGGTCTTCGAGCTCCTGACCCGCGCGGAGGCCGCGATCCTGGGGACCGAGGACGCCACGCTACCCGAGCGAAGAAGGACTCCGAGGGCCCTCGTGGCGCCGGCAGTTGGCTTCGGGCCGTCGCACTCCTAGGCTCCGCCCCCCGTGTTTCCGTCCCATGTCCTCGCCGTTCACGCGGAGCCGCTCGTATCCGGGCGCCGTGTGGCCTTCCTTGCGCCCAACGACCCGAGCCTCGTCGAACTCCTGTTCGATCGAGGGGCGAGGGCGGTGCACGTGTACGACCCGTCTTTGCCGCCCTCCGAGCCCGCCAAGAGCGACGGCGAGGGGTTGGTCCTCGCGCCGCTCCGCGCCCTCGATCTGGGGCTCCGCGAGGGCGTCTTCGACCTCGTCTTCGCGCCCGATCTCGCGCTGCTCGGCGACCCGGAGTCGGTGCTCGCGCAGGTCCGCCGCCTGGTCGGCGCCCGCGGTGTCGCGCTGATCGGCTGCCGCAACGAGGCCGGGGGCTCTCCCTGGCTGCCGGCCCCCGAGGCCAACGTCCCCGCGCCCTCGTACCGCGCGTTCTACGACCTCTGCGCGCTGCAGTTCGCCGACGTGCGCATGCTCGGCGTGGTGCCGTTCGCGGCCTATGCCGTCGCGGAGCTCGGCCCCGATCAGGAGCCCGCGGTCGCGTTCGACACGTCGCTCACCGAATCGCCCGAGGCCCCCGAGTGGTTCGTCGCGGTGGTGGCCCAGCACGGCGGCGCCTCGGTGCTCGAGGCGTTCGACCTCGTGCAGTTCCCCCGCGACGAGCTCGCGAAGACGGGCGTCGATCGCTCGCTGGTGGAGCAGCTCGAGGCGCGCCTCCTCGTCTCCGACCAGAAGCGCTCCGAGGCCGAGGCTCGCGCCGGCGAGGCCGGCCTCCGCGCCGAGCGGGAACACGCCGAGCTCGCCTCCGCGCTCGACGACGTGCGCCGCCTCCGCGACAAGCTCTCGAAGCTCCCCCGCGAGGTCGAGGAGGAGCGCGGCGCCAAGCGCCGGCTCGAGGCCGAGCTCGCCAAGGTGAAGCCGGAGCTCGCCGAGCTGCGCGAGCTCCGCCTCACGCTGGAGGCCGAGCTCATCGAGGCCCGCACCCAGCTCGCGACGCCCGGCGTCCGTGGAGGCGTGCCGCTCGCCGAGGCGCAGCGCATGGCGGAGGAGCTCGCGCACGCGCTCGCCGAGGTGAGCGAGCTGCGCGAGCGGTTCGCCACCCAGACCCGCGCCGAGAGCGAGCTGCGCCACCGGCTCGACGAGAAGGAGCGCGAGCTCGCCGCCTCGCTGACCCGCGCGAAGGGCCTCGAGGACCGCCTCGAGAACCAGCTCGCCGAGGACTCCTCTCGCTCCAACGTCGATCAGGAGACGATGACCGTGCTGACCCAGCACGCGCGGGCCGCCGAGGCCCTCGCCGAGCGCCTCCAGCGCGAGCTGCTCCACGGGCAGAAGACCCACGAGCAAGAGGTCCAGGAGCTCGAGGCCGCCCTCCGCGCGCGCGGCGCCGAGCTGCGCGCGGCCCGCGCCGAGAACGACCGCCGCGAGCGCATGCTGCACGAGCTGCTCGCCGAGCTCGAGACCGCACAGGTGTCGGTGGAGCCGGTCGCTTCGGCGCTCGAGGCGTCCCTCGAGAACGCGCTCGTGACCGCCCGGGCCGAGCGCGATCAGCTCGCGCGCGACGCGGCCCGTCGCGAGGCCGATCTGCAGAGCGCGTTCTGGCGCGTCGCCGAGCTGGAGCGACAGGTCGAGGCGGAGGCGCAGCGGGTCCTCGGCGCAGAGCCCGCCCACGACGTGCCGAACCTGCCCGCCGACAAGGGCACGGAGCTCGACGCGCTCCGACAAGCCCTGCAGCAGGAGCACGAACGCGCCGCGCAGCTCGAACGCCGGCTCGCCCAGGGAGACGACGCGAGCCTCCGCGCCGCGCTCGCCGAGCGCGATACGCTCATCGCCCAGCTCTCGGCCCAGCTCTCGGCCCAGCGCGCCACGTCGCGTGGCGTCTCCTGACCCGCGCCCTCCACTTCGTGCGTCGTCACCCGTTGACAGGCCGCCTGACCAGCCTCAGCTTGCGCGACAGCGTCTGACCCCTCCTCGTGGGCAACGCGTCTCGACACCGATAGCGCCTCGATATCCCCATGGACGAACGCCGTGATCTGTACGAAGTGCTGGGGGTAGGGCGCGAGGCGGGGCCAGACGAGATCCGCAAGGCCTACAAGCAGGCCGCGCTCAAGCACCACCCCGATCGCAACAACGGCGATCCCGTCGCCGCCCAGCGCTTCAAGGAGGCCACGGAGGCGTTCCAGGTCCTCTCCGACGAGCAGAAGCGCGCGATCTACGACCAGTACGGCTTCGCCGGCCTCGAGGGTGGGGGAGGAGGCTTCCCGGGTGGCGTCGATCTCGGCGACATCTTCGGCAACTTCCAGGATCTGTTCTCCGAGTTCTTCGGCGGGGGTGGCCAGCGCGGGCGCGGCCGCGGTCCACGCCGTGGCGCCGATCTGCGCGTCCAGGAGCGGCTGCCGCTCAAGGACGCCGCGTTCGGCTGCAAGCGCGAGCTCGCGATCGCGTTTCCCGCGCCCTGCGAGCGGTGCAACGGCAACGGCGCCGAGCCAGGGACGCAGCCCACGGCGTGCGGCACGTGCCGCGGCTCCGGACAGGTCTCCAACGCGCGGGGCTTCGTCATGTTCACCGCGCCGTGCCCCACGTGCCGCGGCGAGGGGCGCATCCTCAAGAGCCCCTGCACGCAGTGCCGCGGCCAGGGACAAGAGGCGCGACAGAAGAAGGTCGTCGTCAGCTTCCCGGCGGGCATCGACGAAGGCCAGGTCCTGCGCATCCCCGGCCAGGGAATGCCCGCGCCGAACGGCGGCCATGCCGGAGACGTCCTCGTGCAGATCGAGCTCGAGCCCGACCCGCGCTTCGAGCGTCACGGCGCCGATCTCGCCACGCGGCTCAAGGTCGGCGTCGCCGACGCAATCCTCGGGGCCAAGCTCCCGGTGGCCACGCTCGACGACGAGCCGCTCGAGATCGAGCTGCCGGCCGGCACCCAGCCCGGCCACGTGGTGGTGGTCCGGGGTCGCGGCGTCCCGAAGCTCGAAGGCAAGGGGCGCGGTCGCGGCGCGCTGCACGTGGTGGTCGAGGTGGAGGTGCCGCGCGGCGACGCGCTCGAGGCGGCGACCCGGCAGCTGGTCGAGCAGCTCCGCGAGGCGTTGCGCGCGAGCGGCGGCCAGCCGAGCGAGACCCCCGTCACCGAGACCGGCGCCGAGACCACCGAGACCGGGACGGGCTGAGCCCGCGGAGACGGCCGCCCCTTGCCGATGAGGGGTCGCCTCCGCTAGGGTGCGCGGCCCATCTCTCACCCCTCGTCGAGGCCACTCCCGATGTCGTCGAAGCTCGAACAGTTCCTCACCGCCCAGAAGATCGACCAGCGCCAGCTCCTCGCCGTCTCGGCGGACCTCGAGTCGCTGCGCCCCGCGGATCGCGCGCTCCGCCTCGCGAAGCGTCAGGGCAAGAAGGAAGAGGGCGACAAGAAGGGCGCCGCCGAGACCCGCAAGCCGCGCTCGGGTCGGCCCCTCAACGAGGTCACCCTCAGCAAGATCTACGCGGGCAAGCCGGTCAGCGGCCCCACCAAGAGCCGCCTGCTCCGCGCCGTCAACACGATCCTCGAGCGCAAGAAGGCCGACAAGGTCGAGCTCGTCGCGCTGTTCGATTTCGCCCCCAAGGCCTGAGCTGCAGGGGGGCTGAGCCCGCTGCAGGGCGGTCGATGCCCGTCGTTCGCTGCGCAGAGACCGAGCAACTCTCGGTCGGCTCGCGCCGACGACGGGCATGCTGCGCCTGCACCCGCTCGATCCACGATTTCCTCGTCGGCTGAACGACGCCGATCCCCCCGCGGTCCTGGTCGCCGAGGGACCGCTCGCGACCCAGCTCGACTGCCTCGCCGCCGTCTCGATCGTCGGGACACGCCGGCCGTGCACCGAGGCCCTGGAGTTCACGCGGCGCCTCGCGTGGTCGCTGGCCGAGGCCGGGATGGTGATCGTCTCCGGCGGGGCGCGCGGCATCGACACGATGGCCCATCGCGCTGCTCTGGAGGCGCGGGGCAAGACCGTGGCCGTGTTGCCCGGGGCCATCGACGCCTGGGTGCCGGCCGAGAACGCCTCGCTGTTCCGCCGCATCCGCGAGAACGGCGCGCTGGTCGCCATCGTCGAGCGCCCCCAGCGCCCGCGCTTCCACGCCCGCAACGCCGTCATCGCGTGCCTCTCCGATCACGTGGTGGTCACGGCGGCGCCGATCGAGAGCGGGGCCCGGAACACGGCGAACTTCGCCCGCAAGGCGGGGCGCCGGTTGTGGGTCGTGCCCGGCTCTCCGTGGGACGAGTCGATGGCCGGTTGTGGCCTCGAGCTGTCCATCGGCGGCGCGCAGCCCCTGCTCGCGCCCGAGCAGCTGCTGCGACACCTGCGCGGCGACTCGATCGTCCCTCGGGTGTCGGAGCTCCGTCCCGTCGGCGCGCGTGCCCGCGCCACGACGCAGGAGCTCTTGCCGTTCCTCGGCGCCGACGAGCACGACGTGCTCGCGCGGCTCGCCGAGCGGCCGGCGACGATCGACCAGCTCGTGATGCTCACGCAGCGGAGCGCCTCCGCGATGACGGCGGCGCTCGGTGGCCTCACGGTGCGCGGGCAGGTCCGCGAGATCGAGCCGGGCGTGTTCGCGGTGGCGCGGCGGCCGGCAGCGACTAGGCCGTGAACTCCTTGACGACGAGCTTCGCGCGGTCACCGATGCCGAGCCCGAGGTCGGCGGCGGCGGCGATGTAGCTGGGCTCGCGGCCCGCATCCTTGAGGGTCTTGAGGCCCTTGTCCTTGCGGACCTTCTCGACGAGCTCCCAGCCGTACAGGTCCATCGCGACCGGATCGGTGGCGACGTAGACGGCCTCGTGCGGCACGTACGAGACGACCTCGACCGGCCCGCCGTCGTACATCAGCTTGTAGCCGTCGGTGATGTGGAGCCGCACGCGGCTCTTGATGGCCTCGTGCGCGTAGAGCTTGGCGATCTGCGGGCTCGCGTGGTGCCCGTGGTGCTCGTGCGGCACGTCGATCGATCCGTGGGTCATGTTCTTGAGGCAGCCCGTGTACCCGCAGATCGCGTGGTCCTTGATGAGCGAGACGTTGATGACCGCCGTCGCCTCCATCAGGGGGCGCGCGAACTTGGTCATGATCTTCCCCTTGCCGTCCAGGATCGGGATGGCGGGGGTGAGCATGTCCTTGTTGTTGTGGGTGGCCGTCTTGACGCCGGCGGGGACGTTGCTCGCGTCGACGCGGGTGCCCGCGAGGAACGACGGATACTGCTCGTAGACCACGATCGACGAAGCCGGGATGCCCGCCTCGATGAGACCCGCGAGGATCGAGTCGACCAGCTCCTTGTTGGTGCCGAACTTCTTGCCCTTGGCGATGCCGTTCAGCTTCACCGCGACCTTGTCGTCCTTGTGGACGAAGCGCGCGAACGCCTTGCCCAGCGACTTCTCGCCGGTGAACTCGAACATCGCCTTCTCGAGCATCGCCTTGGCGTCGTTCGGGTTCGGGTAGAGCCCGTTGGCCTGGAGGGACCCCGCCTTGTTGACCCGCACGATCTTGCCGGGGACGGAGAGCGGCGTGAAACCGGCGGGCGGGCTCGCGGCGAGCGACCCGGTCGGGGCGGGGGGCGCCGCGGCGGCGTCGCCGACGACACCCAGCGTGGTGAGCGCGGCGGCGGCGGTGGCGCTGGCGGCGACGAACGCCCTCCGGCTCAGATCACCGTGGCTCGGATCTCCGTTCGACTCGGACTCGTTGCCGCTGGCCTGCTCGGGCGCCTGATCATCCATCATGGGCGGGCAGTCTAGCGGCCTGGTCGTGGGGCCGGCCAGCCCTCGGCGGCGGCCGCCGGCGGAAATCGTCCACCGCCGGCGGCGCCGAGCGGATTCATCGAGAAATCAGGGGTCTTCGACCTGGCATCCCTCGCGCAATGGCTGGGCTCGCGCTCTGCGCAGAAAGCGAGAACCCCATGTTGGACATCGACACCATCCCCATGCAGAACCCCAGCCGTGCGAGCAAGGCCGTCTACACGATCGTGGATCGGCCCGGCTCCAAGAGCATCTGGGTCCACATCGGCTGGGCCCACATCAACCACGACGGTTCGTTCAACCTGCACCTCGATGCCTTGCCGCTGAACGGCAAGCTGCAGGTGCGCGACTGGACGCCGCGCGACCAGGCCACGCCCCGTCGCGACGAGCGGCGCGACGACCTGCGGGCGGCGCTCTGATCGCGGCGCGCGCGAGGGCCTTCGTCGGTGGGGCTGGTCTCACCGGCGGGGTCCCTCGCGCGCGACGCACTCCTCCGGAGTCGAATCATGACCCGCACCCGCGTCCTCCTCGTCCTCGTGCCGGTCGTCGGCGCGCTCCTGTTCTGGTTGAGTCGGCCCGCGTCCAGCGCTGGCGTCGCGGGCGCTCTGCCCGCACTGCCTTCCAGCGTCGAGATCGAGGTCGGCCCCGCCTCGTCTTCGTCGGTCGACGCCACGCCCGAAGCCGAGGTGGAGACCGCAGCTGCCGACAGCAAGCCGGCGCTCGAGGTCCTCAGCGACGGCGCCCTGATCGTCGATCTCAACCGCGCGAGCGAGCAGGACCTCCGCCGCCTCTCCGGCATCGGGCCGGGCCGCGCGCGCGCGATCCTCGCGCTGCGCGACAAGCTGGGCCGGTTCAAGTCGATCGACGACTTGCTCCGGATCAAGGGTTTCGGAAAAGCCACCCTCCGTCGGCTCCGTCCTCAGCTCCGCGTCTAGCCAAGACTACGCGCAATGAGCTAGGCGCAATCTATTCGCCTCATGTATGCTCCCTTTGTCAGGCAAAACGCCTGGCGGGGAGGGGACTTTGACGCCTGGAATGAGCCAAGAAGTGGAGGATGCCGCGTTCCGGCACCGACCATCGGATGCCCGGCTGTTCGCGCATCCGCGCCTCGAGATCGTCGCCGAGATCGCTCGTCGTCCGGGGGTGAGCTTTCGCAGCCTCTGTGAAGACCTCGCCCTCTCCGACGGCAACCTCAGCGCGCACCTGCGCGCCCTGGAGGAGTCCGGCGCGATGCGCGTCGAGCGCACGTTCGACGGCCGCCGTCGATTGTCGCAATACCACCTCACCGACGACGGTCGCGCACGGCTTCGTGCCTACGTCGACTGGCTCGGGCGGTTTGCGCAAGCGATGCGTCCACTCGTGTGACGACCTCGTCGAACAGCGATCGCGCCGTTGCGGCGAGATGAACCTGGGTCTAGCGTCCGCCGCCCATCGACGGAGGAATCGCCATGGCCACCAAGATTGCGATCAACGGGTTCGGACGTATCGGTCGTTGCATCGTTCGCGCGATGCTGGAGCGCAACGAGTCGGATCTCGAGCTCGTGGCCATCAACGATCTCACGAGTCCCGCCACGCTGGCCCACCTGCTCAAGCACGACTCCGTGCACCGCCGCGCGCCGTTCAGCGTCGAGGTGAAGGACAACGCCCTCGTCATCGCCGGCAAGACCATCAAGGTCACCGCCGAGAAGGACCCGAGCAAGCTCCCCTGGAAGGCCGACGACGTCGCCATCGTGCTCGAGTGCACCGGGCACTTCCGCGACCAGGCGGGCTGCAAGGCCCACCTCGCGGCCGGCGCCAAGAAGGTCATCATCTCGGCCCCGGGCGAGAAGGACATCGACGGCACGTTCTGCGTCGGCATCAACTCGAACGAGTACGACCCGAGCAAGCACCACATCATCAGCAACGCGAGCTGCACCACGAACTGCCTCGCGCCGGTGGCCAAGGTGCTGCAGGAGGGCTGGGGCATCCTCCGCGGCCAGATGACCACCATCCACTCGTACACCAACGACCAGATGGTGCTCGATCTCCCGCACAAGGATCTGCGCCGCGCCCGCGCCGCCGCGCTCTCCATGATCCCCACCTCGACCGGCGCCGCCAAGGCGATCGGCCTCGTGCTCCCGGCCCTCAAGGGCAAGCTCGACGGCCTCGCTATCCGCGTCCCCACCCCCGACGTCTCCATCGTCTCGCTGACCGTGCAGGTCGAGAAGGCCGCCACCCGCGACGCGGTCAACGCCGCGCTCCTCGAGGCCAGCAAGGGCTCGCTCGCCGGCATCCTCGGCTACACGACCGAGGAGCTCGTCTCCAGCGACTTCATCGGCGACCGTCACTCGTCCATCGTCGACAGCAAGCTCACCCAGGTGATCGGCGACCAGCTGATCTCGATCCAGACCTGGTACGACAACGAGATGGGCTTCTCCCACCGCATGGTGGACCTCGGCAAGATCCTCGCCGCGAAGCTCTGAGAAAAGGAGGCCCCCATGGCGATGCTCGACGGGATCCACTCCATCAAGGACCTCACCCTCGAAGGGCGTCGCACGTTCGTGCGCGTCGACTTCAACTGCCCGCTCGAGGAGCAGGACGGCAAGATCGTCGTCTCCGACGACACGCGCATCCGCGAGGCGCTGCCCACGCTGCGCCACGCCCTCGAGCACGGCGCGCGCCTCGTGCTCGCGTCGCACCTCGGCCGGCCGAAGCCCGGCAAGGACAACAAGAAGCTCTCCCTCGAGCCCGTGGGGGCGCGCCTCTCCGAGATGCTCGGGGTCGAGGTGCTCCTGCCCGACGACTGCGTGAGCGACGCGGCCCGCCGCATCGTGAAGGAGCTGCGCACCGGCCAGGTGTGTCTGCTCGAGAACCTGCGCTTCCACGCCGAAGAAGAGGCCGACGACGAGACGTTCGCCCGACAGCTCGCCGAGCTGTGCGACGTCTACGTCGACGACGCCTTCGGCGCCGCCCACCGTGCCCACGCGAGCGTGCACGCGCTCGCGCGGCTCGTCCCCGAGCGCGCGGCAGGCCTCCTGATGATCAAGGAGATCACCGCGCTCTCGAAGCTGATCGAAGCGCCGCCGCACCCGTACGTCGCCGTGCTCGGTGGCGCCAAGGTGTCCGACAAGATCGAGGTCCTCGACCAGCTGCTCGAGCGCGTCGACGCGCTCCTCATCGGCGGCGCGATGGCCAACACGTTCCTCGCCGCGCAGGGCGTCGACATGGCGGCCTCCAAGATCGAGGCCGACAAGCTGCCGCTCGCCCGCACCATCCTCGAGAAGGCCAAGAGCAACCGCCGCAAGGTGGAGCTGCTCCTGCCGACCGACGTCGTCGTGGCCAAGAGCCTCGACGCCACCGAGGGGTCGATCGTCGACGTGGGTACGGGGCTGCCGACCGGCACGATGGCCCTCGACGTCGGTCCGCGCACGGTGGCGGCCTTCGCGGCCACCTTCGCCAACGCGCGCACCATCCTCTGGAACGGCCCGCTCGGTCTGTTCGAGAAGGCGCCGTTCGCGGCGGGCACCTTCGGGATCGCCAAGGCCATCGTCGCCGCGACCGCGCGCGCCGAGTCGCCCGCGTTCTCGGTGATCGGCGGCGGCGACTCGGCCGCGGCGGTGCACGCCGCCGGCGAAGAGGTCGCGGCCGGCATCTCGCACATCTCCACCGGCGGTGGCGCTTCGCTCGAGCTGCTCGAGGGCAAGAAGCTCCCCGGAATCGAGGCGCTGCGCGGCGCCGCGGTGGGGCGCTGACATGAACGCGGCGCGCATCCCGCTGGTCGCCGGCAACTGGAAGATGCACCACGGGGGCGCGTCGGCGATCGAGCTCGCCGCCGAGCTCACCCGCCGCGCGGCGCGCATCGACGGGGTCGAGATCGTCCTCGCCCCGCCGTTCACCGCGCTCGCGGCGGTCGCCATGACCTGCGCCGAGATGGCCGAGATGGAGCACACGACCCCGCTCCGCGTCGCCGCTCAGAACGTGCACGCCGAGGACAAGGGCGCGTTCACCGGCGAGATCTCGCCGCCGATGCTGCTCGAGGCGGGGTGCACCTGGGTCATCGTCGGCCACAGCGAGCGGCGTCAGCTGTTCGGCGAGACCGACGCGATGGTGGCGCAGAAGGCCAAGGCCGCGCTCGCCCACCGGCTCCACCCCATCGTCTGCATCGGCGAGACCCTCGCCGAGCGCGAGGCGGGGCGCGCGCTCGAGGTGGTGCTCGGCCAGCTCGCGGCGGTCACCGACGTGCTCGTCGCCGGCAAGGGGGCCGTCGTGGTCGCCTACGAGCCGGTCTGGGCCATCGGCACCGGCAAGACCGCCACTCCCGCCGACGCGCAGGAGATCCACGGCGCCATCCGCAAGGCCCTCGCCGAGCGCGACCCGGTCCTGGCCGGCAAGACGCGCATCCTCTACGGCGGCAGCGTCAAGCCCGACAACACGGCCGAGCTCCTCGGGCAACCCGACATCGACGGGGCGCTCGTGGGCGGGGCCTCCCTGGACGCGGCGTCGTTCGAGGCCATATTGCGGGCAGCACGTCAGCTCCTCGACCGTCCGGCTCGGACGGAGTAAGGGGCCGGCTGCTTTCCGCGGCCCTCCGCGCCTTCTCCTCGCCGTCCTACGCCACGTCTCTCGGACCCTCGATGACCATCCTCGTCACCATCATCCACGTCTTCGTCTGCGTGTTCCTCATCCTCGTGATCCTGCTCCAGCAGGGCCGTGGAGGCGGCATGGGCGCGGCGTTCGGTGGCGCGAGCCAGCAGGTCTTCGGCGGCGCCGGCGCGGGCAACTTCCTCACGAAGCTCACCGAGGTCTGCGCGTTCACCTTCATGTTCACCTCGCTGCTCCTCGCCGGCCTCGCCTCGCAGCGCGGGCCGTCGAAGTACGAGGAGGCCGCGAAGGTCGTCTACGCCGGGCAGGTGGCCGTGCCCTCGGCCAGCGCGCCGCCGATCGTCCCGCCGATCGTTCCGCAGCCGACTCCGCTCGAGATGCCGCTGCCCATCGCGCCCGGAACTCCCTCGGGTGCCGCGTCCGGCGAGCCGCTCGTGCCCGCGCCGGGGAGTGCCGCGCCTTCCGCTGCGCCGATCCTCCCCCTGATCCCCGCGCCGTCCGCGAGCCACTGAGTCCCGCCGTTCTCTGAGCGACGGCACCCATGGTCGATCGGCCGGACGATCGATCGCGCCTCCTGCGCGACCTGCTGCTGGTCGCCGTGGGCGCCGCGATGGCGCGCGTGGTCGGCGCGATCCTGATCCGCGCTCTCGGCTTCTCGGTGGTCAGCGACGACGACTTCGCGCGCGTCGTGCTCGCGCAGAAGCAAGCGGCCACGCCCCACCTCGACCCGACGGGCACGAGCTGGCTGCCGCTGCCGTTCTGGGTGGTCGGCGCCGGCCTGCGCGTGTTCGGCGCGAGCCTCGCGGCCGCGCGCGCGCTCTCCTTCGCGGCCGGACCGCTGTTCGGCGCCTTGCTCGGCGCGTTCGCGGTGGGCGTGGGGATGCGTCGCTCGCGCGCCCTCGCGGCCTCCGCCGCCGCCGCCGCGATGCCGTGGTCGATGCAGCTCGGCGTCGCCACCGTGCCCGAGGTACCGGCCGCGGTCTGCGCCGCCATCGGGTGCCTGGCCCTCGCTTCGTCGAACCCGCGGGCGCGGCTCCTCGGCGGCGGTGCGCTGCTCGTCTCGACGCTGAGCCGGTACGACGCGTGGGTCGTGGCAGCCGCGTTCGCCCTCCTCACCACCGTGGACGCACTGCGGGGGCCCAAGGGCTCACGCGGCGCCTTGCTCGCGGCCGCCGCGCTCGCGCTGCTCGGACCGGTCGGGTGGACGCTCTACCAGTGGCGCGCGTTCGGGCAGCCGTTCCGCTACCTCGGGCTCGTGCGCAGCTACCGGCGGGCGCTCGGGCAGGGGCCGCCGCTGCGCGCACGCCTGCTCGGATACCCGCTCGGGATCGTGGAGGAGATGCGCGAGGTGCTGGGCGCCCTCCTGGTCGGCGCGGTGTCCACGCGGAGCGGCAGCAGATCTTCGAGGTCGGGCGATCTCGCGTGGGGTCGCCCGCTCGCGCTCGCGGGCCTGCAGCTCGTCGTGCTCGTGGCCGGCGACGTGCGCGACGGCGCGCCGACCCACCACCCGGAGCGCGCGCTGCTGGGTCCCGCCCTCGTGGTGGTGTTCTTCGCTGCGGACGCGCTCGGCGGCGCGCTCGCGGTCGTCTCGCCGAAGAGGGCGCTCGGCTTCGGGGTGGCCGCGGCGCTGGCCTACGCCGGCTGGGTCGGGGTGCGCCTCCACCGCTCGCTGCGCTGGTACGACGCGGCGCCTCGTGCCCGCGAGGTGGCGGCGGGCGCCGCCCTCGCGAACGCCGTGCCCGCGGGCACCAAGGTGCTGCTCGACACGCGAGATTTCCCCGGCGGTGGGCTCGACTACGGCTACTACGCGGTGCTCGCCGCGCTGGGACGACCGCTCGATGCGACGGTCGATCGCGACCAGGATCCGCGCAAGCCCCGCCGCGCCTCGGCGTTCGCCTCCGAGGCCGCCCTCTCGGCCCGACGCATGGAGATCGGCGCCCGCGCCGCGCTCGCCTGGGGAGAGGTGCGGGCCGGGGTGGCCGTGGCCACCGGGGCCCGCGTGGTCGCGCGCGACGGAGGCGCGGAGGGCTGGGTGGTCGTCGTCTGGCCGTGACGGACAAGGAATGTCCGCCGGGGCGGAAGGAGGGTCCAAGGCGCGTTGACGGCCATGGCCGCGCGGCTTAGCGGACTCAGATGGCTGAAGGGCTCAATCGCGTCATGTTGCTCGGAAACCTCGGTGCCGATCCCGAGCTCCGTTTTGGTCAGTCGGCAGAGCAGGCCGTGCTCAAGCTCCGGCTCGCCACCACCGAAAGCTACTTCGACAAGCGCACCAACGAGCGCAAGGAGCGGACCGACTGGCACAACGTCGTCGTGTTCGGCAAGCGGGGCGAGGCCCTGCAGAAGATCCTGTCCAAGGGCTCGACCATCTTCGTCGAGGGTCGCATCCAGACCGGCAGCTACGAGAAGGACGGCCAGAAGCACTACCGGACCGACATCGTGGCCAACAACATCATCCTCGCCGGCGGTCGCGGCGGTGGTGCCCGCGACGACGCGGGCGCGCGTGGTGCCGGCGGTGGCGGTGGCGGTGGCTTCCGCAACGAGCGCCCGAGCTTCGAGCGCGGCGGCGGTGGCGGCGGTGGCGGCGGTGGCGGGGGCGGACGCCCGGCGCCCCCGGCCGACGATTTCGGCGACGATTTCGGGGGTGGCGGCGCGGGCGGGGGAGGCACCGACGACGATATTCCGTTCTGAACGGCAGCCGGAGCGTGGAAGGGCGGTGAATCAACCCACCGCCCCTGCCGTCGGTCCAGAAAGAAGTGGGACAGCAACTGGAAAGGTCGCTCCGGCGAGGTTATCGATGAACACCATGAAGCGCATCGCGGTCGTCTCGGGCACGGCAGTCCTCGGTCTCTCCGTCTTCGTCGTCGCGTGCGACAAGAGCGCGGGGGCCGCTGCGGGCGCTGTGGGCTCTCCCAATGGTGCGTCGGCGGTCGGCTCGGCTTCGGTCGACGCGACCAACTACAAGATCGAGCTCAAGCCGGAGGCCTCCTACGCCGCGGGCAAGGAGGGCACCTTCCAGATCATCGTCAAGACCAAGGGCGAGTATCACGTCAACGACGAGTTCCCGAGCAAGTTCAAGGTGCTCGAGTCGGCCAACGTGACCTACGCCCAGGCCAAGATCGAGAAGCTCAAGGACGCCTCGGCCTTCGCCCTCACCAAGTGCAGCAAGGACTCCAAGGACAGCTGCACCATGGTCCTCACGGTCAAGTTCACCCCCGCCAAGGGCGCCACCAAGATCGGCGGCGAGCTCTCGTTCGGGGTGTGCAACAAGGACTCGTGTCTGATCGAGAAGAAGTCGCTCGACTCCGACATCAAGGTGAACTGAATCGGTGGTCGTTGCCGCTCGCGTAGCCGCCGAGAGGGGCCTGCTCGGCGGGGCCCTCGCGGTGGCGCTGGTCGGGTGCAGCAGCGAGAGCTTCGACGTCGGCGCCGCGGATTCGGCGGTGGACGCCGCCGACGCTGCTGACATCGGCGTCGAGGCCCCACCTGCCGATGCCGTGGCGGATACTGCGGGGTGCGATCCCAAGAAGGGCGACCTCGTCGGGTGTGCTTGCGCCACCCCCGGCGCCTTCCGCGACTGCTTCCTGGGAGACCGAGGCAGCAAGAGCCCCTGTCGCGTCGGCGGCACGCAAGCGTGCAAGGCCGGGCGCTGGATGGGGTGCGAGGGGGCCACGGCGCCTCTCGCCAAGGATGCTTGCTACGACGACGTCGACAACGACTGCAACGGGGTGGTCGACGATGCGTGCAAGGGCACCGACGGCTACGACCTCTGCAAGGACCTCGCGTCCGGCGTCACCGACGCCATCCTCGTCGATCCGCCCACGCCCAAGGTCGGGTCCACGTTCAACCTGTTCATCCTCTCCAAGGGCTCGCTCGGCAACCCTCGGCTGGGGATCAACGGGAGCTACTGCGCGGGCGGCGCTGGCCTCGCTCCCGCCGTGGCGGGCAAGGGCTGTGGCGGCTGGAACGCCGTCCGGCAGACCCTCACCACCACGGGTCCCCTCTCGACCCCTGGCACCTACTCCCTGGTGGTCTACGTGGACAACCCCGGGGCCCCCTGCGTCGTGCCCTACTCGCGGACCCTCACGGGCTCGATCACCATCGTCAAGTAGGCGCTCGATCCCCAAAAAAGACCGCGGGCGCCACCTCTCTCGAGGGCGCCCGCGTCGTCGTGACGAGGCTCAGCCGGCGACGGCGGCCCAGGCGCGCTGGTAGTCCTCGAAGGTGTCGACTTCCATCCAGCCCTTGAAGGTCTCGACGGCCTTGACCGGCACCTTGCCGTCGTCGATGACCGCCTGGAGCATGTCCGGCAGCGACGCGGTCTTCGGATCGGCGGCCTCGCCGAACTTCTTCCCGGCCTCGAGAGCGCGCTGGTAGGTCTCGACGAGGGCGCGGGCGCCCTTGTCGGTGACCATCACGATGCCGACGAACTCGGCGTGGGCCTCGGCGACGGCGATCTGCTGGCCGACGCGCTTGACGTCGGGGAGGTCGCCGCTGGCGGAGATGGCGCGGGCGCCCGTGTTGGCGGGGGCGTTGGCGAGCTGGACGAGGTCGAGCCGCGGGCGGGCCTCGATCTCGGCGCGGGCCTGCTCGAGGGTGCGGTCGACGAGGATGGCGATGTCGGCGTCGGCCGAGAGCAGCTTCTGCACGATGACGGTGTCGAACAGGATGTCGCCGTAGAGGACGAGCGAGCGGCCCTCGCCGGTCTTGCTGTGGCCGACGATCTCCGCCGAGGCCTTGAGCAGCGAGACGGCCTCGCCGGTGGTCTCGTACTCGGTGTTCTCGTAGTAGCGGACGTTGGGCAGGTTGATCTTGGCGGCCTGGAAGCCGCGCACGACCGCGATGTCCTTGACCGCGAGGGTGTTGAGCGCGCCGACCTGGCGCTCGAGGATCGACTTGCCCTTGAGGTCGAGCATCGCCTTCGGGATCTCGGCGCCGACGGGGCCGACGGCCTTGCCGCTGCCCGCCGCGAGGACGACCGCGTTCACGCGCTCGCCGCCGGCCGGGAGGAACGACTCCTCCTGGTGCTTCATGGTGTCGACGCCGACGAGGTCGTAGACCTCCTCGAGCGAGACGATCCACGGGTCGGCCGCGGCCGCCTTGTGCTCCTTGGCGATGGCGCCGAGGGTGTCGCGCATGGCCTTGATCGAAGAGCGGAGCGCGTGGTTCGCGTAGATGACCACCTTGAAGCCCGAGTCGTGGAGCTGCTCGGCGCTGATGCCCTTGTAGATGGTGGGCACGCAGACGAGCGGGGTCTTGGGAGCGAGCTCCTTCCAGGCCTTGGCGAAGCCGAGCACCTCGTCGGGCGACTTGCTCTTGCTGTGGATCAGCACGAGGTCGGCGCCCGCGTCGGCGTAGGCCTTGCCGCGCTTGAGGGCCTCGTCCATGCCCCAGCCCGCGATGAGCGCCTCGGTGCGCGCGATGACGACGAAGGCCTCGTCGCGCTGCGCGTCCTTCGCCGCCTTGATCTTGCCGGCGAACTCCTCGGCCGACTCGAGCTCGCGCTTGACGCCGGCGTAGAACGAGCAGCGCTTCGGGAAGATGTTGTCCTCCATGCAGATCGCCGCGATGCCCGCGCGCTCGTAGGCCTGCACGGTGCGGATCACGTTGATCGCGTTGCCGAAGCCGTTGTCGCAGTCGGCGATCACGGGGATGCCGGTGACGCGGTCGATCGCCTCGGCGACGGCGACGTTCTCGCCCATCGTGAGGATGTTCGCGTCGGGGGTGGCGAACGAGGCGCTGATCTCGAACCCGCTGGCCCAGATCGCGTCGAAGCCCGCGCGCTCCACGAGCACTCCGGAGAGGCCGTGGTGGGCGCCGGCGACGAGCAGAGGACCCGGCTTGGCGAGGCGCTCGCGGAGGAGCTGGGCCTTGCTGACGTTGCGACGCGGCTGGGAGACGGACATGCGGACTACCTTCTGGCTGGGGTTCGGTGAACGGAGCGGAACGAGGTGCACTGCGGCCGCCTCGGCCGCTCCGCCGACGACTGTGCGAAGTACCTCTCGGTAGAGGTACCGTCAACGCGAACGGACCTACACACTGCTTGCTTTGTTCGCCCTGCGTGCCGCCGCTACGGCGCTGCGCCCCTTCGCGACGTCACTTCCGGGCTCATGGGTCTCACACCGGGTCACTTCTTCGCGTAGTCGTAGAAGCCGCGGCCGGTCTTGCGACCGAGCCAGCCCGCGGCGACGAGGTTGCGCAGGTTGGTGGCGGGCCGGTACTTGTCGTCGCCGAGCTCCTGGTGGAGCACCTCGGCGATCGCGAGGCAGGTGTCGAGGCCGATGAGATCGGCGAGCTCGAGCGGCCCCATCGGGTGGTTGAGCCCGAGCTTGGCGCCGGTGTCGAGATCCTCGGCGGTGCCGACGCCCTCCTGCAGCGCGAAGCAAGCCTCGTTGATGAGCGGGATGAGCACGCGGTTGACGAGGAAGCCGGGCGCGTCCTTGGACACGATGGTGGTCTTGCCGAGCTTCTGCGCGAGGGCGGTGACGGTGGCGACGGTGGTGTCGCTCGACTGAACGCCGCGCACGATCTCGCAGAGCTTCATGAGCGGGACGGGGTTCATGAAGTGCATGCCGGCAACGAGCTCGGGGCGCTTGGTCGCCGCGGCGAGCTTGGTGATCGAGATCGAGCTCGTGTTGGTGGCGAGGATGGCGCCCGGCTTCATGGCCGCGTCGACCGAGGCGAGCAGCTGCACCTTGAGGTCGAACCGCTCGGTCGCCGCCTCGACGACCAGGTCCGCCTCGGCGAAGTCGGCGGGACCGGCCACCGCGCGCAGGCGCGCGCCGATGCCCGCGCGCACGTCGGCGGGCAGCTTGCCCTTCTCGACGAGCTTGTCCAGGGACCCGCCGAGCTTGGCGAGGTTCTTCTGGGCGAGCTCGAGGTTGGCGTCCGAGACGAGCACCGTGAAGCCCGCCTGCGCGGCCACCTGCGCGATGCCGAGGCCCATCTGACCGGCGCCGACGACGCCGAAGGTGCGGATGTGGGAGAGGTCCATGGGCAGCCTGCTATGCCCGGCGCGGCGGGCTGGCAAACCCCTCTTGCCCACACCTCCGTCGCCGAATCTGGCTCGCCCGGGTCCAGGTCTTCGCGTATGCTGAATCCCGTTCGATTTCGCCTGGCGAGGGGACGAATATGCGGCTTGGATCCTTCTCACGAGGCCTGCGCGGCGCGGGCCTCGGTTCGGTGATTGCCTTCTCCGTGCTCGGGGCGTCCTGCGCC
>Ga0154020_10002893_pt1 | contig 20864 bp, 18 predicted proteins | sample Klosneuvirus_201_FD_109709 | JGI IMG/M metagenome (GOLD analysis project Ga0154020, IMG submission 109709) | Active sludge microbial communities from wastewater, Klosterneuburg, Austria - Klosneuvirus_20160825_MG | ecosystem: Engineered > WWTP > Aerobic digester > Activated sludge | place... | reverse complement strand
TCATGCGCAGCTGGCGCGCCAGCATGTCGTTGATGGTGTAGTTGCGCACATGGCCCATGTGCAGCTTGCCGCTCGGGTAGGGCAGCATGCTGCAGGCGTAGAACTTGGGCCGGGGCTGGCCGTGGGCGTCGAGCGCGCCTTCTGTGACGCGGTAGGCGTCGGTGGCGCCCCAATGGGCGTGGGCGGCGGCTTCGACTTCGGCGGGGGCGTAACGCTCGTTCATGCGTCGATTGTAGGAGCCCCCCCTGCCGCCCCGGGCACTGGCACCAGGCCCGCTGCTGCCGCCATGGCGGGCAGCAGCGCGGCCGCCGCGCTCAGTTCGCTGCCGCAGCGCCCGTCTCGGTGACGAAGCCGATGCGCGTGAGACCGCCCTCCTGCACCAGGCCGATGAGCTCGGCGATGCGGCCATAGGACACGGTCTTGTCGGCGCGCAGCTGCACCTCGGTGGCCGCGCTGCGCAGGGCGGCCTCGCGCACGCGCAGCTTGAGCTGCTCGGCATCGACAGCCTCGTCACCCCAGTAGAGCTGGCCCTGCGGATCGACCGCGACGGTGACCACGAGGCCGGCATCGGTGGGCTTGGCGCCTGCTGCCTTGGGCAGGTCGAGCTTGAGACTCGAGGTCATCAGTGGCGCGGTAATCATGAAGATCACCAGCAGCACCAGCATCACGTCGATCAGTGGCGTCATGTTGATGTCGCTCATCGGCTCGGCACCGACGCGGCGCTCCAGGCGGCCGAAGGCCATCAGCCGCTCCTGGCACCGCCGGACTCGAGGGCCATCTCGCGCAGGTCGTGGGCGAAACCCTCGAGCTCGGCCTCGCAACCGGCCACCCATTTGCCGAACAGGTTATAGGCCAGCACTGCCGGTATGGCCACGGCCAGGCCGGCGGCGGTCATGATGAGCGCCTCGCCCACCGGTCCTGCCACCTTCTCGATGGTGATGGATCCAGCCGCAGAGATGCTCACCAGCGCGTGGTAGATGCCCCAGACGGTGCCGAACAGGCCGATGAACGGAGCCGTGCTGCCGATGGAGGCCAGCAGCACCTGCCCGAACTGCAGATGCGCCAGACCGCGATGAAGCGCGTCGCGCAGTCGCCGCGTGAGCTGTGACTCGAGCGCGCCGCGGGTCTCGAGGGTGCCACTGCCCTGCGGCGCCCCGGTGGCCGCCAGCAGCGGCGCCAGCACACGCTCGCGGTCGAGCGCATCCAGCCGCTTCTGCCCCACGGCCAGGGTGTCGGCAGCCCAGAAGGCTGGCACCGCCCGGGCGATGTCGCGCCGTGCACGTTGCAGCACCCAGGTCTTCCAGACGATGACGACCCACGCACTGACGGACATGGCCAGCAGCAGCGTCGCGACGGCACGCCCGATGGCGTCGCTCTGGTTCCAGAACTGGGTCAGGCCTTCCATCTTGGACAGCGCCCTCTCAACGCAGGCCCAGCACGTCGTTCATGTCGTACAGGCCCGGCGCACGGCCGGCCAGGAAGCGCGCCGCGCGCAGACTGCCCTGGGCATAGGTGACACGACTGCTGCTGCGATGGGTGATCTCGATGCGCTCGCCGATGCCGGCGAACAGCACGGTATGGTCGCCGACGATGTCGCCGCCGCGCACGGTTGCAAAGCCGATGGTCGAAGGATCCCGCTCGCCGGTAACGCCCTCGCGGCCGTAGACGGCGCACTGCGACAGGTCGCGCCCCAGCGCCCGTGCGACGACCTCGCCCATCTGCAGCGCGGTACCACTGGGCGCATCGACCTTGTGGCGATGGTGGGCCTCGACGATCTCGATGTCATAGCCCTGGTTCAGCGCTCGTGCGGCCTGTTCGAGCAGCTTCATGACGACGTTGACCCCCACGCTCATGTTGGGCGCCATCACGATACCGATGTGCCGGGCATGCTCGCCGATCTCGGCCTTTTGCGCCGGCGTGAATCCGGTGGTGCCTATGACGGCGGCCACGCCATGTGCGCGGCAGACTTGAAGATGCGTGAGCGTGCCATCGGGCCGTGTGAAGTCGATCAGCACCTGCGCCCGCGCCAGACCCGTGCCCAGGTCTGCAGTCACCGCAATGCCGGTGGCCCGGCCCAGCGCGGCGCCGGCGTCCTGGCCCAGCATCGGGCTATCGGACCGGTCGAGCGCGCCAGCCAGCGTGCAATCGGCAGCGCCCAGCACGGTCTCGATGAGCATGCGGCCCATGCGGCCGCTGGTACCGGCGATGGCCACGCGCAGCGGCGCACACGTCGCCGTCACGGCGCGACTCCACGGCGGTGCTCACGCGCTCGCATCACGAAGGCTCCAGCGGTGGGTACGTGCGCAACGCACCGGCCGGTTCGCTCTGCGCGGCTGGCACCAGCGCCGCCGGGCGGGGCAGCGCACGGCGCTCATCGTCGGAGAGCTCCAGCCGCGGCGCCTTGCCACTGGGCTTGGTTCGGCTGATCGAGGCGACGAACTCACGCTCGGACGGCAGTGCCGGGGCGTCCAGCCGCTTGAGCACATCGCCCTCGAAATGGGCCACGACCGTGCGGCGCTGCGGATCGGTGCCCTGCCGGACGATGGTGAAGACATAGTCCCAGCGATTGGCATGAAATACATCTGCGAGCATCGGCGAGCCGAGGATGTCGCGTACCTGGTCGCGGCTCATGCCGGGCTTGACCAGCGCCGCCCGTTCCGAGGTGACGACGTTGCCTTGCACGATGTCGATGCGATAGGGCGTGACGACGCCGAGGAAGCGGTCGGCCATCGGCGTCGAACTGCAGCCGCTGGCCAGCGCGGCCGCAAGCAGTGCGGCGATCGTGGCGGCGGCGACCGGCCGGTGGGATCGGTTGCGTCCGGGCATGAATTCCTTTCGAAGCCACCCCGCAGCGGGCGGGGCGTTCGCGTGTCTGGATATGATCGGTCGATTCTAGCGACCCGATTGTCCAGCCTGCCGCAGGAACCGCCCATGACGCACGCCGAGGAACTCAAGAGCAGCGGACTGAAGGCCACGCTGCCGCGCATCAAGGTGCTGGAGGTGTTCCAGCGATCCCCGCAGCGTCACATGACGGCCGAAGATGTCTTCAAGGCCTTGCTGGCCGAAGGTGCCGACATCGGATTGGCCACCGTCTACCGGGTGCTGATGCAGTTCGAGCAGGCAGGGCTGCTGTCCCGCAGCCATTTCGAGTCAGGCAAGTCGGTGTTCGAGCTCAATGAAGGCCGGCACCACGATCACCTGGTGTGCCTGACCTGCGGGCGCGTCGAGGAGTTCTTCGACCCCGAGATCGAGAAGCGGCAGCGCGCGGTCGCCCAGACCAAGGGCTTCGAGTTGCAGGACCACTCGCTGTCGCTGTACGCCGTCTGCACCCGCAATCCCTGCCCGCACCGCGGCAAGTGAGCAGGTGGCAAACAGGCGCTATTCCTCGCCGTGCTCCATCGCCTTCTGATGCCGGGCGATGAACTCCTGGTAGGTGTCGATACCCCGCAGTTGCAAGATGGTGTTACGCACCGCGGCCTCGACCAGCACCGCGAGGTTGCGGCCGGCATCGACGGTGATGACCACTTTGCGCACCGGTATGCCGAGGATGTCCTCGTACAGCGGTTCGTAGGGCAGGCGCTCGAACTCGCGCTCCATTGTTTCCTTGCGCACCAGGTGAACGATCAGCTTCAGGCGCATCTTGCGCCGCACCGCCGTCTCGCCAAAGATGGCCTTGATGTCGAGCAGGCCGATACCGCGCACCTCGAGCAGGTTGAGCAGCAGGTCCGGGCAGCGCCCCTCGAGCGCGCTTTGCGACACCTTGTACAGGTCGACCGCGTCGTCGGCCACGAGGCCGTGGCCGCGGGAAATGAGCTCCAGGCCAAGTTCGCTCTTGCCGAGTCCGGATTCGCCGGTCAGCAGCACGCCCAGGCCCAGGATGTCCATGAACACACCGTGGCGCGTGATGCGATCGGCGAATAGTTGCGCCAGGTAGGCGCGCACGATGTCGATGACATGGCCAGCCGAGTCTGCAGTCACGAACAATGGAATCTCGGCCCGATCGCACATCGCCACCAGGCGGTCGGGCGGTGCCACGCCGTCGGCTGCGATGATCACGGGTGGCTCGAGAGTGACGATGCGTGAGATGCGACGCTCCTGGTCCTCGGGCGCCGAGAACGACAGGTAGGCAACTTCACGGCGCCCGACGATCTGCACCCGGTACGGGTGGATGTAATTGAGGTAACCGACCAGGTCGGCGGCGGACTGCGCATCGCGCACCGCAGCCTCGTCGAAGCGCCGTTCGGGGTGGGCGTGGCCGGCCACCCACTCCCAACGCAAGGTGCTGCGCTGGGCTTCGAACAGCGCTTCGGCGCTGATCGAGGTGGGTTTCATCGAGCGGCTCGGTCGCGCGCTGCCGTCCGCGCAGGCCCGCAGCGCAAGGTCATGCGACCGACTTCAGCGGCGCCCAGTCGGCGATCAGTCGGTGCAGCGCCGCCGCATCCTCGGCCGATTTCATGCGCTCTCGCAACTCGCGGTCCGACAGCAACTCGGCGATCTCGGAGAGGATCTCCAGGTGGCGCTGCGTGGCCGCCTCGGGCACCAGCAGGAAGATGAGCAGGCTCACCGGCTCGTCGTCGGGGGCATCGAAGGGGATGGGCTGCTGCACCCGGATCACCGCTGCCAGGGGGTTCTTCAGGCCCTTGATGCGGCCGTGCGGGATAGCCACGCCATGCCCCAGGCCGGTGGAGCCCAGGCGCTCGCGCGCGAAGAGGTTATCGGTGACGGTCGCGCGGGCAATGGCGTGCTGGTTCTCGAACAACAGGCCGGCGTGCTCGAACGCCCGCTTCTTGCTGGTGGCATCGATGTCCACCAACACATTGGGAGCAGGCAGGATGGCGGCGAGACGGTTCATGGCGTTCACCTTGGAGCGTGTCTGAGATAGACCGGCACGCGCCCAGGACCTGTGACAGATCGGTGATTATAGAAATGCATTGCTGCACTGCACGGTTGACAAGCCCCGGGTTTCCGGGGATGTGGCGCCATGTTGTCACGTTGTGGCCGACGACGCAGCTGTGCCGCATACGACAACGGCCCCCATTTGGGGGCCGTCAGGTCGCCGGGCGCGCGTCCGGCAGACGCGAGACGGGCTGCTCGCAGCCCGTCTCGGCAGCGTCAGACTGCGCCAGCGTCCAGTCGCTTGGCAGCGACATGGTGGTGGTTCTGCAGCCGATCCTTGTGTCGACAGACCTGGCGGTCAAGTTTGTCCATCAACTGGTCGATCGCGGCGTAAAGATCCTCGTGCGCCTGCTCGACATAGATGTCCTTGCCCTTGACGTGCAAAGTCACCTCGGCCTTCTGCCTGCGTTCCTTTTCAGCCAGCTTCTCTACCGTCAGCAGCACATTGATGTCGACCACCTGGTCGAAGTGCCGTGTGACCCGATCCAGCTTAGTAAGCACATACTCACGCAATGCCGGCGTCACTTCCAGGTGGTGTCCGCTGATCGTCAGGTTCATCCGAACCTCCTATTCACAAGGGTTGGCCCAAGGCTGGCGGACCGGACCGGGCGCAGGCGCCGGCTCGACCCGCTGACTGCTCGCGTAGGGAACCTCCGGTGCCGTGGAATGCCGCCGCTGGCCCCCTGCCGCGAAACCAGTGTGCTCCTGTTTTGACAACCGTGACAAGTGTGGGGCCCGGTGTAGCATCGGACGATTTGCCAAACCCGACACAACCGATGCGCAAGAGCGCGGCCAATGACGATGTGCTGTCCACCCGTGAGGCCGCCGAGCGCCTGGGCGTGGCACTGCGCACAGTGCAGCTGTGGGTCGAGGGAGGCGTACTGCCCGCCTGGAAGACCGCTGGCGGCCACCGTCGCATATCGCGCACGGCCGTCGAGCAGTTGATCGCTGAGCGTGCCCAGGCGCTGCACAGCCACTCGCCAGCGGCGGTCCGCGCCGCAACGGGCAAGCGCCACGACGGCCACATCCTCGTGGTGGAGGACGACCCGCAGCTGCTCGAGCTGTACGCGCTGATGATCGAGAGCTGGGACCTGGGTCTCGAAGTGACCACAGCGGCCGACGGTTTCCAGGCGCTGTTGCGCATCGGCGACCGCTGCCCGGATCTCCTGCTGACCGACCTGCGCATGCCAGGCATGGACGGATTCCGGATGATCCGCGCCCTGCGCGAGCACCGCCCCGCTGGCAAAGCCATGCGCATCGTGGTGGTGTCTGCGCTCGACGATGCCGAAGTGGCCGCCCACGGCGGCCTTCCTCCCGATGTCACGATGTTCGGCAAGCCAGTCGACTTCAACGAGCTCGAGGCGCTGGTACGAGGTCACTTTCGATCGGGTGCACTCAGCGAAGTGCCGGCCTGACCCGTCGGCACGGTCGGCGCGATCTCGCCGCAGCCGCGCGAGCCCATGCCGCGAATGGCTGGATGACATAATTCGCGGGTTTTGATTTCGGAGCCATCCGTTGGACCAGAGTCACCCTCGGTGACCGTCCGCTCCGACGCCGCGAACCCGCCCGAGGCGGTCGCGCAGCCTCAGGGGTGAGACGGTCGATCGACATGCCCGCCCCGCCACGCACGCACGTCCGGCCGTCCATTTCGGCTGGGCCCGCGCCGGAGTTGCCACAATGCTCAATGTGTTCGCCCTGGTCAGCGGCCGGCTCGTCCAGGAAGAAATCGAGTCGGCCGAGGAACTGGCCCGCACCAGTCCGGTGTGGGTCGACATGGAGTCGCCCACGCCGCTGGAGAAGGGCTGGATAGCCTCGCGCTTCGGCTTGACGATCCCAGGCGACATCGTCGACGACGACCTCGAGGAGTCCGCCCGCTTCTACGAGGAGGACAACGGCGAGTTGCACATCCGCTCGGACTTCCTGATCGACGACGATGTGACGCCGCGCAACGTGCGCGTGGCCTTCATCCTGAAGGACGGCGTGCTGTTCTCGGTGCATGGCGAGGACCTGCCCGTGTTTCGGCTGCTGCGGCTGCGCGCTCGTCGCATTCCGGCGCTGATCGAGGACGCGAAGGACGTGCTGCTGAAGTTGTACGACGCCGACGCCGAGTACTCGGCCGACGCACTCGAGGGCATCTACGACAGCCTCGAATTGGTCAGCGCCCGTGTGCTCAAGCAGGACGTCGACGACAGGGCCGCGGGTGAAGCGCTGGGCGCCATCGCCAAGGAGGAAGATCTCAACGGCCGCATTCGCCGCAACGTGATGGACACGCGTCGCGCGGTCAGCTACATGATGCGCAGCCGCATGCTCAACGCCGAGCAGTTCGAGGAAGCGCGGCAGATCCTTCGCGACATCGACTCGCTCGATTCGCACACCGCGTTCCTGTTCGACAAGATCAACTTCCTGATGGACGCCACCGTCGGTTTCATCAACATCAACCAGAACAAGATCATCAAGATCTTCTCGGTGGCTTCGGTGGCGCTGCTGCCGCCGACGTTGATCGCCAGCATCTACGGCATGAACTTCCGCCACATGCCCGAACTCGAGCAGCCGTGGGGCTACCCATTCGCCATCGCATTGATGGTGGCCTCGGTCGCAGCCCCGTTCATCTACTTCCGGCGCAAGGGCTGGCTGCGCTGAGGCGGAGCCAGCCGGTGCAGCCGCGCAGTGGACTGAGCTGCGACGACTGCCTTCCCGAATGAAGGAGTCGTGCAGCACCCTGATGCGAACGAGGGAGGGAGGGAGGAGGAGGAGAACCGCCTCAGGGGGTCATCCGGTTTCCCGGACGGCTGCACGACTGAAAAACCACTGCGCCATCACGCCGGGCCGGCCGGATACCGGCACAGCCTCGCTCGGCGCGGGTGACGTAAGCAGTGGAGTGCAGATGGCCCGGAAAAGTTCCGCGCCATACCCGCAGCAGTGGTTCTAGCCCCGCTTCGCCAGCGCATCCTGGTCGACCTTGCGGTCGGCGGCGACCTTCTGGGCGCTCGAACGCTGTCCGACAAGCGCCGCATAAGCCTTCCAGTCGACGCCGCCGGCGGCCAGGAGATCCTCCCCCAGCACGATACGGCTGGCCAGGCCCACCAGCGGCAGGCTCACCCAGCCCGAGCAGTCGGCCAACGTGAACTGCTCGCCGGCCAGGTAGGGTGAGAACCGCGCCAGGCGCCGGAACGCGGCAATGTTGCGAGCGAGTTGCTGGCGCACGCGCTGCTGCGTGGCCTCGGGCACCGTTCCACCGAAGAAGGCCTGCGCATACAGCTCGCGGGCCACGAGTTCGAGATGCAGGTCGACAAAGGCGCACAGCTCGCGCACCTTGGCCCGTTGCCAGGGGTCGCTGGGCAGCAGCGCCGGCGACGGATAGGCCTCCTCGAGGTAGTCGACGATCACCTGGCTTTCGCACAACGCGCCATCGGGCGTGCGGATGTAGGGGATCTTGCCCAGAGGCGAACAGGCCAGAACGGCCTCGTCGGTGCAACCGGTGGGCACGCGCTCCTCCTGGAACGGCACGCCCTTCTCGAGCATGACAAGCTTGACCTTGTTGTAGTAGTTCGACAACGGGATGCCGCACAGCGTGATCATGGTTCGGTTCTCCAGGTTTACAGGGGCAACGGCCAGTCTAGGACAGAGCTGCAGCGGCCGTCAGCGGAGCCGGTTGACCAGCGCAATGCCGATTGCCACCGCCGCGCCGGCGACCATCAGCCGCAGCGTCAGCGGCTCGTCGAGCAGCAGCACACCGGCCAATAGTCCCAGCAGCGGCGTGAGCAACGTGAACGCCGCCAGGCGGGTGGCCGGGTAGTGGCGGATCAGCCAGAACCACAGCAGGTAGCTCGCGAAGCAGACGATCACCGTCTGGAAACCCAGGCCCGCCCACCCCGCGAACGGGATCTGCGCCGGCCAGGCTTCCCCGGCGGCCACGGCCGCTGCCGTCAATGCCACGCCGGAAATGGCCAGCTGGTAGAGCAAGGTGACCTCGGCGCTTGCAGAGGAAAGCCGGCTGCCTCGGATCACGAGTGTGGTGCCACCCCACAGCAGCGCGCCCGCCACGCCCAGGGCATCGCCCAACCATTGCCGGGGTCCGGCGGAAGGTGCTTGCCAGCCTTCCGCAAACGCCCAGGCCACACCGGCGAAAGCGATCAGAAGTCCCAGCAGCTGCCAGCGGTCGGGGTGCTCGCTGCGCGTGACCAGCGGCATGCCCAAGGCCACCACGAAAGGCGCCAGGTAAATGAACACCACCATGCGCGAAGCGGTCGTGTACTGCAGGCCGACAAAGATGCAGCCGAATTCCAGCGCGAACAGGATGCCGGCAAGCAGCCCGCCTGCGAGCGTGCCGTCGCGCACGCTCAGCCGCTGGCCCCGAGCGAGCGCCCAGGCCGCTACCAGCACCGCTGCGCCCAGCGATCGCGCTGCCGCCTGGGCCAGGGGCGGGATGTGCACCAGCGTGAGCTTGGTCACCACCTGATTGACGCCCCACAAGGCGCAGCACAGCACCAGCAACCCCATCGCCAGGGCGTCCAGCTGGGACTTGCGCTCGGTGGTCACGCGCGCCACCCGCGCTTCATCGGCGCAGCGCGACCGCGCAGCACAGGCCCGCGAGGGCCCCGGTGGCATGGGCCAACGGGGCGATCGGGATGTCCCAGCCGGCCATCGTTCGCACGGGTCCGGCCCATGGGGCTTCGAGCAGCAGCTTCAGCGCCAGCCCGCACAGCACGGCGATACCGATCGCCCGCCGCGCGCCCCGCGCACCCGCCACCAGATGCCAGGCCGCGACGGCCACCCCGGCATGCAGCACGCCCGACAGGCCCCCATAGTGCAGCAGCCGCGGCTGCAGGAGCAACAACGCATGACCGGTCGGCCAGGCCAGCGCCCAGGCCAGCGTGGCCCTCCCCTGGCAGCCGGCAGCGGCGCCCAATGCACCCACCAGCAGCAGCGCGCCCAGATTGGCGGACAGATGGCGCGCACTCCAGTGCACGAAGGCAGCGCTCCAGGCGCGCCATGGTTGCGCGTAGGCCAGTGCGGGTTGCCAATCCAGCGCATGCGAGGGCTGCAGCGCGCCGACCAGTGCGCCGGCAGCCAGCAGCGCGCTCAGCGCCCACCATCGGCCGGCCCGAAGACGGACTGCCACAGCGTCAGCACCGCATCGCGTTCAGCGGCCAGGGTTTCGGGGGGGAACTGGGTCGGCTGCTCGTCGAGCCGGGCGCGGTGCTGGGCGCGGCGCAGCTCGCGGTAGGCGTCGGCGGCTGCGTGGCCGACGCCCGCAGGCAGAAGACCCTCGGCCTCGGCACGTTGCAGCAGCGCGATGTTGCCTGCGTTGTCCAGCAGCGTCGCGTGGTGCCCCGAATGAGCCAGCACCAGCACCTGCACCGCGAACTCGGCATCCATCATGCCGCCGGGGCTGTGCTTCACGTCGAACAGCCCGGCCTTGACGGGCCGTGCCTGGCGCACCTTGTCACGCATCTCCATGACCTCGCGCCGCAGGGCCTGGGTATCGCGCTGGGCGGCCAGCACGTGGCGCCGCACCGCCTCGAAGCGCGCTGCCATGGCGCGATCGCCGGCACCGAAGCGCGCCCGCGTCAGCGCCTGGTGCTCCCAGGTCCAGGCAGTGTTGCCACCACGGCCGATCTGATAGCGCTCGAAGGCCGCCAGCGAGGTGACCAGCAGACCGGAATTGCCATTGGGTCGCAGCGCCGTGTCGATGTCGAACAGCTCACCGGCCGCCGTGCGCAGCGTCAGCCAGGTGATGAGCTTGCGCACGAAGTGCCCGTACACCTCTTGCGCCCGGTCGGGATCGGGCTCGTCGGCATCGTCATAAAGGAAGACGACGTCCAGGTCGCTGCCGTAGCCCAGCTCCAGGCCGCCGAGTTTGCCGTATGCGATCACGGCAAAGCGCGGTTCATCGCGGTGGCGCTGCTTCAGCCGCGGCCAGACCCAGCGCAAGGTCAGGTCGATAGTCGCATCGGCCAGCGCCGAAAGGTCGTCGGCGACCTGTTCGACGGTGATCAGCCCCTCCACATCGCGCACCAGCGTGCGCATCACCTCGGCATGGTGTGCGTGTCGCAGCGTGTCGAGCAAGGCGTCTTCGTCGGCCTCACCGCTGCGCTGCCACGCCTGGTGGCGTTCAAGCAGCGTCTGCTGGTATTCCTCGGCGTCGAATCGCCCGTGAAGCAGGCGCGGGTCGGCCAGCTCGTCGATCACGCCGGGGTGTCGCATGAGATAGCGCATCGGCCAGCGGGCCAGGCCCAGCAGCCGCAACAAGCGGCGCAGGACTTCAGGGCGCTCGATCAGCAGTGCCAGGTAGCTGTCACGCCGCAGCAGCGGTTCGAGCCAGTCGACGAAGCGCAGCGCAGCGTCCATCTGGCAATGGCCATCGTTGACCGCCGCCGCCGCGCGCTGGACCAATCGCCCGAGCCGAAGCTTGCTGTCATCGCGCAGCGCCTGCACACGCGGCTGGGCGCTCCACTGGCGCACCCGTTCGGCCAGCGGCGCAGGCAATCGTTCGACCAAAGCCTCGCTGTCCAGCGGCAGCTCGGCGCCGCACTGGCGGCATCCACCGGCTGCTGTGGCCGGCTTGGGCGTGCGGCCATCGTGCAGCAGCGCATCGAACTCGGTGGCCACCAGTTCACGGATCTCGCCGAGTCGATTCAGCAGCGCACAGGCCGGGGCGCCATCGGTTCCACCCAGGCCCAGCGACGCACCGATCCATGCAAGGTCGGCGTCCTGCGTCGGTAACAGGTGGGTCTGCTGGTCGTCGAGGTACTGGATGCGGTGTTCCACCTGCCGCAGGAAGACATAGGCATCAGCCAGCTGCGCGGCGGTTTCGGGCACCATGAGGCCGCGGGCCACCAGCCGCTGCAGCCCCCGCAGCGTCGATCGCGTGCGGATCTCCGGAAACTGGCCTCCGCGCACCACCAACAGCAGTTGCACGATGAACTCGATCTCGCGGATGCCGCCACGCGAGAGCTTGACGTCGTTGGCGCGCTCGGGCCGCCCGGCGGCGCGGCGCTGGGCTTCTTCGCGGATCTTGTGGTGCAACTGGCGCAGGCCCTCGAACACGCCATAGTCGAGGTAGCGCCGGTAGACGAACGCCGTGACCAGGCTGCGCAGAGGCAGCGCGCGCCCGCTCGCCACCGATGCGCCCGGAGCCACGACCCGGCTCTTGAGCCAGGCGAAACGTTCCCACTCTCGGCCCTGCACGAGGAAGTATTCCTCCAGCATGCCCATGCTGACCACCGGCGGCCCGGACATGCCGTTGGGCCGCAACGCGAGGTCGACCCGGAAGACGAAACCGTCGTCTGTCGTATCGCCGATCAGCGCGTAAAGACGCCGCGCAACGGCAGCAAAATACTCGTGCGCGCTGACCGACTGGGGTCCCAGGGTTTGCCCCTCGTCTTCGTAGACATAGATCAGGTCGATGTCCGACGACACGTTGAGCTCGCGCGCGCCGAGCTTGCCCATGCCGATGATCCAGAAGTCGATCGGCTGGCCTTGCGCGTCCAGGGGCGGACCGGTGCGTGCATCCTCGTCGGCCCGGGCCTGGACCAGGGCACGCTCGAGCGCGACCTCGGCGAGCGCGGTGACAGCGCCGGTGACATCGGCGAGCGCAGCCCCCTGCTCGACGTCGAGCACCACCAGCCGCTCCAACACGAGATGACGCGCCACGCGCAGCGCCGAGGCCAGCGGCCGACCGTCACGCAGCAGCTGGTCGACCAGTGCCGAGATCGAACCCGCGTCGGGAACCCCGCCGGTCAGCAGCGGCAGCGATGACCCGTAGCGCCGGCGCACGCGCTGGACGTAGCGGCTGTGATCGGCGCAGGCGGCGCGCGCGTCTGGCGTGTCGAGGGAACCCATCGGCGTGGTCCGGCTCTGAATGTGTGTGCTAGATTGCCCCGCAGCGCGGGGTCGGCCGGCCTGCCGCCCGCGCAAGCGGAACGACGCTGCCGAACGGGATGCACCGTTCGGTGGGGCCTGCTGCCGCTGTGCCTGTATGGCCCAGCGCGCGCGCGGGCAGCGAGCCGTCATGGGCTGTGTGCCGGTGGTCCCTCATTCATGTCCTTCTCGAAACTCGCCGCCGCCCTGTCCCTGCGAGACCGCCCGCGGCGCACCCAGCGCTACTGGCGCCGCGCGCTCACCTGGGGCGCCTGGTTGCTATTCGCGGCCTGGAGCTTATGCCTGGTGGCTTGGCTGACTCTGCACTGGGGGATTCTGCCCCGCCTGGACGACTGGCGTCCGCGCATCGAGGCATATGCCAGCCGCGCAGTCGGCGCCCGGTTGAGCATCGGTCGCATCGGCGTGCGCTCGTCGGGCTGGGTTCCGGCCTTTGAGCTCGACGACGTGACCCTGCGCGACGACCAGGGGCGCACGGTGCTGGCGCTGCCCCGGGTCTACGCGGCGCTGTCGGTGCCAGCGCTGGCCGGTGCCCACCTGCGCTTCGAGCAATTGCTGATCGATGGCGCCAGGCTGGACGTGCGGCGCGACCGCCAGGGGCGTATCCGGGTCGCCGGCATGGACATGGACGGCGACATCGGCGCCGGTGCGGATGGCACGGCATTGGCCGATTGGTTCTTTGAACAGCACGAGTTCGTGATCCGCGGTGGTGCGCTGCGCTGGGTGGACGAACTGCGCGAGGCACCGCCCCTGGCGCTCGCGGACGTGCAGATCGTCGTACGCAACCGGTCCCGCCGCCATGAGGTGCGACTCGATGGCACGCCCCCACCGAGTTGGGGGCAGCGTTTCACGATCGCGCTGAAGGCGCGCCAGCCCCTGCTGGCACGAGCCGGTGACTGGCAGCGCTGGCGCGGCACCGTACATGCCGAACTGCCCCAGGTGGCCGTGGGTGAGCTGCAGCGGCATGTGCACCTGCCGGTGGAACTGTCCAGCGGCGCCGGCGCCATGCGCGCCTGGATCGACTTCGAACAAGGTCTGCCGCGTACCGCCACCGTCGACCTGGCCCTGCGTGACGTTGCGGTGCGCCTGGCCCCCGACCTGGAACCTCTGGCACTGGAGCATGCCGGTGGACGCTTCACCGCCAGCCGCGACGCGCAGGGTGTCAGCGTACAGGCGCAGCGCTTTTCGGCCCGTACGGCCGATGGCCGGGAGTGGCCGCTGGGCGACCTTTCGCTGTCCTGGCAGCAGCGCCAGCCCCGCACGCTCGGCGAGATCGAGACCGTGCATCCGGTGACCGGCGGCGAACTGCGCATCGACGCGCTGGACCTGGCCACCACTGCGGCGCTGGCCGGTCGCCTGCCGCTGGGCAGCAGCGTGCGTGGGCTGCTGCGCGAACTGCAGCCGCAAGGGCAGGTGCAGCGGCTGCAGGCGAGCTGGCAGGGTCCGCTGGACGCGCCCGCGCACTACGATGTTCGGGCGTCGGTCCAGGACATGTCGATAGCTGCGCAGTCGGCCCCGCCCGCCGCAGGCAACGCGCAGGGGGCCGCTCAACCGATCGGAAGGCCCGGCTGGCGCGGGGCCGACTTCGACTTCCATGCAACCGACACCGGCGGCACGGCCCGCTTGGTGCTCGATGGCGGTGCGTTGGAGTTCCCCGGCGTATTCGAGGACCCTGTGGTGCCGCTGACGCGGTTTGCTGCCCAGATGAACTGGCGCATCGAGGCACCGGCAGCCGGTGAATCCGGTCCGCGCATCAGCCTGGCCGTGGAGCAAGCACGATTCGAAAATGCCGATGCCCAAGGCGAGGTCACCGCCCGCTGGCACACAGGGGGTGCGGAGGGCTTCGGCCGCGGCGCGCGGCTTCCGGGCGTGCTCGAGATGGACGGCCGACTGGCCCAGGGTCTGGGCACCCGGGTGGCCCGCTACCTGCCCCTGGGCATACCCGATGCCACCCGTCGCTATGTGCAGCAGGCAGTTCAGGTCGGGCGCGTGAGCGACGTGGGCTTTCGCGTCAAGGGCGATCTCTGGGATTTCCCCTACATGCATCGGCGCGATGGCGAGTTCCGCATCGCCGGGCAGGTCAGTGGCGTCACGCTGGAGTACGTTCCGTCGATGCCGGCGCGCGGCGCCGAACCCGCCTTTCCCTCGCCCTGGCCCGCGTTCACCGATGTGGCGGGCGAATTGATTTTTGAGCGCAGCTCGATGCAGATCCGTGGTGCGCGCGGGCGGCTGTGGGGTGTGCAGCTCAGCGGCGTCCAGGGCGGCATACGCAATCTGGCCGAGAACCCGATGCTCGAGATCGACGGCAACGCCAGCGGGCCCGCGGTCGACCTGCTGCGCTACGTGAACCAGACACCGGTGGGCCACTGGATCGGCGATGCGCTGTCCGAGGCCACCGCCAGCGGGTCTGCCGAGTTGAAGCTGGCCCTGCAGTTGCCGCTGGACAACATCGTGCGCTCGCAGGTCAAGGGCAGCGTCACGTTGAGCGGCAGCGACATTCGGGTGACACCGGGTACGCCTGCGCTGGCGCAGGCGCGGGGACGCGTCGAGTTCACGCACCGGGGGGTGCAGCTGGCGGGCGCCAGCGCCCGGCTGTATGGCGGCGAGGCCCGCATCGACGGCGGTAGCCAACCAGACGGCACATTGCGCTTCAACGCCGAGGGGCAGGCCAGCGGCGAGGCGCTGGCACGCGCGCCGGAGCTCGGCGATGCGGCGCGCTGGTTGAAGCACCTGTCGGGCCAGGCACCTTACCGAGCGCAGCTCGACATCGTGCGCGGCCAGGTCGAACTGGCGGTGACCAGCGCGCTCACCGGCATGGCCATCGCCTTGCCTGCACCCCTGGCCAAGCCGGCCACGGCGAGCTGGCCCTTCCTGCTGCAGACCCGGTTGACCCCCGACGCGCGAGACGGTCAGGCACCACCACGCGAGACACTCGACCTCAGCCTCGGGTCCGCCCTGCGTGCGCGTTACCTGCGTGAACGGGCACCTGGCGAGCCCCGTGTGCTCAGTGGCGCCGTGGCACTGGGTACCGACTTGCCGCCCATGGCCGAGGGCGTGCGGGCCGCCGTCGACCTGCCGCAGGTGGACCTCGACGCCTGGCGACCGCTGCTGGCCGATGCGGCCACCACGCCCGGCACACCGGCGCTGGCCGCCGCGCCAGGACCGCACTCAGCCGCCCGCGCCGACAGTCCGTATGGGCCCCGCTCGATCTCCATGCGCGCCGGTGAACTGCGGCTGGCGTCGCGACGCCTGACGCAAGTGGCCCTCGATCTGGACCGAGTCGAGGATGCCGGCGTGCCAGGCTGGCGCATCGTGGTAAAGGCCGATCAGGCCAGCGGCCAGATCGACTACCAGGAGGCCCAGGGCACCACCAGCGCAGGCATGGTGCGGGCACGACTGACGCGCCTGTCACTGCCACGCAGCGACGCCGAGGGGGTGGACCAGCTGCTCGAGCAAGCGCCGGCCACCGTACCTGCTCTGGACATCCGCATCGACGACTTCGAGTTGCGCGGCAAGCACCTGGGGCGACTGTCGGTGCAGGCGGTGAACCGCGGCGTCGGCGGCACGGAGTCCGCCCGCGAATGGCGCTTGTCGAAGCTGGAGCTCGATGCCCCGGAGGGCCGGTTGACCGCCACCGGGCAGTGGGGCTACGCGACCGGCGTGGTGAACCGCCGCCGCATGGGGTTGGACTTCCGCCTCGACATCGACGATGCCGGCCTGCTGCTCGGGCGACTGGGCTTTCGTGACGTGCTGCGAGGCGGCAAGGGCGCGTTGCAAGGACAGGTGGCCTGGGCCGGTTCGCCGCTGGCACTGGACGCGCCCAGCCTGGAGGGGCGCATGACGCTGGCACTCGACGCCGGGCAGTTCCTGAAGGCCGAACCCGGCGTCGCCCGGCTGCTGGGAGTGCTCAGCCTGCAGGCGCTGCCGAGGCGGCTGTTGCTGGACTTCCGCGACGTGTTCCAGGAAGGTTTTGCGTTCGACAGCATCAGCGGCAACCTGGATCTCGCCCAAGGCGTGGCGACCACCCGCAACATGCGCCTGCGTGGTGTCCAGGCGTCGGTGCTGATGGAAGGCTCGGCCGACATCGCCCGCGAAACCCAGGACCTGCGCGTGCGGGTGGTGCCCGAGATCAACGCAGGCACGGCGTCGCTGGCGTACGCGGCCATCAATCCAGTCGTCGGCCTGGGCACGTTTCTGACTCAATGGCTGCTCAGCGGGGCGCTGAGCGAAGCCAATACGCGCGAGTTCCGCGTCACGGGTGGCTGGGGCGACCCGAAGGTCGCACCGGTCGAGCGTGCCGGCAGCAGCGCATCGCCCACGCCGGCGGGCGTTTCGCCGGGACAACGCCCGCAAGCCCACCCGACCGCAGCGGCGGCGTCGGGCGCGGGCCGCTGAGGAACCCTCGCATGCGAATCGCGGCCTTGCAGATGGTGTCCACGCCGGACGTCGAAGCCAACCTCGCGTCTGCCAGGCGTCTGTGCCGCCAGGCTGCAGCCGCGGGCACCCGCCTGGTGGCCCTGCCCGAATACTTCTGCCTGATGGGACGGCGCGACGAAGACAAGCTGGCCATTGCCGAGGACGACAGCGGCGGCCCGATCCAGGAAGCGCTGTCGGACATTGCCCGCCAGGAAGGGCTTTGGGTGGTGGGCGGCACCTTGCCGCTGCGCAGCCCGCAGCCTGGCCGGGTGCGCAATGCCTGCACGGTGTGGAACCCGAACGGCCAGCGCGTGGCCTGCTACGACAAGATCCACCTGTTCGCGTTCGACAATGGCCGCGAACACTACGACGAGGCCCGAGTACTGCGTGCGGGCGACACGCCGGTGACGGTGGACGTCGAGGGCCTGCGCGTGGGCCTGTCGGTGTGCTACGACCTGCGCTTCCCCGAGCTGTACCGCGCCATGATGCAGCCGCCGTGCGACCTTGTCGTGGTGCCATCGGCGTTCACCTACACCACGGGGGCCGCGCACTGGGAGCTGTTGCTGCGCGCCCGGGCGGTGGAGAACCAGTGCTACGTGCTGGCCCCGGCCCAGGGTGGGCGTCATGACAACGGCCGCCGCACCTGGGGCCACAGCCTGGTGTGCGACCCCTGGGGGGACCTGCTGGCCTGCCAGCCCGAAGGCGCAGCGGTGGTCGCCGCCGAGCTCGACCCCGCCCGCCTGGCCCAGGTGCGCGCGCAGCTCCCGGCCCTCGCCCACCGGCGGCTCTGATCATCCCCCAGGACCCGGGCCGCTACGGGCTGTGCCCCGCCACACAGGCGCCTTATGATTGCCCGCGTCCCGCCACGCCAATCCGGCGTGCCGGGCGTGCCTAACCGAAGGAGAGGGCAGCATGGGCCTGATGGATTTCATCAAGAAACAGTTCATCGACATCCTCGAGTGGCAGGAGAGCGGCGATGGCGTGCTGGCCTGGCGCTACCCCATGGCCGACAACGAGATCCAGTACGGCGGCTCGTTGACGGTGCGCGAGAGCCAGATGGCGCTCTTCGTCAACGAAGGCAAGGTGGCCGATGTCTTCGGCCCCGGCATGTACAAGCTGACGACGCAGACGCTGCCGGTGCTGACCTACCTGAAGAACTGGGACAAGCTGTTCCAGAGCCCGTTCAAGAGCGACGTCGTCTTCTTCAGCACGCGCCAGCAGATCGACCAGCGCTGGGGCACCCAGCAGCCCGTCACGATACGCGACAAGGACTTCGGCGCCGTGCGCCTGCGTGCCTTCGGCAACTACGCCTACCGCATTGCCGACCCGAAGAAGTTCTACACCGAGATTTCCGGCACGCGCGAGACCTACACCGCGGGCGACCTCGATGGGCAGTTGCGCGGCATGATGCTGCAGCACATCAGCGACGCGGTGGCGCAAAGCGGCATCGCCTTCCTCGACCTGGCGGCAAACCAGGTGGAGTTCGCCAAGCAACTGCTGGCCGCCACGGCCCCCTCGTTCGAGGCCATCGGCCTGAAGCTCGAGGCGGTGACGGTGCAGAACCTGTCGCTTCCCGAGGAACTGCAGAAGATCCTCGACCAGAAGATCGGCATGGGCATGGTCGGCAACGACATGGGCAAGTTCATGCAATACCAGACCGCGCAGGCCATGCCCGAGCTGGCCAAGGGCGCGGCCCAGGGCGACGGCGGCGGCATCGCCGGCAGCGCCATGGGCCTGGGTGCCGGCGTGGCGCTGGGCCAGGTGATGGCCCAGAACCTGACTGCCGGCCTGCAGACCGCCCAGCCCGCGGCAGCGAGCGCCGCGGCAGCACCGGCCGCGCTGCGGCCCGAGGACGTGATGGCCACCCTGGAAAAGCTGGCCGAGCTCAAGGCCAAGGGCATCCTCACCGAAGAGGAGTTCGGCGCCAAGAAGGCTGAGCTGCTGAAGAAGCTGGTGTGACCACGCCAGCGACGCCGCAGCGCCGCTGGCGCGCCGCGTGCCCGAACTGCGGCGCGCCGGTTGAGTTCGCCTCGGCCGCCTCGGCCAGCGCCGTCTGCGGCTATTGCCGCTCGACGCTGGTGCGCGACGGCGATGCCCTGCGGCGCATCGGCCGCAGCGCCGAACTGTTCGACGACCACTCGCCGCTGCAGCTGGGCGCCAGCGGGCGCTACTCCGGTGCCGCCTTCACCGTGGTCGGGCGCCAGCAGCTCGGCGACGACGACGCGCGCTGGTCCGAGTGGCACGTGCTGTTCGACGCCGGTGGCGATGCCGACGCCGGCCTGCGCAGCGGCTGGCTGTCGGAGGACAACGGCCGCTATGTGATGGCCTTCGACGGCCCGCTCACCGCTCCGGTGCCCGAACCCGGCGAGCTGCATGCCGGTGAGCAGCGCGCCGTCGCCGGCGGCGTCTGGAGCGTGGCATCGGTGGTGCAGGCGCGGGTGCTGGCCGCCGAAGGCGAACTGCCGCGGCCGCCGCGCCTGGAGGGCGCGCCCTTCACGGTGGTCGACCTGCGCAACGACCAGGGCGAGGTCGCAACGCTGGACTGGCGCGACGCCCCCGAGGTGGGATGGTCGATCGGCCGCTCGGTGCGGCTGTCGGACCTGGTGCTCACCGGTCTGCGCGAGGAGAGTGCGGGCGCAGTCGGCGGCCGCAGCCTGGCCTGCCCGAATTGCGGCGCCTCGCTGCAGATCAAGCTCGACAGCACCCAGAGCATCGTCTGCGACCAATGCCGGTCGGTGGTCGATGTCTCCCAAGGCGTGGGTGGCGATCTCACCCACTATGCACAGGACAACGCAGGCAGCCCGCCCCTCATCCCGCTGGGCCGCACTGGCACGCTGGCCCTGGGCCCAAAGGCACCGCCGCTGCCCTGGCAGGTGGTCGGCTATGCCGAGCGGGTGGAGGTCGACGTCGACGCGGGCGAAGAGCAGGCGGCCTGGCGCGAGTACCTGCTGTATCACCGCCAGGAGGGCTTCGCCTTCATCGTCGATGCCGAGGACGGCTGGAGCTATGCCATCCCGATCACCGGCGTGCCCAAGGTCAAGGGCGACCGCGCCATCCTCGAAGGCATCACCTACACCCAGCTCTACAGCTACAGCGGCGCGGTCACCTACGTACTGGGCGAGTTCTACTGGCGGCTGAAGAAGGGCGAGAAGACCCGCAACACCGACTACGCCGCCGGCGTGAAGCGGCTGAACCGTGAGCAGGTCGGCCAGGAGGTCACGTGGTCAGCCGGCGGCGCACTCGATTCAGACGCTGTCGCGCAAGCTTTCGGGCTGGGCACGGTGGAATCGATGGCGATGAAGCGCGACACCCAGGCGGTGTCGGGCAGCGGGCGCGGGGCATTGGTCTGGGTGATCGCCACGGTCATGATGGTGATGCTGGTGATGTCGGTGGCGCAATGCGGGTCCAACGATTGCCAGCCTCTGCGCGACTCCTTCGGCGAGGCCAGCGCCGAATACCAGCAATGCCTGCGCAGCCAGCGTTCGAGCACCGGCACGCGCTTCGGCGGCGGCTCGAGTGGCGGATTCAGTTCGGGCGGCGGCCACAAGTAGGCCGGCGCCACTACAAGGAGCAAGCGACATGGGACTCGAATGGCTCAAGCCCGGCGTGGTGCTGGGATCGGTGATGTACGCCGTGATCGGCGTTGTCATCCTGTGGGTGAGCTTTGTCGT
>Ga0154020_10002892_pt1 | contig 20868 bp, 15 predicted proteins | sample Klosneuvirus_201_FD_109709 | JGI IMG/M metagenome (GOLD analysis project Ga0154020, IMG submission 109709) | Active sludge microbial communities from wastewater, Klosterneuburg, Austria - Klosneuvirus_20160825_MG | ecosystem: Engineered > WWTP > Aerobic digester > Activated sludge | place... | reverse complement strand
CCGCGACCTTCGCGCGAAGGGGGTCAGGACGCCGGTGCTGATGCTGACCGCGCGCGGCCAGATCAGCGACCGCGTGGTGGGCTTGAAGCTTGGCGCCGACGATTACCTGGTGAAGCCCTTCGATATGGCGGAACTCCTGGCCAGGATCGAGGCCCGGCTTCGACGAGACGGAGCGCCCGGGAAGTTGGCGGCTCCAGCCCCGGCCGCGGTGACGCTTGGCCCCATCCACGCCGACTTCCGCCGCGCCGAGGTCACGAAGGCGGGCGCTCCGGTGGAGCTGTCCGGGAAGGAGCTTCATCTTCTTCGCTACTTCATCGAGCACCAGGGAGCCACGATTTCGCGGACCGAGCTGCTGGAGGCGGTGTGGGGCTACAGCACCGTGCCCTTCACCCGCACCGTCGACGTCCACGTGGCCAACCTCCGCCGCAAGCTCGAGGATGATCCGGCACGGCCGTCGATGATCCTGACCGTTCACGGGCTCGGGTACAAGTTCGTGGCTCCGCGGGAGTCGTAGGCGTTCACGTTCACGTGGACCGCCGAAACGACGGGTCGTCGACGTTCGACGACCGAACGCAGTGTTCGTTCACGCTGCGGCCGTCTCTCTCGCCGTCATTGCGAGGAGCCTGTCGATACGTGGAGCGACGAAGCAATCCCGCGACTCTGTCGCGAGCCATTTCCACTGGGCGCTTTCGACGCGATTGTCACGAGTGATGCAGCGTCCGCGTCGGCGGGGCTAAGGAGACGCGTCCCTCCGAAGGCGTGGCCCTGCCCTGTGAGGGCCACGCCTTGAGCCCTCAGAAAGGTCTCCTTCATGAATCCCGCCGCCGCTACCGTTGCATCCCTCGCGCCAATCGCTTCCCTGCATCGTTTCGATGCGTACCGCCTGGCTCTGGGTTTTCGGTCCCACGTCGTTCGCTGGCTTCCGCTCAAGCGCGCCGAACTCTCCGATCAGCTTGATCGCGCCAGCCTGAGCGTCGCGCTCAATATCGCCGAGGGCGCCGGCAGGTCCGGCCGCGACCAGTCCCGCCACTACGCGATCGCGCGCGGCAGCACCTTCGAGTGCCTCGCCGTCCTCGATCTCCTCGAACTCGAGGCCGCGCCGCCCTGCAGCCGCGAAGCCCGCGTGGTCCTCATTCGCCTCATGGCCGTACTCACGGCCCTGGTGCGCCGCTGATTCGCCCCATCCTCCCGGGACCGCGGGCGTCCCGCCCGCCCGCGGGACCCAAACCGCCAGTGGACCGCGCTAGTATCCGCGTACACTCGAAATACAGACAGGGGACACAAGGGCAGGGATGGCCACGGCAAGGAAGTCCAAGAAGCAAACCACAGGCGCAAGCAACGCCTCGTTCGAAGCCCAGCTCTGGGCGGCCGCCGACGCCCTCCGCAACAACATGGACGCGGCCGAGTACAAGCACGTCGTCCTCGGCCTCATCTTCCTCAAGTACATCTCCGACGCCTTCGAAGCGAAGCACAAGGAACTCGAAGCCCAGAAGAAGCAAGGCGCCGACCCTGAGGATCCCGACGAGTATCGCGGCTCCAGCATCTTCTGGGTTCCCAAGGAAGCCCGCTGGACCCACCTCAAGGCCAACGCCCCGCAGCCCAACATCGGCACGCTGGTCGACGAAGCCATGGCCGCCATCGAGCGCGACAATCCGACGCTCAAGGGCGTGCTCCCCAAAGACTTCGGCCGCGTGGGCCTCGACAAGCAGCGCCTTGGCCAGATCATCAACCTCGTGAGCGACATCGCCCTCGGCGATGAAGCCAGCAAAGCCAAGGACACCCTGGGCCGCGTCTACGAGTATTTCCTCTCCCGCTTCGCCAGTGCCGAGGGCAAGAGCGGCGGCCAGTTCTACACGCCGCAGCACGTCGTCCGCTTGCTCGTGGAAATGCTCGCGCCCTACAAGGGCCGCGTCTACGACCCGTGCTGCGGATCGGGCGGCATGTTCGTGAGCAGCGAGAAGTTCATCGAAGCCCACGCGGGCAAGCTCGGCGACATCTCCATCTACGGCCAGGAGTCGAACTACACGACGTGGCGGCTCGCCAAGATGAACCTCGCCATCCGCGGCATCGACGCGCAGATCGGCCACGGCGACACCTTCCACAACGACGCCCACCCCGACCTCAAGGCCGACTATGTCCTCGCGAACCCGCCCTTCAACGACAGCGACTGGCGCGGCGAACTGCTCAAGGACGACAAGCGCTGGGCCTACGGCGTGCCGCCCGCGGGCAACGCGAACTACGCGTGGGTGCAGCACTTCATCCATCACCTGGCGCCTACCGGCATGGCGGGCTTCGTGCTCGCGAACGGTTCGATGTCCTCGAACCAGTCGGGCGAAGGCGAGATCCGCAAAGCCATCATCGAAGCCGACATGGTGGACTGTATGGTGGCGTTGCCCGGCCAACTCTTCTACTCGACGCAGATCCCGGTCTGTCTCTGGTTCCTCACGCGCAATAAGAAGAACGGCCGATTCCGTGACCGGCGCGGCGAGACGCTGTTCATCGACGCACGGAAGATGGGGGCGCTCATTGACCGCGTTCATCGAGAATTGACCGAGGACGATCTCGCGAGGGTCGCGGGCACCTATCACGCGTGGCGCGGCGACAAGGGTGCGGGCGAATACGCCGACACACCCGGATTCTGCAAGACCGCGAAGCTCGACGACATCCGAAAGCACGGGCATGCCCTGACGCCGGGCCGTTACGTGGGGGCCGAGGCATTGGGTGGCGACAGCGAGCCGTTCGACGAGAAGATGAAGCGGCTCGCAAGAACTCTGCGCGAGCAGCAGGCCGCAGCCACAAGACTCGACGCAACCATTACCGAGGACTTGACGAACCTCGGCTTCTGATGGCCAGACACGAAGAGACCAGGACTGGCGGACGCCCGGCAACGACCGGCGTGATAGCGGGGCGCTACGCCTTGAGCGTCGGAAATCCCGAGACACCCCTTCCCCAGGGATGGCGATGGACACCAATCGCTGAGGTCGCGCGACTTGAGACTGGACACACTCCAAGCAGAAGGCATTCCGAGTACTGGGATGGCGGCGTTCCTTGGATCGGAATCAAGGATGCGACGGACAATCACGGCCGAACCATCCACGACACCTATCAGCACGCAAGCCCACTCGGGATCGAGAACTCGTCGGCTCGGCTGTTGCCCCCCAACACCGTTTGCCTTTCAAGAACTGCATCGGTGGGGTACGTCGTCGTGATGGGCCGATCCATGGCGACCAGCCAAGACTTCGTCAACTGGGTCTGCTCGGATGCACTCGACTACAGGTACTTGAAGTACGTTCTTCTCGCTGAGCGCGACACGTTTCGGATGTTTGCAAGCGGAACCACTCATCAGACGATCTATTTTCCTGAGGTGAAGGCGTTCCATATCGCGCTGCCGCCTCCGCGCGAGCAGCGTGAAATTGCGGACGTGCTCGGAGGGCTCGATGACAAGATCGAACTGAACCGCCGGATGAGCGAAACGCTGGAGTCGATGGCCCGCGCCCTCTTCAAGTCTTGGTTCGTCGACTTCGACCCAGTGCGAGCCAAAGAGAAGGGTCGTCCCACCGCCCTCTCGAACGGAGTCAGCGGCCTCTTTCCCTGCTCCTTTGAGAAGTCCGAACTCGGCCCGATACCCGGTGGCTGGAATGTCGGCTCGCTCCTGTCGGAGGCTGACCTCCTGAGTGGCGGCACCCCAAAGACCGATCGGCCAGATTATTGGGGCGGTGGAATCCCCTGGGCCAGCGCCAAGGACGTTTCCCAGGCATCCGACTCGTTCCTATTGGAGACTGAACGGACGATCACGGAGGCCGGTCTTTCCACAAGCGCGACTCAAATAATCCCGAGCTCTGCCACGGTGGTGGTCGCTCGTGGCGCGACCACGGGTCGGATGGTTCTTTTGGGGCGCGAGATGGCGATGAACCAGACCTGCTACGCCCTGGTAAGCAAGACCGGACACCCGTTCACACTGAACTGCGCGTTGCGACACCGCATCGGTGACCTCGTCCACGCGGCTCACGGCTCTGTCTTCGACACCATCACGACGAGTACATTTCGGAACACGCCCTTCCTTCTCCCGCCGCGCCCACTTCTCGACTCATTTGAGGGCGCTGTTGCGCCCTTGTTTCTACGCGCACTCAGCAGTGTCGAGGAGTCGCGAACCCTTTCAGCGCTCCGTGACGCCCTCCTCCCACGCCTGATATCCGGCGCGGTTCGCGTCAGAGATCGCTAACTGCGCGAGCCTCCTGATGGATCATCTTCAACGTCTCGCCGACGGTATTCGGATTCCGATGACGCCGGATGAAAACGGCCTTACGGGCCGCGAGTGCCCACAGGCGCAGTGCCAGGGGTATTTCAAGGTCCAGTTCGGTACCGGCCTGAAGGGCGACGATCTGCCGTGTCATTGCCCATACTGTGGTCACAGCGCCGGCCACGACCAGTTCTGGACCAAGGAGCAGATCGAATACGTGAGGTCCGTCGCCATGAACGCGGTCGCTGAGGCCCTTCACCAGGCTTTCAAGGGGCTGGAATTCGAGCAGAAGCCGAGAGGCCCGCTTGGCATCGGCATCTCAATGAAAGTCCAACGGGGCCAGCCCATTCTCATCCACCACTACCGAGAGAAGCAGCTCGAGACGGAGGTCGTTTGCAGCCAGTGCACGCTCAGGTACTCGGTCTACGGCGTCTTCGCCTTCTGTCCCGACTGCGGTGAGCACAACTCGCTTCAGATTCTCGACAGGAACCTCGTCGTCGTCGCCAAGATGTTGGATCTGGCATCGGGCGCCGAGCGGGACCTGGCGGAGAGGCTCATCGAGAATGCTCTGGAGGATTGCGTCTCGGCGTTTGACGGCTTCGGGCGTGAACTCTGCCGCGTCTATGCGGAGAAGGCGGGTAGCGGCTCAAAGGCCGCGAAGATGAGCTTCCAGAATCTCGACGGCGCGAGAAGGAATCTGCTCGAACTGTTTGGGATCGACCTGTCGAACGGTATCGGGCCTGAAGAATGGCGTTTGCTCACCACAGGCTTCCAGAAGCGCCACGTCTTCGGCCACCGAATGGGGGTCGTAGACGAGGAGTAGGTGCCGAAGACGGGTGACGCGGATTCGGTTGTCGGGCGGCGTGTCGCTATCGGCGTTGATGAAGTGAAGCGCCTCGCCCAACTGATTAAAGAGCTTGGACGATCTGTGTCGGAAGCGTTCAAGCTCGCCGCTGGGGAGCCCAAGAAATCATGAATCCCAACAGGCCCTACTCCATACGGATCTTCCTGCCTGGCGGCGATCCGGAGGGGCTCCGTACGATCGAGAAATCCAACTGGAGCGGCTGCGGACTTGTTATTCCCCGGGCGCTCCTTCCGGAGGCAAAAGGGCGCGAAGAGCTCAGGCGGACGGGCGTGTACGCGCTCCTTGGCCCGCCCGAGGAGTCGGGGCTGCCGCGCCTCTACTTGGGTGAGGGTGATCCCGTTGGGCCACGACTCGACTCGCATGCGGCAAAGAAGGACTTTTGGACGACCGCGATTGCCTTTACCAGCAAGGACGGAAATCTCAACAAGGCCCACGTTCAGTACCTTGAGTCGCATCTGATCGCTCTAGCGGCCACCGCCAAGCGGTGCGTGCTCGAGAACGGGAACGCCCCGCAGGTGCCATCGCTCTCCGATGCGGATGCCGCCGACGCTCATGGCTTTCTGGCGGAAATGCTGCTGTGCTTCCCGGTTCTCGGCGTCAGTGTGTTCTCCGCATCGCAGCTGGTGGCGACGGGCTCCCGGCTCTTCTTCGTTAAGGCCAAAGGCCTGGTGGCCTCCGGGACCGAAACGCCGCAAGGCTTCACGGTTCGGGCTGGCAGCGAGGCGGCTGCTATCGAAGTCCCGTCCTGTCACGCCTACATCAAGGAGCTTCGTTCGGCCTTGATCGGCAATGGCGTTTTGAAGACCGACCCCAAGGGCTACAGGTTCACGCAGGACTACACTTTCTCGTCGCCCTCGACCGGCGCGGGCGTTGTCCTCGGCCGGTCCGCGAACGGACGGCTCGAATGGGCCACGAAGGACGGGAAGACGTTGAGGGCCGTCCAGGAATCAGCATAGGGAGACCGATCATGGCAGCGAAGAATCTTGGGCGTCTTGAGAAGGTCTCGCTCCGAGAGGCGTGGTCGAATGAAGCCTCCGATTTCACGCCCTGGCTCGCCGAAGACGAGAACCTGAAGCTCCTCGGAGAGGCCATCGGACTCGATCTGGAGCTTGAGGCGAAAGAGAAGCAGGTGGGCCCATTCCGTGCCGACATCCTGTGCAAGGATCCGGCGACGGACGGCTGGGTTTTGATCGAGAACCAGCTTGAGAGGACCAACCACACTCACCTTGGTCAGATCCTCACCTATGCGGCGGGGCTCGAGGCGGTGACGATCATCTGGATTGCGCCGGAGTTCACCGAGGAGCATCGGGCCACCCTTGACTGGCTCAACGAGCACACCACCGAGAAGATCAACTTCTTCGGTCTGGAGGTTGAGCTTTGGCGGATTGGTGATTCGCTATGCGCTCCGAAGTTCAACGTGGTCAGCAAGCCCAACGAGTGGTCGAGGGAGGTGCAGCAGGCGGCTTCCGGGACCAGCGAGGTCGGGGAGTTGCGGCAGGGGTTTTGGACTGGGCTATCGAGGTATCTCGACGAGCAGAAGATCAAGGGTCCGCGGTTCAATCCCAAGCCGACGTATTGGATTCGTCTGCCATCGGGCATCCAGCATGTCGGATTCGAGATGAAGTTCGTTCCGCGCCGCGAGTGCGTCGACCTGGAAGTGTGGTTCTGGCGCGCCGCCTCGCTCCCAGTTTGGGCTGATCTCAACGCAGATCCTGCGGCAGCGCAGCGGCTCTTTGGCGTACCGGCCAGCTTCGAGGAACGCCCTGAGGTCAGCCGGGCCAGGATTTACGTCACCTCCCCGACGACCAACCTGCAAGATGACGCGACCTGGCCAGGGCTTTATCGCTGGATCGGCGAGCGGCTTTCCACGCTGTTCGCGGATGGCGTGCCGCTACTGCGGAATCGGATCGACGCGCTTCGGACCTCGGGCTGAGAATCCAACGTGCCCACTACGACCCAGCAAATCGATATCTGGCGCCAGTCGCGCTCCGAGCACCAGCGCCTTGAGTTCAAGGAGGCAAAGAACCAGTTTTCCTTCGACGAACTGTGCGAATACTGCGTCGCGCTCGCGAATGAGGGTGGTGGTGTCCTACTCTTTGGAGTTGCCGACAAGCCTCCCCGTGCCGTCGTCGGCACCCAAGCCGCGAGGGATCCTGTGGGGATGGCGGAGAAGCTATTCGGTACCCTCGGGTTTCGCGTCGATGTCGAAGAGGTCGCTCATCCGGACGGGCGGGTCGTTGTCTTTCACATTCCGTCGCGTCCGCGAGGCACGGCCTACGACTTGCGGGGTCGATACCTGATGAGATCAGGTGAAGCACTCGTCCCGATGTCTGAGGATCGCCTGCGCCGGATCTTTGAGGAGGGTAAGCCGGATTGGCTTGAGGAGGCATCAAGGGCTGGGCTCGACGGCCAACAAGTCGTGGAACTTCTCGACACCCAAACGTTTTTCGAGCTTCTCAAGCTGCCGTATCCGACGAGTCAGCCGGGCGTGTTGGAGCGCCTCATTCAGGAGCGCCTGGTCACGAAGGACGCGGACTCATATTCGATTTCCCGACTGGCGGCTCTGTTGCTCGCGCGTCGCTTTGAAGATTTCCCCGACGTCGCACGGAAGGCGGCTCGAGTGGTGGTGTACGCCGGGACGTCAAAGCTGAAGACAAAGCTCGATCAAACCGGGAGCCGAGGTTATGCCGTGAGCTTTCAGAGCCTGCTGCGCTTCGTCATGGCGCAGTTGCCTCAGAACGAGGTGATCGAAGGCGCTCTTCGAAAGGAGGTCAAGCTCCTGCCAGAGGCTGCGATCCGAGAGCTGCTTGCGAACGCGCTCGTCCATCAAGACTTTCAAATCGGCGGCAGCTCTGTGATGGTCGAGGTCTTTGAAGACAGAGTGGAGATTTCGAATCCGGGTGAGCCGATTGTTCCGGTCGAGCGGTTCATCGACGGCTACGAATCGCGGAACGAGCATATGGCGGACCTGATGCGCCGTTTTGGAATCTGCGAAGAGAAGAGCAGCGGAATCGACCGAGTCGTGCAAGCTGCCGAGATCTTCCAGTTGCCGGCGCCGGAGTTTCGCGTCGACCTGAAGCGAACCCGCGTCACAATCTTCGGCCCGCAGCCTTTTGAGGAGATGCAGCGCGGGGATCGCGTTCGGGCGTGTTTTCAGCACTGCGCGCTGAAATGGGTCATGCGGGAGCGAATGACGAATCAATCACTGAGAGAGCGGTTCCAACTCCCTGAGGAGAAGGCTCCGACGATCTCCCAGGTGATCGCGGCAAGCGTTGAGAGCGGCCTGGTGAAGCTGGACCAAAGCGTCGGTGCGTCAAAGAAGTTCGCTCGGTATCTACCCTTCTGGGGCTAGTTTTATTTAAGCGAATGGCCGGCGAATCGTGGGCGCGACTTCTAAATCGATGAAAACAAATGTTTTGTTTATTTAAGCTCATTCCGGAATCGGGCCACGAATCGGGCTATCGTGGCCCGGTTCGCCCACGAATAGGGGCGGGCCCCGCGACGCAATACGTAGGAGTGAGGCGATGATCGCGACAGCTAACGCGACATGGTGTCGCGATCGACATCTAGAGATCTACCAACTAACTATATGTATATAATGGTCTTAAGTCGTCTGGATCCATTGAGCAGCACCTAAATAGATCCAATGACGGGTTTCACTGAATCCATAGTCGAGGAAGCTGCGCTCGGGTGGCTTCGTGACGTCGGGTACTCGGTGGCGTTCGGGCCGGACCTCGCGGCTGGGCAACCTGCGGCGGAGCGGAGCGATCCGGGCTACCGCGATGTGGTTCTGGTTGGGCGACTGCGGGCTGCGCTGCAGCGACTGAACCCGCACCTTCCCACGGACGCGGTTGAGGATGCGCTCCGGAAGGTCACCCTCGCTGACGGGCCGTCGTTGGTTGAGCGGAACCGGGCGGTTCACCGGATGCTCGTCAACGGCGTCAACGTCGAGTACAAGCGCGCCGATGGCAGCATCGCTGGTGAGCAGGCGCGAGTCATCGACTTCGAGGCGGCTGGCAACAACGACTGGCTTGCCGTGAATCAGTTCACGGTGGCCGAGGGGCAGCACGAGCGGCGGCCGGACATCGTGGTCTTCCTCAACGGCCTGCCCGTCTGCGTCATCGAGCTGAAGAACGCCGCCGACGAGAAAGCGGGGATCTGGAAGGCGCTGGAGCAGCTCAAGACCTATCAGTCTCAGATTGCGTCCCTGTTCAATCCGAACGCGTTCCTGATCATCTCGGATGGGACGCACGCTCGAATCGGGGCGATCGGGTCGGGGAAGGAGTGGTTCAAGCCCTGGCGGACCGTGGGCGGCCGGGACCTGGCGCCGAATCACTTGACGGAGCTTCAGGTTCTGATCCAGGGCGTCTTCGAGAAGCGGCGGATCCTCGACTTCCTTCGGTACTTCATCGTGTTCGAGGACGAGGGCGGTGGGAAGCTGGTGAAGAAGCTGGCGGGCTATCACCAGTTCCATGCCGTGAACGTGGCCGTGGGCGAGACGATCCGTGCCCTCACCCTTGCTGAGGTCGCGGCCGAGCCGCTTGGCTTTGCGGCCGGGCATCGCGCTGGCGGCGTGCAGGGCGACCGGCGTGTTGGCGTTGTCTGGCACACGCAGGGGTCGGGGAAGAGCCTCACCATGGCGTACTACGCCGGGCGGGTGATTCTTGACTCCGCCCTCGCGAACCCGACGCTGGTTGTGATCACCGACCGGAACGACCTCGACGATCAGCTTTTCGGGACGTTTGCGCGGTGTCGTGACCTGCTGCGCCAGGATCCTGTTCAGGCCACCGACCGCGAGGATCTGCGGCAGAAGCTGGCCGTGGGCTCCGGTGGCGTCGTCTTCACGACGATCCAGAAGTTCCTGCCCGAGACGGGTGAGCGCCATCCGGTGCTCTCGACTCGCCGCAATATCATCGTGATTGCCGACGAGGCGCATCGCAGCCAGTACGGCTTTGTGGATGGCTTTGCTCGCCACATGCGCGATGCGCTGCCGGGAGCGTCGTTCATAGGCTTCACGGGAACGCCCGTCGAGTTGACCGACGCGAACACCCGCGCGGTGTTTGGGGAGTACATCAGCGTCTACGACATTCAGCAGGCGGTGATCGACAAGGCGACCGTGCCGATCTACTACGAAGGCCGGCTGGCCAAGCTCGTGCTCAAGGAGTCCGAACGGCCAAAGATCGACCCGGACTTCGAGGAGGTCACGGAAGGCGAGGAGGTCGAGCGGAAGGAGAAGCTCAAGAGCCAGTGGGCGCGGCTGGAGGCTCTGGTGGGGTCCGAGAACCGCGTGAAGCTCATCGCCCGCGATCTGGTCGAGCATTTCGAGGGCCGGCTGGCCGCGATGGACGGCAAGGGGATGATCGTCTGCATGAGTCGGCGCATCTGCGTCGAGCTCTTCAACGAGATCGCGGCTCTGCGGCCTGCGTGGGGCGCTGATCCCGACGACGATTCGAAGGGCTTCATGAAGATCGTCATGACCGGCTCGGCGATGGATCCAGCCGAGTGGCAGGTTCACTTGCGCAGCAAGAAGCGGCGTGAGGATCTGGCGAAGCGTTTCCGGAGCCCCGACGACCCTTTCCGCCTGGTTCTGGTGCGCGACATGTGGCTGACTGGCTTCGACGCGCCCTCGCTGCACACGATGTACATCGACAAGCCCATGCAGGGGCACGGGCTCATGCAGGCGATCGCGCGGGTCAACCGCGTGTTCCGCGACAAGCCAGGTGGTCTGGTTGTCGACTACCTCGGGCTCGCCGACAAGTTGAAAGAAGCGCTCGCGACCTACACCGAGAGTGGTGGTCAGGGCGAGACTGCGATCGACCAGGCTGAGGCGATTGCCGCGATGGTGGCGAAGTACGAGGTGTGCCGTGGGATGCTGCATGGATTCTCGTGGGCGGCCTGGGCGGCGGGTACGGCCCAGCAGCGCCTCTCTCTGATTCCCGCGGCTCGGGAGCACCTTCTGAAGCTGGAGGATGGCAAGTCCCGGTTCGTGAGCGCCGTGAACGACCTCTCACGAGCGTTCGCGCTGGCGGTGCCTTCTGATGAGGCGCTCAAGATCCGCGATGACGTCGGCTTCTTCCAGGCCGTGCGGGCCGCCATGCTGAAGGGCGACGAGGCGGGCGACAAGAAGACCGACGAGGAGCTGAGCTACGCGGTTCGGCAGATCGTCTCTGGCGCCGTCGCGTCCGAGGGAGTGATCGACATCTTTTCCGCCGCCGGTCTCAAGATGCCCGACATCTCGATCCTGTCCGACGAGTTCCTGATGGAAGTCCGGGACATGCCGCTCAAGAACGTCGCGGTCGAGTTGCTTCGGAAGCTGCTCAGCGGCGAGATCCGGACCCGCGCCAAGCAGAACGTCGTGCAGAGCCGGTCGTTCGCGGAGATGCTCGAGGAGGCGGTCCGGAAGTATCAGAACCGCGCGATCGGGACCGCTCAGGTAATCGAAGAGCTGATCGCGCTGGCCAAGGAGATGAGGGAGGCGAATGCCCGCGGCGAGGAGTTGGGCCTCTCGTCTGATGAACTGGCCTTCTACGACGCACTCGAGACGAACGACAGCGCGGTCAAGGTTCTGGGCGAGCCGACGCTTAAGGACATCGCGCGCGAACTGGTCACGACGCTGAAGAACAGCGTCACCATCGACTGGACGCTGCGAGAGAACGTCCGCGCCGAGATGCGGGTGCGGGTGAAGCGGATCCTGCGGAAGTACGGCTACCCGCCGGACAAGCAGGAGAAGGCGACGCAGACGGTACTCCAACAGGCCGAGCTGCTCCTCTCGGCGGAGACGAACTAGACCGATGCCGCTGTTCGCGCGCTACGTAGGCATCGACTACTCGGGGGCCGTGGTTGCGAATGCCAGCCTCCCGGGTCTGCGCGTTTATGTAGCGACTGCATTGGCGCCTCCGGTGGAAGTGCAACCGCCCCCAAGCCCAAGGAAGTACTGGACTCGTCACGAGATCGCCGAATGGCTCGCTCACGAACTCAAGAGCGACACTCGCACCCTGGTGGGAATCGATCACGGGTTTTCGTTCCCGCTGGCGTACTTCAAGAGGCACAAGCTTCCACGCGATTGGCCCGCCTTCCTTGACGACTTCCGGAAGCACTGGCCCACTGACGAGGACAACATCTACGTCGATTTCATCCGCGATGGGCACCGTGGGAGTGGCGCCGAACGGATGGGCAGTTCGAAGTGGAGGCGGCTCACCGAGGTCAGGACGGGCGCGAAGTCGGTGTTCCACTTCGACGTTCAGGGATCGGTCGCCAAGTCGACGCACGCGGGCCTGCCGTGGCTCAGGTACCTGAGGAAGCAACTCGGCGACAAGGTTCATTTCTGGCCCTTCGATGGCTGGGATGCTCCCGTATATCGGTCCGTGATTGCCGAGGTCTATCCAAGAATGTGGAAAGGGCTCTTCCCAGTACCTGGGCTGACTGCGGACCAGCAGGATGCCTACTCGGTCGCGGCCTGGATGCGTCGAGAGGATCAAACGGGTCGCCTCGGCGGGCACTTCGCCCCGGCGCTTTCCGACGAGGATCGAGCGCTCGCCGAAATCGAGGGCTGGATCCTTGGCCTCGATGGCGAAGACCCGAAGCAGGATCAGCGCCGAGAGCGAAAGGAAGGACGAGCGCGCGAGCGACCTCGCTCCGAGGAGGAGCACTGCGCCGAGTGCCATATCCGCCGAGATTCGACAGGGCTCGCGTGGATTGACGACACCGGCGTCACCGTGGCCGAAGTCGCGCACCAGTGGACGCAGGTAGACGAGGACGCAACCGCTCTGTACGACGCCCTCCCGACGCTCTCGCGCGGTCAGATCCATGCCGCACTGGCCTACTACTACGACCAGGTGGACCTGATCGCCGAGGGGTTCGCCGCTCGGCGCAGTTAGGTTCGGCGCACTCCTCGCTGAGCGGGAGTCTGGGATGCCGCTCTCGCGAGATTGCTTCGGCCCACTGCTAAACGGACCGGGGCCTCGCAATGACGGCGTGGTTCTTCCAGGCGCGTTCGTCGGGGGCCGTTGTGGCCTCGATCACAGCGGGAGGGACCGCGAAGTCCAGACGAACCGTCCCTCCGTCCTAAGGTGACGCCATGACCGACTGCACCAAAACCGCGATGGCCCTTCTTCTGGTTTCTGTCTCTTCCGCCTTCGCGGGCGAGAAGGAGGCGGAACGCCTCAACGAAAGCCGCGAGGTGCTGGTCGAGATGGCGGGGATGAAGGAAGGCGCGCCCCGCGACATCCTCGAAAAGGCGAAATGCGTGATCGTCATCCCCGGGGTCAAGAAGGCCGCGATCGGCGTGGGCGGCCGGTTCGGCTATGGCGCCGCGGTGTGCCGGACCAACAACGGGGAAGGGCCGTGGAGCCCGCCGCTCATGGTTTCTCTGAAGGGCGGCAGCCTCGGCTTCCAGATCGGCGGCCAGTCCTCCGACTTCGTCCTTCTCGTGATGAACCAGAAGGGCGTCGACAACCTCCTGAAGAGCAAGTTCACGCTCGGCGCCGACGCCTCGATCGCCGCCGGTCCGCTCGGCCGCAACGCCGAGGCGGGCACCGACCTGCGAATGCGCGCGGAGATCCTCAGCTACTCGCGCAGCCGCGGGCTCTTCGCCGGGATTTCTCTCGAAGGCGCATCGCTTCGTCAGGACACCGGAGCCAACTACGCCCTCTATGGCGCGCCCGTGCACCCCCGAAAGATCCTGCTCGAGTCCGGTCTGTCCATTCCGGCCGCCGCCCGGGGTTTCGTGGAGGTGATCGAGCGCCTGACCTCGGGGAAGAACCCCGAGCCGTAGAGCCCCTACGTCCCCCGACGTTTGGGGCCGCGCATGGGCGGCGCGGTCAGCGGATCATCCGGCCAGGAGTGGCGTGGGTATCTCGAGCGGAGTTCCTTCCTGACCTCGGGATAGGTGCTGGACCAGAAGCTGCGGAGATCTTGCGTCACCTGCACCGGCCGCCGGGCCGGAGATAGAAGGTGGAGGGTCACGCGCGTGCGGCCGTCGTTGACCGTGGGCGTGTCGAGCCAGCCGAAGATCTCCTGCAGCCGCACCGCGAGGACGGGCGAGGCCCCATCGGGGAAGTACTGCAGCTCGATCCGCGATCCGGTGGGGGCTTCGATGTGCGGGGGCGCCAACGCATTGAGTTCGCGCTGCAGATGCCAGTCGAGCATCGCGGACAGGGCGGCGGCGGTGTCCAGGCGCTGGAGATCGGCTTTCGTGCGCGAGGCGAGCAGGTCGGATCGAAGCCAGTTTTCGAGCGCCGCGAGCAGGGCCGCATCCGAGAGATCCGGGAAGCGCTCGCCGCGTCCCCAGACCCGGAGCGAGAGCACACGCGACTGGAACGCGCGCGCCGAGTCCGAGAGAAGCTGAGGCAGCAGGCCTTCGGATCGGATCGCGCCGGCCAGGAGCGAGACCCTCGCTTCATCGGGGATGGAGGCGAGAGGCTTCGCGTCGAGCACGAGTTCGCCGATCCGTCTCTCTCGCTGGGCCACGATCACGCCACGGCCCGGGTCCCATGCGATGACGTCGCGGGTCTCCGCCTCGATGCTCGAAATATCGAGAGGGGCGGCGAGGAAGATCCGGCCTTCGGCGTCGCGCGCGTCCACGTGGGCCACGGCCAGCCACTCTTCGTGAGAGAGCGGGTCGGCGGCATCGAGCTTCGCGCCCCGGCCGGTGGCGAGGCGATATCGATCGGTCGAGCCCGGGCGGCGCTGGGCGATGCGTTCGGGATAGGCGAGGGCCAGGAGCGAGCCGACCTCCGCCACTTCACCGCTCGAGGCCCCGGAATCGAGCTTGAGCCGGGCGCGATGATCGCGGGCGATCTCTCGTACCCGGGCGGTCCCGCCTCCGGAGGGCGCGCCCCGGCCGCGGCCGCGGAGCGCCTCGACGCGCAGGGTCAGGTCGGCTCCGGCGTCGCGCCCGAGGATGTCGCGTTCCTCGAGAAGCGCCGCGATGTCGGCGGCGAGACCGCCGAGTCCGAGGCGGCGGCCTTCGACGAGGAGATGGCCGATGCGCGGATGGACGCCGAGTTCGTGGATGGCGCGACCGTGCGCGGTGACCGCGTCGCCCTTCAGGGCGCCGAGGCCGATGAGGATGCGCCGGGCCTCCGCGAGCGCGCCGGCCTGGGGCGGCGTGATCCAGGCGAGCGACGCGTCGGCCTCGCCCCAGATCGACAGGTCGAGGGCGAGGGGCAGGAGATCGGCATCGACGATCTCGGGCGCGCGAGAGGCCGCGAGCGACCTCTGCGTCATCTCCGTCCAGAGGCGGAACGCGGAACCCGGACCGAGCCGGCCCGCGCGACCGGCGCGCTGGTCGGCGTTGTCGCGGGCGATCCTGACCGTGTCGAGCCGCGACAGCCCGAGGCCCGAGTCGAAGCGCGACACCCGCGCGAGGCCGCTGTCAATGACCACTCGGACGCCTTCGATGGTGAGACTCGTCTCCGCGATGTTGGTGGCGAGGACCACGCGACGCTTCGGTCCGGGGAGGATCGCGGCCTGCTGGGCCTCGATGGTGAGATCCCCGTGCAGGGGCCGGATATCGAGCCCGCCGCCGGCCAGATCCTGCAGGCTCGCCCCGACCCGCGTGATCTCGGAAGTGCCAGGGAGGAAGACGAGGAGGTCCCCTTCGGTGGTCCTCAGGGCGCGCCGTGTCGCCGCGGCCACGGCGGGAACGGAATCGCGCTCGGGATTCAGATCGTCGGACGCGTACGAGATCTCTACCGGGAACGCGCGTCCCGCGCTCTTCACCACCGGGACGCCGCCGAGGGCGCGCGACAACGCGTCTTCGTCGAGGGTCGCGCTCATGATCAGGATGCGGAGGTCCGGCCGGAACACGGCCTGGACGCGGCGGGCGAGAGCGAGGCCGAGATCGGCGTGGATCGATCGCTCGTGGAATTCGTCGAAGATCAGGAGGCCGCAACCGCCGAGGTCGGGCTGGGCCAGGAGCGCGCGGGTGAGTATTCCTTCCGTGACCACCTCGATCCGGGTGGACGTGGACACTCGCGACTCCCGCCGGATCCGGTAGCCGACGGTTTCGCCCACCGTCTCACCGAGCTGCGAGGCCATTCTCGCGGCCACCGTGCGCGCGGCGAGACGCCTCGGTTCCAGCATGGTGATGCGCCCCCCGGCGAGCCACGGTTCGCCTCGCAGTTCGAGGGGGACGAGCGTGCTCTTGCCCGCGCCGGGAGGGGCGGTGAGCATCACGATCCGTTCCCGTTGAAGCGACTCGCGCAGCGCGGGCAGGGCGCTCGAAACCGGAAGGGCGGCGGTCAATGCTCGCGGGCGGCGCGCGCGAAGTCGAGGAACTTCGCGCGGGTCGCGGGCGCGGGAATCGGGCAGGCGTCGAACCGGCCGAAGATCCGGTACCGCCACCGCGCGACCAGGTCGTACACCGCGTCGCGGATGAAGCGCGGGACGATGCGGAGTGCGCCTGCCGCCCGATACGCGCCTCCCGCGGAGGCGATGGCGAAGAGGGCGGCATCGCTTCGATCGAGCAGGCGCTGAGCCGCGGTCCCATAGTCAGCGACCACGATCACCGTGGACAGCGAGGTGGCGGCCCGTCCGGCCTCCTGCAGGATCTTCGCGCCGATCGGTCCCTGCAGCGCCGCGAAGCGCAGACGGTCCTGAGCGTCGATTCGCAGCAGGAACTGCACAAAGTGATCGCACAGGCCGCAGACGCCGTCGTAGAGAACGAGATGAGCCACTCGGTCTCCGAGGTTATCAAGCGTCCGGGCGTAGCATGGAGTCGTGAAGCTGTCGGTCTCGCACGATGGGCCTTCGCAGTCTTTCCGGGAGGAGATCGCGAACAGCCTGAGCCACGGAGCAGGCCTCGTCGCGGCCCTGGTCGCGACGCCCTTCCTCATCGGCGACGCGATGCGAAAGGGGAGCCCGGCATTCCTGGTGGGCGCCTGCGTCTTCGCGGCCACGGTCCTGCTGCTGTACCTCGGGTCCACGCTCTACCACGGTCTTCCGCCGGGACGCGCCAAGAGGGCGTTCCGCGTGGTCGACCACTGCGCCATCTATCTCCTGATCGCGGGCACCTACACGCCCTTCACCCTCGGCGTGCTCTTCGGCGCCTGGGGCTGGTCGCTGCTCGCGGTGGTGTGGAGTCTCGCCGCGATCGGCATCACCCTGGAGGTGACGGGAGGCGTGCGCCATCCCGCCTGGTCCCTGGTTCTCTACCTCGGCATGGGCTGGCTCGCGGTGGTGGCCATCCGGCCCCTCGCTCTCCACCTTCCCGCCGCCGGCCTCATCTGGCTCGTGGCGGGCGGCCTCGCCTACACCCTGGGTGTCGTCTTCTACACCGCCAAGGGCCTGCGCTTCGGCCACCTCGTATGGCATCTCTTCGTGCTGGCGGGCACGTTCTGCCACTTCACCGCCGTCCGCTACTACGCGGCCTAGCCAGTGCCTGCGTTACTTCAGCGAGTCCGGTAGCCCGACCCCGTCGATGACCACGAAGTAGCGGCCCGGGCCGGCGCTCTCGGAGCCCCGCGTCCAGAGCACGAACGTCGCCCCGCCGTTCCTGGAGAAGCCGCTCTCCGACAGGCGGAGGGACGCGAGGAACGCGCGCGGATCGTTCGAGGAGGACGTCGCGCGCGGATGGGCCGCCATGAGCGCTTCGCGCGTGATCTCGCCCGGCGCGAGGCCGCGATCCTTCGACAGAGGGACCACCGCCAAGCCCCGCGCGTCGATGGTCCTCGCCGGCTTCACCACCCGGCTGTCTCCGATCTCCACGATCCGGCTTCCGGTCCGCGGCGCGGGAGAGCAGCCCGAGACCGCCTGATCCGAGGCAAGGATGTCGAAGGCCACATCGGCTTCGAACCACTTCCCGGAGCGGGGCTCGAGCAGGGAGGCGCCGACGAGCGCCACATCGGCGTACGCGTCCGCCTTGTTGCGAAGGAGCGCGTCGTACAGATCCGGGGTCTCGTCCGCGAGGTCGTTGCGGGCGAGACCGTCCAGGATCGACGCCAGGGCGATGAAGTTGAGGCGGGTGAGATCGCGGAAGCCGCCGCCCTTCGGGAAGCCGCCGCTCTCGATGAGCACGACCGGCGAACCCCAGGCCGTGACGTTGTCGCCGAAGGCGCGCGGGTTCCAGTCCTCGTCGTAGCGCGCGACGCCTCCGGGGATCGACGGGGTCAGCACTCTCGCGATCCGGCTCGCGACCCGCTTGGCCCGGAGCCGTCCGGGGGTGATCGTGCCCTTCTCGTCACCCGCGACCGCGAGGAGCGAAATGGAGGACAGCACGCCGGTCTCACCGACCGTGATGCGCCGGCCCTGGTCGTGGAGATTGAAGGCGAGAAGGGGAGAGAAGCGGTCGCGGACCGACTTGAGCAGACGGCCCTCCGGGGTGGCCAGCATCAGGGCGTCCCGGTTGATGTCGATGCCCTGCGCGTTCCGCCTTTCATAGACCGAGGCCCCGTCGGGGTTGAGCATCGGGATCATGCGCAGGGTGAAGGCGTCGAGGATCCGGGCGACGCCGGGGCTTCCTGCCTTGCGCGCGAGAAAATCCGCGAGATCGAGCAGGGCGGGGGTCGCGCTGGGTTCATCGCCGTGCATCTGCGACCAGAGGAGGATGGACTTCGGGCCGCGCCCGATGGACACCATCCGGATGTCCTTCCCGTGAAACGAGATCCCGATGGTCTCGGCGGAAACCGACTCCGGGTGAGCGGCGGCCAGTCGAAGGATCTCGCCGGCGAGCCCTTCCGGACTCAGGCACGGCGCCACGGTGGTGACGAAAGCGCGCTCCTCGTGGTCCTTTGCCAGGGCGGCGAAGTCGAGCCCGTCCTGGGCCGAGCCGGGGATGGCCAGAGCGAGAAGAAGCCCCGTCTCCGCGCCCCGCAGTCGGCTCAACATTCTCCTATTCTATGATCGCCGGAGTGTCGTTCCGCCCCTTCCATAGCGCTTCTGACGCCCGCGTCTCGCGTTCGGGCTTCGGTCGATCTCTGCGCCTCGCGCTCCGCGTGCTTCCGGTGGTCCTCGGCCTCTCGGCGCCGGTCCTGGCCTTCCATCCGCCCCTCCAGCAAACCGCGCAGAACCCAGCCCAGGATTCGGCCGACGGCAAAGAGGCTCCAGCCGCGGCACCGGCGGAACCGAAACTGCCCGAGGTCCGGAAGGAAGGCTGGGAGCGCGACCGATTTGCCTGGAGAAAGGGAAAGTCCAAGGTCGAACTCACGGGCTACCTTCAGGAGGACCTTCGCTATTTCGACTGGTCGGTGAGCGACCCCAGCGTCTCGAGGCGGCAGGCCAAGGAGCACGAACTCCGCCGCTTTCGAGTTGGAACGAAAGCCCAGTTCGGCAAAACCCTGTTCGAAATCATGGTCGAGCCGCGCGAGCTCCCGCCCGGAGTCGGCCACCTGAAGCTTCTGGGCGCCACTCACGCATTCTCGAAGCGGCTCGCGGTACGGGCGGGCTTCTTCAAGCTGCCCGGGAGTCGCGAGTTCAGCACGCTCACCAACAACACCGACTTCGTGGACCGGAGCATGATCGCGAGCCGACTGGTTCCCGAGCGCGACTGGGGAGTGACTCTCGCCGGAGTCGACGGCCGGTTCGAGTACCTGGTCGGCGCCTTCAAGGGAGACAGCAGTTCGCCCGTTCGAAGGGCCGGCGCGACGGGCGCGGCTCGGGCCGCCGTCGAGTTGAGGAAAGGCCTCCAACTCTCAGGATCCATCGTGCAAGGACGGGTGAGCGCCACCCCGGCAGGCGTCGTCGCGACTGTGCCCAAGGGGGCCTTCGGTCAGACCGCGACCGGGTTCACGTTTTGGGGCCGCCCGTACGTCGACGGGAAGAGGCGGTCGCTCAGCACGAGCCTCTTCTACTCGAAGGATTCGTTCCGCTTCCTGGGCGAGTACCTGGAGGAGCGCGAGGAACGCCATGGCCAGGGGGCGGGCGGCGAGGATCTGCCCGATGTCCTCGGCCGCGGCGTGAGCGCGCAGGTGTCGTACCTGCTGATCGGCCAGAGGAAGGGGGTTCTGGTCGAGCCCCGCGAGTCCATCTTTCAGGGCGGACCGGGGGCGGTCGAACTGGTGGCCCGGGTGCAGACGCTCCGGTTCGATGACACGGGCCCGAATTCGTCCCCGGTGAGCACGGGAAACCGGGTCTCGAATCTGGCTCCCGCCGGTGCTCTGACCATCGAGGTGGGCGTCAACTATTGGGCTTCCTACTTCATGAAGCTGCAGACGACCGCGATGTGGGAGAAGTACGACGATCCGCTCGCCGCACCTGTTCCCGGGAATCGGGGTCCCTATTTCTCGATCCTCGCCCGGGTGCAGTTCATGTTCCAGTAGGGTTTGCCCGGATCTCGCCCGGGGTAGCCGTTGGAATCCGCCGGCCGCAATTGCCTTATCCTATGGACAACCCCAGGCCGTGAATGAATCCCCCTGAACCGAAAACCGATCCCGAGGTGCAGGCTCCACCCCCGGAAGAACCGCGACTGGTTTCCGAGCCCCCGCCTTCGGCGGTGGCACCTCTCCCCCCCAATCCTCCCTCGCCCGCACCCGCCTCTCCCGCGCCCGTCGAGCGAAAGGCGGATGAGCCGGTGGCGAATGGCGTTCTGAGGAAGGACAAGGAGAAAGAGAAGGACCGCGAGAAGGACAGAGAGAAGGAAAAGGGGAAGGACAGGGAAAAGGAGAAGGAGAAGGAGAGAGACAAGGACAAAGAGAAGGACAAGAAGAAGAAGAAGGAATTCAAACGGGCCGGCCCCTGGGAGCGATACAAGGCGCTTCTCGACGCGGTCAAGGAATCCCAGGACCTGGTCGACCTGGCCGATCACAAGGCCCGCTTCGCTCTCCTG
>Ga0154020_10002891_pt1 | contig 20881 bp, 14 predicted proteins | sample Klosneuvirus_201_FD_109709 | JGI IMG/M metagenome (GOLD analysis project Ga0154020, IMG submission 109709) | Active sludge microbial communities from wastewater, Klosterneuburg, Austria - Klosneuvirus_20160825_MG | ecosystem: Engineered > WWTP > Aerobic digester > Activated sludge | place... | reverse complement strand
TATTGGTATGCTGAAGCGTTTTAAAATCATCTCTGATCGTTATCGCAACAGACGCAAGCGATTCATGCTCAGGTTTAATTTGATTGCAGGACTCTATAATTTTGAGCTCAAACCTTGAGTTTCGAAAGAGGTCTATTATCGGCGTATTGCGACACGTTACGAAAAGACTGTGAAAATATTCATGGGCGCTCTTACTTTGATTGGAATTTTAATGTGGCTTAAAATTTAAGGACAGAACCTAGAGTTGTTGAATAGATAATTTTAATGTGATTTATTGGCTACTTCACTTGTTTGCTTAGTTGAATAAAAGCGGGCGCTTCAATAAAACCAGTCACACGTGGAATTTCTTTTATTTGTCCTTGGCTGTCTATGAATACCACTGTTGGTAACCCAATAATGTTGTATTTTTTAAACAATGCGTTGATATCATCCGATTCTTCGGTGGCGTCTACTTTAATAGCAGTAAAGCGTGCGAGTTCAGCTTGAACAGATGCTTGGCTAAAAACGTGTTGGTCTAGTTCTTTGCAGGCAGCGCACCAGGCAGCGTAAAAATCGATTATGACAGGCCGATGTTTTTGCGCTGCTAGATGAAGCCCTTCTTGTTCATTTTTTATCCAGTGGGGTGTTGGTGTGTGATTGGTGGTAGTGGGTAAAAAGATAAATAAGCTCAACGCAAAAGACCCCAGTAAGACACCTATTATTTTTCTCATTTTATGCATGAATGATGCTTCTGTGATTTTGAGATGTACGGCACCTATGCCCAATCCCAATAGAAGTGCGGCATAAGCAAGCCATGGTTGGTATGGTTTTATTGGATGAAACAAAAAAGGAACAGCAATTTGTAAATAATAAAAAGTCCATAGTCCCATAAAAATAGCCATGATTGATTTAAACCAATCCATCCATTGTCCAGATTTTGGCATTTTAGATAAAAGAGATGAAAAAGTAGCCAGTATTAAAAAAGGAAGGCCCATCCCAACACCGTAAGAGAACATCGCTAATCCGCCTTTGGGAATATCCCTGGCGGTCGCAATAAAAGTGAGGATCACAAACAATACAGGACCTGTGCAGGGGGCCGCGATTAATCCAGAAACAAGGCCCATTATAAACGCGCCCCGATGCCCTTGACCGCCCATTTTGATAAGTTTTTGATGAAGCCAAAAAGGCAAACGCAATTCAAATAAACCAAGCATCGATAGCGTCATTAAAAAACAAAATCCACCCAAAAAAAGAAGCAGTGGCTGAGAAGTGAATAAACTACCAAAAACTTTACCGGCGAGTGCAAAACTAATGCCCAACACGCAGTAAAGAAGCACCATGCCCATTAAATAAGACAACGCGAGTAAAAACGCATGAAGTTTGTTTTTGGCCTGTTTGGCGCCAAAAGCAGATAAAGTCATAGGAATGAGCGGATAAATACAAGGCGAAGTAAGTGTGTTGGCTAAGCCGCCCAAAAAAGCAAGCCCAAGCATGCTTAAAAATTCTCCCATCATCAATGCGCTTTGTAGGTTATTAGAGATATCGGAGAATTGAATCATAGCGACGCCTTTTTACTTTTAACAAAGGAGCTGGCTATACTTATTCCCAAAACAGAAAAAATAAAACCAATCGAAAGTAAATTATTAATGACAATCCAATGAGACACTAACATTTTAATGCCCACAAAGCTCAAAATAATAGCTAATCCAACGCTTAGATATTCAAATTTATCCATCATTAACGCTGTTAGTGAGTACAGTGTGCGTAATCCCAAAATGGCAAAAATGTTGGATGTGAATACAATCAAAGGATCTGTCGTGATGCCAAAAATGGCAGGAATCGAATCGAGCGCAAATATGACATCGGTTAATTCTATCACGAGCAAGGTAATAAATAAAGGTGTAGCCACACGTTGCCCTGCTTGATAGATAAAAAAACGCGATCCTTCTTGGTGTTCTGTTAATGGAATAATTTTTTTAATCAATTGCACAGTGCGAGAATGTTCGATTTGATCGCTTTCTTGTTCTTTTGAAAACAGTAATCGCATGCCTGTATAAAGTAAAAATGCACCAAATATATAAATTAGTCCGTGGAATAAATTTAAAAGCGCGCTGCCTACAACCACCATGAATCCACGCATGATCATGGCGCCCAAAATACCCCAAAATAACACACGATGTTGGTGCTCTTTTTGGGTTTTAAAAGCCTGAAATACAAGCACCATGACAAAAATATTGTCCACGGACAAAGAGTATTCCAAAACGTAGCCAGCTAAAAATTCAAGTGCGCGCGCTTTGCCCAAAAGATAATAAATACCAACATTAAAAATAAGCGCCAAAATAATCCACAAGCTCAACCGTTTGGCAGCTTGTCGTGTGGTGAGCGGTTGAGCTTGATGTAATTTTTTTTGAATTCCTTCTAAAATTCCTAAATCAAAGATTAAACTTAAAAAAATGATAATAAAAAAAGCAGCGAGTAACCAATGAGATGACGCCCACATAGACGCTCTGTATTGACTAAAGCGTGTAAAAAATCAAATCATTTCAGACCATGTATATTCGTTCTCGGTTTCCAGTGCATCTGCCGTTGGTTTTTTTGGTGTTATCGATAGCTTGTTTGGGTATTGTGAATATTTACTCGGCCGCACATACTAAATTTCCGCATTTGTATTTGTATCAAGGTTTGTGGATGTGTTTGGGCCTTCTTATTTGTTTTTCTAGTTTAATTGTTGATTATCGTGTTTTAGAAAAAGTGGCTTATCCTTTTTATGGGGTTTTACTTTTTTTGCTTATGATGGTGCTTTTTTTGGGAAAAAAAGTATATGGCGCCAAGCGTTGGATTAACTTGGGTTTTATGAATTTGCAGCCATCTGAACTCATGAAAATTGGCATGATTTTGGTTTTGGCTAAATATTTTTCTCAAGTGCAGCAAGAGCATAAATATACCATTCGTGATTTATTACGTCCGCATTTGATTACACGGCCACTTGTTCTTTTGGGTGCATTGTTGCGTGCTTGGTTTAAAAACGAATGGCTGCAAGATCCGGTAGGCAGTCTTGCGCGGCATTTGCGTAGTCATCAAAGAGAGTATTCTTTTGATGTGTTAGAATGGGATACTTCTTATGGATTTAGATTTTTTTTAGTTGCGGTGCTGCTGCTGTATGCTTTGGCTTTGTTTTTTTTATGGCGCCAAATGAAGCAAGAAAAAATTTTGTTTAAACATACGCATCCAGGCTTGTTTCGTGGGGCTATGTTTGTTTTGTTGATGCCAGGTGTTTTGCTGATGTTGTATTTATTGTTGTATTGGCAATCTGTTTTTTTGGCCGATCCCATGACTGCCTTATTTTGGATGTTGCAGCAAAAAGCCTCTCCTTCTGGTGTATATGAAATATTTCATCCACGTCTTTGGTTGCGTGTGGGGTTGCTGGTGTTTTGCGTGTTGTTTTTTTGTTACGCTTTGTGGCGGTTATTAAAAGATACAAAAGTGCCCTGGCGCGATCGTATACTCGCACCTATTGATTTAGTATTGCTACCGATGGGGCTTATTTTAGTTCAACCAGACTTGGGCACTGCTTTACTTGTGGGTGCTATTGCTTTTTCCATGATTTTATTGGTGGGCATGCGTATCTCTTCTGTGGGAATCATGGGTGTGATGGGGTGCGTGTTTGCTTATTTAAGCTGGTTTGCCTTGCTTAAGGATTATCAGAAAAAACGAATTTTGACTTTTATTAATCCAGAATCAGATGCCTTGGGATCGGGCTATCATGCACAGCAATCTATTATTGCGGTGGGCTCTGGGCAGTGGTTTGGAAAAGGTCTGCATGGCGGAACACAGTCTAAATTTTCGTATTTACCAGAGTCTCATACTGATTTTGCTTTTTCTGTGTGGGGCGAAGAGCATGGTTTTTTTGGATGTGTGTTGTTAATTAGCCTGTTTTTTGTTCTTATTTTTATGATGGTGTCTATTGCGGCTTCTGCACGTGATCGTTTTGGTGCATTGCTTGTAACCGGATTTTCTGCACTTATTTTTTGGCAGGCCTTTGTTAATATGGGCATGGTAATTGGGCTTTTGCCTATTGTGGGTGTGCCTTTGCCCTTATTTAGCTATGGTGGATCATCTTTGTTTTCTGTCATGATAGGCATTGGGGTTACTTTGAATGTGGCGTATAGACGTTATTTGTTCTGATTCAAAAAGACTTTTTTGAAACTTACTGCGCACCCAATGTTGTTTATTATGTGATTAAAAAATAAGGTTGTTAAATGAAGCAAAATATAAAACCCCGCGGTTCAAGTTGGTGGTCAAAAAATTCTGTACACATGTTGTTGGCGATGTGTTTGGGCGTTTTGTGTGGGCTAATTTTTAAATCACAAACACGTTATTTGGGTGAACTTGGCAAGTTGCTTATTCAATGGGTTAAAGTATTGGCAGGGCCTTTGTTGTTTTTTGCAATTGTTGATGCTTTTGTGCGTGTGGATGTACGTTTAAAGCAAGCTTTGCGTATGCTTTTTTTGATGTTGTTAAATATGATTGTAGCGATTACCATAGGTATGTTGTTGGCGACTTATTTAAAACCCGGAGAGTATTTAAAAATATTACGTGATAAAACAAATACTTTAGGGGCTACGCAGTTTGACCAGATTAAATCCATAGACCCTATTAAAACGCTTTCTCAATATTTACCTACCACCCATATTCTGCAGCCATTTTTAGAGAATTCTGTGATTTCGATTGTGATTTTTGCGGTGTTGATTGGCGTTGCATTAAGGTATGTTAAATACGAACACGAGCAATCAGGACAATCTGAACATGTGGCGTTTGCTTCTTTTGTGTTTACTTGTTTAAAGATTTTTGAACGTTTGTTGTTGATGGTCACCCGCATATTGCCTGTGGCTGTGTTTGGCGTCATTGCACAAGCGGTGGGCACTTATGGTTTAAGTTTTATGTCGGGTCTTTTGGTCTATGTGGGCGTGGTGTTATTGGGGCTGTGTTTGCAGGTGCTTGTTGTGTATCAATGTTGGATTTCTCGTTATGCCAAAATGCCACTAAAAACATTTTGGTCTGCGGCTAAAGAAGCTTGTGTCTATGCGTTTTCTGTCAATAGCAGTTTAGCGACCGTGCCGTTCACATTAAAAGGGTTATCTAAATTAGGCGTAAAAGAAGAATCAGCACGTTTGGCAGCCTGTATTGGCACTAATTTAAATAATGATGGCATTATTTTATACGAAGCGCTCGCCGTTTTATGTGTGGCCCAGATTTATGGTATTGAACTTAGTTTGTCTATGAAACTAATGGCTGCTTTGTCTTGTATGTTGGCAGGTATTGGTGTGGCGGGCGTGCCAGAAGCGGGTCTTGTATCTTTGGCGCTTGCTTTGGTGAGTGTGGGGCTTCCTACCGAAGTGGTTCCTTTTTTATTAAGTGTGGATTGGATATTAGGACGTGCAAGGTCGGTTGTGAATGTATGTAGTGATATGACCTGTGCCATTGTCATTGATAAGACTTCTTTCTCAGAAACTTGACGGACTATCACTTATCAATCTACACCGCTTGGGCGTGAGTTTTTACATAAACGATTAATTATTGGAGATTGAATATGTCACAGAAGCATCCTTTTTTCTCTGCCAGACAAACGCTTAAGTTAAGCGATAATAGCGAAGTCGGTTATTACCGCCTTGATTATCTAGAACAAATAGGCGTGACCAATCGTTTAAAGAAACTGCCATATTCTATTCGTGTGGTGTTAGAATCTTTGGTTCGCCACTGTGATGGATTTACAGTGACCACAGAAGACGTAAAAACTTTATCTAATTGGAATCCCAAAGCGCCTGCTCAGGTTGAATTGCCGTTTCGTCCTGCGCGTGTGCTGTTGCAAGATTTTACGGGTGTGCCATGCGTGGTGGATATTGCAGCCATGCGTGCAGCCATGGCAGAATCATCGGAAGATCCTAAAAAAATTAATCCATTAGTGCCTGTTGATTTGGTCATTGATCATTCCGTACAAGTGGATAGTTATGGCACACCACAAGCTCTGGCGGATAATGCGCGCATTGAGTTTTCGCGCAATTTAGAACGTTATGAGTTTTTACGTTGGGGTCAAAATGCAGTGTCTAATTTTAGATTGGTGCCACCCGCTACAGGGATCGTGCATCAAGTTAATTTAGAATATTTAGCACAAGGCGTGATGCATACCAAAGATGCTTATGGCCCCGTTATTTGTCCGGATTCTTTGGTGGGTACAGATTCTCATACGACCATGATTAATGCGTTAGGTGTGGTCGGTTGGGGTGTAGGCGGAATAGAGGCCGAAGCCGTGATGTTAGGTCAACCTTTGTATATGTTAACGCCAGAAGTTATTGGCATGAAACTCAAAGGTCAATTATCCACAGGTTGTACGGCCACTGATTTAACTTTGGCGATTACCCAAGTGCTTCGTAAAAAAGGCGTGGTTGATAAATTTGTGGAATTTTTTGGCCCTGGTTTATCTTGTTTGACTTTGCAAGATAGAGCCACCATCGCCAATATGGCACCTGAATATGGCGCTACAATGGGCTTTTTCCCTGTTGATCAAGAAACTATTGCCTATTTACGTCATACATCTCGTAAAGAGGGCGCGGATCTATTGGAACGTTACGCTAAAGCACAAGGTTTATTTAGAGAAGCAGATGCACCAGAACCAGAATTTACAGACGTCATTGAATTAGATCTCTCAACAGTAGAACCTTGTTTGGCAGGCCCTAAAAGACCGCATGACCGTGTGCTACTAAAAAATATGAAATCTGCTTTTGAGCAGGCCTTGATTGCACCGGTAAAAGAGCAAGGATTTGCGCTTAAAGAACAAACGTTAAACGCAGAATCTAAAGTAGATGGTGTGACTTTAAAACACGGCTCTGTAGTGATTGCGGCGATTACAAGCTGCACCAATACCTCTAATCCAAGTGTATTGGTGGGTGCTGGATTATTGGCCAAAAAAGCGGTTGAAAAGGGATTGCAAGTTAAGCCTTATGTGAAAACAAGTTTGGCACCAGGGTCTTTGGTGGTGACTGAATATTTGCGTGAATCTGGGCTGCTTCCTTATTTAGAAAAATTAGGATTTTATGTGGTGGGTTATGGTTGCACCACTTGTATTGGCAATAGCGGCCCGCTTAAAGACACTGTGGTTAAAGCAATTAAAGAGGGCCAATTAGTGGCTTCTGCTGTGTTGTCTGGTAACCGTAATTTCGAAGGCCGTATTTCGCCACATGTGCGTGCTAATTATTTGGCGTCTCCACCGCTTGTTGTGGCCTATGCGTTGGCTGGCACAGTGCATGTCGATTTACAAAAAGAACCAATTGGTTATGATGCACAAAAACAACCTGTTTACTTAAAAGATATTTGGCCAAGCCAAGAAGAAATTGCTTCTGTAATAAAGAAAACAATTACGCCAGAAATGTATGAAAAAGTATACAAAGATGTATTTTCTGGCCCCCACGAATGGCAAAAAATTAAAGGCGTGCAAGGTGATTTGTATGAATGGAAAAATGAATCAACCTATATTCAACAGCCGCCATTTTTTAAGAACTTTTCGCGCGAAGTCAAACCATTTAAAAATATTGAACAAGCGCGTGTATTGGCTTTATTAGGTGATTCTGTAACTACAGATCATATTTCTCCAGCAGGAGATATCGAAGAAAAAAGTGCAGCAGGCCAATATTTGCAATCTTTGAGTGTACTTAAGACCGATTTTAACTCTTATGGTGCAAGACGAGGGAATGATCGCGTGATGGTGCGTGGCACTTTTGCCAATATTCGATTAAAAAATTCAATGGTGCCAGGAGTTGAAGGTAGTATTACGGTTCATGTCCCTACGCAAAAGCAAATGAGCATTTACGATGCTGCGATGGCATATCAACAAACACAAACGCCACTGGTTGTGATTGCAGGCAAAGAATACGGCACAGGATCTTCGCGCGATTGGGCCGCCAAAGGCACATTGTTATTGGGTGTAAAAGCAGTACTAGCCGAAAGTTTTGAACGCATTCATCGTTCTAACTTGGTTGGCATGGGTGTGTTGCCGCTGCAATTTAAATCTGGCGAAAACGCCGAAACACACCAATTGACAGGATTTGAATCTATTGATGTGATGATTCCTCAAGATTTGCAGCCGTTGCAAGAACTAACAGTTAAAATCACCAGGCCAGACGGGCAACATTTTACAATTAAGGCAATCGCCCGCTTGGATACGCCGGTGGCCGTTGTTTACTATAAAAATGGCGGTATTTTACCCACCGTTTTGCGCCAGTTAATGAAAAAATAGACCTTAATCACACTTCTTTTAAAGAACCTATTTTTTATTCTCCCGATATTCTATTGTCTCAGCTGTAGGAGTGGTTTATGGTGAGTCCAAAATTAGGTGCTTCTGTTGGTGGTCAATGTCAATCGCCCGTTTATAGTCCCCCGTTCCAAAAACCTGCGCTGAGTCCTTCTTCTTGTTCTAAAAAATCAGACAACAATTCAGATCCCAATGCTACGGAAGCGTTACCTGTTGCACCTGCACCTGCACCTGTAAAATGCTCTGCCACATTACAAGAACCTCTGATTAAAGATTCAGATTTATTAATAGAAGATAAAGATAAAAAATCGCGCCAACCTTTGCTTAATCGATTAAACCAAAGAATAAATGATAACGCACACAGTTTTAATTGTGATACCCAACAGATAAAATCTAAGGTGTTAACAGCGTTAAGGGAAATTAAATCTCAATTGCCAAAAGCAGATTATGGCTATTTTCTCTCTTTATTATCAAAAAATAGTGATATATGGGTTGATTTTCTTATCGAAGATTCTTCTTTTTTTACTTTTTTAGCGACAACGCTTAAACAAAAAAGATTAAAATACAACGATGGCTATAATGACACATCTACTTTGTCTTTTATGAGTGTTTTATACCGGATAGATGAACAGCGCGGAACGCCTATTAAAGCGCTTGCCTGCAGTTTGCGCTGCCAATTTAATATCCTTACAAGTCCAAAATTTGATCCCTATCCAGGTAATGCGGTACATGCATTTTTATTTCTTAAATCTAGTTCAATCACAGATGCGGAGTCTTTGTTTTTGTTAAATCAGGCCAAGAGTGTGGATAATAAAGATTGGTGGTTTTTGGCTTCTTTGCATGTGAATATGTTGCATTTTCGATTTCAAACCTCTCCTTGTGTTTTTACTGATTTTATTAAACAAAGCATTAGCAAGATAAATTCAAAGGCTGATTTTTATTCATTTATTCTTGATTGTCATGATTACTTGACGGGTATGCCTAAAGCATTGTTGGTTTCTATCTATTCTGAATTTGATTCTAACCCTAGCTATCTAACCAAAATTTCGAATTCATCATTAGTTAAAATGGTTGCTGATCCGTGCCAATTATTAGATGTCTCTGGGTTAAAAAATTTTTATCAAGCACTTTTAAGTCGTACTCAGAATGGCGCCGGCCTGTCTTACCAATGGCTTAAAGAACATGCTTTTATTTCTAGTTCGGACTTAGCCTTGTTGGTGATGTATGCCTTTAGTCAGGGCTTTAGCAATGTTTCTGGTCTTATGCCTGGCACAAATGACCCTGATTTTGATGACGTTAATTCTAAGTTAACAAATAAATTTTTTGATACATGGTTTCCATTAAATTCGGCCGTGTCTTTATTGTTGAAGTCAAAAATAAAAGGTAGTTGGGGCCAGAATTTGAAGTATTTTGAGGATGTTAAAAAATTCTGTGAACAATCTTTTACTGTCGATGCGCCTGCAGTTTTTCATTATGTGATGACAGAATTTTCTGCACAAGACTTAAGAGAATGGGTGTTATTTGCAGCCATACACAAACAACCTATCAATTATGACATGCTCTCGCGCAATTAATTGCCCATTCTTCTGATGCGGCTAAGAGCGTGGATAAAATGTTAGAATCAAACAATAAACACGCATTAACGGAGCCTCAAGTCATAGGATTATTGGCCAACGGCAGGAGACTCTCTTTGCTGAATCCAGAAAAAGACAGTGCACTCGTTACGTGTCTTAATAAGTTAAAAGATCAAGACTTTAAAAAACTTATCGATAAATACCAATTATCTGTGAAGCAACAAAACACCATATTGGTTTACTTTTTGTTTGCTGATGAACAATTGAATTTTAATGTTGATCGTTTGGCGCCTTTAGTGTTTTCGTTATTTAAATCTAAAAATGCAAATTTGTTATCTCCTGAACTAGCTGATAAAATAAAAAACCAACCTGCTGAAATTTTAAAGTTGTTAAAAAAAATGATACAACTGCTAAATCAATCTGTAATCGGTACGCAGGGATGGTATTCAACTTTTCATGTGCTTTATTCATTTTTAGATGATTCTCAAGAATTGGCTTCTTTTTTAGCACAAGCCATACATCTTAATCCAAATGATGATTGGTCTGCTTTGCTTGTTTCTTCTTTAAGAGAGGTATCCATAGAAGAAGGGATGCAGATTGATAATTTACACGACGACGAACCCAAAAGACTTAAATATGTAAAAGATCTAAAACCTTCTACATTGGTTGGTTTGCTTTCGTCTGATGTGTCTTACTTTTTTCCGTCTTCTAATGTTTTATTATTAAAACGTTTTTTTGATGAACGCATGGGCAATAATTTAACAATTGAGCAGTTTCAGAAAAAGTACGGCCTTGATGATACACACATGGCTTATTTTATGATGCGTGCTTGGCGCTACGGATTTGGCTTTGGTAATTTGTCAATATTAAGCCAATTTGCGCCAACAAATAAAAATTCAGAAGAAAAATTAGGAACCGTGATTGATGTCTTATTTAAACCTTTGCTGCAATCGTTTGATTTATCTTATTTTGAAAAACTTGCTAATATCGTAGAAGATATTGCCAAAAAACACCCTAATTTAAAACCAAAATTAATAGCTAAATTAGATGCTTGCAAGAAGCAGTTGTTGCAAACTTTAAGCCATGCACGTGCCACGCTGTCTTTTTCTCATGACGCACGTGCGTGGATTGATAATTCCCAAGTTTCGCTCAATGGCTTTATCAGAAATAATCCTGTGTTTTCTCCTTTTTTAGGGCCTTTAGCGAATTCTTTATTGCCAGAGATAAATGTTTCTTCGGATAATCTTACGTTGGAAAATCGGCTTAAAAATAATAACGATCAAGAAAAAAGAATTCGCCGTGCTTTTAGCTATTTATTGTTTTTTTTAGACCCTCAATCTAAAAATATCGATGACCATGCGGCTGTTTCTAATGCACACAAAAATGCATCACAAATTCAAAACTACGATCCTAAAAAATATCGTTCTCAAGATGGTAAAACTCATATTCTCGAAGTTTTTGCACCGGATGGAACGGAGCAAACTCATTTGGAGATGACTCAGAAATTTCTTGAAAAAAAAGGATTTAAACTTACTAAAAAAACGACTCGGTCGTTGGTTTATGAAAATGCAACAACGCACATTACCTTGTATCGGGCGCTCAAAGAAGAAGATTCGTTTTTAAAGTTTGAAAAGGATTGGATTGCGCATAATCCACAAGGCATTATGAGTTTTAGGGGGCATGTTTATAGTTTGTTGCAATTTTTACCTCCGTCTGTTTTTGATAATAAAAAAGGTAATTATTTGCTGGTGCTTGGTAATTGCGGAGGCTCTGGATATTCTTCGCAATATGTTTTAGCTAACTCTAAAACCAATCTCTCTTCTATTTCTTTTTCGTCAACAGGCAAGGGTATGGTTACCAATGTTGTGTTGTGGCTATTATCTTTGCAAAACAATGTGCCTGTTGCTTATAGTGAAATATTAAAACAGCATGAACAAGAACTCAAAGCTGCAGGTGGAAGTAGAGATGGGCTTGTTCTCCCAACTGTTGGTGATGGGGTTGTTAAGTATGTTGTGAGCGAATAAATAGACCTTTTTTTAAACTTACCGCACAAACTCTCTTAAAAGAGGTCTCATCTCGTTTTTATCCTGGTTCTAGGCAAAGTAAATGCAAATCACCCAAACTGACTTCTGTGGGTTTGCTGCTAATATGTGTGCCTAAATCTTCGTGAAACTGATAGCTATCGAATTTGCCAATGTATTTATCTGGATTTATTTTCTTTTCTTTGGCTTTTTGCATGGTCTGTGTGGAAAGCATGGCCCCACCAATGTCTTGCACGCCATCCATGCCGTCGCTTGCCATTGCGGCAAAAGTGGCGGCTTTATCTTCTGCAATAGGCTTGGCCATTAAAAGCGCCAGGTGTTGGCATCTTCCACCTTGTGCTTTACCAGAAAGTTTTAATCTTGGTTTGCCGCCACCCACCAAAATAATAGGGCGTTGGATTAATCGTGAACGCGCTTGATGAATCCAGGCAGTATAACGCCGTGCCACGTCTTCGATGTTATATTCTATGATAGGATAAGGCATTTGCGGCAGCATGCCCGTAGATTCGCAGGCACGTGCAGCCACATTGACCATATCTCTTGGATTTCTAATGCAATAGGCATGTGCCCCCGCTTTTCCAATTTGCGGTTTTAGGGTGTCTGGAATTTTGCCTTCTGCACCTGCGCGCAGGTGATTCATTACGTTTTTAGGCGTATCGGCAACTAAATCATAAGTTTCTATGATCTTGAGTGCTTGCGTAAAAGTAGAAGCGTCTGGACTAAATAATCCACCTGCAATTGTGTCTGCACTTTCTTGGGATTGATCTGTGGTATATAAGATAACAACTTGGGTTTTACTTTGGTTACCTAAAAGTGTGCCACCTTCAAAACCAGATAAATGCTTCATGAGGATGTTTGTGTCTAAATGGGTTGCACCTGCTTTGCTTAGCAATTCTAACATTTTTGCTTTAGCCTTGATATCGATGCCTTGTGGACACAAAGATAATTGGCCATGAACTCCACCAGAAGCCAGTACAATAAGTAAATCTTCTTGTTTTAGGTCGCGCGCAAAAAGAAGCGCATCTTGGGCCAATTTCTCTGCGCTATCATCGGGGTATGGATAGGGGCTTAGTTTTATATGTTCAGGCGTTTTTTTTTGCGCAAATGGGGAAATGACCAAACGTTCTACGATTTTATGTTGAAACAAAGAACATGCTTCTTCCATGCCTTCGAACATAGGGACTGCAGATTTACCAAGCGCTAGCACTTTAATTTTGCCAATATCGTTGAGCTTAAAGTTAGCCTTGCCAAGCAGCAACGTTTGGTCCGTGAGTTTAATAGCGTTTTTAAGGGCCACTTTGGGATTCATGCTGTGAATCACAGATTTAAGAATTTTATTCAGTATTTGCTTGCGTTCATTAAAGCTTGTCACTGTAGATGTTCTCCTTGCGGCATGCCGTCGCGTAGCATAATCACCCCGGGAAATCAAAGCATTAATGGCCCGTTTTATTTTTTGGGTTTAATCTTTTTTATTTTTATGCTAGCAAGACCAGCCGGTTTTATTTTTGTCGGTCATTGTCAGTCGAGCCATTGTTTAGTCAATCGACGAGGAGCGGTGCGCGCATATGCCTAAAGTTGAGTTGCAACCATTTAAAGAGACCAACGCCTTAAAAGAACTTGATCAAGATACGTTTGCGTTGTGGGGACAAGATCTGACTTTTCAACAATATCGCGCACGCGAAATGATTTTAAGAGAAACGCCTCAATGTAGACGCGCTTTTAGAATTTGGGCGTTACTTAAAGGCAAGACTCGTCTAGCCACGGTAGAAGCTTTTTCGTTGCCATTTGTGTTTCGTGGATTACGTTATGTGGCTTGGAATTTGACCCGTTTTTTTGTGCCCACACAAGAGCGTGCAAAAGGTTACGCCACCGAACTTATGCAGCAAATGATTGGTCGCGCTAAAGTCGAACGTATTTCTATGATGCTTATTTTTGCAACACCAGAAAACGAACCTCATTTTAAAAAAATGGGGTTTATTTCGCACCCACATCAAGTGGCATCTGCGCCCATTCATGACCGCTTTTATCAATGGCCTGCAGGTGTTGTGCCTGCAGATGAACGTTCGCCATTAAGCCAGCGTTCGGGGACAGAGCTTGCTTTTGTAGTAGACGAAGCCCTTACTTTTTGGCACCGCGCACGCAGTCATTTTTTTGCCAGAGTCTATGATTGCAAAGCATCGGATGTGAGTGGTGCAAGGCTAAGAGGATCTCATGTGCTGTGGACGCCTTCCTGGGACAATGCCTCTTTGCGGTTGTTGTATCGTTCGGTTGCGCCCGAAGAAGTGTCTGTGCGTTTGATGAATTCTTCTTTTTCGCATGCTCAAAAGTACGGATTAAAAAGTGTGCAGTGGTGGACTACCGCTACAAACATTAAAGAAGAGCCTTTTGCGGAATCTTTAATACAGAGCCCGCTTATTCCTATGACCTTAGCCATCGACCCTGAAATTCCACATGAATTATTTAAGCCTCAAGACAGTATTTTGTGGGTATAGTGTTTTTACTTGATTGGGCCTATGGTCCGCTTGCAGCTGGCTTTGTTTCTGCTTTTTTACTGGCTTTTTTAGGTGGTTTTTTAACACAAGAGTCTTGGCCTGGGTTGCCTGTTTGGTGGACCCGTGTTTCTTTTTATCGCCTGCGTTCTTTACTTGTTCTTTTGCCTGTGTTGTCTCTTGCTTTAGCCAAACGCTACGATTGGTCACTTGTTTATGTGAGCCATCTGGTATTTTGTGGTGCGCTTCTATTGATGAGTTTTATTGATATTGATCTGTGGGTTGTAGATAGGCGTTTTTCTGTTCTAATGGTTTTGCTCTCTTGGTGGATGGCGATTGTTTGGATGGGGCGTACTAGTTATGTACACATTCTGGGTGGTGTAGTTGGTTTTTTATTCTTTCATGGCTTGTCGTTGTTGTCTTATTATTTACTTAAAAAAGAAGCTTTGGGTTTTGGTGATGCAGATGTGTTAGCTGTGATTGGCGCATTTTTGGGCGTTAGTGCTTTGCCTTCGGTGATTTTTGGTGCTTCCATGCTTGGGCTTTTATTTGTATTTTTTGCTTGGTTGTGGTCCATATTCCAGTATTTTAAAAATCCTAAAAATGAAATTAAATTCACGCGTGTGGTGCCATTTGTGCCATTTTTAGCCTTGTCTGCAATGGTTGAAAGTTTGTTTTCTGGGTTTTGGTTAAAACGTATTTTGTCTCTCGTTCATTCACTTTCATTTATTTTTATATTAGCGGCTAAAAACTTATGAATTTTGTACAAAAATGTGCCTTGAATTTAATTCGTGAATTGCCACAAACCAAAATTTCCCATTGGATGGGGCAATTTATGCAGATAGAAAATCCCCAATTATTATCTAGGTTGTCGATTAGAACGTTTGCCAAGTTATTTAATGTGGCTGTATGCGAAGCCGAAAAACCTTTAGCAGATTATTCCTCTTTGTCTGAATTTTTTACTCGCAGATTAAAGCCAGGACTTAGGCCAATAGATACAAGGCCACGTGTTTTAACCAGCCCTTGCGATGGTGTGATTGGTGAATTTGGACGAATTAATAATTCCACATTAGTGCAGGCTAAGGGGCGTTATTATCAATTGCATGAATTTGTGGGTGGCAAAAAAGAAGCAGAAATATTTGAATCTGGTTATTATGTTACAATTTATTTAAGTCCAAGGCATTATCATCGTGTGCACACACCTGTGTCTGGGCGTTTGATTAAAAGTACTTACTTTCCAGGATTACTCTTGCCTGTTAATCAGGCCTCGATTACTCATCACGAAAACGTATTTGTTAAAAATGAGCGTTTACTGAGCTATCTTCAGTCGCCTTTATTTGGAATGGTGGCGGTGAGTATGGTAGGTGCTTTTGGAGTGGGCCACATGAGTGTAACTTATGATGGACTTTCTTTTATTGGGCAAAGAAACACAGGCCATTTAAAGCATAAAAACTATGTGCTGCCTCATCAGTATCAAAAGGCAGAAGAATTAGGTACGTTTCATTTGGGTTCTACGGTGGTCCTTTTGTGTCAATCACATTTGTTTGACCAAGTGCAGTTAAAACGCGGGCAAGAAGTTAAGATGGGTCAATGCTTATTGGAGCTTTCTTCGCATGCCAAAACGTGACGATATTCGTAAAATTTTAGTGATTGGTTCTGGCCCTATTGTAATTGGGCAAGCGTGTGAATTTGATTACGCAGGCACGCAAGCGCTTAAAGTGCTCAAAAAAGAAGGATATCAGGTGGTTTTGGTGAATTCAAATCCTGCCACCATTATGACCGATCCTGATTTGGCTTACCGGACTTATATTGAGCCTTTAACCAAAGAATTTTTAACGCAAGTAATAGAAAAAGAGCGCCCCGATGCGGTGTTGCCCATTTTAGGCGGACAGACTGCGCTTAATTTAACTTTGGAACTCATTCAGGCCGGTGTGCTAGACAAATTTTCGGTAGAAGTTTTGGGCGCTTCTGCAAAGGCCATCCACTTGGCCGAAGACAGACAAGCATTTAAACAATGTATGGCCGAAATTGGCGCTTCTGTGCCGCGTTCTATGGTTGTCAATTCTTTAGAGCAAGGCATCTCTGCGCAGCAAGAATTAGGGTTTCCTTTGATTTTGCGCCCGTCTTTTACGTTGGGCGGATCTGGGGGTGGAATTGTTTATCGGCAAGAAGATTTTGATGCAGCGCTGACTTGGGCACTTAAACAAAGCCCTACACATGAGTGTTTAATCGAAGAAAGCGTGCTTGGGTGGAAAGAATTTGAATTAGAAGTGATGCGCGATAGTGCTGATTGCTGTGTGATTGTGTGTTCTATAGAAAACATTGATCCCATGGGCGTGCATACGGGCGATTCTATTACGGTAGCGCCACAGATGACGCTTTCTGATAAAGAATATCAAGCCATGCGAGACGAAGCTTTTCGCGTGATTCGTCGTATTGGTGTGGCCTGCGGCGGCGCCAACGTGCAATTTGCGGTAGACCCTAGATCTGGTCGGCGCATTGTTGTTGAAATGAATCCAAGAGTATCCCGCTCGTCTGCATTAGCATCTAAAGCGACTGGTTTCCCTATTGCTAAAATAGCGGCTTTATTGGCGATTGGTTACACTTTGGATGAAATCCCAAACGACATGACCGGCTATACCAAAGCGGCTTTTGAGCCTTCTTTGGATTATGTAGTGGTTAAAATACCAAGATTTGCTTTTGAAAAATTTAAAGGTGTAGAAGATAGGCTTGGCACGCAAATGAAATCCGTGGGCGAAGTCATGGCCATTGGCCGCACTTTAATAGAGGCCATGCAAAAAGCCATGCGCGGGCTAGAAGTAGATGCAGACGGAGTTAAATCTTTAGGGTTACAAACCAACGATGCAGATACTATAGAATCGTTATCGCGGCGGCCGCATTCTAAGCGCTTATTTGTAATAGGCGATGCGCTGCGTGCTGGGTTTTCTGAAGAACGTATCAGTGAATGTAGCGGTATTGATCTCTTTTTTATTCGTAAATTTGCACAAATTATTCAAACCGAACAAACGCTTGTTCAAACAGTAAAACAAATAGGTGCCATGATTGCAGTGGCCCATCGCCGCCTTCCACTCAAAACAAGTGAATGCGCCGTTTTTTTAGAAGAAGAACGTCTTTTTGCACTTAAAGCCATGGGTTTTTCTGATAAACGCATTGCTTTTTTGTTAAACCAGGCGTTGAGCGAACGGCGAGAATCTGTGCAAGAGTCAACCATTCGTGCCTTAAGACATGAGTATCAGATGTCTCCTGGATTTCGTTTAATCGATACCTGTGCCGCAGAATTTGCGGCACAAACGCCATACTTTTATAGTGCTTATGAAAAAAGTAATGAATCTGTACCAAGTAAGCGCAAAAAAGTGATTATTTTAGGCAGCGGTCCTAACCGAATTGGGCAAGGGATAGAGTTTGATTATTGCTGTGTGCATGCCGCATTTGCATTAAAAGAATCGGGGATTGAATCGATTATGGTCAACTGCAATCCCGAAACTGTGTCTACGGATTATGATACTTCGGACAGACTTTATTTTGAGCCATTGACTTTAGAAGATGTGATCGAAATTTGTAAACACGAACAACCCATGGGTGTGATTGTTCAATATGGTGGGCAAACGCCACTTAAATTAGCACAGGGCTTGCACGATGCAGGCATTCCTATTTTGGGCACTAGCACAGATGCGATTGACTGTGCCGAAGATCGCGAACGTTTTCGTTTGTTTTTAAAATCGCACTTGTTAAGACAACCTGCTTCTGGGACCGCCACATCAGAAGAAGAAGCGCTTCTTGTGGCCAAAGAGTTAGGTTATCCTTTGATTATGCGCCCATCTTATGTATTGGGCGGGCGTGCAATGGAAGTGGTGTATTCTGACCGTGATTTAAAACAATATATTCAAGAAGCGGTTGTGGTGTCGCAAGAACGACCGGTTTTGGTGGAGCGATTTTTAACACATGCCACAGAAGTGGATGTAGATGCCGTATGTGATGGCACCCGTGTGTGGATAGGCGGCATGCTTGAGCATATTGAAGAAGCCGGTGTGCATTCTGGCGATGCGGCCATGGCTATTCCACCTTTTTCTTTATCTGCAAAATTAAAAGAAGAAATTGCAGCCGCAACCACACAATTGGCACTTGGGTTAGGTGTTAAGGGCTTAATTAATGTGCAGTTTGCGATTCAAGACGAAGTTCTTTACGTGTTAGAAGTCAATCCACGTGCGTCTCGAACGGTGCCTTTTTTATCTAAAGTGCATGGTGTTCCTTTGGCTAAGCTTGGGACTTTAGCCATGTTGGGTCAACCTTTAGAGTCAATGGATCATTTTGATCCGCATGTGGATTTATCTGCATTGCCAATGACTGCGGTTAAAGCTTCTGTTTTTCCATTTGCTAAATTTCCTGGTAGCGACACTATTTTGGGCCCAGAAATGCGTTCCACAGGCGAAGTAATGGGCATTGATCCACAGTTTCATTTGGCTGTATTTAAAGCGTTGTTGGCTTCTGGTGTGCGGTTGCCTCAATCTGGATTATGCTTTTTATCAGTGCGAGATGCCGATAAACAAGCATTGGTGCCAATGGCGCAAGAATTAATTCATTTAGGGTTTTCATTGATTGCCACGCAAGGCACCAGGCAAGTATTGTTAGATGCGGGTTTGACATCGGTTTTACATGTGAATAAAGTGGGCCAAGGATCTGTGGATGTGGTTAAGTTAATCGAAAATAAATCGATTCACTTGGTTATTAATACAACCGTAGGTAAGCAGTCTATTTTAGATTCGTTCACAATTAGAGAGTGTGCACTTAAAAATGCAGTTGCTTATTTTACAATTTTGTCCACTGCACGCGAAGCTATCCGTGCGTTGGCTGCGTATATGTCTCAGCCAATGGACGTAAAATCGATACAGCAATATCATCAAGGGTTGTTTAGTCATGAATAAGTATCCAATGACACCGCAATGTTATGAACAGTTAAAAGAAGAATTAAGACATTTAAAAAACGTGGAGCGGCCTAAAATTTCGAACGAAATTGGTGTGGCGCGTGAACTTGGCGATTTATCAGAAAATGCAGAGTATCATGCCGCACGAGAAAAACAGGGCATTATAGAAGCAAGAATTAAAGAATTGGAACAGAAGATTAACCTGGCAGAGGTCATTGATCCTAAAAAACTTTCCGGCGACCGCGTTGTTTTTGGTGCCACTGTAACCTTAACAGATTTAGATACAGACGATACTTCGACCTATCAAATTGTGGGCGACGACGAAGCCGATCTTAAGAAAAATCGTATTTCTATTTCTTCGCCTTTGGCGCGCGCCATGATTGGCAAAGTGGTTGGTGATACAGCCACAGTAAGATCGCCCAAAGGTGAACGAGAATTCGAAGTAAGCGCAGTTAAATTTGTTTAGCGCTTGTGTGCATCTTTTTTTCGTGTTGTCCTAATTCATGGATAGCATGATTAAGGTGTTGTGCAATGGCTTGGTAGCGTTCTTCTGAATCGCTAAATGATTGGTTGTAATAATCAGACAAATCAAGCGGTGCACCAATAATCACATTAACCGGGCCTGTTTTTTTCCAATTGTTTTTTATTTGTGTCCATGCATTTTTAGCAATACCTGCTGTAAAAATAGGAACAATGATTGGCCGCGCGTGATAAGCCAGTTGGCCAACGCCTGATTTGGGCGGCAACAGTGTGTATGGGTCGTGGCCTGTGTTTCTTTTGCCTTCTGGGTGAAACCCAACCAAAGTGCCTGGTTGTTTGAATAGTTCAATAAGTGTTTGCAAAGAAGATTCGTTTAAGTGTTTGCGTTCTTTTTGTCTGTAAATAGGTGGATACATAGACATTGCGGCCATCAATCCATTTAAAAAAACACCCAAAAAAGATTCATAAAAAAAATTGGCACGTACAGGAAAAAACATGCGTTCGATAAATTTAACTTTAGACTTAAGTAACACACAAGCAATAATGTACATGTCAAAAAAAGTGCGATGATTAGAGACAATCAGCACACGTGCACCAGGCGGAAGATTTTTTAGGTGTTCCATGCCTTCTACGTGCAAAATATGTCTAATACACAAATGAATCCAATTGGCGACAAATGTGCGTAAAAAAACTTGCCCCCATTTTTTTAATAAAACGCGATGATTAAACCACTGCCCGGCCTTTAAACAAAATCGTTCCGTTAAAGAAAATTGCACGCCACAGGCCGGCGAATGTGTAGTTGAATGAGGATTGGCAATAGCAGCCGTTTTAGGTTTATGCGTGTCCACAAAATCCCAAAGCCTGGCATGCTCTAAATTTTTAAGCAAGAGTTTTTCTTAATAAAACAAGTACGACTTTTAATGGCATAGATATTATGAATGTTAAACAGACTTGATTGGTTCTAAAAATATCAAACCAGAATAAGGTCGCATGTGCATTGACTGAGAGAATCGATTGATGAGCGACTTGAGGCGTGCATAAATTCGCAGGCTCCGATATAGAAACATTG
>Ga0154020_10002890_pt1 | contig 20888 bp, 11 predicted proteins | sample Klosneuvirus_201_FD_109709 | JGI IMG/M metagenome (GOLD analysis project Ga0154020, IMG submission 109709) | Active sludge microbial communities from wastewater, Klosterneuburg, Austria - Klosneuvirus_20160825_MG | ecosystem: Engineered > WWTP > Aerobic digester > Activated sludge | place... | reverse complement strand
TGATTAATATTTTCACCGGTAATACCGCTTGAATTATTTACCGGAAGATTGATGTTTTGAATACATCCGTTGTTATCGGTAATAACAACCATATAAACACCTGCGCATAAACTATTACTTGTAACACCGGTTGCCCCGTTACTCCATGTATATGTGTATGGTGCAGTGCCGCCCAAAGCTGTTATTGTTGAAGAACCATTACATAAACCACAAGAAGGTTGAGCAATTGCAGAGGTGAATGAAATAGCTGAAGGCGAATTAACCGTTCCTGTAAATGTATTATTGCAACCTTGAGTATCAGTTATGGTTACTGAATAATTTCCGTTACATAAACTAATTGCTTGTTGTGAATTTTGCCCTAATGGATCGCTCCAACTATAAACATAAGGACCAACTCCACCGGAAACAGCTGAAGCAAGAATGCTTCCATTGCAATTTCCGAAACAAGTATTATCAACTGAAACAGGTGTTGAAGTAATGCTTACTAATCCGGGCAAACTAAATGTTTGGGTAATTGCACAACTCTTAGTATCCGCAACAGTTAAAGTATAATTACCCGGACAAATATTTGTTAATGAAGATGTAGTTGCCCCAGTGTTCCAACTATAAGTATAGGCCGGAGTACCACCTGTTAGGAATGATGCTAATGTTCCATTGCAAACACCAGCACATAATGGCTGATTCACAGTTACACTTGCATTAATAGCTGTTGGCTCCGTAATTACTGCAGGCTGGAAATAAATACAGGAATTTGCGTCGGTAATTTGTGCTGTGTATGTTCCGGCACATAAACCACTCACAGGATTAACTGTTGAACTAGGACTTACCCAAGTAATAACATATGGTGCAGTTCCTCCGACAGGATTTGTAACAGATGCAACTCCTGTACACTGTCCGTTACAATTGACGTTAGTTGTTGTAACAACTGCCCCACTAGGGCCATTTGAATTACTTAATGGTATCTGAAATGTGGATGAACAATTATTCGCATCTTTTACGATTACAGTATAGATGCCCGCACAAATATTGGAAGCTACAGAACCTGTTGATACCGATGGCGACCAAGTGAATGTATAGGCAGGAGTACCACCTGAAGGTGCCGCATTAATTGAACCATTACACAATGTTCCACAAGTTGCAGCTGTAATAGAAGGATTTATTGTCAAAGTAGGCGGCGAAATCAAAACAACCTGTTGTGTATCCTGACAACCTTTGTTATCCGACACAAACACACTATAAGTTCCGGCACATAATGCAGTAGCACTTTGTGTGTTCTGAACAGGTGCGGTTGTCCAGGTGTATGAGAAAGGAGCCGTACCATTTGCTGGATTACTAACAGCAACACCATTACAATTACTGTTACAACTAGGATTCGTAAATGTTGCATTTGCCAATAATGGTAATGGATTAATTAAAGTAGTTACATTCTGTCCTAAACAATTATTTACATCTCTAACAAACACAGTGTAAGAGCCGGCGCATAATCCGGTAGCATTTTGAGAAGTGCCTCCTGTTGGTATCCATGAATAAGTATAAGCACCAGTTCCTCCACTTGCCATAGCAGTAATACTTCCGTTACATGCGCTGTTACAAAGCGGACTAAATGGAGTAAGAGTTACGGTTATTGCACTTGGTTGTGCAATCACGAACGACTGTGTGAGCGTACATCCGTTAGCATCAGTTACTATGCTTGAATATGTACCGGCACACAATGCTGATGCAACACTGGTCGTAGATGCTGATCCAACCCATGAATAAGTGTATGTTGGGGTACCACCACTGGCGTTAATTGCAGCTGATCCATTACATTGTGCATTACATATTGCGTCCACTACATTTAATGTTCCGGTTAATGCTGATGGCTCAGTAATTTGTACGGTTGCAGTAGTAATACAATTGTTAGCATCACGCACCGTAACGGTATATATATTAGGACAAAGATTAATAGCATTATTAAGATTTGTACCACCAGGCATCCAAGTGTAAGTATAAGGTCCGGTTCCACCTGAAGGCGTTGCAGTAGCTGTTCCATTGCAGGCTGCGTTACATAAAACATCACGCTTTGTAAATGCAACTGTTATCGAAGTAGGCTGTGTAATGGTAAATGTTTGCGCATAAGTACAATTATTCGCATCGGTAATGTTTGCTGTATATGTTCCGGCACATGCATTTGTTAAGGTTGGTGATACAACGGCACCCGGTGACCAAGTTACTGTATATCCCGGTGTACCTCCTGCCGGCGTTGTAGTTATACTGCCATTACATGCAGAATTACAACTTAAATTATTTGCCACAGCATTTAAACTAAATGTTGGTGGTTGTAATAATGAAATTGTTTGACTAGTTGTACAACCTGTTGCGTCTTCCACATTTATCGCAAAAGTGCCTTGACATAATCCGCTTACGTTAGGGGAATTCGAACCATTGGACCAAGTATAAGTAATAGGCGCAGTTCCTATTGCACTCACAGTAGCACTACCGTTACATACACCATTACAGGTTAATGATGAAGAGGCAACAGTGATTGTTGGCCCTGTAGGATCACTCAAAGTTGCCACCAAAGTTTGTGTACATCCTGCATTATCTCTTACAGTTAATGTATAAGTTCCTGCTCCAATATTTGTTATAGTTGCAGAGTTGACACCGCCCGGGGTCCAAGTATATTGGTAGGCTGGCGTACCGCCACCTACTGTAGCTACAATTGAACCGTTAGTTCCCGAACAAGTCGTAGGATTTGTAGGAGTAAAAGTGGCAGTTATTAAGCTTGGTTCAGTAATAACAAATGTCCGTGTTTCGGTACAATTATTTGCATCCTTAACGTCTACAGTATATGTTCCGGCACACACATTTGTAATCCCTGAAGTAGTTTGTCCGCCGGGTGACCAACTATACGTAATTGCTCCTGTACCACCTGAAGCATTCACGCTAATTGCACCATTGCAATTACTATTGCAACTGGCATTTGTGAAACTCGAAGTTACATTTATTGCTGGCGGATTAGTGAAGTTAATAGTTCCTGTATTTGAGCATCCTAATAAATCAGTCACTAACACCGTATAAGTACCGGCACATAAATTGGTGGCTGTTTGAGTTGTTTGGGTTGGAACTGTAACTGACCAGTTATAATTATAAGGCAATGTTCCGCCACTAGCATTAGCGTTAGCAGCTCCGGTGCAATTATTATTACATGCCAAAACCGTTCCGGAAGTAGTAATGTTTACACTCACTGTCATCACAATATTAACCGTTCTTGTTACAGAACATCCTTTGGAATCAGTCACTATAACGGTTTGCACCCCTGTACACAAATTTGCTGCTATAGAACTGGTTTGAGCAGATGGTATCCATGAATAAGTATAAACAGGTGTTCCTCCTCCTGCTGTTACTGTTGCTCCACCGGTACAGGCATTACAACTTGGTTTTATACCTGTAATATTTGCTATAAGTGCAGGAGGCGCGGTAATTAATACGTTAGCAGAATTAGTACAACCTTGTGAGTCAGTAACTGTAACAACATAATTGCCGCTACAAAGATTTGCTGCCACGGTGCCACTTGTAATAGGTAATGTATTCCATTGATAATTATAACCCGGGGTTCCTCCGGAAGCACTGGCAAAAGCCTGGCCATCACATGAGCCTGCACATGTTACTGCAACGGCAGTGGTAGTAATTGTTATTGGTGGAGGGTTTGAAATATTTATGGTTGCTGTTTTCGGACAACCTTTACTGTCAATAACAGTTAAAGTATAATTTCCTGTACACAATCCAGAAACATTGGTAGCAGTACTTCCGGTTGACCAGTTAAATGTATACGCAGGTGAACCACCGCTTACAGTAGAAGTAATTGAACCATTACATCCATTATTACAACTTGGCGGTGTTGCAGTAAGAGCCACTGTTACATCACTAGGCTGAGTGATTGTCACAACTGAATTCGTAGTACACCCGTTGGCATCTCTAACTAATAAAGTATAAGTACCCGCACATTGGTTGGTTATTACTGCCGTTGTTAAAGAGGTAGTTGGTGTTGTCCAGGTAAATGTATATGCCGGGGTACCACCTCCTGCACTTCCCGATAAGGAAGCGTTACAATTACCAAAACAAGAAAGTGAAGTTGTATTGGCTGTTAAGGTTAAAGCGTTGGGTTGAGCAATACTATATGTTAAAGTGCGTACACATCCTCCTGCATCAGATACAGATAGTGTATAAATCCCTGCGCATAATGCGTTATATGGAGGAGGAGTGGTAACCGTTGAAGTTGAAGATGCAAGGGTATATGAATATGGTGCGCCGCTACCTCCGGTTGGAACCGAATTAATTACTCCGCTGCATATCCCGTTACAAGTTAAACTGGTTGTTGTTACATTTTGATTAATAGCTACAGGTGCTAAAATTGTAAAAGGTACAGGAGCAAATGTACAACTACCGCTACTGATGTTTAACGAATAATTTCCGGCACACAAGTTACTTACAGTTCCAGTGCTTTGCCCTATAATAGGAGGGGCAACAGGTAACCATGTATAAGTTATAGGCCCCGGACCACCACCTGCAATGGCTGTAGCACTCCCAACACACTGACCGAAACAGGTAATGCTTGTTGAATTAATAGTTAAAGAAATTGCCGGAGGCGCAGTGATGGTAACTGTTACAGGTGCAGGCAAAGTACACAAAGAAGCATCGGTAACCGATAAGGTATAAATACCGGCGCAAAGATTTGTAATATTTGGCGAAGAGGACGAGAAAGCGCCCGGACCGGTCCAGCTTATAACGTACGGCGCCACTCCTCCACTTGGATTAGCATTAGCAGAACCATTACACAAGCCATTACAAGTAATACTATTAGATGTAGGCGTAACCGTTAAAGTTGGTGGCCTCGTGATGGTAAATGTTTTTACAATAACACATCCTTTGGAATCATTAATTGTGGCAGTATAGTTGGCAGGTGCAGGTGTTAAAGAACCACATAACCCTGTTGCTAATGGAGTACCTTGCCCACCACCGGGTGCTGGCGACCAGGTAACTGTGTAACCCGGACTACCACCTGATATGTTCACTGATGCGCTACCATTACATAATGTACCGCAACTAACATTTGTTTGTGTTTGTGTTGCAGCCACCGAAGTTGCGGGCTGGGTTATAGTTAATACTGTTGTAGTTGTACAACCTTTAGTATCTGTAATTGTTGCGGTGATTGGGCTCACAGATGCGCATAATGAGGTGAGTGAAGCTGTACCTGCTGCGCCGATAGCCACTGATGATCCTGTACTCCAATTAACGGTATATCCGGGTGTACCTCCAGTTGGCGAGACTTGTGCGGCACCGGTACACTGACCGAAACATGTAATGCTTGTTGTTAGAGCATTCGATGAAATTTGCGTAGGCGCGGGCATTGTTATTGCCTCAGAATAGGTACATCCCTTGCTGTCAACAATATTAATTGAATAATTTGGAGGTGTTGCACATAAATTAATAAGATTGGCGCCAGCTGCTGTGGTGAAAGACTGACCCGTAGAAGTTACAGTTGCAGAATAAGGAGGTGTTCCGCCGGAAATTAACCCATTAATAGAACCGTTACAAGAACCAAAACAACTTGGCTGCGTAACAACAAATGGCGAAAAATCTATATCTGCCATTACCATAGCAACCTGATAAAAACCAACAATACCAAAGGTTGCATCGGTTACAGCTACCTGATATAAGGATCCACATTTACATAAATTATTTAATGAAAATGTAGTTGGTGCAGTAATTGAAGTGGCACTAGGCGCAGCTGTACATCCAGTCGGCCACCCCGGGTAAGAAATGAAATACGGATTAACTGTACAGCCTGCATCAAATGTAAATGATATTACACCATTACAAATATTAGGACAAGTTGGTAAGGTAACAGCAGTTGTAATACCACAGGCCATTATTTTTTGTTCGCCTGATTTTATTTTTGTTGGGTCATTAAATACTGCAGGTACTTTATACAACAATGGATCAGATTTTTTTGCAACTATGAAAAAACCACTTGCGTTTACATTAGCTGAATTGGATACATGTAACTTATTATTAATTGTTGAGCCGGAATTCAGGAAACTTAAGTCGGAACTGCCTGTTGTAATAAAGTCATTACATTTCAAATATCCGTCAACCAAACTAAATTTTGCAGTCGATACATTCACTGATTTTTTAGTCATTAACTGACTGACATTCCAATTTCCTTTTTCAAAATAAAAATCGCAATTCAATTCATTAAATGCAGTGTAAACATTATTTGAACTGCTTGCTGAAGAACTGAAAATTAATCTTGTTTGCGCATCAAATCTTGTTGGGTTATTCAATTGAAAATTGCCTGATATCCTTAATTCGGAGTTTTGATCTCCGGTAAAATAAATCTTACGGCTATTTGTAAATAGGATCGAATGAATACTGTTGTTTCCAATTAAATTCACCACGTATTCTATGCCACCATTGTTATCAAAAACCACATCCGTATTTTGATTGGGAATTGTGAAAGAAGGATTTCCTCCACTTGAAAAGGACCAATGTTTTGGATCGTTAAAATTTCCTGAACCTCCTACCCAATATAATGACTGGCTATAAAGGCCTGTAAAAGAACAAAGTAAAATTATTAGGTATAGATGTCTAATCACGCGAAGTGCCATAAACTTAAAAGTTGTACGAATTTAAGTGTTAAAAGTTACTAAAAACTAGGCTCATAACCATATAATTAACATTTTGGTTGTTGGAAATCTATGTCTTACTTAGCGAAGGCAATTAACTAATTAGAGTATGGAAGAAAATCCCTGGATAACAAAAACCTCTGAAAATGTCTATGAATCTCCATGGATAAAGGTGGTGAAACATGATGTTTTAAACCCTGCCGGCAATCCGGCTACATACAGCGTCGTGAATTTCAAGAACTTGGCAATCGGAATACTTCCAATTGATAATGAAGGCTTTACATGGCTTGTCGGGCAGTGGCGGTACCCAATTGAACAATATTGTTGGGAGATTCCTGAAGGTGGCGGACCATTAGATACTGACCCCTTAATTTCGGCGAAACGAGAACTCAAAGAGGAAACCGGGATTATTGCTGATAGCTATACTGAATTGATGAGAATGCATTTGAGTAACTCTGCCACAAATGAATATGCCATTGTTTATTTGGCTAAAAATTTATATTTCGAAAGTGCTGAACCTGAGGAAAGTGAAGTTTTACAGGTGAAGAGAATTCACCTCAGCGAGGCCTATGAGTGGGTCATGAACGGCAAGATAACTGACGCGATTACTGTTGCAGCCATTCTGAAGGCTAAAATCCTGTTCGATAAAGGGCAAATCTGAGGTAAACGTTTTTATTCTTACCTTTACTTTCCTTGTTTTATGAAAAAATTAATTGAAAATTTTCCGAATCAGCTTCGTGAAGCATTTGAAATCGCCTCGAATGCCAAATTGAACCAAAAAAACAACATTCAAAACGTTGTTATTACGGGTCTTGGCGGTTCAGGAATCGGTGGAACCATCATTTCAGAACTTGTTTCGGCAGATTGTCCGGTACCCATTATCATCAATAAAGATTACTTCCTTCCTAAATTTGTTAATCATAATTCGCTTGTAATAATTTCGTCTTACTCCGGTAATACTGAAGAGACTTTACAAGCAATGGAACAAGCTTTAAAGCAAGGTGCCCAAATAGTTTGTGTAACTAGCGGCGGAAAAGTTGAAGAACTAGCCAAACAAAACAAGCTAGATGTAATTAAAATACCGGGTGGCAATCCACCGCGTTCTTGCATAGGTTATTCATTAGTTCAGCTCATCAAAATATTTTCATTTTATAATCTTGCTCCGGCAAATCTTTTAAATGAAGTTGTTTCAAGTATAGAATTGCTTGAAAAAGAAAACTCATCTATTAAATCAGAAGCTGAAAAAACCGCCAAACTACTCATCAACAAAATCCCGGTAATTTATTCATTAGGAAGTTGCGAAGGTGTAAGCGTTCGTTTCCGTCAGCAAATTAACGAAAATAGTAAAATGCTTTGCTGGCATCATGTGTTTCCTGAAATGAACCATAATGAATTAGTTGGCTGGACTGAGAGAAATGAAAACACTTGTGTTATTACTTTTCATACTTCATTCGATTATTCACGTACAGTTAAGCGTTATGAAATCAGTAAACCACTTTTTGAGAAATATTCGCATAGCGTTACCGATATAACTGCAAAAGGTAAAAGTAAACTTGAGCAGTTCATGTATTTGATTAATATAGGCGACTGGATTAGCGTTTATATAGCTGAAATAAAAAACATTGATCCTGTTGAAGTCAATATTATTAATCAGCTTAAAAACGAATTGTCGAAATTTTAATGCCTAAAAACAAAAAGGTAATATTTGAAGACCTTGGTTTAATGGATTACAAAGCTTGCTGGGATTATCAGGAAAAGCTGTTTAATAAAACCATTGAACAAAAAATTTTCAACCGCAACAACAATTCAGAAATACCAACAAGCAATTATTTATTATTTGTTGAGCATCCTCATGTTTATACATTAGGCAAAAGCGGAAACGAAAGTAATTTATTAATTAATGAGGAGAACCTTCTTCAAAAGGATGCAACATATTATAAAATAAACCGTGGCGGAGACATTACCTACCATGGTCCCGGTCAATTGGTGGCCTACCCGATTCTGGATTTAGATAATTTTTTTACAGACATTCATAAATACCTAAGATTACTTGAAGAAACAATTATTCTTACGTTGGCCGAATATGGTATTGAAGCTGGAAGGAGTCAGGGAGAAACCGGCGTATGGCTAGATGCAGAAATTCCGGGTAAAGCCAGAAAAATTTGTGCCATGGGAGTGAGATGCAGTCGCTGGGTTACGATGCACGGATGGGGTTTTAATGTCAATTCTAATTTAGATTATTTCAATAATATTATTCCATGCGGCATCCAAAACAAAGCGGTAACCAGTCTTAATAAGGAACTGGGTGTTGATAGCATTAACATGGATGAAGTAAAAAGTAAACTCAAAAAACACTTTACTTCACTTTTTGAATGCAATATTATTGAGGTTTCCGGCGTTTTATAAATAAATGCTTAGGAAAATTCTTAAATACATTGCTTACTTGATTGCCGGACTTTTCCTGGTATTTAATTTAGCTATTTTATTTTCTGGACGAACTTTTTTATATAAAGGATTATGGCATACTTATTTCAAAGGCCGCACTGGTCCGAGTGCCATAGAATACACCATCTTCGAAAACCGTAAAATTAAAGCAGTAAATCCACAATCGTTGACGTTATCAAGAAACTACAACAGTTCCGAATTGCCCAAGGAAACTGCAGAAATTTTTTCGAAATATAAAACCCATGCCTTAGTAATCATACGAAACGATTCGCTTTTGCATGAACAATATTGGGACGGATACTCTGATACTTCGCATACCAATTCATTTAGCATTTCTAAAACTTTTGTAAGTGCATTACTGGGATGCGCCTTAAAAGATGGTTATATAAAAGATATTAATGAACCTGTTGCAAATTACATTCCTGAATTTAAAACATTAGGCCGAGAATCAGTTACTTTAAAAAACCTTGTTAGCATGACTTCAGGAATTGATTTTGATGAAAACTACATTAATCCTTTTGCCTACCCTGCTGCCGGTTATTACGGCGACAATCTTTTTAATATTAGCTGTCATTATGGAATGTGGGAGAAACCCGGTACTACTTTCAAATACCTGAGCGGTAATTCGGCATTACTTGGGATTTGTATTACCAAAGCAGTTGGCAAACCATTATCACACTATTTAAGTGAAAGGCTTTGGAAAGATTTGGGTTGCGAGCAGCCTGCATGGTGGAGCCTTGATAAGAAAGACGGATACGAAAAAGGCTTTTGTTGTTTAAATAGTAACGCAAAAGACTTATCAAGACTGGGCATGTTATACTTAAATAACGGCAAATGGAAAGGAAAACAAATTATTGATTCGGCTTATGTAAAAGAGAGTATCATTCCGTTTGCGTGTAATGAAGAAGATGGTTGTAAGAACCGCACGTATGGTTATAGCTGGTGGCTTACAAGTTATAACAACCTGGAAGTGTTTTACGCGCGTGGCATATTAGGACAATATCTCATTTGTGTTCCAAAATACAATATTGTTATTGTAAAAATGGGAAGAGAGAGAAGACCTAAAACAACAGACGATCATTGCCCGGAAGACGTTGCCACCTGCATCAGTTCTTATGAAAAAATGTATTTATTAAATCAGTAATCAGTTAAGGCAAATTAAACACATAAAAAAAGCCCTGCGAACAGGGCTTTTTATTTGAATATGTTTTTTTATTCGAATCTTGCGCGGTGATCTTCAACATTCGCTTTTTCCCGTAATGCATTATATACTTCGTAATCTGCACGGCCACTTAAAGCCTGTTCAGTTTGCATTCTCACTTCTTGCAAAGCAGGACCACCCTGTTGCTCACTAATATTATAAACAGTTACTATAAACACCCCGTTCTCACCTACTATAGGTTTTGAGATTGCACCTGCTTTTAATGCTGAAGCCGTACCAATTAATGCGTCTTCGCGACCAAGATTAATCACATTGAAAGAAGCATAATTCAGGTTCTCTTGTTTTTCTACTCCTAAAATCATTTTCGAAGCAACGTCATCAATCGTTTTAGCCGAACCTGCTTTGGTACTGAATTCCTTTAAGAATTCGTTAGCTTTTTTATCGCGACGCGCTTTAGCAATTACGTCTTCTCTAACTTCTTCCAAAGGCAAAGTTCCCTTGTCTTTTATTCCAATTAAATGAGCTACAACAAACTTATCTTTAAACTCAAACACCTGCGAAGAAACATCACCTTTCTTTGCGGTATACATCCACTTTACTAATTCCTTTGCGTTCTCTAAGCCCGGTAAGGTTTTATCATTTTCCTTAATGTTTTCAGCAATCCGTTTGTTTAACTTTTGTTTTTCTATGGCTTTTTCAAAAAGCTCAGAAGTATTGTTCTGGCCTCCGAAGTCGCTCGCCATTCTGTAATACTCTTTTGTGGTTTCAACACTTGGTCCGATTAGTTTTGAAATTTGTGCCACTTTATAAACTGTGTGCTTAGATTTTGCTACTTCCAAAACTTCAATGATGTGATAGCCGAATTGTGTTGGAACAACACTAATGTTGCCTACTGTTCCTTCAAGGCCGGCGGTTTTAAATTCCTGAACAAATCCTTTATTTTCATCGAACCATCCATAATCTCCACCGTTACCAAAAGAACCCGGATCATCACTAACCGCCTTTACGTAATTTGAATCGAAAACAACTTTCTTTTCTTTTAAAAGAACCAAAATACTGTCTGCCATTCTTTTTGCAAGAGGAGCCGGACGGGGTTGGTTAGTTCTGGAATCATTTAAGCCAATTAAAATATGACGAACACGGGCAGAGTCTGCGATTTGACGTACACCAGCCAATTTATACACTTTAAAATAAGCGCCTTCGTTATATGGGCCATAAACAGTTCCAGCAGGATCAGTATAAACAGAAGAATCACGGATGATCATTGTTTGTTTGGTAAGATCGCTGATAGTTACTGTTCCTTCCTCGCTTTCCTGTGCAATGTATGAAGAATCTTCTTTTGTTGTTTTGGTTTTAAACTCTGCTGTTATTCTTTGCATTTCTTTCTCCAAATCAAGCATGTCTTGCTCACTAGGAACTACATCGTAACTTACATATTCAATCTTACGAGAAGTTTCATAACTCTGAAATTCGTATAAATGATCTTTATAGTACTTATTAATATCTTCTTCATTTACTTTAACAGCAGAATCAGAAAGCAATGTATAGCGTTTCATCACAAAACCAACATTTAATTGCTTTGTTTGCGCAGCCAAAACGTCTTTAGCTTCTGCTGTGGTAACATAAAGTCCTTTTTTAATTAATGTAGCGTATTTCTCTGCCGCTCTTGTTTCAGCAATCCCTTGTTCAAGGTTTAACCAGAAACGTTCAGCATCCGGTGTCATATTATTTACCCATTGATTCAGCTTGCCTAAATCCAAACTTCCATCAGGCCCACCTACAACATCATAAACTTTACCTGTGTTTTTATCTGTTAACTGTTGAATTACCATTTGATGTGGGTGAACCAACATCATGTCGTACAATTCATCTTCTGCAACACTAAGTCCTACCTTTTTATATTCAGGTTTTACAACTAAATCAGAAATGTAGGAGTTCCAAACCATCTCACCAATTTGCGAACGCATTTGGTCGTCAACATTTGCATTTGGATTACTTTGCATGATGCCAGCCACCTGCTCGTTAATTTTATTGTTATAACGGGTGTAATCAATAGTTTCACCGGCTATTTTACCAACGGTGGTGTTAGCTGATCCGAATAGCGACTGGCCGGAGCCTAATAAACTTTCGAGAATAAACACAACTAATGCTAATCCAACTAAACCAACTAATAAACCTGTACGACTACGTATTTTTTCGAGAATACTCATTTTGTTCTGATTTTTAAGAAGTGCAAAGATAAAATAATTACCGAAAAAAGGGGTTTTTTAGCGAAAAAACGGCTAAAAATTTTGCTTATAAGCGTTGTTTTCGACCGTTAGAATAATGGCTTCCAATGGCTTTTTACCCCTTAAATAGAGAATTTCGCCCGGTTTTACGCAATAATTGGGCTTTAAATGGTTGTTTTTGCACAAAACCTGCAATTTAAGGCCATGTAATTGGGAAATATGATGAAGTGTCTCACCTTTTTGTACCAAATGAAAGGGCTCTTTTGCCTGGTCATCCTTAGGCTCAAGATATAGTTTATCGCCTATTGATATTTTAGCTCCATGTTTAATATCATTGTATTCCAATAATTTCTCTAATTCAATATCGTATTCGCTGGCAATTTTAAAAAAAGAATCCCCTTCTTTTGTGATTATAAAATTCCCTTGATTGTAACGGTAAACTACTTTAAGACCCGGCTCTTCTATATTAGTCTGAAATGCAGGAAACTCAGGCTTCTCTATTAAATTCTGCTTATCATACTCATATAGCTTATGTTTTTCTATGATATTGATTAATCGTGTAGCGTAATTAGGGTCGGTTGCATATCCCGCTTCTTTCAGACCTTCACACCAAGCTTTATAATTTGTGAGTGGAATGTCAAAAAGAAACACATAGCGCTCACGTGTTTTTAAAAAGGCGCTATGGTCGGAATACGATTCAAGTACTGAATTATATTTTCTGAAACATTCATTTTTTTCTTCGTCGTCTTTGGTATATGACTCCCCTAACCATTCGCGTTTGCATTTGATACCGAAATGATTGTTGGCATTTCTGGCCAATTCACTATTGCCATTATCACTCTCAAACAAGGCCTGTGCCAAAACGATACTTGCAGGTATTTTGTGCAAATACATTTCTTTAATGGCATCTTCCTTAAACGCATTAATGTAATCAGAAGCACTGAGCTTATTGCCTATTTCTTCCTTCTTAGGTTGTTCTTTGCTTAATACCCTGAGATAATCCTCTTCAGAAAATTTCTGGCCAAATAAAGCGTTCCCTAAACAGAAAAACAAACAGATAAAAACAAAACTAATAATTCTCATTACTTTCATTGATAAAGCAATTTTAGTTTTTTTATTTTGATTTCTTTCTTTTAGTTTTCAAGATTTCCTTCTGTTTTATTGACATCTTTTCAATAGCCGTCGTAAAAGCAACCGGCGAAATTTGAGTAACGTTGTTATTAATGAACTTAAATGTATCTTCAGGATAGACATTGAATGACTCCCGCAAGGCCCAACCCAGGCCTTTTTGTACAAAATATTCTTTATCGCTTAATAGATTGCCAATTAATTTTTCTGTTACCGTATAAGGTAGTAGCACCGTTTTGCTGCGTGCATAGTAATACAGCGACACCAATGATTGCCTGCGCTTCCATAAATTAGAATCGCTATTCCACTTTAAAAGAATTTTCAAAAACAACTTACCCTGCTTTTCCGATTCTAATAATTTAGTGTATAATTTCGAGAGGTAATCTGAATGAGCCCAGTTATCGGTATAATTAATCCAGTCAGGTAACACTTCCAATTTCAAGCTGTCATCAATCGATTTATTATTCGCATCAGTAATTATTAAAGCGGCATTCTTCACTTCAAATACATTACTTTCTTTATATACATGTTGCGCTACGGATAACCAGTTTTTGTGTTCTAAAATGCCGTAATTATTTTTAGCCGAACTACGTTGCAGAGGCGAATTTACGCCCAACACATGCAATTTTGTGCCAATATACCCCGCTAACTTATTTGCTTCGCGCTCATTACCCTTTGGAGTCACATTAATTAAGGATTCTTCAATGTGTTTTATATATTTGTTATAATCATTCATAAATCACATGCAAAATATTAAACATTACTACATGCGCACATTATTTTTATCACTACTAATAAACGCTTTGTGCCTGCATGCACAAAACACTTACACCTATCCCGTAACAAAAAAAGTGGTGCAAACCGACGATTATTTTGGAACGAAGATCAGTGACCCTTACCGATGGTTAGAAGATGATAATAGCGAAGAAACTAAGGCCTGGGTAACCGAACAAAATAAATTAACTTACTCTTATCTTGATAAGATTCCTTACCGTGATAAAATCAAAAAGCGTTTAACCGAAGTTTGGAATTACAATAAAGAAACGCCTCCATTTAAAAAAGGCGATCGCTTTTTTTGGTATAAGAACAATGGTTTACAAAATCAAAGTGTACTCTATACACAAAAAGACACTTGTTGCGATAAAGGCGAGATCTTACTAGACCCAAATACTTTGTCGGCAGAGGGCACAACAGCATTAAGTTCTGTTTCTATATCTAAAAATTCTCAGTATTTAGCCTATGGTATTTCAAAAGCAGGAAGTGACTGGATGGAAATCCATGTAATGGATATCTCTACCAAAAAAGATTTACCGGAAGTGATTAAGTGGGTGAAATTTTCAGGAATGGCCTGGAAAGGAAATGGTTTTTATTACAGCCGATACGACGAACCAAAAGGTGGCGGCACTTTTACCGCTAAGAACGAATTTCATAAAGTATATTTTCATACCGTTGGAACAACACAAGACAAAGACGAATTGGTTTACGAAAATAAGGATCACCCGAACTGGAATTTTAGCGCGCAAACTACACACGATGAGCGCTTTTTAATAATATATACCAGCGAAAGCACCAGCGGCGAAATGATGGCAGTAAAAGATCTTTCTAAAGGAAACAGCGAGTTTGTAACGGTTAGTGAAACCTTTCAATACGAATTTGGCGTTGTCGAGAATATTGGTTCAAATTTATTTGTTCGTACCAACTGGATGGCACCGAAATATAAATTAGTAAAGATCGACATGAATAAACCACAGTACTCTAACTGGAAAGATGTGATTGGAGAAAAAGCCGACCTTTTAGAGGAAGTTACTTTTTGTAATAACAAAATATTAGCTAACTATTTACAAGATGTCTCATCACACTTATATTTATTTGCAGTTGATGGCACTTTAGAAAAAGAAATCAAGCTACCTGGCATTTGTAAATTAAATGGATTGAATGCAAATAAACCTGACAAATTTTTCACTTATTCAGTGGCTCAATTTATTTCTCCACCTAAAAACTATCTATACAGTTTTCCTAAAGACAGCAGTTTGCTCATCTTTCAACCGAAAGTGGATTTCAAATCGGATGACTTTGTGACCAAACAAATATTTTACGAAAGTAAAGACGGTACTAGAATTCCTATGTTTATCACTCATAAAAAAGACCTAGTTCTAAATGGCAACAATCCTTGTTTTCTTTACGCTTACGGTGGATTTAACATTTCATTAACCCCATCATTTAGTCCTGGCAGAGCTGCTTTTTTAGAAGCAGGTGGTATTTATTGTGTCGCAAATCTAAGAGGTGGCGGTGAGTATGGAGAAGAATGGCATAAAGCCGGCACTAAATGTAGTAAGCAAAATGTATTTGACGATTTCATTGCTGCAGCTAACTATTTAGTGGCAAATAAATATACTTCACATCAAAAATTAGCGATAAACGGCGGAAGTAATGGCGGCTTATTAATTGGCGCTGTTATAACTCAGCGACCTGACATTGCTAAAGTAGCCTTACCTTCGGTAGGTGTTTTGGACATGTTACGATTCCATAAATTCACTATTGGCCGAGCCTGGAGTGTGGATTATGGTAATAGCGAAAACAAAGAAGAGTTTAATTGTTTAATAAAATACTCGCCTTTGCATAATGTAAAAAAAGCCAGTTATCCTGCCACGATGGTTTTAACCGGCGATCATGACGACCGCGTGGTGCCGGCCCACTCATTTAAATTTGCGGCTACATTACAGGAAAATGCGATGGGCACAAATCCTGCTTTGATTCGTATTGACGTAAATGCCGGCCACGGTGCAGGTAAGCCCACTTCAAAACAAATTGATGAAACCGGTGATATCTGGAGTTTTGTCTTCTACAACCTGGGAATGGCTTATTAATTGATTGCTTTTAGCATTTTTTAATTGTAAATTCATAGTTATGAAAAAACTTTTCGTCGCCATATTATCTTTCGTACTATTTACCACAGCATATGGGCAAGTAGAAAAATACCACAAGGTTGAAATTACCGGAGGTGATGATTTAATTTTACAATTATTAAAAAACGGCATTACCATTGACCACTCCGAAAGGAAAGCCAATAAAGTAATTACTGAAATTTCAGAATCTGAATTAAACGTACTTAAACAAAATAATTTTAATTATACGGTTCTTATAAATGACATGACTGCTTATTATGAGCAGCGCATTCAAGATGATTATACTAACAAAATTTTAGCTCCGGTTGATTGCAACGCGCCTACAGTTGTTAAACCTTCAAGGTTTCATCTGGGTACAATGGGTGGTTACTTTACACTTACCGAAATGCAAAATATACTTGATAGTATGACTTTGCTTTATCCGAATTTAATTACAGCGAAACAAGCTTTGAGTCCGCAAAGTATTGAAGGCCGTAATATATGGTATTTAAAAATTTCAGATAATCCTTCGGTCGACGAAAACGAACCAGAAGTTTTATACGATGCTTTGCATCACGCCCGTGAAGCTGCTTCATTATCGCAATTAATTTTTTACATGTGGTATTTATTAGAAAACTATGCCACTAATCCTGATGTTAAATTTTTAGTTGACAACACAGAAATGTTTTTTGTACCATGCCTTAATCCTGATGGTTATGAATTTAACCGTTCTACAAATCCTAATGGTGGTGGCATGTGGCGCAAAAACAGAAGGAATAATGGCACCACTTTTGGCGTTGATTTAAACAGAAACTATGGCGACCATTGGGGTTACGATAACACGGGATCATCACCAACTCCATCATCTGACACATATAGGGGAACGGCAGCCTTCTCAGAACCGGAAACTCAGGCCATGCGCAATTTCTGTAATGCCCGTCAGTTCAAAACCGCATTAAACGCACACACCTATGGTAACTTATTAATTTATCCATGGGGATATATCCCCAGTTTCTACACTCCCGACTCAACGACGTTTGTTAATTGGTCGACTTTAATGGTTGAAACGAGTAGATTTTTAAATGGTACCGGTGATCAAACAGTGAATTACGTAGTGAATGGGGATAGTGATGACTGGATGTATGGAGATCAAATTTCCAAACCAAAAATATTAGCGATGACACCTGAAGCTGGTGCAGCTGCTGATGGCTTCTGGCCTGCTTCATCACGAATCATTAATATTTGTAAAACCACTTTCAATCAGAATTTAAACCTTGCTAAACTGGTAACTAATTTTGCAGTAGTAAAAGATGAAAGAGACCATTTTATTTCTAATAACGGATTTATAAAATATAATATTCAGCGCCTTGGGTTAGTAAATGGAAGTTTCACAGTTGCAATTAATCCTATTGGAATTGGGCTTGCAACAACAGGTAGTCCTAAAGTTTATTCTGCATTAACACTCAATCAAAGTCTTAACGATTCAATAGCTTACACTTTAAGCGGCGGTTTATCTCCGGCGCAAACTATTACTTATGCGATTGCCATTAACAACGGTATTTACACGCATTATGACACCATCAGAAAAGTTTACGGAAATGCGGTTACAGTATTAAACGATCCGTGCAATAACACTTCAAATTGGAATGCCGGCGGATGGGGCGTATCAACGACAAAATTCAAAACAGGACCAGGAAGCATCGCTGATAGCCCAGTTGGTAATTATACCAACAATTCGAACAAAACTATTGGCTTGATAAACAATTTAAATCTTACTAATAGTATTTACGCGCACTTGCAATACTACACCAAATTTCAATTAGAAAAGAATTACGATAAAGTTCAGATTTTAGGAAGTACAAATAACGGTACAACTTGGAGTCCGCTTTGCGGGAAATACGAAACAGCTCCTGCTTCATTTGGCGGAACAACACCAATGTATGATGGCTTGCAAGAATTATTTGTAAAGGAAGAAATGAATTTAAGTGCTTATCTCGGGCAGAATTTACTGATTAAATTTGTTCTTACATCTGATGGCGGAGCAACTGAAGACGGGTTTTATTTTGATGATTTTTTAGTAAGGAAGATTAATTCAACTGCTAGCAATCTGCAACAAATTGCCGTTAATAATGAGGTAATAATATATCCTAATCCTTCCAATGGCGAATTATTCATTAAGAACGATGGTCCTGAAAGTTATCAGGTAAAATTATTTAATGAACTTGGTCAGCAATTATTCGAAACAGCAGAACTAAGACCCTTTAACGAAGGTTATACTATTAGTCTAAATGATTTTTCTACCGGTCTTTATTTGATTGAATTATCGAACGGACATACAAAAACCATAAAAAAGGTGTCGCTAATCAGATAATTCTACCCGTTTACTAAGTTTAAGAGGGCCTTCAATCATTAAAAAAACGTTAAATCTTGCAAATCCGCATATTTTTTTTAAACTTAGCTTATTAATTGCAGTCAAATAAAAAACCTAAATACTCAACAAATGAAAAAATTACTTTTAACAATTGCCACCGTTTCGGCTCTAACCCTTACAGGAGTTGCTCAAAACAATCAAAAAGCAGCAGGAACTGAACAAGCTCCTTTGACACCTGAGCAAAAAGCCGACAAAGAAACTAATAACGCTGCAGCGAAATTAGGATTAACTGATGACCAAAAAGCGAAATTTAAAGTTTATGCTTTAGATAGGGTAAGAAGCAATAACGCTATCAGGGAAAAAGCTAAAGCAAGCAAAAATGCTGATGAGAAAAAAGCATTTCGTGCTGAAGCAAAAGCTAACCACGATAAATTTTCAACTAATGTAAATTCTATTTTAACTTCAGACCAACAAGTTAAATGGGCTGCACATCAGAAAAAAGTAGAAGAGAAACGTGCCAAAAATCAACAGCACGATTAATAATAAATAAGTACTTTTAAAACCCGGACAATTGTCCGGGTTTTTTATTTTATGGCAGGCATCTATATACATATTCCGTTTTGCAAACAAGCCTGTGCTTATTGTGATTTCCATTTTTCTACACTTTTAAAAAACAAAAGTGAGTTAATTAATGCCATTTGCAGGGAAATTGAATTGAGAAAAGATTATCTCGAAACAAGAGAAATAAACACGATTTATTTTGGAGGAGGAACACCAAGTTTACTGCAACGGGATGAAATAGAAAAAATTTTTTCGGCATTAAAAAAACATTATGACTGGAATGAATCAACGGAAATTACTTTTGAATGCAATCCCGACGATTTAAGTGAAGAGAAACTAATCGAATTGAAGCAAATTGGCGTCAACCGTTTAAGCATAGGGTTACAAAGTTTTAATGATGAAGAATTGAAATGGATGAACCGCGCACACAATGCCCGTGAGTCTGAAGCAAGTGTTTTAATGGCTAAGGCACTGGGTTTTGACAACATCACCATTGATTTAATTTACGGTTCGAAGTTCACGAGTATAGAGAACTGGAAAAACACTTTGCAAAAAGCCATTGACTTAAATGTTCCGCATATTTCGTCATACAACTTAACCATTGAAGAAAAAACCAAGTTGGGCATTGGGTTACATAAAGGAACAGAGTTGCCAGTAGATGACGAGAAAAGCGCAGAACAATTCGAAATAATGGTGGAGATGCTGGAGGCAAATGGCTATGAACACTACGAGATATCCAATTTTGCAAAACCGGGTTTTATTTCGAAACACAACAGCAACTATTGGAGAGGGCATAAATACATTGGCTTAGGTCCTTCTGCTCATTCCTATAATGGTATCAGCCGTCAATGGAATGTTGCAAATAATAATTTATACGTAAAAGGAATTACACTTAATCAAAACTACTTTGAAATTGAAACCTTAAGTGCCTTAAATAAATATGATGAATACGTATTAACCGGGCTGCGGACTAAATGGGGTTGCGACTTGAATTTTATAGAAAACAATTTTGGAGAAGAATTTAAGCAGCATTTTTTATTGCAAGTAAAAAAGATGATTCCGGCTACAATAACCCAAAACGAAAATATTTTTACGCTAAATAATAAGGGAAAACTGTTGGCAGATAAAATTGCAATGGAGTTGTTTATGTAAGTTTGGTTTTTCCGAAAATTTAACGTACATTTAATTAACAAACAACAACGATGAAAAATTTAAAATACATTTACTTCTCCCTTCTGTTTGTATTCGTGTTAACATTATCATTTTGTAAAAAGAAAAACAACAATGAAAATAAAAACACCTCTACTCCTGAACCAGTTGTGGTTAATACATTAAATGAAATTGATAATTTTTTAAACAGAAAAGCGACCCCTGCACAATCTTTTACAATAAACAACAATATCAATTCAACGATTGTAACAGCTAATCAATCAACGATTG
>Ga0154020_10002889_pt1 | contig 20889 bp, 2 predicted proteins | sample Klosneuvirus_201_FD_109709 | JGI IMG/M metagenome (GOLD analysis project Ga0154020, IMG submission 109709) | Active sludge microbial communities from wastewater, Klosterneuburg, Austria - Klosneuvirus_20160825_MG | ecosystem: Engineered > WWTP > Aerobic digester > Activated sludge | place... | reverse complement strand
TCAGCCTTATCAGTTCTTTTAACAAGCTGGAAATCCTGAATTTTCTTATTGATTTTATCAAATATAGTTTCCTTAGCAGGAGCTGTTTGTAAGAATGCTTCTCCAGCCCTAAGGATTTCTTGGGCTAATTGCTCATCTCCCTGTAAATAGTCATCAATTATAGTTTGGTAGGTACGTTCATCCTCCAATTGCTCAGAGAACATACTCACTACAGCTCTATAATTACCTTTTTTATGTGCTCCATTAGCAGCCGCTCCTTGAATTCCAGGAGGAGCTTTCTCTATAATTCTATCGGCTAGTTCTTTATATGGAGCATCTAAAGCCTTGGTATCCTGTATATTGTCAAGTTCTTTTACAGCTGTTTCAAAAGGATTGAATGTAGCTTTTCCTATAAGAGCAAGGAAGAAATCCTTAATTTGCTGCCACCAACTAATAGTTTGAGCAAGAAGTTCTGGTTTCTCTGTCGCTCCTTCTACATTATTGATAAGGTATTCAGCAAGAATTTTTCCTACTGCCTCCTCTTTAATCTTCAGGATGTCAGGCTTTCCGTCCTTATCAAGATACTTCTTAGAATATTCATTGAAAACAGTCTTATAATAGTTGAAACTCCCTATTTTATTCATCATCTGCTTGAACAATTTAGGGTTGGTTTGCTTCATAATAGCCACAGCAAAGTGCATAGTTTCCTCTGTAAGGGCTACGTCTTCTTTTCCCTCTGCTATTTTAATAACATCGTTCAGGAGGTTGGCCTGTCCGTTGGCATCAATTTTCTGTCCATTGAGGTCATATTGTGGGAGCTCTTGCTTCTTTACCCCAATTCTCTCAAGAAACTTCGAGACAAGAGCTAATGTTTTTGGATACGCTACAGAGCCTTCTGTTCCAGGAATTTGATTCATTATTTGCTGCTCGTTGGCTAATTGCTCTGAACCAGATAGCCCATAACCATGTTCTAATTTATGCATTAAAACTCCTGTAGTAGATTCCATAATAGCTCCTGTCCTGTCAAAATCTCCATTATCCTTCCAAGGAACTTCACCTCCAACCATATTATTTAGTTCATTGGAATCAAATACCTCCCTTAATTTCGTCCCTCTGTGCCAAATTCCTTCATGTAAAAATGGTGTAAACTCTTTTACATCCCTAAAGATGTCTCTTACAACATTCTTAGAGAATTCAGATAGGGACATACTCTTTACATCTTCTATTGACTTATCAGTAAAGCCAAGCACTTTCTTAAGTTCTTCAAATAACTTATTTAACCAACTTAAAAAAGATATTTTCTCATCTGGAGAAAGCCCCACTCCCTCATCCTTAATAGCTTTAGACAAAGCTTCTTCCTTTAGGTAGTTTTGATATTCAGTGGAATTTTCATCTCCTAATTTAGAGGCTTCTCTTACATAAAAAGGATTTTCTAAAACCTCTATTAAATATGGACTGTTTTCTATTTTCCTTAAACCTTCGGTGTATAGGGAGTTATTAGACTGCTTAATCTTGTCTATCCATAGATGAGCTGCCTCCTCAACTAGTGTTCTATGGGGAGCATCTTCATTCAAGTATATTTCACTATTATAGGTGAACCCTTGAACAGTTCCATCCTGGTTATACATAAACTTCAGATTACTATTGCCTTCAGATTGTACCTCTGATAATATCTGTTTAATTATATCCTGTTTAGCTTTGTCCTTTGCTTTGATAGCTCTATTTAGTTCGTCTAACAGGAAGTCTATATCCACTGATGAATATAGAAAATCCTGCTTCTTTAGACTTGTCTTAACAAGTTTATCCACCTCTGTCTCTTCAGATTCTTCTACCTCATTACCCTCAGAATCAACTAATACTCCACCTTCGTCTTCAGATGATAGGTTAATTAAATCTTTCTCATGCTCCTTAGAGAACTCACTGTCCAGCCAGAGTTGTAAATTATTCATATAAGCCACGCCTTCTTCTGAAGAAAGGAATTGTTTTATGAATGTCTCTTCTCTAAGAAAGTCAACTGCATCATTAGCCATCTCAGAATCAGAACCCAAGTCAGGGTTGGAGGCTCTCATATTCTTAACGAAGGTCTTTATATATGTCTTTATATATACGTCATAGTATATCTGTGTATTCTTGTTTTCCAAAGGTTTAACTAGAGAATTTATATCTGCTATTCTAAACCCTGCTAAATTTGTAGCAAGCTCACCTCTATCAGAATACTTCTTGAAATGAGGAATATCTTTAATAATATTGTAGATTACATCTCTTGCACTTTGCTCGTTGGCAACTTGCCAAGCACCACCCTTTCTCTTATTTATAATAAACTTCCTATCTACATCAGAACTTAATGTTTTAGAAAACTCTTTTTCATTAGTAAGAACATACTCAAACCCCCCTTTAACGAATTTGAATTTATACTTATCGCCATTAATAATAAAGCCCTTAGTACTTTGAAATTTATCTATAGGAACTGCTATTGGAAATATAAGATTCTTATTTAGCTTAATATCTTGCTTAAATCCTTTGGTCATATTATGGTCCTTCGCAAGACTGTCATATAGTTTGGAAATATTCTTTGCTTTGGGAACCTTAGAAGTGTATAAAGCTGAAGTTGGTAAGGCTATCCTATTAATATTAGGATATTTCCTTTTCATCATTTCTATTGCCGTAGATAAAAAGACTTTTTCCCAACCCTCATATGTATTCTCCACCGAACTTCTAGTTATAGAAGGAAAAGTTTTGCTTATTTCGTGTGTGTTTTGCAACAAGTCAGACTGGAGTTCTGTTATAACAAGAACATCTCCCACTATTTTACCTCCAATCCAGCCTAAGGGATTAACTACTCCTAGGCTTTTATTTCCTATATGACTCAGGTTAAAAGCTTTGAATAGTTCTTTTGGAAACTTATTCTCCATATCACCTATCTCTATATTCCAACTGTTCCCTTCCACCCCAAGAGTATATCCCAGAGGAGAATTGCTTGTTACTCTTGCCTTGTGAGAAAAAGTCTTTTTAGGAGCAATTGCTGAGAATAGCACTGCTTTATATTTAGGAATCTCTACCTCTATATCTTTAGTTACAGTGTATTTATTCAAGGAATCTTTAAACTCTTGACTAGCATTTGTAGTTATGATTTGACCATGGACTAGCCTACCCGTAAACTTACCAGATAGAGGGGCTCTTAGCTTAATTATAGAACCAGTAGCAAACTCTACATCTGTAAAGTCCTTGACATTATTTATTATAGTGTATCCTTTATTCGCAAATACCAGTCCCCTTGGTAAGAACTTTACATTCAGCCCAATATTGGTAGCCTTAGCTATTAATGCATTTATCTCTGAAACAGGCTTCTTACTAAATATAGCTTCATGTATCTTATCTGATAGCTCTTTATCTTTGGCATCAAAAAAATCGAACCTAATCTTACCAGATAGGTTCTTGAGTAGATTCTTTATGCCCTCTGTAGACATCACATTTATCTTAGCACCTACAGACTTGGAGGCAATGTTATATCCTATAGAATCAAAGATGTCTTTTAATTCGGCCTCTTCATACCATTTTCCATTATATTCAAATTTACATCCCATTATTTACAATCTTTACGTGGTAATTGGTTTTTAAATGCTTCAAAATCTTCTTCTGTAGGAGCTGATTGTTTTGGCAAAGATACGACATTTTTTGGGATTTCCAAATTTATTTCTCCTTTTATTGCTCTAATTACTTCCTCTGGGGAAAGCTCTGCCTCTTGCTTCACTCCCTCATTTGTAGCTACAGATTGCCTTATGTTGGAATAATGCTCCTGTAATTTATAGCCATCACCAAGAGGATTTACAGCATAATAAATGGCAAATCTTCCACTACTAGGGTGAGAAGTGTATGGAAATGTTGGAGCAATTCCAGTCATAGGGTCAATTAATTTTTTAACCAACCAAACTCTCCTATCTTTCCCTTTTCCTATAGTAGCTGTAGCAAAGTCAGAGGTGAACTCATTGGCCTTAGTAGACACTGCAAAAGCATTAAAATTTGTATTTCCTTTTAATTTAGCATAAGCTGTCAAACTAGCTGGTATATATTTAGTGCTTTTAACTATTTCAACTTCCCCCTCTTCTGGGTGAAATTCATATTCATATTTAAGCTTAAGTTTAGGAACAATATTAGGGTCTTTCCAATTGTTCTTGTAGAAAGTTCCTGTCTGTATAAAGGCCCTCATTAATTCAGGGTTGGAGAGCTCTTTAATAGCAGGAAGGATGAATTGTTTAAATGTCTCAACAGGGAGTAGTTCTGTGAATGATATAGGACTCTTGGCAATACCGCTTTGCAAGAAAGCTACACGGGCAAGTTTTCCGTAAAGTTCTTTTGTAGTTGGGTTGTCCTTGAGTTCCTCCATAGCAGCTATAAAGGTGTTATGTTCAAAGGCTGTTGTTCCCTTGTTAAATATTTTAATTGTCTTTGTAGAGGTAGGGGAAGCTTTGTCCTCTGTTATAAATGAAGAGAGGATTTTGAAAGGGTTGTTTGGCATAGCCTCAATCCTTGCTTTCATCTGCTCCAACATACGGGCAGCAGAGGTCTCTTCGTCTATTAACAATTCCTTAATACGTGTATTTAGAGGAATGCCATTAGCCCCTGATGTAGAGGTTTGGGCAAGGAAGGCAATAAAGCTCTGTTCCACCTTACGGGCAGCTTTAACAAAATCAATGTCCGTCATCTTCTTTCTCTCTGCCAATTGATATACAACAGGGAAAATATATGGGGTGATGTCTTTGTGTAACAGCTTGAAAAAAGCATTTGAAATCCTTGCTGTAGCATCTCCTATCCGTTTAGCCAATGGTCCTACAAATGTAGAGGACAGGGAGTTGGTGGCAGAGGAGAATATGTTGTTAGTCTCTGCATCCCTTGTTTTGAGCATTTTCCTCAAATATAAATAAGGGTCAGAAAATTTCGCTGTATCATAATTCGTAGCCTGTGATAGACGAAATAAATTGGAGGCCATTACAGAATATTTGAGGTATTCTGATAGTACAAGATGTTGAAAGGCATTCTCCTCTTGTGTGAGTTTATGGTTGTAGAATTGATTTATATTGGTTTTTAAAACAGTTTCCAGTCCTTTAGTAGGAAATTGTTGCGGAATTTCTTTATTAGTAGGAAATTCTTGTAAGATAGCCTCTATACCAACACCAGGCATATCATCCATCTTCCTAATAAAAGGGTATGACATACCATTTCTTTCAAGTTGTTTTGTGTATTCCCTTATAATAGGTTGGTTCATGAAATAAACAACCGTGTCTGTTGGTATACCAAGTCTTTCTAGGAACATAAATACGCCAGCATTGTCTCTCGTTACGCCTATCTGCACTAAGAAAGGGTCAGCGGCAATATCCACAAATCCATTAATAAATTGGGATATTTTATCAGAAATATATCTGCCAACACGGTCTTTAGCTTTTGAAATAGTTTGATATTCTTGCCCTTTTATTTTAATTGTATTGGTAGGAAGTAATACTTTAGCATTCCCTATAAAATCACTCTCATTTTCATCTTTTAATTGAGAGATTTTAGAGGGGTCTATAATAATAGCTGTCTTCTGAGAAATGGCATTCTGTGTTTGTGCAGAGGCAGCAATACCAACATTACTCTTTCCTGAAATATACATATGCCTCAAGGTATTCATATATATAGGGGATAGGATGCTCTTTGTAAGCCCCTGTCCAAACTCTTGTCCAGAAATTTGCTCAAGTCTATCCCTTAGGGATAATAAATCTTCTGATGTATTTGGGGAAACCAGCCTATCAAAGTTCTGTGGCAAGGAAATTATTTCAGAAAGGGTCCTAAAGTATTCATTCTCAAGAGATTGCTTATACATTTTCTGGGCAAGGTCTTCTGCATCCTTAGCATCTTCCAAAGCTTCTTCTGGGCCATAGGTCATCTCCTCCATCACCTCCTCTGTAGTCCTACTATCAACTTTGAATTTAGATTTACCAATATTTAACAATTTGGTAACAAGGTCACCAGATGTCACAAGGTCTCTAAATTTCTCTATGGCCTCTTCCCCCTGTCCAAAATATGGAACTAAGGCAAGCTTTCCATCAGCATTTATATACACATTCTTCAAATATGTATTCAACTTATCCACGTCAAAGTCACCCCCTCCCTTCTTAGTGAGACCCTCTGGAACCACCACCATATCTCCAAACTCTTCTGGCAAGAATGCTTTTACACGAAATACCTCTATAGAATTTAATTCCTGCGTAGGGATACGAAATCCTATACCAGAAAGAATATCTTTTGCATCTGGTGAATTATTAACATATTCAAGAATTTCCGCTTCTGTTTTTCCTTTTAATTCTGGGATATTCTTTAATTTCCTGGCAAACCAATTAGGAAGCATCACCTCCATCCAAGGTTCTTCTTTTGTATAGAATTTAAGGCCAGCAGATGTATAAACATCTCTGCCCTTGGAATTCTTGCCTTTTATTATTCTGTTGCCTGCTACCTCCCAACCACTACCAGACACCTGTATTTTGGCACCTCCTGATACTTTAGGGGAAGAGATATATTTGTTTACATATGAGAATATAATATTCTTTATTTGGTCATAATTATTTAAAGCCTCCAATGGAATTTGAAAATCTCCATCCTCTCCAATATTCAATACCTCTTTCAGATTGTCATTAAGTTCTCTTCTTGTGAGCTCATCTTTAATCAGGGAAAGGAATTTCTTTTTTGAAATTGTACCCTCCTTACTAATCCCCACCTTGTCTAGAAGTTGCCTGTATCCCTGCTCCACCATAGCCACTCTAATGTCTTTCTCCTTCACAATCAACTTATATACATCTGAAGCTGCTAGTTTTTGCTCCTCTGACATATCTGCCCATGTATCATAATCTCCTTCATAATCAATTGGAAGTCCAGCATTTAGGAGGTTAACGGTGTTAAGTTTTCCTGTTTGTGAGCCCCATGTTTGGCTTTTTTCATCTCCTCCTGTCTCTACCTGTATACCAAACCATTTGAATGGAACCTCTTCTATTGCCCATTCTGAATATGGAGCTGTGTTAGGCGCCCCATCCTTTGTATATATACTATCTAGCCCCTTTACCCCCACCTTTCTACCACTCTCATATATCACATACCCAATTTCATTGTCAAGCATTCTTTTATATTGGGGTGCCCAATTGGTTCCACGTACAGCTTTATATGTAATAGCTGCAATAGAATATTTATCCAATAAAGGTCCATCATTATTAAAGCCTGCAACAATAGGCTTCAATGGGGAAAACCTTGACTTTTCCTGTAATGGTTTAGAAACTAGTGCAACATCATGTGCCCTTAAAGCTTTACTTGTATATTTGTACAGCTTATCCTTCTCCATTAATAGACGGTCTTCAGCAAAAGCATATTGTGCATCCTCTTCATTCTTGGAGCTCCATCTAAAGCCATTCTTTATTCTCATCTGCTTATAAGAAGCCAATGTAGCAATTCCCTGTCCATCTGTTCCATTGATTTCCTCATATCCTGGGATTTCATTTAAAGAGAATACATCTCCCAATGAAACTGTTTTCATAGAATTAGAATAGAACATATATCCAGGGTCACCTTTTTTTAAGGCTACACCTCCTGCCTGATTGTATGCTTCATTTGCAGCAGCATCAAAGTCTGGGGTGTCATATAAAGCCTGCTCTCTGGGAGACAAAAAGCTCTTATACCTCCTTGTTGGTTGCTTATATACAGCTGGGTCTCCAAAGAATAATTTGTGTATTTCTATGTTATTGAACATAAAATTCAAAGTACGCTCTGTTAGAATGGAATTAATTTGCCCTATGGACAAATCATTGTGAGAATACTTCCTATCTGGACGCTCTGTATACCCTTTGTCCAACCCATTCCATGTATATTTGCCATTACTCTTTTGTTGTATTACATTGAAATCATTCAGCTCTTTGAATTGGGCTTCAATTTCTCCATTTACAAAATCAGAGAATTGTTTCTTAAATTCTACCTCTGAAAGACCATCTTTCAAAAATTCAAATATACGACTCCTAGATTTTCCAGGCAGGCTTTGTTCTGTTACATAATAATTGTGGAAATGTGTTAATGCTTCCTCTGTAATTTCTCCAGCGAATATATTCTTCATCCCCATCATCCATTCTGTTTGGCTATCGGCTGGGAGCAGGATATAATAATTCTCATTAAGGTTTTGGTTGATGGCTTGCATCAATTTCTTTGCCTTAGAAAGCTTATCTGTAGGGACATTCTTATCCCCATCCCTTGTAACAATTCCCTGTATATATTTAATAATCAATTGAGGAGAAAGGCGTACTCCCTCTTCATCGAATAATATATTGTTAATATAATAACTATCCTCAGAGAATAAAGCCTCTAAATGTGGAAGGTCTGCAAATAGGTCTTCCCTGGTCTTTGCATTGTTAATATCATTGGAGGCCCTTGAAACAGCGTTTGTTTGAACAAATGTCTGCCTAAAGTTTCCATTAAGGTCAGAGAACACACTATCAGGCACAAGGTTTTGTGTTTGTAAGAATATCTCAAATATTGTCTTTAATGGTTTATTTACCCCAAGCTTACGTAATGAAGTGATGTCCACCTCCTTCCCTGTGATTTGGCTCTTCAACGAACTCACAGCATCGGCCAAATTGCTTTGGTCTTTTGCGCTCATATTAGCTATTTGCTGTGGAGAGAATGTAATTCCAAGTATTTGCAAATATTTAAACCTCTGCTTAGGACCAGATGTATCCTGTGGAATTATTAATATCCCATCCTTAGTCTTCTGGTCAGCATTTAATATATACCTGTCATTCTTATATGTGACACTTGGCAACCGCTTAAGTCCTGAAAGCCAATCATTTGACAATTGCTTGGCAGCATTGTCATTATCAGCCAGTCCTATGGACGTAGTCCCATCATCATTTATATATGTGTTTAAAGCAATAGGCTTTTGTTTGGCAAATGTATTATACCATTTGATTCTTAGGGCCCAATCCTGTAAAGGAGAATCAGATTCCCCTGCTCTTAGGCGTGTATATACACGAACATATTCTGGGACAATATCTGCAAGCTCTCTTAATTTCTTCTCCTTCTGCTCTAATGTATTCACAGAATTCAATTGGTCAAGGAGAGCATTAAATGTCTTTCCATATTCCACCATCTTTTGCATCCTTGTAGAAGCATCCCTGATGGCAAGAATTGGTTTTAGGGGTTGTTCTCCAATTTTAGGAATCCCAGCATCTACGAATATACTCTCCTGTAATGTAGCTATTAATAATTTCACAGAGGCTGGGGCATTCTTCTTCCCATCCCATTGAAAGGCATCTATTAAATAAGCTTCATCACGTCCATGAATATCCTTTTCTTCCCCCTCTTTCTCTACAGTTTGTTCCTGTAATATTTTTAGGGTTTTAAGGAATTCACCAGAAGAAGCAACTATATCTCCCCAATTATCAAATATATTCCTAACAATCGGAAGGAGCATAGTATCAATATCCTTCGGAGCAACCCCCTCTTCTATTAGAGATTTGTAGGCTGTATTAGGTTTAAGAGCCCCATCTTTATTAACGGTTTGTGTATAATAATATGTAAGGCGTTTCTTGATTTGGTCATATACCTTGGCAGGAATTTGCTGTCCAAAATCCAACTCGTTAATAAGCTTGGTTTCTCCTTTCTGATATAATTCCTGGAACACCATACTCACCACACCCTTCACCACTGTATTAGTATCCAGAGCAGAGAAGCTTCCAATTGTAATACGTGTATTAAGTTTGGTTGTAGGGGCATTTTTAAAAGGAACATTCTTGTAAAATGCTGAGTCCATTCTGCCAAATAAATCATCAAGAGATTTTATCTGCCCTGTAAATACAGACTTCACCCAATTCAATAAATCTCTAAAAAACTTGCCCAACCAACTTTCAGCTGGTATTTCAGAAGGAAGAGTTTCAAATAACTTGTATGCTCTGAATTCCTCTGCCATTTGTTCTTTGGCTTGCCTTGCTGTAGCGTCTTTATATGCAACTGTTTTGCTGGTTTCCCTATCTACAAATGTTCCCTTTCTGCTAGAGAATTCTTTGTATATACGGGCTTTTTCTTCTTTGTCCAAGAATGCATCATATATTCCCTCAAACAGTTCATGGTAGCCAGTACCCTCTTCCATCTTTTCAGATAGGGTGATGAGGGCATTTTGATATGAGCCCCATGCAAATATACCATTTCCTGCTGCTATAAGATTTTCTATTGTCTTTACAGAGAATGGAGAGTTGGCCTCTATATAAGCTTTTTCAGCTTGTACATTAGCCATAACATAATTGTATGCTCCTACAACACGGAATGGAGGTTCTTCTCCAAATTCTTCTTCATCAGCTTCTTTCCTATAGTCAGTCATTGTTTTTCCTGTAGGAATAGGTTGAACGACCTCTGGAGTTTCTGTGGCTGTTCCTCCCAATATATCGTTTAATGAGAATATACCTCCTGTAGTGTCATCATCTGTTTCATCAGCAAATGAGGCAATACTAAAGCCTGGCTTTCCAGCTGCCTCTGCTTTGGCTTCTGCTATATTTTGCTGTATAATAAGCAGAGCTTTCTCCAACACAGACATCTTAGAGGTGTCTACTGGAGTTGCTGCTGGGGCTTCTTCCTTTGTTTCAACAATTTCTGGAGCCTCTTCCTCTCTTTTAATTAGGGAGAATGTGGCGTATTTGCTATTGAAATTCCTGTCATTTGGAATAGCAGGGTCTACAGGGCGTATAGTAGTTGATAGAGGAACCTCTTCTACAGAACGTCCCTCTGAAGATAATAAGTAATGCTGATAGGTGGGCCACTCTTTCTTAACAGAAAGGTCCTCATTATATTCTGTGAATGGTTTGTTATATTTTAAGAATGTAGTGTTGACATTATTATATGTGCCTCTTAAGAAGCCCATCACCTCTGTCTCATTTGCTTCCAGAGAGGCCGTTGTAAAAGGAACAGAAAATTCCTTCTCTCCAAAATAGAAATGTCCCCCATGGAAATAGAATTGATTACGTGCTACCTTTTTTTCGTTTTTAACAACAACATCATCTACTTTCTTATATGGACTTTGGAATAAGAGGACACCCTGTAAGAATGACATTAGAGGCACATCAAATGTTCCATCCTTCTTATCATTTGCCTTCCTTACAAATTCCTTTAATACATTGAATATTGTTTTAGCTTCCTGGTCATTGAAATTCCTATTGTTAGCAAATTCCAATGTAGAACCATTCTGTATCATCACCCTTCCCTTTGGAATAGGAATGGTTTTGCCTTGGTGTTCTATTGTTCCTTTTGTGGAAATAGCTATAATAGGCTTTCCATCATTCAGTTGTTTCTCTGTAACAAGGGTGCCAGAAATATATTGCTTCTTATCAGAGAATTCTGGGATACCTCTGGAAATTGTGAAATCCTCAATTGGAGAACGGTCTGTTAGAGAAAGAATTTCTGCCCTTTTTTCTTCCCAATCTTTCTGCCACAGAGCAGCTTCCTCTGGTGAGGTGTTGTTAGTTTGATAGCGGATACCAAAAGAATCAGAAAGGCTGGTGGTAGGCATTGCTGCATATACCAATGCATCAGAGGAAATAGGTTCTCCTACTTTCCCTAAGCGTTTACCATCCTCATCTATGAAATATTGTATTCCTCCATCAAGCTCTATATATAAAGCAAGAATTAGGGTGTCCTGAAATCTAGCTACTTCCTCATCTGGAGAGACACTTGTAGCTCCTTCCCTTAAATGCCTCTCAATCAATCCTGTAAGACCAAAGGTGGCTTCGTTATTCTTTGTAACGAATGTTCCCTTTATATTCTTCTCATTGGGCAACAAGGACTTTTTAGCAAGAAACCTTTGATGTCGCTTATCGCTATCCCTTGTTAAGACAGATGGAGTGGTAGTGGAATTGAACAGGCTGGCAATTGTCTTACGAGCATCCTTCCTTCCTACTACATTTGTTTTTTCCTCTTCTGCTTGTTCTTCTGGAGAAGCAACGGGCATTCCTGATGTCTGTTCTGATTTCTTGGAAGCATAGAAGAATTTATCCATAAGGGCTTTGTTAGCCAATAGAGCAGCTTCAGCAGCTTGCTGTGCTTTATATTCTTTGGCTACAGCAGCAAACTTCTCTACAATAGCCTCCTTAGCTTTGTATTGTCTTTCAAGGTCTTTTATATTCTCTAAAATTTCTTCCAGAGAACCTTTTAATTCATTTAAGGTACGCTCATTTGGTTTAATGTCAAGGTCTTCCACCTGTGCTATCTGTTCCTCTAAATCCCTAAGGTCTTTGAGGTAGTCAGGTTGGAGTTTGAGGAAATTTGGATTGGCAGCTAAGAATGCATTAAATTCTTCCCTTTCTATAGAGAGAGGAGCTTTAGGATAGACATTCTGGAATAGACGAATGTTCTCTCTCACCCACTCAATAGCAGTTTCCAAAGCACCCTCTACCTTATCTATAAGGGAGGTTATTTGTATAATACTCTTGCCAGTTTCTTCTATTAATATTCCAAGGTTTAATACTTGGTCATTGAGTTCTTCTATAAAGTCTTGAGAATCTGTAGGAAGTTCATCTAAGAAGGACTCCATATCTACGAAATATTCCAAATTGAATTCCAATTCCTCTTGTTCTCCTTCCAATTGTTGTATTTCAAGCCTCAAGGATTCCTGTAAACGTGAAAGACGGTTGGCAGCCTTAATGGCTTTATTGGTGGTAGATTTAAAATTATTTTTCTTAGTGAGTTCTCCAGCTTTAATCTTTTGCTCAAGCTTTGACAATTCCTCTGTAGTACGTTCAAATTCTGCATATTTCTTTTGCAGCATTTTCTGCACCTCATCCATTCTTTTTCCTGTATCATCTACAAGACTTTGAACAATAGCAAGCCTGGAGGCTCTTTTAGCCTGTTGTCTTGCATCTGCTTCAGCTGCAAAATCTTCTAAGCTTTTTTGTTGTGCAGGAGTGAGGGTGCCAACTTTGTTTATCATAGGCTGTGAAAAGCCCTTCTTTGGGACAAATTGGTCAGCTGTCACCTCTATACTCTTTATCTTTCCATACTGGTTTTTATATGTAAACAATAGGATTTTGTCCTTCTGTGAATATTCCAGACGTCCCTTCTGCTTCTTTCCCTTTCCAAAATTAAATTCAAATATATCGTTTATGTGGTCGAAATAGAATTTGGCTTTCTTATTCTTCTCCAAATCTGATTTCTTTCCTAATTTATATGAGGCAAGGACATCTTTAGAGACATCACGTATTTCTCCTGAAGAAGTTTTGATTTTAATTGTCCCATCTTCATTCTCCCCCAATATTGTTAGAGATGGAAATCTATACACCTCTCTCCCATATTTATCATATTCTGTCACCTTTCCAAGGTAGTATTCTACCCCCACCTCAATATCTTCTTCCCCATCCTTTGTTTTAATTTTAACAGTTGGCTTTAAAGGAGCTGTCGGTGTTTCAGAAGTTTCTTGGTATTCTGTAGGGAATGCAGAGATTTTGTCATATTCATCAAGGAATGCCTTTCTGCGTTTTGTCATTTGTAATATATCACGTAAGGCTGTTTCTAAATCAGCTTTCTCATCCACAGTGATAGACATCCCCTGTATAGTAGTAACAGCCTCTTTTCCAAGAGAAGCAAATTCTTCTGTAGTTCCTGCTGTAGCTTTGTCTATAAGTTCTTGAACAGGAATTCCTTTTGCAATAAGAGGGGAGGAAAGTTCTGGAATACGTGAATCATAATCAGCTATCTTAGAGACAGCATAAGCCATCTGGTCAATCACTTTCTCATCATATACCCTTTTTCCATCTGCATATATTCCACCATATTTTAAATATAAAGCCTCAAATGTGGGCTTTAAATTATCGGCATGTTTTTCAAAGTTGTTTAGACGTTTGTTAAATGTTTCAATTGTGTCTGTTTCATTTGCATACCCATCCTGTATCAACTTATCTAAGCCTTGTTGTGTAGAGGCTTGAGCTCTAAAAGCAGCAATGTCCTCTTTTACTAGGTCGTAACGGCCATTCTTAATACGCACAGCAAGGTAGTTATGCATAAGGTCCATCTCTTTGTCCTTTGAATTAAGGACATCCCCTTGTCTGATATATGTCTCCTGCTCCTGCATAAGATTTACACCTCTGGCAGCAGCATCTTTCATATCATTCAGCCATTTAAAGCTGTTTGTATCATTAAGGGCTGAAACGAATTGTTCTGTGGCAGCTCCCTGCTTTCCCCCTGTCCCTGTAATTCCTCTTTGCCTAAGATTACTACGTACTTGTTGCAGTCCTCCAGAAAGTCCGCCTAATAGGATGCTTTCCATTCCCTCCTTACTCCCCACTTTGCTCACTCCCTCATATAAAGAGTCAAGGAAAGAGGCACCATCTCCCCCATATTTCTTATTGTAATAGTCTTTTGTTCCCTCTTGAAATACAAACTGAGCTCCCTCTTCAAATGCTTCAGCACCAGAGAAAACAAGTCCAGCTGTTTTATATGTTTTAAGAGCAGCTCTCCCAACTTTAGTGGTGGGAAGGGCCCTTTCAAATCCTGTAGCTGTTCTCCTTATTGCATCTGTTGTTCCCTTAGAAGCCTCTGTATTTGCAATAGCTTTGGCTGTAGAATAGCGATTTCCCAGAATACGGGGCAGCATAATGTAGTTGGTAGCTGATAACAGCCCAATATTCATGAAGAAACGTGAATTTCCCAGGGAGGAGGCTGCATCATTTATGCTTTTCATTTCCTGCTCATTAGGCATACGAAAGTTCTTCTCTTGGAATTCTGCAATTTTGGCCTCCCTGAATTCGTTCAAGCCTTGTAAAGCCTCTATTCCTCCCTCTGTAGCAGCACCAAACAATGATGTTATGGTACGGTCTATCTTCTGAGCAGAGAATTTAGGGAGCGAATTTGTAAGGATTTCTTGAAATTTAGCAGCTCTTGCAGCAGCTGGTGTAGCTGGTAGAACATCGTCCAGAGCCTTCACCACCTTAGCAGCCTGTTGTGCATCTGTTAAAAGGCCTACGCCTTTCATGCCTAAAGAGATTCCCTTAGACACTATGGCACCAGAATATAAAGCTCCTACAGAGAAGCCTATGTTCTTAACTAATTTATCAAATATAAAATTGGCTGTAAATAAATTATCTGGAGAATACCAAGCAGCATTTGTTTCTTGTGCTGTGTAATAATTTGGTAGGACATTTTCTGCCTCCTTATTTATCCTATCCATCCAGTTGGAGAAATCATTGTTGTAAAAGCTGTTAGCTCCATTTCCTGCAATAACATTCCCAAGACCACCAATAAGACCTACAGTACCTTGTAAAAATGTAGTACCTGCTAATGTAAGGCCTTTTAATACGCCATTAGCTGCCTTATCCCAATTACTCTGCATAGAGCCATAAAGGTCTTCATTATCCCAACCAACCAGTTGCTTGTCATATCTTCCTGTTTGGTCTACCAATTTTGGGGAAATCAATTGTGGTGTCAAAGGATTTACAGCCCTATTTAAAATAAGGTCCCCCTCCCTTTTTAAGGAGGCAGAAAGTTCTTCTCTTGACATTTGAGAAATTGGCTTAGAAGGACCAGGAAGAAGCGAAGGGCTTTGTCCTAACTTTCCAAAATCCGATTCATTTAATTTATTCTCAAACTCTGTATTTGGGATTTCTGGCATTATTGCTTTGGTTTAGCTTTAAGGGCGAGGTTTAATTCTACCCATTGTTTATCTTCTAGTTTTTTTATTGCGGCTACAATAGCTTCCTCTGACATCTCTTGACTTAGTCCATTCTGTTCCCCTATCACCTCTCCATTAACAAGCATATTAATCTTCGAGGGACTTTTATCATCAGGAGTTGCCACCCACCATTTCAATTTATAAGCTCCCTCTCCTGTGGAGATTACATGATATTTAACTATATAAGGAGAAGAGGGTCCTTGATATACTTGGTATGCATTAACAAATTCTGTACCTGTATACATTCCCCTATTAAGGTTTATTTTAGTTTGGAATTTTTCCCTAAAAGCAGAATATTGATTATCTGATGGAAAGAATTTTAAATATTGGTCTCCAGGAATAGGGATTGTAGCCTTTCCATTCTTTCCTGTAATTGTTAATTCTCCTTGTTGTGTAATAGGGTTTAAATACCTGCTATATACATTTTGCTTTAATTCTTCTGGTTTTCCAAATAACATTGCTTCAAAATCCTTATAATCCCCCTTACCTGATGTTCTATTTAAATTTGTTATTTGTCCAACTATAGAGGCATAAGTGGTACGTGTTTCATCATTAGCAGCAGCTGGAGTTGTTACAGTGAAACCTATTGGAGTTTTCTGTTTTTCCTGATAGGCGGCATCCTTAGCTGTCACTATGTTAGCTAGGGTGGGATTTTTTGCCAATATTTTACTAGCTGCTATAAATTTACTATTTAAAACTTGGGGAACAAATTCTATATTTTCCCCATATCCCCTCTGCTCTGTTCCTATATTCATACCAACTTCCCAATCATTTCCATATTGTTGTTTCAAGCCAATTTCTGTGGCTTGCCACCCAGTAAGTTTATTTTTAACTACATAAGCTTTAGCAAAATTATTAGCTGTTTCTGTAGAAACTTGTGTCTCTTGACTAATATATTTGGCCAGTTCTGCCATTTGTGGGGCAAAATCTGCTTCTGTTCCCTCTACAATAGTTTTTGCAGCTTGTAGGTTGGCATAATTATCCTGTCCTTTTGCGTAAAGGTCGTTTAATTTCTTGTCCGTTTGAATTAATAAGCCAGCTCCTGAAGCTGTGGCAGCTTCCTCAAAAAATTTTTGAGCAACTATATTAGCATGTCCAGGTGTTGGGTAGGGTTTTCCTGGTCCAGCATTAGGCTCCCAAGTCCCTTTTGCAGGGTCTTTATAGTAAGGAGGTGGAGTTCCAGGAGAAGCTACGGCAAGGTTGTATGCCAATTCCCTCATACTTTGTATGTATACAGTTTCTGCCTTGGCTATGTCTTGTCTAGCTGTAAATTCGTTTTTAATGGCTTCGCTTGGAGCTAAGGCTGTTGGAACGGGAATTCCTGCTACCTCTTTCTTTTTCTTTAATTCTTTTTCTACCTCAAGATTATATTTCTGAATGTCCATGTATTTACTCCATTCAGATGTCTCTTGAGCACGTTGATTGGTGATGTCCCATTCTTTCATCTCCCTTTCCCATTTGCTTATTTCAAAGGACGTTTCCCATAAAGGGTTTTTTTCAGCCACTTTAGAGGTATATGCTCCTATTAAGGAGGAAAGAGTTTGTTGTGAAACTAGGGCTGATTTGACAGCATCTGGGTTTGTTTTTAAAGCTTCTGCATATGACATAAAGGATTCTTCTGCATCTTTATTCATGGCTTTCAAACTCTCTACATCTGCAATAGCTTGTTTATCTCCTGTAGCAGCTTTGGCTTGTAATGTTAAAATTAGAGCATTATTTGCATCTATAGAACTCTTTGTTTGTTCTCCCAGAGATTTATATATATCCTGTGGCTGTTGTCCTCTAAATTGATATTTCCCATCAATTTGTAATTGCTGCTGTACATTGGCATCTCCTTTTACAAGATTCCATACAGCTTGTATTTGTGAGGCTGATTTCCCCTTGAATATAATAGGATTTATTTCACGCTCCCCTTTAGCATTTATACGTGTCATATCTCCCTCAAAGGCATGTGAAGGGTCAACATCCTTCCAATACTTCAAAAAAATGTCAATCTTATCTGTATATGGTGTGTAGCCAGAGAAATATTGTGAGGCCTTAGAGCCTACAGTTTTGTCTGATAACCAATTGTTTATGCCATCTTCCACTACATATTCATTAGCAGCATTCCACTTCCCGTCCTTTTTAGCCTGCTCTACATCTGCCCTTACCTTCTGCACAGCCATAGACCCTTGAACAGAATTCTGTATTACAGGGTCTGAATATATTTGCTTGGCTGCTCCAGCTATTTGATTGACAATACGGCTGTCTGAAAAATCTCCAGAAAGGTTTTTGGAAATGCCTGTCTTTAAGGAGGACAGCTTATTCTGCAAATATTTCTTGTCCTCCTCTTTCATAATAGGAAGACCTGTAAGGGTGTCAACGCTCTGTTGCACCTTCTGGAGTCCAGCGGCAAGTTGTTGCTCCTTATACATTCCCACCCTAAGATATGCATCTGTAGGGTTGGTTTCTATATATGGGGTGTATGATATGTTGGGATTATCGGTCCAAGAGGCCATGATTATACATTATAATGAGTAAAGATAGGAAATATTTCTGAGACTACCAAACTTTTTTACATTTATTTTATGTAATCTCAAAAATATTTACATATTAAATATTTATTCTCTGAACAATTTGGTCAAGGAAACTGGTTTATAAGTGCTTTTTTTGGGCTTTATTTTCCAAGGTTCCAGCTGTGGGTTAAATGGTTCATATGTATCTGTGGTGGTTTTCTTTCCTGTTGGGTCAGTTTTAACCACAGTTTTAGTGGGCTGTCCACTTGTGATGGATTGAGCACCGCTCCAATCTATTTGTTCCTCTGGTTTAGGGCCATAGAATTCTGCTTTGCCTGAATTCTTATTGAAGGCATAGTTGGGGTAGAGGTTTTCATATACTCTGAGCATGTTATTATTTGCTTCCTTTTGTAACATCTTAGAGGAAATAGAGGAAAGAGCATCCTGATTAATTCTCTTTGTATTACTCTTAGCTGGAGACTGCCTTCCGTATTGTTGGTCAAGAATGCCCAGATTAGTCTTTTCTGATTCATTTAACAAGGAGACATTCTTATTTGTAATGTCATTAGCAATTGCCTGATTTGTCCTGAATTCATCTGCTAATACAGAGGAGTTGGCAGAATATTTCTGCCCAGCCAATGTAGCAAGAGAGGTAGGGTCATAAGCTAATTGCTTCTCCACAGAGTTAAATGTTGCCTGATTTTCGTTAAGCCTATCCTGAAAGCTCACTTGATATGGTTGGTAGAGTTCAGGGGTATATAATTGGGCCTTAACTGGTTCCTCCTGATTTGTAGCCATAGCATATGCCTCTCCTAGGAATTGCAAAGGATTAATTCCTCTAGCATTAGAAGGTTTGTTATAAGGAGCTGGTTGCTGTAAATTGAAATCTCCTTCTGTTCCCTGTACAGTTTGAATAGTTGTAGGCTTGGGAGTGTAATTAAAATCTGGAACTTTAAAACTTCCATTAAACATTCCATCTGTAGGTTTGGGCTCATAATATTCCTTTCTAAACTGTTCTGCTGGAATCACTGGGGCATATATATTTTTTATATAATCATATGTTTGATTTTGAGCCAAGCTCTTCTTATCTGAAGGTTGGTTAGCCCTCTTCCATTCCATTCTTTGTAATAGGTCCTCACCTGTATATTCAGATTTACTCTTCTTAGAACTCCTTCTAAAATCATTAACTGTCCCTTGTCCAGAATTATATGCAGCTAGAGCCAATATCTCATCATTATTATTAGCCGATAATAGTTCTTTAAAATGCTTCACTCCAGCATCTATTTGTTTTTGAACATCTTCTGGCTTAGTAGATAGTAATTCTGCTTTTGTAAGCCCATATTTTTTAGCCGTTCCAGGCATAAATTGCATTACCCCCATTGCTCCTGCATTAGAAGTGGTTCCTGGCACTAAACTGGATTCCTGCTCCACAAGCCTACGAATAGTGGCATAATTTACACCATACTTCTCAGCAGCTTTCTTTAATGCCTCTTCATATATAGGGTCTCCTGTTGAAGAGCTAGGTACAGCTGTTGAATTATTAATAGTTTCTGGTTTTGATGTAGCTACATCTCCAGTTGAATTAACGGTGGGTATTTTTGTAGTATATTTTTTAGGATTTTTTAAATAATCCAATACTTCATTGTATTTATCTAAATCTTCTTTCCAAAAAGAATCTTTAGCTCCACCTTTGATTGCATCCTTTTGATATTGTACTAAATTTTTATAAAAATTAAAAGGATTTTTCTCAAATTCTTTAGCTTGGTCTACTTCCCATTTATAATACTTTTTGGGATTTTTTAATATCTCTTTAAAATATTCTTTTTGTTCTTCTAATTCCTTAATGGGGTCTCCTTCTGGAGCTAATGTTGCTCCATCTTCTGCATACACAGTGCCTCCATCCTTAAACAATTTCTCTGGAGCTTTCTTTTTCTCCATAGCTATTTCTAAATGTGCTTCCTGCATATTTCCTAAATGTTCTTTATCTTTAGCAAGTTTTTCTAACCTTTTTGTATAACCAATAACACCTGCTTTTCCAGCATTGAAAGCAAGTTGTTCATAAGGGTCATCATAATTAGCTGTATTCACAAGTAAAAGACTTTTATTTAATTTTTTTTCTGCTTTTTTTTCTTCTTTAGCAAGTTTACCAGCCACTGTGTTATAAGTTTGCTTTGTTCCAGGAACCTTTAGACCCCCAAAAATAACAAGTTCTCCAGAAGCATTTGTTTTGGCCCTTTCTCCTCCTCTTACCTCAGCCTGTTCCCCAAAATTAGATATGTGTATTCCCCCCTCTTCATGAGATTTGCCATTAAATTGCATCGTTCCACCATCAAATGGGTTATAACTTTCCATATTAACATTACCACCATCGTGCACTTTCACACCACCAATATTTTGTTGTGGTGAGCTATGTAGTTCTCCTCCTTGATTATACCCCATTTCTCCGCCATTCTCCATATATGCCCATTGTTGTTGAACTGGCATAATTTGTTGAGGGGCTTTTAAATTATTAAGGTTTTGGAAATCTGTGTTGTCTAAATATTGAGCCCTTTCTGTAGCTTGATTAGAGATGTTCATCAAAGGCATCATTGCCTCATTGATGTTATTATGTAGTCCTTCTACAGGCTTTATACCACCTTTTCCTCCAGCTACAGCTCCAATTACAGCTCCCCAAACTGCCTCTTTCTTTTTCCCCTTTAGTGT
>Ga0154020_10002888_pt1 | contig 20891 bp, 18 predicted proteins | sample Klosneuvirus_201_FD_109709 | JGI IMG/M metagenome (GOLD analysis project Ga0154020, IMG submission 109709) | Active sludge microbial communities from wastewater, Klosterneuburg, Austria - Klosneuvirus_20160825_MG | ecosystem: Engineered > WWTP > Aerobic digester > Activated sludge | place... | reverse complement strand
TCCTTGGGCCTGCTTTAACAAAAGTAACGGAATTTGGAATTGTCCCTGTACTCCATCCTCTATTTTTTGATTACGGGGCATACTATGCTGCTTATAGTACAAACTTAGTTTTTGTTACAAGTGATGGCCCTATTGGCATCACAAGTATGTATGTGACTTTTCTTGGATGCTCTTCTTTAAATTCTGACTTAGCTGGTTGGGATGTTCATCAAGTAACGCAGTTTGCAGGTTGTTTTAGAGAATGCGTAGTTTTTAATGGGGATATCACTGCTTGGAATACTTCGTCTGCTGTAGAGATGCAAAAGATGTTTTATGGGGCTTCATCATTTAATAGGAATATTAGTAGCTGGGCAGTTAATAATGTGAATAACATGGAACAAATGTTTCGAGATGCCTCTGTTTTCAATCAGAACCTATCTTCTTGGTATGTGCCATTAATTCCAATAGAGCCCCTCGAATTTCAATATAATACCTCTTCATGGACATTACCTAAGCCGCAATGGGGTGTATCTCCCCCATAACTTAATTTAAGGATGTATTATGGCAGTAAATAATATTCTACCTCTTGACGAAGGTGCAACAATATCTAATGACATCTTGTTAGATGTTCAAGGGATTGTTACTTTTACAGCTTATGGGGACATACAAGATACACATTCTAAATTTACATATCTGTGCCATGTAGAAAAATTAACTACTGCTGGTTGGGTAAAGATTTTAGAATTAACTCCCCAACAAAACTTTATTACTGTATTTAGTGAAGGAACTTATAGAGTCTGCAGAATTAAAGGCAAAGTAGCTGTTGATGCCGCTTTAATGAATATCTTTGTAGATTTTTACAGTTACGCCTGGTCTGCTGGTTCCCTTGATGGATTTGACATTACTACTAACGTAGATGGTACTGTAAATATTAGTTCTGGTTCTGCTGTATTAAGAGATGACGCTTACGAAAGTGCTGCTTTACTTTATGTAGAATTTCCTGGAATAAATAATCTAGCATTAAATAATAAAGACACTAATTATATTATTTTAGATTATAGTCCCACATCCCCATCTATTAGAATAGGCAGCTCCCTAAATTCATCTAATGAGATGAATTCAACAGCCCTCTATATTGCCTATAGAGAAGGCACTAATATTTCCCGGATTGATCTACGAAATCAAAATGTAGATTCAAATAGGAAGCATAAAAAATTACTGTATGAAACTGAGTCCTTTAAAAGAATTTTAGGCGGCTCTGTTTTAGGCGTTACTGGCGCAAGACATATCCAAGTTTCTAGTGGCGGATTCTATTTTGGGTTAAATAAGGTTAACCACCCTGCTTTTAATACCCTTATAGCTGATTCATTTGAGTATTTTTTTAGAAATGGATCCGGTGATTGGAATAAGACCAGTAGTACTCAATTTAGTTGTACTGAGTATGATAATGGAACAGGCGCACTATCTCCCTTAGATCCTAATTATTACTGCTCCCATTGGATATACATAATCAATGACCATCCTTCTAAGTTATTGGTTCAATACGGTCAAACTCAATATTCACAATTAGAACACGCCACAGAAGAACAGCCCCCAACACCGCCAGAAATAGCTAGTGGATTGGGGGTACTAATCGGTCGTATCTTGGTCAAGGAAGGCTCAAATACGCCTGAGAGAGTCGATAGTGCATTCGTTCAACACTTCACCTATGCCCATAGTAAAAATCATAATGAGACTGCTTTAATACAGGGCGGAGCAACTAATGAACGATACCATTTAACAGAAGCTCAATGGCTTCGTTATGATAATTTAATTGAAAGCCCGGCTAATCCAGAGAATGAAGACTTACTTACTTGGGATTCCGTTACTAATAAGTGGGAAGCTAAGTCTCAATTAAATAGTATTCTGTCTCTAAACTTTAATACAGTTTATGCAGCTACTACTGTTAATATTGATTTAGAGTTTAGTCCCCCTACTTTAACCACTTTAGGGGGTAATCCATATACACCTGCTGATGGTGATGTTGTTTTTGTAAAAGATCAAACTGACTCTTCTGAAAATGGATACTATGAGGTTAATACTACTGGTTCATGGGTATTACTTAATTCTGCCAGAGAATTAAGCACATCTACATTTGTAGTAGGATACCCAGGAACTGTATTCCCCCCTTCTGTTATTTCTAATTATGATCCTAGTTCCTTTACACTACAAACATATAATAGAAATGGACAATTAACAGATGCTATTCTAATTACAGGTGGTTTAGCTAAAGCAACTCAAGCAGAGGCAGAAGCTGGAATAGAAAGCACAACAAGAACATTTTCCCCATTAAGAATTAAACAAGCCATTGTTGCGCTATCTCCTCCAGAAACGGATTCAACTATTGGTAATTTATTTAACTCTAGTGGATCAAAATCGTCTTTAATAAATGCTGATTTATTTGGTATTGCGGATAGTACTGATGGATTCAAACTCAAAAAGTATTCTTGGCTGGATTTAAAGAATGATCTCCAAAATACTCTAGGGGCAATGGCTTATATTAATGATGCCCCTACCGACAATAAAACCTATGGTAGAAAAAATAATACTTGGGAACAAGTAAATGGCGATGGTATTGTTATTAGACTAGACGAGCCATTTACTGTAGCACATGGTTCTAATATTGTACCCTCAGGCAATGTTGGTGGAATGTCGGAGTTCCAATCAGGAAACCCATACACCTGTTCTACAGGAGATGTTGTTTATCTAAAAGGACAAACCACTACTTCTGAGAATGGCATTTATAGAATTAATCTATCTGGTGTTTGGGATAAGATATACACAGCAGCTCAATTAAATGAAGCTGACTTGGTTCTAATTGAGTCGTACAATGTACTTCCAACTTCAGATCCAACTTATAGAGCAGGGACATTAATAGCTAAATACACCATTACTGGCGTATATAGTTCTCTTTACTTTATTGGATCAACAGAAGAAGCCCCAGCCGATTCTAAGTTATATGTCAGAAGAAACGTTAAATGGGTAGATATTTCCACAGAAGATCTTGGATATGTACAGGGGCCTGTATCTTCTGTTGAAGATAACATAGCTACTTTTAATTCTTTAATTGGTAAAAAAATTAAAGATAGTGGGTATAAGCTATCTGATTTAGCTTTAACATCACATACTCATTCACCCGGCGATATAACCGGCCCTACTTACACTTTACCCATAGCTAGTGTTTCCACATTAGGTGGGATTAAGGTAGGGACTAACCTTAGTATTGATGGTTTAGGTGTATTGAGCGCTACTGCCTCAGGGGGGAGTACTCCGGGGGGGTTAGATAAACAGCTACAGTACAATGATAATGGAGCATTGGGTGGAGTTCCTAAGTTACTCTACGACAAGACACTAGGCCATTTAAGATTGGGTGGATATACGGAAAGAGTGCTGGATTTAGGTACTATTGGCGCAGCAGGTACTATTAATTTAGATGTTAGCCAATATAGATACTTTACTTGTACTCTTGGTTCAGCGGGCATTAATCTTGCATTTATTAATGGCACAAGGGAGTCTCCAGTGCCTACTATTGATTTATTAAATACAGTATTCGTATTTATAAAGCAAGGAGTCTCTGCTTATTCTATTACTTGGCCTGTTAATATTAAATGGCACAATGGGGCTATGCCTGCTTTAACTAATATTTCTTTGGCCTATGATGTATTTAGTTTTACTTCATTTAATATTGGCAACCCTGATGAATTTTGGATTGGTCAAAAAATAGTTAATGGGGCTAATTGATGCTGCCACTTTCTCTAGATCAGAGGTATATTTCTCAGAGTAGAAATATCACGTATACTGTACATATAACTCCTGAATTACTTTCTGGGTTTTTTGAATTAAAAATACTTTATGACGATTCCTCAAATAAAATACTAGAAAATATAAATGTTACTACAAATTTATTCAATGGAATATATGATTTAGCGGTATTAATAACGAGCCCTATTCAAGAAACACTTAGTATAACTCCTGAGCTAAATACTGGAAATTATAATTTAATTGTATTAAGTACTGAAACGACACAAGAACAGGTAAGTATAAATACAGAATTATCATCAGGAAATTTAGAGCAAATAGTTATTTCCCCAGAAACGTCTGTGTACTCTGGTAATATGGAGATAACAGCATCATTATTATCTGGATCTTATGTTTAAGGAAACTAATATGCAAGTAGAACAAAATATAGGGCTATCTGGAAAAGTGGGATGGGAAATTATCAACTCAGATGGGTCTACTCATTTATCCAGCAACGGAATGTATAAAAATCTAATCCTTAATAATGGGCTAGATAAATTAGGTGCAACTGGGGGCGCTAATCAAGGAGAGGGGCTATCTATAGCTAATGTATTTGAGTACTGTGCTGTAGGTATTTCTAACGCTACCCCAGATGTTTTACAAAATGGATTTATGAGTACTGAGGTTGCCAGAACTAATAATTATCTTATTTCTGCTGGAGGGTGTGGTACAAATTACCCTAATGCCTATACAATGGTTCTGTACAGAACATTCGATTTTCCAGTAGGAACATTTAATGGAGATTTATTAGCTGAAGTAGGATTTAGCAATTCAGGAACTAAAGCAGATAACTTATTTAGCAGAACACTATTCAAAAATGGTTTAGGAAATCCAACAACCATCACAGTTAGTAATACTCAAATACTTCGAGTTAAGTATGAGCTAACTGTTACATTTGATACAGATACTTCTTGGAAAGCAGGGTCATTTAATATTACTGGTATTGGTACTGTTGGATATCAAAAAAGATTTCAAAGTCTTACGTGTAGATACCATACTCCAGGAGGATCATTTAATTTACCAATTTTTACAACAATTTCCAGTAATGGTGCTACAACTTATATTGATATTATAGGGATGTCTGGCGATTGTGGATTATTAGCTTATTCAACCTCACTCTATTCAAATATATCTCAATTACCATCAGTAGGCACATATCTAAATAATGTAGGAGGAGAAAGCGTATATTACCCAAATGCACCTTTTGGTACGAAAGTTACTACATCAACTTTTACATCATTAAATTGGCAAGCAGACTATACATTTAAATACGGTGTATCTTTGGCTAATTATGATATTTCTTGTTTTGTATTTACTTATAATGGTGGGGTTAGGGGCGTACAGGCAGGTGGTTGGATATTTTATTTAGATACCCCATTAACAAAAGATAGTTTGCATGAATTAACAGTTACAGTCCGTGTTACATGGGGGAGAGTATAATGTATTACTTATTACAATTAGATGTTATTTCTTCCTTAAATAGTGAAAATGATAAACGTGATTCATTTGAAATTACAGTAGAAAGTGAAGATATTGGGGCTTACATCCCCACTAAAGAATTGGAGTTAATGGCAATATTACAAGTATCGAATGTAACTATTGATTCTATTACTATTGAGAAATCTAAATTTATAACACTATATTTGACTATTGGTACTCAAAGTATTAATAAGTTTTTTGATAATACATACCAAAAATATATTTCTACAACTGAGATTCCAAAAATAGTAGCAACTACTTCAGTGGAATTTTAATATGGCTATTTCCAATTTATTTATATTAGATGAGGGTAATAGCATCTCATCTGTTATAGAAGTAGATGCTGATTATTTTTTTAATTTAACAGCACGAGGCGAAGTAACCGATCATAATTATACTTGGCTCTGCCATGTAGAAAAAAGAATGATTGATATGAACTGGGTTAAAATTGATGAAATGACCCCATCAAAAAACTGTATTACAATATATGGAGAGGGGTTCTATAGAGTATGTCGTATTCAAGGGAAAGTAGCTGTAGATTTAGCTACTAAAGACTAAGGAATTGTTATGATAATTGACCCCACACAGACATTATTTATTAATAGTAGAGGCCCTGCCGGGGTTGCTGTTAAAGAAGCTCCTCAAGATGGGCAACAATATGGAAGGCAAAACGGGGGGTGGACAGTTATAGTTGATTCAAGTATGCAAAATATTGATGGTGGAAGTGCATTTACTATTTACCTTGACGAACAAGATATTAATGGCGGGGGAGCATAATGGCTAATCGTATTCAATTTAGACGTGATAATGCAGTTGCTTGGTCTTTAGCTAATCCTATTTTAGCTCAAGGTGAGTTTGGCATTGAGCTAGGTATTCCCCCATCACCTGATAAAATTAAATTAGGTGACGGTGTTACTGCTTGGAATGATCTTACTTATTGGAATGGGTTTATGGGCCCTCAAGGGCCACAAGGTAATACAGGGCCTGCCGGAGTTGATGGTGCTGACGGTTCGGCTGGCCCAATGGGTCCAGCAGGTGCTAATGGTACTGGGGTAGTGATTGGCGGAACTACAGGACAAGTTTTAGCTAAAAAATCTAATACAGATTTTGACACTGAATGGGTGAATCAATCAGGTGGTGGTGGTGGAATATCCGATGCACCTGTAGATACTAAGTTATATGGGCGTAAAGATGGGACATGGGAAGAGGTAATTGGGGCTACTGGCCCGGCTGGCCCGGCAGGTGCGGATGGTGATCCAAAGGTACTAGCTACCCAAGCAGAGGCGGAAGCAGGAACAGATAACTCTGCTTATATGTCCCCTTTACGTAATTTGCAAGCATTGAAAGCCCAATTGGTTGCAGGTGGAAATATTACACTCACACCTCAAGCAGGCGGGGTAGAGATTACTGCATCTGCTAGTGGTTCAACAACGTTCATCTATTCTCCGTCAAGGACTCAGGCAGGTAACGTGTTCAACAACTGGGGGGACTTAGCTACCCATATTGCTGCTATGCCTGACGGTGAAATCCCTACTGTCATCTTTACTGAATCTTGTACGTTGCCTGTAGGCACATATGACATGAAGCTAGGACGGTGGGCTTCACCAACAATGTCAACAGGTGCGATAACAGTTACTCTACCTGATGGCATGTTGATCAAGAACCTTTGCTATATCCAAGACGGCTTGCAGGTAAACGTTGAACCAACAATTGATGATGGGGTATTCGTTAATACCCTGTTTGGTGGGTACAACATTCTGGTGATTGGGCTTGGAGCCAAGCTCGTCAATCTTGGTACTAAAGCAGCTATTGTTACTGATGGGTTCTTGGTTGTTGCACAGTTCTTCGCAACAATCGCAGTAAACCCGCCTAGCACAGCACCTTGGGTCAAATGTCTTGATGGGCATACAGTCCAAGCCATGATTCTTGGGAATCTGGCGTTCTCTCAGTTTGAGGAAGATTGGGTTGTAGGCGGTGGCACGACTGGGAACCTCTTATATTTCCACGGGGATTCATTTGCAATCCCTTCATTGACACAATGGACAGGCAATCCCCCTACCTACATCAACTCTGCTAAAGCAGAGATGGTGCAGTACTTTGATAGCTTTGAGCCTAGTGTAACTACAGGGGCTACCCAGGTTCAGCAGGCCATTGACTGGCTCAAGGTTAATTCACTTCGTGACGCTCCAAGTGATACCAAGACTTACGGACGCAAGGATGGTGCGTGGGCAGAAGTAACAGGTGGCGGAGGTGGGGGTGGCATCGCAGATGCACCTGCTGATGGAATGATGTATGGCAGAAAGGATAATACTTGGGGGCATGCGTTATCCCCATCCACTGCACTTGTTGACCTAATAGGTTTACTTCCCTTTGTTAGCGGGGATTCAGTTCTCTGGTCAGCAGCTAATCCTGATTTGACACTCTCAGGGGTGCCTAATCCCGGAGATGTAGTAGATGTTTTTGGTTATCAGCCAACTCTGATTGATGGTGATCTTGTATGGGTACAAGGAAGAAGTACTGCATCTGAAAACGGGGTTTATAGTGTAGATACAGCAGGTGCCTGGACAAGAGTATTTAACCCGGCAGAACACCAGGATACTTTATATCTGGTGGATTATCTCAGGTTGATGTATCAGAATGGATCGTATGGCCCAGTGCAATCTACCGCAGCTTATACGAGCAAACCGTTAATGGTTCGGTTTGATGCAGACGGGAATATGGCAGCAACATTCCCATTCCCAGGCGTTTTTGGGCAAGCGTCTTATGTTCCTTTTACAGTATCGAAAAAGGAAGGGGGCGACGCTGTATGGAACATGTTAGATTTAGGTCAAGAGCAAAGCACCTTATCCCCAGTTGCTTATACTCCAAGAGCGCAGTTTGACTTGGCTACAGTCCTCTCTGGCCATATCCTCACTATTGTCCCGCAGGCGTATGCAGATGCAAACATCAACCTTGCCGATGGGTACAATCCAGCGGTAAAAGATTGGGCTACAGGTGCTGCTTACACATACCTGCAAGACAATGAGGAGATTGTCTTGGTCGCTAATCAGACTGATTCGTCTGAAAATGGCTACTACAAACCTAGTATAGGAACATGGAGTCCGGTCATTCTGTTCACAACGTTAAAGTACTGCTCGAAGGTAACGGCTGAGTACAACAATATCGTTCCTGTGTATGTTGATGCTAAAGCAGGCCCCGCTGAGGCTAATATCGCTTTTGATGGTTCATTAACTAGTGTTCGCTTTGTAGGTGGTGATGTTCTGGAGGCCCCAATAGATACCAAGACCTATGGTCGGAAAGATGGTGGTTGGGTGGAGCTTGGTTCTGGGTTCCCTGATTTGGTTCGATTAGGGGATCAGGTAGGTGCAGTCACACTAAACTACGCCACCAGTTCATTCTTTGCTATGGCAGCTACAGGCAGTATTACAGCTACAGTCGCCGGTATGCCTAACGATAGTGTTATGCGAATCGTCACTACTAGTAAGGGAACTGGATACTCACTGACTGTTACTGGGCTGGACGCGTATTACGGATACGACGGGGAAGTAATCAACAACACACTCCAACTTTCATCCAACTCAGCAGTAGTTGTCATCATCGTCAAAAGTGGTACTGGAAGAACTTCACTTTGGCATGTAACTGTTGAGTCTTTCATGGCAGCCCATGAAAAGGCTATTTCCGATATTGAGGATATTTTCATCGTACCTCAGGTACCGACTACAGGGGTGTCAGTAACAATTCCTCCCCCTGGCGGTGCTATTTATATTTTGGATTCATGGATGAATCTCACTGATGATACCAAAAGGGATATTTTTTACACGAACGGTACTAATTTCTGGTTCCTCGATACCACAACAGAGGTAGTTACGCCCTTGCCTGACCTCCCTAACGGATTCCAGGGGGCAAGTACAATTACTGCATTGGTACACGTTGCGTCGAACCATATACACAAACACGGTGTGTATATGTACTATGAGTCAAGTACCGTGTCTGGGATCGCGTTTTACGATTACGCTACGAGCTCTTACCTGGATATTTACCACTCCAGTAACTACTTACGGTTCATAGCGGGAACGGAAGCAAGGCATTTCCTTACAGGACGTGGGGGTCGGGATACTGTTATCGTTGCTTACGATGCAGTTACATTGGACTACCATATTTTTTACGGCGGCTTGAGTGCGAAATACCTAACAGATAAGGTATTCTCATACAGTGGGGGGGCGTTATCTTATATCGCAGCAGCTAATTCAGTGTTCCAACTTCCTGAATATAACCAGACTTCTAACCCGGTGTACAAAATACTAGTTCATGATCCCTCACTTCCTGGAAACGGTTGGGGGGTGTTGAGTGTTGACACCGCAACAAGTACTGGTAGCTGTATTGGGTTAAGTAAGCCCGGTGTATTGCCTTACCACATACATGAGGTTGATAACCTGATAGGACACCTGCGAGTGCTAGGTGTGGATGGCCTAGAGTATATTATCTGGCCTTCTGGAGTGATGGGTGAGGGACTTGACGCAAGGCGCTACGTATTTGAGCGGTATCCAGCAGTACTTGAAGTACTCCTTACTCCTACGGGAGAGTTTCGTTTTATCTCCGAAACAGCTGGTAAAGTTTACTATGATTCCTTTACGCCCAACTCCCCACAATTTGGGTTTCAAATAGTGCCCCCATCGGTATACACCTGTGTAGGTACAGCCCTTATTAAATACGATCTGTCATAAGGTGCGTTATGGACGAACTCATTGAACGTAGAAAGAATCGTATTCTCACCGATGCCGACGTGGGGGCAATCGCAGAAGCCCTACGGCTACACCATGCCGACGGGCTAAGCGAGAATGAGCATACAGAGCACCATCGTTGTTTCAAGCGGTGGCTGGACGCGCAAGAGAAAAAGCAGGCACGGTGGGAGGCGATGAAAACCCAGGTAGGCGGCTGGGGCATCGTCATCCTGTTGGGCTGGATTGGCGTAGCGGTGTGGGAGGCGTTTAAAACGGCTGTGCATCTCAAGGGCGGCCCAACAGGAGGGATGTGAGTATGGATAACGCTACCTTTCTGCTTGCCCTGTGCGTATGTACAATTACTCTCATCATTGTTTTTGGGGGTGATGAATGAAACTTAAGTTTTATGATAATTGGAAAGAAATTATCCGTAAAGCTTGGAGTATTAGGCTGATGTTATTGGCTGGTATTCTCTCAGGATGCGAGGTAATTCTCCCTTTATTTACGGATGTAATTCCTAGAAATGCCTTTGCATTATTATCAATGCTAGCAGTTACTGGGGCATTTTGTGCTAGACTAGTTGCGCAGAAAGATATTTAAATGCCCATAAATAAAAATCCAAAATATGTCTGTTATTACTGTGGGACAAGATATGGATATAAAACAGCGGTTGTTAAAGCAAATTGGCATAAAGGTCAATGTAATATTTGTGGTAAACTAGAGTCATTAACAGAAGCTAGAAATTTTGGTAATTTACAAAATGATTGGTTTAACCAATATTCATACGATGTTAAAAGGGGGATACAGCCTTGGTAATCCCTGATAAGCAAAAACGTATTGCAGCAGCTACAGCCATTGCAACAGCAATAGCTATTCCTGCTGAGGGATTAAGGCAATATGCTTATTATGATCCTCCTGGTATATTAACTGTATGTTATGGCTCAACTACTAATGTAGAAAAAAATAAAAAATATAGTTTTGAAGAATGTAAAGCAAGATTAGAGAAGGATATGTTAAATGCAATCAAACAAGTTGAACAATGTCACTCAGGCTTACCAACAGAAGTGTTGGCTGCTTTCGGAGACGCAGTGTACAACGTCGGGCCGACCGTTGCCTGTAACAGTACGGCAAGCAGATTCCTGTCTATTAGTGACTACAAAGGGGCATGTAATCAGCTCCCAAGGTGGAACAAGGCAAAAATCATGGGCATTTACATCGAGCTTCCCGGCTTAACAAAGCGCAGAAATAAAGAAAAAGAGATTTGTTTATTAGGTACATAATATGTCTATAAAAATTAATTCTGACTTTATTATTCAATCTGAGGAAGCTAAATTAACGGATTGGAAAAATGAGCCTTCATTGTTAATTCTTAAAGCTGATTTAGAAGCAGCTAAAGGATTCCATGATACTCATATTAATAAAGTAAAAAAATGGAATGATTTAATGTACATAACAGGTGCAGCTAAACCTGTGAAAATTAAAAATAGAAGCAGTATTCAACCTAAAATTATTAGAAGACAGGCAGAATGGAGATACTCTGCTTTAACAGAGCCATTTCTAGGTGATGAAGATTTACTTAATGTTTTACCATTAACTTTTGAAGATACTGACGCAGCTAAACAAAATGCTTTGGTTCTTAATTGGCAATTTAGAACTAAAATTAATAGAGTCAAGTTTATTGATGATTATATTAGAGCAGTTGTGGATGAAGGTACTGCTATCATTCGTACTGGCTGGGATAGAGAAACTAGAGAAGAAAAAACTGAAGTACCTGTTTTTGAGTTTTATCCTATTCAATCAGAAGAACAAATGCAGCAGCTACAACAAGTAGTAGAATTAAAGCAATCTAATCCAAGAATGTATAATGAACAAGTTGATCCAGCAATGCAAGCATCTGTTGATTATTTAATGGAAACTGGGCAACCTGTATTAGCTCAACAAGTTGGAACACAAATTACTACTATAGAAGTCCCTATTACAAATAAACCTACTGTAGTAATTATGGATCCAAATAATGTAATTGTGGATCCTTCTTGTGACGGGGATATTAATTTAGCTAAGTTTGTTATTTGTAGTTTTGAGACTTGTAAAGCAGATTTACAAAAAACAAATTTATATAAAAACTTAGATAAAGTACAGTGGGATAATTTTAATCCAGCTACCGATACAGCCCATGTATCTAAGACAGATGCCGCATTTCAATTTACAGATGTATCTAGAAAACGAGTAGTAGCTTATGAATATTGGGGATATTACGATATTGAGGGAAATGGTGTACTCCAACCTATTATTGCTACTTGGATTGGCTCCGTTCTTATTCGTATGGATGTTAATCCTTTTCCTGATGGCAAACCCCCATTTGTATTGGTTCCATATTTGCCAGTTAAACGAGAGTTATACGGCGAAACTGATGCTGAATTATTAGAAGATAATCAGCGAGTTTATGGGGCTACAATTCGAGGAATTATTGATACCTTTGGCAGATCTGCTAATTCACAATTAGGCTTTGCTAAAGGCATGTTGGATCCATTAAATAAACGTAAGTTTGATAATGGACAGGATTACGAATTTAATCCGACAGTGCACCCTGCTAATGGACTAATTGAGCATAAGTTTCCTGAGATACCTAATTCAGTATTAACAATGCTGACTCTACAGAATCAAGAAGCAGAGGCTTTAACCGGTGTTAAGAGCTTCTCTGGTGGTATTTCAGGAGAAACTTATGGCAGGGTTGCTACAGGTATTAGGGGGGCATTAGATGCCTCATCTAAGCGGGAAATGGCTATTCTAAGAAGATTGGCTCAAGGCATTATTCAGATTTCAACTAAGATTCTACAAATGAATCAGATATTCTTATCTGAAGAAGAAGTAGTAAGAGTAACTAATAGTCAATTTGTGACAATCAAAAGAGAAGATTTAGCTGGATCATTTGACCTTAAAGTAGATATTTCTACTGCTGAAGTAGATGATGCTAAGTCACAAGACTTGGCATTTATGATTCAAACTATTGGCCCTCAAACAGATCAAAAGATTAGTTTAATGTTAATGGCAGAAATTGCAGAACTTAAACGTATGCCCGAGTTAGCTGAGAAATTACGGACATTTGCTCCATCCCCATCACCTGAACAGCAGAAGATGATGGAATTGGATGTGCAACTTAAAGAAGCAGAGCTTCAAAAGATTCAGTCTGAGATTGCACTTAATCAGGCTAAGGCTGCCAAAGAACAAGCTGTTGCAGATAAGACAGATCTAGATTATGTTGAGCAAGAAACAGGCACAGCACATGAAAGAAATTTAGAGAAACAAAAAGCACAGTCTCAAGGTAATCAAAATTTACAAATTACTAAAGCACTTGCTTCTTCTAAAAAGAGAGAAGATATTCATCCAAATATTGAAGCAGCCATCGGCTTTAATGAATTAACAAGAGATGACGATGGAGCTAGACCAACAGGAGCAATGACTATGGATAATGCTGGAGGTGCGCCTGCTAATTTAGGATCTCCTCAATATGATCCAAGTCAAGATCCTGCTCTTAACCCTAACTTACTAATTTAAGGAAACAACATGACTGAAGTATCAATAGCTGAACTTGAGAATCAAAAAGATCAACTCAAGAAATTAACTGAATTACGGGACATTGCTGAAAAGCTTTATCGTAATAAAGATTTCAAAAAGCTAATTTTAGAAGAGTACATGATTAATGAAGCAGCCAGACTGGCTCAAGTATCTGGAGATCCTAATTTAAATAAGGAACAGAAAGAAGATGCAATGGCTATGGCTCAAGCTACTGGACATTTAAAACGCTATCTTCAAATTGTTTGCCAGATGGGAAATCATGCTGAATCTGAAATTAATAATATTGATGCTGAGTTAGCTGACATTAGGGTAGAGGTGCAAGATGAGTGAATATGCTTCTAATATGACAGATGAAGAGTTTTTAAATAATATGGGACAACTTGTTTCAGAAGAAACAACTGCGCCTATCGAGCAAACTCAAACTACTTCACCTGAAACAGTCAGCACTACTGATGTTGAACCACCTCCAGAAAATAATGTAAATGCTCCGGCTCAAGTAGAACAGTCTACTGCTCCAGAACAAGTAAATTATATTCCTGGCGATAATGTTGAAGAAAATACTTTTACGGAATCTTCTAAATCTAATGAAAAAATAGATTATAAGAGATTATATGAAGAAATACTAAACCCATTTAAAGCTAATGGTAAACAGATTGAACTTCAATCTATTGAAGAAGTAAAACAGCTAATGCAAATGGGGGCTAATTATACGAAGAAGATGCAAGATATTGCGCCCTATCGTAAAATTATTTCCATGTTGGAAAATAACCAACTATTAGATGAAAATAAGATTAATTATTTAATTGATCTTGAAAAAAAGAATCCCCAAGCAATTACAAAATTACTAAAAGACTCGGAGATTGACCCATTAGAAATTGACACTTCTACGGAGTCTACATATAATCCAACTAACTATAAAGTTTCTGATGAAGAAGAGCTCTTCAAATCCACATTAGATGAGTTATCTGCTACGGATCACGGAAGAACTACAATCAGTGTAATAAACACTGAATGGGATTCTGCTAGTAAAGAACAATTGTGGAAATACCCACAAATGATGTCTGTAATAGACCATCAAAGAGAAACTGGTGAATACCAGCAAATTCTCCAAGAAGTAGAACGAGCAAAAATATTAGGGAGAATTCCCCCTAATATGTCTTTTTTAGATGCATATGTAGCTGTAGGTAATGAGATTCAGGGTCGAGATAGAGTTACACAACCAAATGTGGCTCCTGTAGCAACAAGAGTTGCAACACCAAAACCACAAGTTGTGAATAATCAATCAGCGAAAGCCGCCTCAACACCGAAAAGTTCGCCAACTAAAGCTTCAATAGTTAATCCTTTGGCCCTGTCAGATGATGAATTTATGAAGCAATTTGAGAAATTTCAAAACCGTGTATAAGGATGATTGATTATGCTTAATTATAATGCCCCAAATGGCAGCCCTTCTTCGATTGATGCCAACAATCCATCCGGTCAGATGAATACATTCTTCTGGCTGAAGAAGAGCTTAATTGAAGCTCGTAAAGAGCAGTTCTTCATGCCTCTTGCCTCTGTTACCAACATGCCTAAGAACTTTGGTAAAGAGATTCGAGTACATGAATATGTGCCTCTCCTGGATGACCGTAACATCAATGACCAAGGTCTAGATGCTAACGGTGCTACTATGGATCCAACACAGTATCGTGTTGCATTTGCACAATCTACTTATGTATTTGCTGTAGAAGCAGATGCAGATAATCTGATTGCTGCAATTAATGCTGTGGAGGCTGGCGTTGCTTCTAAGTCTGGTGCTGGCCCTTGGACTGCAACACTTACCCATACTACATTGGCTCCTACGTCTAACTTAGTAGCTGCTCAAGCTGCTGCTGATCTGGCTGCAGGTACTCGTATTCTTCGCCAATCAGGTAATCTGTATGGCTCTAGTCGAGATGTTGGTACTATTAGCGCCAAACTACCCCGTCTAGGTGAAGAAGGTGGTCGTGTAAATCGAGTAGGCTTTACTCGTTTAACCCGTACTGGTCGAATCGAAAAGATGGGTTTCTTCTATGAATTTACCCAAGAATCATTGGATTTCGATTCTGATGATGGCCTTAAGGAACATCTGGCTCGTGAGTTGATGAATGGCGCTGTGCAACTTACTGAGGCTGTTCTGCAACGTGATCTGCTTAATGCTGCTGCTACTGTACTGTACCCCGGTGTAGCTGCTGCTAAGGGCGATATAACTGGTCAAATAGGCAGTGTCACTGAGCTTAGTTATGCTTTGGTTCAACGTTTGGATCAAATGCTTACTAATAAGCGTACTCCTCGTCAGACTAAGCTAATTACTGGTAGCCGGTATATTGATACTAAGACTATCCCTGCTGCCCGCTATGCTTTCGTAGGCCCGGCTCTTACACTAGCCCTTAAGAACCTCAAGGACGGTACTGATAAGGTATTTATCCCTATCCAGCATTATGCTGATGCGGGTACAGTAGCCAATGGTGAAATTGGCTCTATTGATGCCTTCCGTATCATTGAAGTTCCTGAGATGCTCCACTGGGCTGGTGAAGGTGCTGTGGTTCCTATCAGTGGCACTAATGGTTATCGGACTACCAATAACCATTTTGATGTCTACCCATTCTTGGTTGTCGGTGATGAGTCCTTTACGACTATTGGTTTCCAAACTGACGGTAAGAGTCTTAAGTTTAATGTTAAGACTGTTATGCCTAGTGAGAATCATAGTTCACAGGATCCATATGGTGAGACTGGATTTAGCTCAATCAAGTGGTACTACGGCACTCTGATTCTACGTCCAGAGCGTATTGGTATGATTTATACTGTTGCCAAGGTATAAGTTGTATTAACCTAATAACAAGGGGGAATAATCCCCCTTGTTATATTTTAAAGAGGAAATTATGAGTAAACAGATCCAAGCTAATGATGACGATCAACCTATGGATTCTTTATCCAAGCTTCGTCATAGAGCAGATATGTTGGGTATTAAGTACGGCCCTAATATTAAAGAAGATGCTTTAAGAAAGAAAATTCAAGAAGTATTGGGCGATGAAGATGAAGAGCCTGTTACTCAACAAACAGGCACAGATAGTATTTTTAAAGAGAACATGAAGTTAGTTAGAATTAGATTAACTTGCATGAATCCAAATAAAAAAGATCTTCCTGGTGAGATCATTACTGTTGGTAATGAGATACTGGGTGAGGTTAGTAAGTTTATTCCGTATGGTTCAGAATCTGAAAATGGATACCATGTGCCAAACATTATCTATAAATTCCTAAAGGATAGGAAATGTATTATCCTTAGACAATCTAAAGATAAAGTCACAGGTAGATCGGTAGTTTCTGAATCTGTTATTTCAGAGTATGCTATTGAAGTTTTACCTCAATTAACTGAAAAAGAGTTGAAAGATTTAGCAAATGCTCAATTAGCTGCTGGATCTATTGAGTAATAAATAATCCCCCTTTCGGGGGATTAAAACTTTAAAGGGCGCACTATGTCTTGTGATAATAAATTAGAAATAGATGATATTTATAATCATTTAATTGCTGGCTATAATGACTATTTTCCTAATATCAATTGGAATGATGATTTATATAATCTAACACAAGACACTATTAATGACATTAGGAATAGAGTTCATAAAGTAGAAATTGCTGATGTTACTACTGGAATAGTAAATGGTACTGGTGCATTCGATCAGTTCATGAAATCAGCAGCAGCCCATCTTAGAGAAGAGTACGATAAGAATAGAATCACAGGAGCAGATTACACTAAGGCTTGGATTAGCCTTATGGAATCTTCTATGAATCAGGCTGTTGTATTTACTATTCAAAAAGACGATGCGTATTGGAAAGCAATAGGGGCGCAATTAGCAGCTATTACTGCACTCATTAATATGGAAGTACAGAAAGCGCAACTAGCTGCTTTAAAGACCCAAACTGACACTCAGAAAGCTAATTTTGCACTAACTAAGGCAAAAATTTATACTGAAGAGTTGCAACAATGTCAGATTAAATTCCAGACAGAGCAGTTAATGCCTTCTCAGAAATTACAGGTAGATGCCCAAACAGTATTAACGGGTGCTCAAACGTTACAAGTAAGCTACACAACTAGTGATATGTTGCCTACTCAGAAAGCACAGGTAGAGGCTCAAACCTCACAAGTGATATACACGACTAGTGATATGTTGCCTACTCAGAAAGCTAATACTGAAGCACAGACTGAACAAGTCGTATTTACAACTACTAATATTCTTCCTGAAAATAAGAAGTTAATCATGGAGCAAACAGAAACACAAAGAGCGTCCACATTAGATACCCGTACTGATGGTGCTACTGTTGTTAAAGGATCCATTGGAAAACAAAAGGATCTTTACTCACAGCAGATAACTACTTATAAACGTAAATCTGAAACGGATGCTGCACAGTTATGGCTATCTGCTTGGACTGTTCATAGAACAACTGATGAAGAGCTAGAACCCCCAATGCAGTTAATGAATCCAGGTATTAATGAAGTATTGGATACTATTAAAGTAAGGAATGCTCTTAATCCACTAATACCTGCGCCATAAAATGGGGCTATTTAGTTCTAAAACTGAAACTTATGTCTCCAGTCAAGTATGGAACTTGGCTGGAGAAGCTCCTGATCGTATAAATTTTTTAAAAACAACAATTATAGGTGGTATTTTAAATACACCTACTCAAATTGATAGGAGCATAGTCCCATCTTATTTACATGGTTCAGCCATTAAATTAAAAAGTTTTGATAGATGGGCATCTAAACCAGGCGGGTATAATGAATTAATAGCACTTCAAGGTGGTATAGTAACTTCTACAAGTAATGCTGATATATCTGTAGTTAGGGATTATTTATTATCCATCGCTCCACCAAATACTAATATTGAAATTGGGCCATCAGAGATTGGTCCAGCTAATTATGGCTGGACTATTTCTAAATATGTTGCTGAGAATTATCCAGCAATGTCTAAATACTCCTACACCACTTCTCTTGCAATAGGCCCAACACAGCCTTCTATTATTAAAATAGAATTTTCTGATCCTGGGCATACAACCTATACCCCAATTATCTTACCAAATTTAAATAGTTTAGGCACCTATTTATATGTTGATTACTATGAAGTAGATAATTCAAAAGGGCCAGCCATAACTGATCCTATTGTAAATGGCTCTCCTGATATTACAGGATTAGTTTTAATTTCAGATACAGGCAATGTCACACACCCAGTAACGCTATACACAACTATAGTCACTACGGTAACTGATATTAATGGCCCTGTTACAACTTCTAGTACATCTACTGTAAGTACAACTTACACTGCCCAAACTAGGGTTTATTCTGGTACAAGGTTTTTAGGAAAAAACCCTGTTACTGAAAATATGGAATCAGAAGAGGCCACTATTACTTGGCATACAGGTGAAGAAGTTAAATCAGAAACCACTACTACATCTACAGATACTTTTGATGGTAGTGGTAATTGGGTATCCACAACAGTAGTTGAAATAACTACAGAAACCATAGTACCTGTTAATAAGTATGAGAAATCGTATAAGTTAATCCAGCTATCTGGAAATAAAACACATAAAGTGTTTATTTATCAGCAAGGTACAGGTAATGCTACCTTAGATGCTTTATTTGGCACTTCTGCTGCTATTGAAGGATTCTTGCCATTTTTGCCTTATAGAATAAATAATACATCTATTGCAGATGCAACAGGTAATATATATGAGTCTAGTGTTAAGGCTTTTAAAAAAGCCACTGGTGTAAATCAATTTAATAAAGTACTAGATCAAATTGAGGATAATCCTAATATTGGGGATATGGATTATTGCTATAGTTTTTTTGGCATAGCGTTGAATACTAGAAATAAAATGTGTAAAAGGTATATATACGCCTTCTTCAAACACATTACTACTACATACTCTATGTCAAATAACACTGAGTATGCTAATTGGAATTCTAGTTGGGATGCGGCTAATGCAAGTAATATTAATTATGTATCTTGGTATGATAATTTAAATGATCCGTCTAAATGGATTGGTGGTGCTAATTACAATCCTAATGCAAGTTCCCCTCCTATTTTAAATTCATACCCGATCCTCTCAAATAACACTGTACAATATTATTCAACTAATGGCTGGTTAGCCCTTAATCTTACAATATCTTGGGCTACTATTAATGAGACTACTGGCACAGGGATGTTAGATCCTACTAAGAAAGTAGGAGATTTATGGTTTGTAGTGAATGCTGATATTGTTAAACAAGCTCAACACACTACTAACGGAACAACTCAAATAGTAACTAATGCATCTTTAGATAATGTTACATTATGTTGGCAAAAGAAAGCTAATGAATGGTCTGCCTTAACTATTGTGGGATTAACCCACAATAACCTAGTATACGCTGGGAAATCTGTAACTATATCCGCTAAATCTGCTTTAGCAGATGTAGATGAATCTGGTTTCTTGATTCCAATGTGTATTCCTATTTTAAAAGAAATAGGTTTAGTTAATGGAACACAATCAGCTCTTGAATGTCATTATTTACTCTTCAATTGCTACACTCAAGTTAAAATAAGATGGTATCAGCAAGGTTGGTTTAAGACCGCATTAATGGTTGCTGCTATTGTTGCAACTGTTTATACAGGAATAGATTTTACTTCTGTTGGAGGTGGTTCTGGTATTTTGGGAACTAATGCGGCTATTGGGGGATCTATTGGTTTATCTGGCACTGCTGCTGTTGTAGCTGGTGCTTCTGCTAATGCTCTTGCAGCTATGGTGGTTAGCAGCTTAATTATCAAAGCCGCTACATCTCTTTTAGGTGACAAAATTGGGGCTATTGTTGGTACAATAGTGGCTGCTATAGCCATCAATGGATTAAATAATGCTGATTGGTCTAGTGAAGGTTTTAAAGTTAATTGGGAAGATTTTACAAAAGCAGATAATCTAATTAAATTATCTGCAGCTACATTTAATAATTTATCCTCTACTATTAATAAAGATACTTTGAGAATCCAAAAAGAAACAGAAGATTTTCAAAAAGAATATGCAGCTAAGTCTAAAGAAATACAAGATAGGGCTTATGAACTATTTGGAAGTAATGGCGTTATAGATCCATTTATTTTAACTGTAGCTACACAATTACAAAATGAATCGCCAGATTCATTCTTAGATCGTACTTTAATGACTGGTAGTGATATAGCTGACTTATCAATTAAAGCAATTACTCAATTTCCTGAGCTAAGTTTAAAGTTACAACAAGGAGTATAAAATGGGACTTCAATT
>Ga0154020_10002887_pt1 | contig 20893 bp, 18 predicted proteins | sample Klosneuvirus_201_FD_109709 | JGI IMG/M metagenome (GOLD analysis project Ga0154020, IMG submission 109709) | Active sludge microbial communities from wastewater, Klosterneuburg, Austria - Klosneuvirus_20160825_MG | ecosystem: Engineered > WWTP > Aerobic digester > Activated sludge | place... | reverse complement strand
CGCGTCGGTCGCCGCGTCGGCCGCGTCGGCCCCGCCGTCGCCGAGGTCCTCGACGGCGTCGACGGAGACGCGGATGTAGTAGTCCGTGCACTGATCGTTGAAGACGACGATCTCGTCGGCGGTCTGCCGGACGACGACCGCCTGGTTGCCGGCGGCGAACGTCCAGCCACCGCCGGTGGTCGCCTCCGGGTCGGTGGTGAAGGCCAGCCGCACGTCGACGTGGCGGATCTTGTATCTGCTCCCGAACTTGTGCGGGAAGGTGAGCTGGCTGTGGCCGCTGAACGAGATGAACGGCCCCGACGGCGGGCTCGACTCGTAGTAGGCGCCGAACGAGCCGAACGAGGTGGTGCCGGTCGCGTGCGTGTAAGGCGTGCCGGTGCACGTCGGCACGCAGGCCGGAGCCGTGACGAACGCCGTGGCGAGCGCGCCGAGGAACGCGATGCCCACGAGCGCCTTCAGATCCACTTGACCGCGTCCTTGGCGTGGTAGGTCAGGATGAAGTCGGCGCCGGCGCGGCGCAGGCTGAGGAGCAGCTCGCGCACGGCGCGCGGCTCGTCGATCATCCCGGCGGCCGCCGCGGCCTTGATCATCGCGTACTCGCCGCTCACGTTGTACGCGCCGAGCGGCAGGTCGAACGCCTCGCGCACGCGATGGAGGATGTCGAGGTAGGGCAGGCCCGGCTTGACCATCAGCATGTCGGCGCCCTCTTCGACGTCGAGGCGCGCCTCGCGCATGGCCTCGCGCGCATTGCCCGGATCCATCTGGTAGCCGGCGCGGTCGCCGAACTTGGGCGCGCACTCGGCGGCCTCGCGGAACGGCCCGTAGAACGCGCTCGCGTACTTGACCGCGTAGGAGAGGATCGCCGTGCCAGTGAAGCCCTCGCCGTCGAGCGCCTTGCGGATCGCGCCCACGCGGCCGTCCATCATGTCGCTCGGCGCCACGACGTCGGCGCCGGCGCGCGCGTGGCAGAGCGCGGCCTGGGCGAGCACCTCGAGGGTGGCGTCGTTGTCGACCTCGCCCTCGGCGGTCAGGATGCCGCAGTGGCCGTGGTCGGTGTACTCGTCGACGCACACGTCGGTCATCACGACCAGCTCGGGGACCGCGTCCTTGATCGCCGCGACGGCCTTCGGCACGGGGCCGTTCGGGTCGTAGGCGGCGGTGCCGCGCGCGTCCTTGGCCTTGGGGAGGCCGAACAGGATGAGGCCGCCGAGCCCGAGCGCGACGGCCTCCCTGGCCTCGGCCACCGCGTCGGCGACCGTGATCTGGAAGACCCCCGGCATGGTGCCGATCGGCCGCTTCTCGGTGATGGCCTCGCTGACGAACAGCGGGAGGATGAAATCCGAGGGCGCGACCGTGGTCTCGCGGACGAGCGTGCGCAGGCCTGGGGTCCGGCGGAGCCGCCGCGGCCTCTCCGTGGGGAAGCTCATGGACGGGCGTCTACCACCATCAGCCCGGACGAGCGAGCAGCGGACCGAGGACCTCCTCGTGGGTCGGGAATCGGCCGACCGCGTGCTTCGAGAACAGGGTGCGGCCGTCGACCACCACGTCGAACACGCCGTTGCCGCCCTTCTTCAGCGCGGGCTCGATACCGGTCTTCTGCTTGATTTCGGCGGCCAGACTGGTCGCCCGGGGGAGGTAGTTTCAGACGACGCAGTAGGTGATCACGATGGTCATGGTGTCTGATACGGTGCACGTTCCATGAACTTCCGCAAGCTCATCGAGCAGGCGATGTTCGAGCTCCGCGACGAGTTCGCGGTGCTCGTCGCGAAGAAACTCGAGGAGCTGATGGGCGACGCTGCGCCCCCCAGACAGGGAGCCGAGGGGCGCCGCGGCAAGCCCGCGAAGCGACCGGCCAAGAAGGCGGAAGGTCGTCGCGCGCGGGCTCCGGGCGCACACATGGTCGAGCTCCGCGACAAGTTGCTCGCCGCGCTGGCCGATGGTGCACCCCGCAAGCGCGCCCAGATCCTCGAAGAAGCGGGGATCTCCGCCGACGAAGCCGTGCGCGTCGCCACCGTGCTCCGCCGCCTCAAGGACGAGGGGCTGCTGGTGATGAAAGGCACGAAGGCGTCGGCCACCTACACCCTGCGCTCGTCTTCTCGCTAGTGGCCAGCCGACGATCCACGACTTTCGGCGGTGGTGAGCGGTCGACGGACGTTGACGCCCTTTGGCCCGGCCTCGTAGGCTCGTTCGAGTTCGATGTCGGGGCGTGACGAGGCGGCTGGAGGCAACGCGTGAGCGACGGCGAGGAGAAAACCCGCGTCACGTCGATCCTCAGTCCGAACCAGGGCAACATCGCCGGGCGGGGGGACTGCCTCGTCACGATCTACGCCAAGGACCCGGCCCAGCTCGGCAAGCGCTACGTGCTCGAGGCGTCGCCCACCACCGTGGGCCGCGGCCACGACAACTCCATCGTGCTCGACAGCGACTCGGTGTCCCGCAAGCACTGCCACATGGAGCGCGGCTCCAACGGGTGGTTCGCGGTCGACGACGGCTCCACCAACGGCACCTACGTCAACGACGACCAGATCAGCGCGCCCACGCGCCTGCACAGCGGCGACCGCATCAAGGTCGGCCCCACGATCTTCAAGTACCTCTCGGGCACCGACGTCGAGTCGCTCTACCACGAGGAGATCTACCGCATCACCATCATCGACGGCCTCACCGGCGCCCACAACAAGCGGCACCTGTTCGAGGCCCTCGAGAAGGAGATCACCCGGGCCCGCCGCTACGGCCGCGACCTCGCGTGCATCATGTTCGACATCGATCACTTCAAGAAGGTGAACGACACCCACGGACACCTCGCCGGCGACCACGTCCTCAAGGAGGTCGCCCGCGTCGTGCGCTCGCGGCTGCGCGGCGAGGAGACCTTCGCCCGCTACGGCGGCGAGGAGTTCTGCATCGTCGCCCCCGAGACCCCGATCGACGGCGCGCGCACCCTCGCCGAGGACTGCCGCAAGCGCGTCGCCGAGAAGCCGTTCATCTTCCAGAACGAGAACATCAGCTGCACGATCAGCCTCGGCATCGCCATGCTGGTCGAGAGCGACAAGGACGGCGTCAGCTTGATCAAGCGCGCCGACGAGCAGCTGTACGCGGCCAAGCGCGGCGGGCGCAACCGCGTCGAGGGCTAGACCGAACCTGCAGCGGGCGAACGGTTCCGGAGGCTGCCGCCGGATCGCCGCCTAGAACCGCCGGTGCTAGGCTGGCAAGCCGTATGTCGGAGCCCACCCGCGCCTCGGTTCCGCCGCCGGCTTCGCCGGCTGCGTCGCCCGTTGGCAGCGCGACCGCGCTGGCGCCGCCGGGTGCTGCTGCGGCCACCGGTGGCAACGGCATCGTGCGGCTGCGGGAGCTGATCTCCGGCCGGGCCACGGCCGTGGTGGCCTCCGTCGAGGGTGAAGATCGCGGCGCCGTCGCGGCCCACGCCGAGCGCCTGCTCCGCCAGCGCCTCGGCTCGCTCGACCAGAGCCCCGACGTCGCCTTCGTACACGCGCGGCGGCTCGACGACGGCGCGATGGTCGACGGCATCGCCAACCACCTCGGCGTCGCCTTGCAGACCTCGCGGGTCCCGGTCGTCGCCGAGCGCATCGCCGAGCGCCTCCGACGCCCTGGCACCGCGGTCACGGTCCTCCTCGACGAGCCGGCGCGGGCGACCGGCAGCTGGTCCGAGCTCGTCCTCCGCGATCTGCTCACGGCGCTCGCCATGGACCAGACCCCGACCGCGCGCCTCGTGATGGTCGGCCCACCGTCGTGTCCGGTGCTCTCCACCCTCGGCCTGCCGATCGTCACGATCGAGGGTGAGCTCGCGGCGCCGGAGCTCTGGTCGTGGATCGACGCCGTCGCGGTCGACGTGGGGCGAGGCCTCGCGGGCCGCGGGATCGCCGGCAAGGTGCCCCGCCTCGCCACGCTCGAGGCGCGGCTCGATCAGGTGCGTGACCTCGTGCTCCAGCCGCTCGACAGCGAGCTGCGCGACGCACCGGTCGGGCAAGGCCTCGGCTCCCCGTGGGCCTGCGTCGCGCGCGCCGAGCTCGCCCTCGCCGAGGGCGACCACGACGCCGCTGCGCAGGCCATGACGCGGGCCGAGGAGCTCGCCGACGACCCCGACGCGCGACGCGACGTGAGCCTCCGGTTCGTGGAGCTGCTCGAGCCGCTGCAGCCCGAAGACCGCCTCCTCCACGCGCAGAAGTGCGTGCAGCGCGCGCTCGAGGGCGTCGACGCCGACGAGGCCGTGCGCTGGGCGCGGGTCGCCGTGCGCGCCGGCGAGGCGGCGCGCGTCTCCGACGCGATCATGGCCGGCCTCCTCGAGTCGCAGGGGCGCGCGCTCATCGCCAAGGGCGACGTCGTCATGGCGCGCGCCGTCCTCGCGCGCGCCCGCGAGCGGGGCCTCGCCGGGCAGGTCGACGCCGATCTGCTGGCCGCCATCGCGGTCGAGACGGGCGAGGCCGCCTACCTCGCCGGAGACATCGCGAGCAGCGAGTCCGAGGCGCGCCGCGCGCTCGGTCAGGCAGGGGTGTCCTCGGCGGTGCGCCTGCGGGCCCGCAACGTCCTCGGCAAGCTGCTGCTCGCGCGCGGGCTGTGGGACCAGGCCGACGCGCACTTCGCGGCCGACACCAGCGAGGCGGCCCGCCTCGGTGAGCACGTGGCCGAGCTCCGCGCGATGCTCAACCGCGCGATCGCGCTCCTCTGGGCCGAGCGCCTCGACGAGGCCGAGGGCCTGTTCGAGCAGGTGCGCGAGGCCGGGCGCATCGCGAGCCTGCCCCACGCGCAGTCCCTCGCGCTCGAGAACCTCGCCGTCATCGCCGAGCGTCGCCGTCAGTACGGCCTCGCGCTCGAGCGCTACCTGCAGGCGGTATCGGGGCTGCGTCGCATCGGTCAGGCCTCGATTCTCGGCACGATGGCCCACAACCTCGGCTACCTCTACCTTCGCCTCGGCGACGTGACGCAGGCCGCGGCGATGGCCCGGTTCGCCGAGAGCCTCTTCAAGCGCGGGCTCGCGGCGCCCGTCGTCGCGCAGGGCGACGACCTGCGCGCCCGCATCGCGGCGAGGGTCGGGCGGAACGAGGAGGCCCTCTCGGCGCTGTCGCACGCGCGCGAGATCCGTCGCGCGAGCGGCGACCAGGTGGCCGACTGCGACGTGCTCGAGGCGCGGCTCGCCCTCGACGACGGCGACGTGCGCGGCGCCCGCCTCGCCCTCGATCGCGCGAGCGGCGTCGACCCGGCCCCGCGCGCCAAGGCGGAGTACGCGCTGGTCGAGGCCGAGTGGATGCGCGCCAACGGCGAGGGCGCGAGCGAGGTCCTGGTCGCGGCGCGCGAGGCGCTCGCTCTCTGCCGCGCGTCGGGCGACGAGGACATCGTCGTCGAGGCTCACTTGCTGGTCGCCGAGGTCGCGCGGGTCATCGGTGATCGAGAGCTCCTGATCGCCCACGTCGAGGCCGCGGGGGCGGTGCGCGACGCGATGCTGCGCGAGGTCCCCGACAGCCACCGCTCGATGTTCCTCGGCCGGCCCGACATGATCCGGCTGGTCAAGCTGGAGCGCCTGCTCGAGAGCGAGCCGGGACCGATCGGCGCGCTCGTGCCGGCGGGGGCGCTGCCCGAGTCCACGATGGTGCGCCTGCGCGCGCCCAACACCACCCATCCTCGGCGCATCGTCGGCAACGACCCCGCGCTCCGCGCCTTGCTCTCCGCGGTCCGGCGCGTGGCCCCGAGCGACACGACGGTCCTCATCCACGGCGAATCCGGCACCGGCAAGGAGCTCGTCGCCGAGGCGCTGCACTTCGCGAGCGACCGGGCGCAGGGCCCGATGGTGAAGGTCAACTGCGCGGCCCTCGTCGAGACCCTGCTGCTCTCCGAGCTGTTCGGCCACGAGAAGGGCGCGTTCACGGGCGCCACGGCCCGCCGCCGCGGTCGCTTCGAGCTCGCCGACGGGGGCACCCTGTTCCTCGACGAGATCGGCGACATCTCCCCGCGCACCCAGGTGGCTCTCCTCCGCGTGCTGCAGGAGAAGACCTTCGAGCGCGTCGGCGGCACGACCCCGATCCGGGTGGACGTCCGCGTGGTGTGCGCGACCCACCGCGATCTCGCCACGATGGTCACGCGCGGCGAGTTCCGCGAAGACCTCTACTACCGTCTGCGCGGCGTGCAGCTCGTCGTGCCACCGCTCCGCGCCCGCCTGTCGGATCTCGCGGAGCTCTGTCGCGACCTGCTCGAGCGGCTCGCCGCCGAGGCGCGACCGCACGGGGGCACGCACGGCGTCGCGCGCGGCATCACCAAGGAGGCGCTCGACCTGCTCGCCGCGCACAAGTGGCCGGGCAACGTGCGCGAGCTCGAGAACGTCTTGCGCGCGGTGGCGCTCCTCGCCGACGGGCCCGACATCACGGTCCAGGACCTTGTCGAGCACGTCGACGTCCTGCGCAACCTCGAGCCGGCCCGGCTGGAGGCCCGTGCCGAGCCCATCGTTCCGTCCAGCCGGGGTCCGGTCTCGATGGCTCCCGTTTCCGTTCCAGACGAAATGGACGGGGACGACGAGGGTGGGGGAGCCCTGCCCGCCTCGGAGGCCAGCGCCACTGCGATCGCGTATGGACAGATCCGGTCGGGGGCGGTTAGCCTGTTCGAGATGAAGCGGATGATCGAGCGAGACTGCATCGCACGTGCACTCGCAGAAACCCGTGGCAACATCACGCGCGCTGCGTCACTCTTGGGGATGAAACGCCCGAGGCTGTCTCAGCTCGTCAAGCACTACGGCCTCTCGGCCATGTTCACCGAGGGAACATGAACTCCGCATCGCGTCACTCCATCGCTGCCCAGCAGTCCCTGCTCGCTCTGCTCCTTGTCGCCTCAGGCCTGCTCGGGTCTGCAGCGGGCTGCGCCATCGACGCGAGCGATCCCTCCGATCCTGCTGGGGGCTCGGGGCCGTCGCTCGGGCACCAGCAGCAGGCAGTCGTCGCCAACACCGACACGGTCGTGCATGCGAAGCCGCAGCTGGCGCAGGTGCCCACCCTCGTGGCGCCCATCGAGCCCGACAAGCGGCCGGTCGTGGTCCTCTCCGCGCCCGTCAGCACCAACGGTGGTGGCGTCGGGCAGGGCGGGAGTGACGAGGGCCCGCGCCCGAACCCGTGGACCCCACCGCCCGAGAGCAAGTCCGAAGACACTGAGGGCAAGGGCAACGGCACCGGTGGCACGCCCGGCACGGGCACCGACGCCCCCGAGGTCGAGGGCGCCGGCACGAGCAAGAGCGCGCCGACCAAGTAGTCAGCGCGGAGTCTCCAGGCCGCCGCCGTGGATCTGAGAACGCGGACAGCGCTGTTCTGCGCGGCGCTCGCGCTCGCCATCGCGGCCAGCGTGCTGCTGCGTGGACGCGTTCGGCAGGTGCACCTGCTGTTCGCGGCCTTCACCGTCGACGTCGGCCTCTGGTATCTGACCCAGGCGCTGTTCGGCTTCTCCAAGTCGATGGCGTGGGAGCGCGCCACCGGGTTGCTCGCGGTGCTGATGCCCCAGCTCGCGGTGCGCCTGTTCCTCTCGATCGTGCCGCGACGTCCGGTCGTCCTCGTGACCGAGTCCGGGAGTCTTCCCCCGCCCACCGCGCGCGACGCGCCGCCTCACCCGCTCGTGCGCATCGCGACCCTCCTCGCGATCCCGATGACCGCGCTCGTGCTCTCGCCCTACCACCGGCACGAGTGGGTGCGCGCGCTCCTGTTCGTCTACGTGGCCGGCCTGACCGGCGCCGCGCTGCTCGGCCTCGACGCCGCGGGCCGCGCCTCCGACAGCCGCGCCGTCCGCGCGCGCGTGCGGTTCCTGGTCGTCGTCGGCGCGTTCGCCGCCACCTTCTCGCTGGCCGACTTCCTCTGGTGGGTCGGCGCGCGCCTGCCGCCCGTCGGCGCGGTGCTCTCGATCGTGTTCTTGTTCGCCCTCGCGCAGTCGCTCCAGAGCGCGCGGCTCCTCGACCTCTACGACCTCGTCGGGCGCCTGCTCGTGGCGACGGCGCTCTCGTTCTGCATCGCGGCGATCTTCTGGGTGTTCGTCACGGTCGTCGGTCGCTTCAACACGATGTACCTCAACGCCGTGCTCGCCTCGATCGCGGTGCTCATCCTGTTCAACCCGCTGCAGGCGCTCGTCGAGGAGCGAACGCACCAGCTGTTCTTCCGGGAGCGGCACGACCTCGAGCGGGCGGTCAACGACCTGCGGCGGCGCCTCGCCCACGTGCTCGACACCCGCGAGATGGTCGAGATCGTGCTCGCCGGTCTCGAGCAGTCCCGGCGCGTCACGTCGGCGGCGATCTACCTGCGCAACCCCACCGCCGAGGCCGGGGGCGAGGCGCTCCTGCTCGAGGGCCAGATCGGTGCGGCGGGACGCGCGCTCCGCCTCGAGGAGCCCGAGAACCGCGTGCTGCTCGATCGGCTCGGACGCGGCGCGTTCTCCCTCGAGGAGGTGGAGCGCGAACTCTCGGACGCCCTCGACGCCGACGACTCCACGGTCGCCGCGAGCGCGCGCGAGCTGCACGGCCGACTCGGCGACCTCGGCGCCGGCCTCGCCTCCCCGATCCGCGCCGACGACGGCGAGCTCGTCGGGATCCTCGTCGTGCAGGACGATCGCGTGCGCGATGCGTTCTCCCCCGAGGAGCAGCAGCTGTTCGAGCGCCTCGCGGCGCAGCTCGCCATGGTGGTCGAGAACAGCCGCGCGTACGCGCGCGTCAAGGAGCGCGACCGCCTCGCAGCCCTCGGCGCCATGGCGGCCGGCATCGCCCACGAGATCAAGAACCCACTCGGCGCGATCAAGGGCGCGGCGCAGCTCCTCGAGAACAACGAGGGCGAGGCCTCGGGCGCGGACCCGGAGTTCGTCGGGATCATCCTCGAGGAGGTCGATCGCCTCGACCGCGTGGTGAGCTCGATCCTCGACTACGCGCGGCAGCGCTCCCCGGAGGTCGAGCCGATGGACGTGAACGGCGCCGTGCGGCGCACGATGCAGATCCTCTCGCCGACGTACGAGGACACCGACGTCACCGTGGCCCTCGCCGAAGACCTGCCGCCGGCGCGCATCGACCCCGAGCAGCTGCGCCAGGTGCTGATGAACCTCGTCAGCAACGCGGTGCAGGCCATGGGGGGGCGCGGACGCGTCAGCGTGGTCACCTCGTTCCGCCCCGTCGCGCGCGCCACGTGGGCGGCGAACGCCGAGCACGGGCTCGTCGAGGTGCGCGTCGCCGACACGGGCCCCGGCATCGCCAGCAACATCCTCAAGAACCTGTTCGTGCCGTTCTTCACGACCAAGGCCGCGGGGACGGGGCTCGGCCTCGCGATCAGCCAGCGCATCGTGCAGAACGCCGGCGGCACCATCGAGGTCAACAGCGCGCCGGGGGTCGGGACGACGTTCACGATCCTGTTGCCGGCCGCGGTCACCAAGAGCTCGGCACCCGCCGCAGCGGAATGACCGGACTGGGCGAGGAGCACGGCGCGAGCGTCGGAGCGGGAGCGACAAAGCTGTTCGTGAAAGATAGAGACTCTGGATGACCCGCGGCTTGGGCTAGGCTCCCGGAAATGGGGGATCGGCCGGTCGACGCGCCGAAAGCAGAAGACGCGCTGCGCACGAGCGAGGCGCGCTACCGACAGCTCGTCGAGCTCGCCCCCATCGCGGTGTACGTGCACGACGGGCGGCGCGTGCTGTTCGGCAACGCAGCGTTCGCTCGCCTCGTGGGGGTCGCCGACGCCGGCGCTGCGATCGGTCTCGCGGTGGCGAGCCTCGTCGCCCCCGAGCAGAAGGCCCTCGTGCGCGAGCGCTTCGCGGCCCTGCGCGACGGCGAGACCGCCCTCCCACCCGCCGAGTTCGACCTCGTGCGCGCCGACGGCGGGCGGGTGCCGGTGGAGGTGATGGCGAGCCAGTGTGTGTTCGCCGAGCGCCCGGCGATCCAGGTGGTCCTCGTCGATCTCACCGAGCGTCGCCGGGCCGAGCAGGAGCGCGCGAGCCTCGAGACGCAGCTGCGACGGGCGCAGCGCATGGAGGCGCTCGGGACGCTGGCCGGCGGCATCGCGCACGACTTCAACAACATGCTGGCGGTCATCGTCGCCAACACCACGCTCGCGCAGCTCGATCTCGGCCAGGATCACCCCGTGAGCGTCACGCTGGGTGACGTGCTGCTCGCCACGGAGCGTGCGCGGGAGCTCGTGCGCGGGATCCTCACCTTCAGCCGGCAACAGCCGCACCGGCGCGAGCCACTGCGACTCAGCGCCATCGCCCGCGAGGTGCAACGCCTGCTCCGCGCCACCCTGCCGGCGGCCGTCGTGCTCAGCGTCGAGTCCCCCGAGGACGAAGAGCAGGTCCTCGCGGACCGCTCGCAGATCCAGCAGGCGTTGATGAACCTCTGCACCAACGCCTGGCACGCCCTCGAGGAGGGGCGACCGCAGCACATAGAGGTCCGCATCGATCCGCTCACGGTGGGGCCCGAGTCGCGCGACGTCGGAGCGGGGCGCTACGTCCGGCTCTCGGTCCGCGACTCGGGGCGCGGCATGGACGCGGCGACCCTCGAGCGGATCTTCGACCCGTTCTTCACGACCAAGCCGCCCGGCGCGGGCACGGGTCTCGGCCTCTCGACCGTGCACGGCATCCTCAAGGGCCACCAGGCGTTCGTGCGGGTCGAGAGCGAGCCCGGCGTGGGGTCGACCTTCGCGTTGCTGTTTCCCGTGGCCGGGCGGGATGCGGAGGCGCTCGAGCCGCACGGCGAGGTCAGAACCCACCGCGGCGATGGGCGGAGCGTCCTCTTGCTCGAGGACGAGGAGGCCTTGATCACCGGCGCGCGCCAGCTGCTCGAGCGTCTCGGCTACGCCGTCAGCGCCCACACCACGATGGAGGGCGCGATGGCGGCCTTCCAGCGCGCCCCCGACGCGTACGACGTCGTGGTCACCGACAACGGGATGGCGTCCGGCTCCGGTGGGCAGTTCGCGCGCGCGGTGGCGCACTTGCGGCCGGAGGTGCCGATCATCCTCGCCTCGGGCTTCCTGAACGACGAGGTCCGCCGCGTGAGCGCCGAGGTCGGTGTGCGCGGCCTGCTGGAGAAGCCCTATTCGCTCGAGGATCTGAGCAGGATCGTCGACCAGAACGCGCGACGCAGGCCGAGACCGTGAGCGCGCTTCAGACCTCTTCGTCGACCCAGGCGCGCATCTGCTCGTAGGGGTAGGCACCCTGGACGCGTCTCCGGTTCACGTACTGCCGTGGAGTGCCCCCGATCTCGAGGCGGCTCGCGAGCGCGAGGTCTTCCTCGACGCGGAGCTGGGCCTCGGGCGCGCGCTTCTCGATGGACGCGGGCTGCACGCCGACCTCCGCGGCCCACGCGAGGAGGTTCTTGGAGCTGAGCTCGTGCGGGTGGTCGAAGCAGAGATCGTGGTAGCGCCAGAACGCCTCGGAGCCACCCTCGAGCCAGACGACCTGCGCGGCGATCGCCGCGAGCTGCGCGTCCTTGTGCGCAGGGATCGGCAGGTGCTTGAACACGAGGCGCGTCTTGTCGGGGAATTCCTTGCGCAGGCGCTCGAGGATCAGGGCGGCCTCCCGGCAGAACGGGCACTGGAAGTCGCTGAACACGACGAGCACGCAGACCGCGGTGGCCGGCCCCTGCTGCGGGTCGTCGGCGTCGATCGGCACCACGCCGTCCTGGGTGTCGAGCTCCTCGCGCCGCCGACCACCCGCGATGACGCGGGTGGGGACCACCGGGGTCCGGTGGCAGCCCCCGGCCCCGAGAGCAGCCGCCGACAGCAGGACCGCGCCTCGCTGCAGGATCGCGCGTCGGGGGAGCGGCATGCGTCTTTCCACCATGACACGGAGCCTCTCTTCGCGCGAGCCTCTCTGCGTGCAACCCCGCCTCCTCGTGTTCGACCTCGACGGCACGCTCCTCGACACCCTCGCCGACATCACCGTGCTCCTCGGCCGCGCGCTCGTCGCGCATGGTCGGGCTGCGCCGCCCGCCGCCGTGGTCCGCGGCTACCTCGGCGACGGCGCGCGCACGCTGGTGGCGAAGGCCGTGGCCGACCCCGACGAGGCGCTGGTCGACCGCGTGCTTGCCCGCTACCGCGCCGAATACGAGGCCGATCCGACGCCCGCGACGCGGGTCATGCCGCACGTCGAGGCGCTCCTCGCCTGGCTGCCGACGGTCGGCATCGGGGCGGCGGTGTGCACCAACAAGCCAGCAGTCGTCGCGCGCGCGGTCGTGGCGCGGTCGCTCCCCGACGTGTTCGTCTGCGTGGTCGGGCAGGGCGACGCCCCGAGGATCAAGCCGGCGCCCGACCTCCTCGAGCGCGCGCTCGCCCTCGCCGACACCCCGGCGAGCGAGGCCTGGATGATCGGCGACGGCCCGCAGGACGTGCTCGCTGCACGCGCCGTCGGCGTGTTCTCCGTGGCCGTCGAGAACGGCTACGGCCACCCCCAGGAGGTGGTGGCCGCTCGCCCGGACCTGTCGATCGCCGATCTCGGCGCGCTCAGGCGGTGGCTTTCTTCCGCTCCTGCAGGTAGCCGATGATGCCGGGGAGGATCGACACGAAGATGATGGCGAGGATGACCACCTCGAACCGCTTCTGCACGAAGGGCACGTTGCCGAGGAAGTAGCCCGCGAGCACGCAGATGAGGGTCCAGAGGACGGCGCCGACCACGTTGTAGGTCATGAAGCGGCCGTAGGTCATGCTGCCGACGCCCGCGACGAACGGCGCGAACGTGCGCACGATGGGCACGAAGCGCGCGATGACGATCGTCTTGGTGCCGTATTTCTCGTAGAACTGGTGGGTCCGGTCGAGGTGCTCCTTCTTCACGAAGGGGAGCTTGCCCTTCGCGGCGAGGCGCGGCCCGAACAGCGTGCCGATGCTGTAGTTGACCCCGTCGCCCAGCACCGCGGCGACGATGAACACAGCGAACAGCGCGAACAGCGACAGCGGCCCCGGGCTCCCGTCGAGCCTCCGCGCCGCGAACGTGCCCGCCGCGAACAGCAGCGAGTCCCCTGGCAGGAACGGCGTCACCACGAGGCCCGTCTCGCAGAACACGATGACGAACAGGAGCAGGTAGGTGGTGGTGCCGTAGGCCTGGATGACCCCGTCCAGGTGCTTGTTGACGTGGAGGAAGGTGTCGATGATCTGGGGGAGCGCCATCTGGAGCGATTCCTTGGTGCTGGGTTCTTCGACGCAGGGCTCAGGTGGCGGGTTCTTCGTGCACGTCCTTGCGGTCGAGCCCGAAGCCGGTGTGGAGCGCGCGCACGGCGAGCTCGGTGTACTTGGCGGCCACGATGCAGCTCACCTTGATCTCGCTCGTGCTGATGGCCTGGATGTTGATGCCCTCACCGGCGAGGAGCGAGAACATCTTGGCGGCGATGCCGGCGTGCGAGCGCATGCCGACGCCGACGATGGACACCTTGACGATGCTGTCGTCGACCACGAAGTCCTTCATGCCGACGGCGGGGCCGATCTCGGCGATGAGGGCCTTGGCCCGGGGCAGGTCGGCCTTGGCCACGGTGAAGGTGACGTCCGTCGCGGCGCCGCTCGACACGTTCTGGATGATCATGTCGACGCTGATGTTCTTGTCGGCGAGGGCGCCGAAGATCCGCGCCACGACGCCGGGCGTGTCCTGCACCTCGCGCAGGGTCACCTTGGCCTCGTTCTTGTCGTAGGCCACCCCGGCGACGACCAGCCGCTCCATGTCGCGATCGAGCTTGTCCTCGCTGGTGACGAGCGTGCCCTCCGCGTCGCTGAAGGAGGAGCGGACGTGGACCGGGACACCGTACTTCATGGCGATCTCCACGCTGCGGATCTGCAGCACCTTGGCCCCGAGCGAGGCCAGCTCGAGCATCTCTTCGTAGGAAATCTTGTTGATCTTGCGGGCGAGGGGGCAGACGTTCGGGTCGGTGGTGTAGACGCCGTCGACGTCGGTGAAGATCTCGCACACGTCGGCGCCGATGGCGGCGGCGATGGCCACCGCGGAGGTGTCCGACCCGCCGCGGCCGAGGGTCGTGATGTTGCCGGCGTCGTCGACGCCCTGGAAGCCGGCCACGACCGCGATCGCTCCCTGCTTGTTCACCTCGGTGATGCGCGAGCCGTCGATGGTGCGGATGCGGGCCTTGGTGAACGCGCTGTCGGTGACCACGCGGACCTGGTGACCGAGCAGCGAGCGCGCCTGGCCTCCGAGCTGGTGGATGGCCATCGCGGTGAGGGCCGAGGTGACCTGCTCGCCGGTGGCGGCGAGGGCGTCCATCTCGCGGGCGTCGGGGATCTCGCCGAACTCGTGGGCGAGACCCAGCAAGCGGTTGGTCTCACCGGCCATGGCGCTGACGATGACGACCACGTCGTGCCCGGCGGCCTGCGTGGCGAGGCAGCGGCGCGCGACGTTGCGGATCCGGTCGACGTTGCCGACCGAAGTCCCTCCGAACTTCATGACCACGAGGCTCATCGAGAGGCGGTGCGTTACTGGGTCGGCGGGCCCGCGTCGAGCCCACCCCGGTCCGCCCACCCCGGGCAGCCCACCCCGACCAGCCGGCTCACTTGCCCTTGGTCTGCGGAGCGTTGGGGTGCTGGCTCGAGGGACCCGCGTTGTCGTCGAGCAGACTCGGCTGGCCCGGCAGCAGGTGGACGTACTTGGCGAGGACGAGATCGATGCCCTCGCGGATGTAGACCGCGATCGGCACCTTGGTGCGCTCGTGAAGGACCTTGAGGCGCTCTTGCTGCTCCGGCTCGATGTAGATCGTCGTGGACAGCTTCTTCCGCGCCAAGGTGGCATTACATTACATGGCCATGGACGTATTGTCAAAGTGACGCGCGAAAACCTCGGGAAAAAGGCACTTTGGCCTCGGAGAGCCCTCAGTCGTCGTCCTCGTCGTCGCCCTTCTTCTTCTTCTTCTTGTCGCCGTCGTCGTCGTCGTCGCTGCTGCCGCTGCTGCCCTTGACCTTCACCTTGTCGAGGAGGTCGATGCGCATCGCGTACTTGTAGACCGCTTGCTGGTTCTTCTCGAGGAGGCCGCCGGCGTTGATGGCGACCACCTTGCCGGACTGGTTGAAGATCGGCGAACCGCTGGTGCCCGGCGTGGTCTGCCCCTCGTGCTGCACGAGCCAGCCGTCCTTGAACGAGTCGGCTTGCGCGCCGTGCTTGTCGGTGATGCGGCCGACGTGGCTGAACATGAAGGTGGCGACGGGGGACGACTCCTCCATCGTGCGGCCCGGGAAGCCGATCACGTACAGGTTCTCGCCCGTGCTCAGCTTCTTCAGCTCGTCCTCGCTGGCGAGGGACACCTGCACCGGGAGGTCGTCCTCGACCACGAACTTGCCGACGTCGGGGGTGATGCTCATCCCGTTGTGGTCGTACTTGGGGTGACCTTTCTTGCTGACCACCTTCCACATCTTGGGGTGATCGCCGCCCTTGGCGGACTCGTTCTGGTGCACCCAGATGTCGAGGCCCTTGGCCTCCATGGCGAGCGCGGCCTTCACGCAGTGGGCGTTGGTGGCGACGACCCGCTTCTCGATGGAGAAGCCGGTGCAGAAGCCGCCCTTCTCGTACGACTTCTTCGACTTGTGGCCGACCAGCATGAAGATCGCTTCGCGGTTCTTCTCGTAGATGTTCTTGCCGGTGTTGTCCCCCGCGGTGACCTTGGCGACCTTGTCCTCGAGCTCCTTGCACTTCTCGGGGCTGTCGGGGTTCTTCTTCTGGCACTCGGCCAGCTCCTTGTTGAGCGCGTCGGCCTGCTTGCGCGGGTCGCCCGGCGGGCGCAGCGCCACGATGGCGACCACCACGCTGATCACGAGGATCACGCCCACCAGCAGGCCGATGACCGTGCGGAGCTTGCCGGTCTCCTTCTGCACGTTGGTGTCGATGAGGGCCTTGATCTCCATCGTCGACTTGCCGCGCTTCGGCTGCTGCTGCTGCTGCTGTTGCTGCAGCATCGCGCCGACGTGGGCGAGGAGGGTCTGCTGCCCCATCGGCTTGCCGCCGCCCGCGGCGGGGCCCGGGGGCGGCACCGGCGCGGCCATCGGCGGCACCACGGGCGGAGGTCCGGCGGCCGGCGCGGCCTGCACGTAGCCCGTCGGCCCGTAGCCCATCGGCGCGCCGGCGGGCGCGGTGGCCTGCGCGACGTACTGCGGCGCCTCTGCGGGGGGCGGCCCGAAGATCTCGATCTGCACGCGCGGCCCCGCGGGACCGAGCTGGATCTGATCCTGCTGGGCGATCGGGTAGGGCTGCAGGATGCGCCCCATGCCCTGCATCGGTAGGAAGATGCCGTTGCGGGACTGGAGATCGTAGAGGACGTAGCGACCTTGCTCGCCGCGTATCTCCGCGTGGTGGCCCGAGGCGTCGAGATCCGTGTTGGGATCGAACGCGAGATCGTTGTCGGGCGCGCGACCGATGCGGACGACGGGTTGCGAGAGATCGACCCGGGCGCCTGCGCGGGCGCCGGTGAGGATCGTCAGCCGGAGCATGGCGCGAGCTTAGGGGCCGCCCTTGCTCCCTACCAGCGCGTAGATGCCCACCCCGACCAGGCCGAGGGCGATGACGGTCACGATCCAGATCCACATCGGGAGCCCGGTGGGCACCCCCGCGCTCTCGAGCTCCGCGCGCGTGGAGACGCGCTCCGGCTTGGCGCCGGCAGCGGCGGGCGCCGTGGCGGACGCGGCTCCAGGGGCGGGTGCGCCCGGCGTCTGGGAGGCGCGGCGCTCTTCGACCTTCGCCATCTCGCGCATCAGATCGTTGGCGTTCATGCCGACCTGGGTCGAGCTCAGCTTGCCCGAAGGGATGGCCCGCTGGGTCTGCTGCGGGTCGGGCTGCACGGGCGCGCTGACCTCGGGCATCTGCGCGACCGGGTAGTTCGTGTTGTCTTCGGTCTGGAAGACGTACTTGGTGTACTTGGCGGGCGGGTCGGTCGGCTCGAGCTTGGCGGCCTCGAACTTGGCGACGATGACGGTGATGTTGTCGTGACCGCCGGCCTCGTTGGCCTTGTCGGTCAGCACGCGGCACACCTCGATGGGCTCGGGGTGCGCGAGGAGCACCTGGCGCAGCTCCTCGGTGCGGACCATGCCCGAGAGGCCATCGGAGCAGAGGAGGAGGGTGTCGCCCTCGCGGGCCTTGAAGTAGGTGAGGTCGACCTGGACGCTGTCGGCGGTGCCGAGCGCCTGCAGGATGATGTTGGAGTGCTCGAAGTTCTCGGCCTCCTCCTCGGTGAGCTGGCCGGCCTCGATCAGCTGGTTGACCAGGGACTGGTCACGGGTGACGAGGTTGAGCTGGTCGCCCCGCAGCACGTATCCGCGCGAGTCGCCGACCTGGGCGAGGAACACGTAGTCGTCGACCAGCGCGGCCGCGGTGGCGGTGGTGCCCATGCCGCGGCGGTTCCGATCGAGCTTGGCCTCGGCGAAGATACGCATGCCCGCGACCTCGACGGCCCGGACCAGGCGGCGGGCGAGCTCGTCGCGGTGGCGGGGGGGGCCGCCGGCCTGCATCTGCTCGTAGATGATGTCGACGGCGAGCTTGCTCGCGACCTCGCCGGCCGCAGCGCCGCCCATGCCGTCGCACACGGCCATCAGAGTGCCGTGGTTGCCGACCACGTGGTTGCGGATGTTCTCGGTGAGGCCGCGGACCTGCTGGGTGAGATCGGCGACGAGGAAGTTGTCCTCGTTGTGCTCGCGGATGCGACCGACGTCGGTGCGGCCGAACAGGCGCAGGCGAACCTGTCCTGCGCCCAACGCGGGAGAACCCAACGCGGGAGAACCGAGCGCAGGAGAACCTGCCGTGCCGGGCTCGCCGGCGCCAGCGGTGGCGGTAGGAGTGTTGGGGACCGTAGGTGCTTCCATCGTGCCGAAGGGTGCCGTGGGGGTATGGCCGCCCCCGCCCATCCCGTTGCCGATGCCCCCACCGCCGACGCCGGAGTCGCTCATGCGATCCCCCGTGGGGCGGCACCAGGATCGCCTGGATTGGGCGCAGTGGCCATGGGGACGTCGACGCGGAAGAGGTGGTGTCCGATGCGGAACTGATCACCGTCCATGAGTGGATGCTCCCCCGAGACCTGGACGAAGGTACCGTTGGAGGAGCCGAGATCGTGGAGCACGTAGCCGTTCGCATCTCGACGAATGGCGGCGTGCCGGCGGGACATGAAGACGTCGTCGGGGAAGGTGCGGTCCCCGTTCTCGCGCCCGAAGACCAGCTCTTCGCGGACGACGTAGAGGACGTCACGCACGAGCCCTTCGACGGTGCGCTGGGCGACCCGCGCTCGTGTGACGGGTGCCGGCGACCCGAAGAGCAGGACGCCATGCTGCATGGCCGGACCGCGCGCCCCCTCGATTTCGGTCACGGCCTCGAATCTTAGCACCTGCTGCCCCAAGAGAAGCAAGTCTCCGTGGACGAGGGTGTGGGGCGCACGTAGACGCACGAAGACACCGTTGACGGAGCCCAGATCGATCACCGTCAGGGTGGCTCGGCTGCCGATGGCGGGGCTGGGGCGCGCCACGATCCGGGCGTGGCGGGGGGAGAGGTAGGGGTCGTCGGGCAGGAGAATCTGCCCTTCGGTGCGCCCGACGTCGGTCACGTCGGCGGTGATCGGGTGGTGGACCCCCTCGCTCCCGTCCTTGGCGATCCGGACGATGTGGGCGCGGACGATCTCGCCGATGCCCTGGTGCGGTCGCGTGACGCCGTGTTCTTGCGGCCGCACATCCTGCGAATCGAAGGCCTGCGGCGGCGCGGTGGGTCGCACGGCCGGCATGGCGGGGTTCGACGGCGAAGCGGCCGCCGCCTGGGGCGAAGGGGCGGGCGACTGGTTGCTGACCTGGCCGGCGCGGGTCTACACCACCATGGCGGTGCGCATGGGAATCGGCCCGTTGGCGAGCGCCGGGGAGAGGTTCGGGAACCCTGGAACGGCGGCGTGGGGATCGGTGGGCTCGAGGGGAGCCTGCTGGGGAGCGGCCGCAACACTCAACCGCGCACCACAGAACTTGCAGAAATCCGAGCCGGGATCGTTGGTGCCGCGGCATCGAGCGCAGATGGGCGGACCGGCCGGCGCCAGTACGGCGACGGGGGCCGCCACGGGCGCAACGGGTTCTGGGCCGGCCGAGGGAGCCGCCGCCGCGCCGACGCTGTAGCCGCACGCGTGGCAGAAGCGACTCTCGACGGGGTTGCGCTCGTGACACCGTGGGCAGGCGACGTCGAGCGACTGGGCTTGCTCGCTGCGGAGCGTGTTGCCGACCCCTGCCTGCAGGGGGGAAACGGGTGGCGAGCCAGGCGTGGGTGCGGTGGGGACCACCGGGGCGACCGGGGCCGCCTGCACCCCAGCCGCCAGCATTGCAGGGGAGGACGCCGGCACCGCGCCATAGTTCGGCGCGGCAGGCGCCCCATGGTTCGGCGCGTAGGGCGCGGGGATGAGTCCGGCAGCGGCCGCGAGCTCGGGCGTGGGCGTGGGCGCTGCGACCCGCGGGGGTTGGGCGCGCAGCGTCATCCCACAATCACGGCAGTAGGCGATGCCGTCGGGATTCTCACAGCCGCAGTGCGAGCAAGTCTGCACGGGTGGGGAATTAGGACATGACAGGCGCAGGGATGTCGAGCCCATTCCGGCATCGCGTCCACATCAGAGTGGTTCGTGCAACTCGAGACCGAGCTCGAGGCCGAGGAACTGCGCGACCCCGGTCGGCCGCTGCTCCCCGCTCGCGTCGGTGAACGAGCGGAACAGGAAGGCGCGATACGACAGCGACACGACGAGCGCGAGCTTGACGCCGAGGTCCACCTCGACGCCCGCCATGGTCTGGGCGAGGCCGGCGATCGTCGCCGCGCGCCAGTTGTCGCCGTAGATCGCGGCGCCGGCGCCGAATCCGTAGAATCCGTTGACGCCGTCGCTGAACGAGAACCAGCGCGGTCGCCGCCGCCACTCGCCGCGGAGCTGCTGCAGCACACCGCGCTGGTAGATGCTGCTCGACTCGTGGAACGTGGCCTCGTAGACCACGCCGATGGTGTCGTCGGGCGTGCGGTACGCCCCGCCGAGCGAGAGGCCGCCACCACCGCCGATGACGCACGGTTCCTTGGCGCCACCGGGGCACACGCCGCCTGCGCTGAGGAGCGCGACGCTGTGGAACCCGAAGCCATAGGCGAGGTAGCGCCCGGTGGAGGGAAACGGGTCGAGGCCTTCGCGCGGGTCGCTCGTCTTGGTCGGAGGCGTGGCGGCCACGGGCGGGCTCGCCGCCGCGACCGGTGCCCCCTCCGCGACGGCCCCCTCCGCGACTGCCTGCGTCGTGGACGACAGGACGAAAGCCGCGATCGAGGCGCCGATCGCGCCGGCGATCGTCCTCGGTCTGGTGCGCGCGACGTCCACGCACACAACGCTATCGCAGTGGGTGCGCGTAGCAACCTCCGGCGGGCCGTTGACAGCTCGACGGCACCTCGGCTAGCTCCGCTCCCGACATGGAGATCTTCCTCGACAAGCGCGCCGTTCGCCAGATTCGCCTCTCCGCCCAGGATGCCATCGAGGAAGGCGACACCGAGTCGTTGCGAGAAGACGTCCTCGAGGCCTTCACGGAGGACCAGGTCGAGGAGATCGAGCGACGCCTCGACAGTGGCGACTTCTTCGAGTTCCTCACCGAGGTCATGGGCGAGTGGGGTGGTGACGACCTCGACGAGCTGTTCGAGCTCATCGAGACCCAGCTCGGCGAGGTCGGCATCGATCTCAAGTACGAGTCCGCGGCGGCCGCCGAGGACGACGACGAGGCCGAAGAAGAGACCGAGGACGACGACGAGGACACGGACGACGAAGAGGAAGAAGAAGAAGAAGAGGACGAGAAGTTCTAGCGGCGCGGCCGCTCGGTCGTCCGTTCAGTCTTCCGTGGCGGGCGCCGGGTCGGGGAGCCCCTTCTTCCGGCGCTCGGCCCGCTCGGCGCGCAGCTTCTCGACGTCCGGGGCCAGCGCCGGGCAGACCTCGTCGGCGCGGCGG
>Ga0154020_10002885_pt1 | contig 20902 bp, 12 predicted proteins | sample Klosneuvirus_201_FD_109709 | JGI IMG/M metagenome (GOLD analysis project Ga0154020, IMG submission 109709) | Active sludge microbial communities from wastewater, Klosterneuburg, Austria - Klosneuvirus_20160825_MG | ecosystem: Engineered > WWTP > Aerobic digester > Activated sludge | place... | reverse complement strand
TTGTTCGCTGAGGCGGTTGGTGCGTATTGGTGGCATTGGGTGGATCCCGGTCTTTCTCGCCGGTGGAAGCCTGTGTATCTTGCGAACCTTCGCGCTCAATTCGTCTGCGCTGACGCTGGGCGCAATGCGTGTGAGCAGTATGGTGATGGTGTCATGGAACTCTTTGGCGGTCTGGAAGCGTGCCTTGGCGTTCTTGAGGAGCGCATGTTCCACCAGGTCATCCACCCCCGGGTCCACCTCGGGGCGCACTTTGGTAGGACGGAACACGCGGTGTTCCGCAATCTGCTCCATCAGTTCGCCCACCGTCACGCCATCAAAAAGCTTGCGGTTGGTGAGCATCTCAAACAGCAGCAGCCCCACGGCAAACAGGTCACTGCGCCCGTCCACCGGCTGGCCACGCGCCTGTTCCGGGCTCATGTATGCATATTTGCCCAGCACCACCCGCGGGTCCGTCTTGAGCGCCTTTTGCGTGCTCTTGGCCAGCCCAAAATCAATGAGCTTCACCTCGCCGGCCATGCTGCACAGGATGTTCTGCGGCGAGATGTCCCGGTGCACCAGGCCCAGCGGCCGGCCTTCTTTGTCCTTCTTGCGGTGCGCGTAGTGCAGCGCGCCAAGCACCTCGCGGGTGATCAACAACGCCACTGCCTGCGGGAGGTGCGTCTTGTTCTTCAGCGCGGTGTCCACCAGCTCCCGAAGGTCCGCGCCGTCCACGTGCTCCATGGCCAGAAAGTAGTCCCCGTCCAGTTCTCCGGCGTCAAACACCGGCACAATGTTGGCGTGGCTCAGCTGGACCATCAGGCGCGCTTCATCCAGAAAGCGCGTCACAAACTCCTGATCATGCGTGTACATGCGCCGCAGGCGCTTGATGACACAAACCTTCTCCACGCCCTCAATGCCGCCGCGCATGGACGCAAGGAACACCTCCCCCATCCCGCCCTCGCCAAGGCGTCTTTTGAGGGTGTACCGGCCAAATTGCGCCGGAAACGTCATGTCTGGCGCTGCGCCAGGCGCTTCTGCCATGCCCAAAAGGCTACCTTGAGTCCGCCCCGGCCGCACGTTTTGTCCCCCCAAATTGCGCGTCTTCCCACCCAAAACCGTTGCAGCGGCAGGGGCCGGCGGCTAGGAGCAGCCACCCTTTGGAGAACAGGGCCAATTTCCCCGGCCAATGCCCCCCACGTGGCGGCGAGGCTGGAGGACCGGGAGGAGCAACATGAAGACTGTCTACGGTGTTGGGTTGGTGTTGCTGGCGTTGGTCACCGGGTGCGCGGGCCGTCAGGCCGCCTGGGAAGGCAAGGCGGAACAGGCCGCGGTGGTGGATGAAGCCGCCGTGGCCAAGGCCGCCGAACTTGCCGCCCAGGGCGATGAAGCCTGGAAGACCCGCGGAGACGTGGAGAAGCTCAAGGAGGCGCTGGCCAAGTGGGAAGAGGCCTCCAAGACCGCGCCCAACATGGACACCTACGTCAAACTGTCCCGTGGGTATTACTTCTACGCCGAAAGCGCGTTCAGCCTGGACAAGAGCAAGCAGGCTGAGATGTTGGCCACCTATGACCTGGGCACCAAGGCCGGCGAACAGGCCGTGGCCGCGTCCAGCCCGGACTTTGTCAAAGCCGTCAAAGGCGGCGCCAAGTGGGAAGAAGCCGTCAAGTCCACCGACGAGAAGAGCGTTCCCGCGCTGTACTGGTACGCATCCAACCTGGGGAAGTGGGCGCGCGCGCAGGGCTTCACCGTGGTGCTGTCCAACCGTGACCGCATCAAGGCCACCATGACGCAGTGCCTGCGCGCCAACCCGGATTATTTCTACGCCGCCCCGCACCGCTATTTTGGTGCGTATTATTCCGTGGCGCCCGCGTTTGCCGGTGGTGACGTGGACAAGAGCAAGTCCCACTTTGAAGAGTCCCTGACCCGCGCGCCGTCCTACCTGGCCACCAAGGTCCTCATGGCGGACGTGTATGCCACCAAGAAGCAGGACCGCGCGTTGTTTGAGAAGCTCCTCAAGGAGGTCGTGGCGGCGGATGCCACCACGGACCCGGAGATCATCCCGGAGCAGGAGCTGGAGAAGAAGAAGGCTGAAGACCTGCTCAAGCGGGCCGAAGACCTCTTCTGACAAGCACGTTTGGGGGCGCACCATCCGCCCCTGGACGGCGGCGCAACCGCGGGGCCTTGTGTATGATGCCCCCGCCGTGACCACCCGTCCCCAAGCCACCCTTTGCGCGCTCCTGCTGGTGCTCCTGTGGAGCCCGTTTGCCGGCGCCACCGTCACCCAGGGGCTGGAACTCCCAGACCTCACCGCGCAGGCCCAACGCGTGGTGGTGGGCCGGGTCACACACAGCCAGCCGCAATGGGACCCGGATGGGATGCGCATCTTCACCGCGCACACCGTGGACGTCACCGAATCCCTCAAGGGCGCCACGTCCACCAGCGTCACCGTCTTCACCTGGGGCGGCACCGTGGGGGAACTGGGCCAGCGCGTCCTGGGCGAGCCGGACCTGCAGCCCGGGGATGAAGCGGTGTTCTTCCTGGAACAATCTCCCGTGGCCGGGGCGCACCGCGTGGTGGGCCTGGCCCAGGGCGTGTGGCGGGTGTCCCGTGGCACCCAGGGCCGTGTGTGGGTGTCCCGCACGGCGTCACGTTTGATGTTGCGTGTCCCTGGCAGGACGGCGGGCACGTTTGCCACGGTGGCGGATGTTGGCGTGGCGGCGGTGACGCTGGAGGACTTTCGGGCGCAGGTCCTGCTGCTGGGCGGGGCCCGGCCATGATGAACCGCGCCGTCACCACGCTGTTTGTGCTGCTGGCCACCACCACCCCGGCTTGGGCCTACGTGTGCACGGCGGTGCCTGGCGCGGGACACACGCTGTGGTGGGAACCGCGCAACATTCCCATCCTGCAACACGTGGCCTGCAGCCTGGATGTCCCGGATGAAGCCGCGTGCAAGGCCGCCGTCACCGCCGCCATGCAAGCCTGGACGGAGGTTCCCTGCACGGACTTCACGTTTGTGGACGTGGGTGACACCACCAACCCACGCGCCGGTTATGACTGGCGGCGGCCGGATGACAACCACAACGTCGTGGTGTTCCGCGAGGGAACGGGTGACCCGCAAGACGCCTGGCCCCACACCCCCGGCGCGCTGGCCATCACCACGGTGACATTCAACAGCCGCACTGGCCGCATCCTGGACGCGGACATTGAAGTCAACGGCGCGTTGCGTGGACAGAACCAGTACACCTTTGGCGCCTGCAACGTGGACGGCAGTGACTGCGCGGGGAAACAGGACATCCAGAACACGCTCACCCACGAGTTTGGCCACGTGCTGGGCCTGGACCACCCGCTGGAACGTGACGCCACCATGTACGGCAGCGCGGAACCGGGTGAACTGAAGAAGCGCAGCCTGGAAGATGATGACCGCGCCGGCATTTGCACCATCTATCCCAATGGGCAGGTGTCCACGCCCTGCACCCCCGCCGAGGTGTCAGACCTCCCGGAGCCCACCTTCAAACAGGTGGAGGCGTGCGACGACACCGGAATGGATCCCTGTGGCCAACGTTTTGGTCTGGGCTGCTCCAGCGGCGGAATGCCTGGGTGGTTCAGCCTGGTGTGTTGCGTGTTGGTGTTGCGCCGCCGCGGCGCCGCGCACGCCAGACGGTAACTCCAACCAACATCAGCAGGCCCGTCCAGGGCACGTTGTCTTGCGGCGTGGCGCACGCGCAGCGCCGCGGAGGGTCACCGCCCGGTTCCCCGGTTGCCGCATCCACCGGCGTGGCCGAGCCATCCAGACCACCCATGGACGCGTCCATCGTCGCCACCATGGATCCATCCCGCGCGGTGGTCCCCGCGTCACCTGGCAACACCGCGCCACCATCGGTGTGGGCCGCGTCTGCCGGGTTGGAGCCCGCATCCCGGTTTGTGCCCGCATCCGTCACGGTCACCGCGCCGTCCATGGTGGCGCTCCCAGCGTCGGACGGCGTGGTGTTGCCTGCGTCTGCCACCACCACACCGGCATCCATGCCCGGGTTCACCGCGGCGTCCGGCATGGCACTGCCCGCGTCCGGTGGAGGAGGAACCGAGGCGTCCGGTGGGCCGTAGATGCACGGGTCCTCGTCATAGATGTTGTTGCAGTTGTTGTCCTCGTTGTCCTCGCACAGTTCCGGCGAGGGACGGTCATTGATGCATTCAGCCCGGAGGTTGAGGCAGCCCACCGTCCCCAGCACGCACATGTCCATGTCCAACGTGCTGTCACACGGCGTGCCGTAGGCCAGGCCGTTCCAGACAATGGCGTCCGTTTCATCCACGCGCTGGTCACAGTTGTCATCACGGCCGTTGCCGCAAATCTCCGGCCCCGGCGGCGGGACCACGCACGAGACGCCACCCTGGCCATTGCACCGCAGGATCCCGCTGGTGCAGTCATTCCCCTGCCCGCACGGCATGTCCAGTCCTGGGAACACTGCCGTGTCCGGCAGTCCGTCGCAGTTGTTGTCTACGTCCTGGCCGTCGCAAAGTTCCGGCGAGGGCGTGTCCCCGTTGCACACCAGGTCTGTGAGCGTGGCGCATGCCACCGTCCCAAAAGCGCAACTGTCTGCGTCATCCAGCGTGTCACAGGGCTGGCCCACCGCCGCGTTGTTGTAGAGAAGGCCTTCATCCGCCCGCAGGTTGCAGTTCTGATCCACGCCGTCACACACCTCTGGTTGCCCGGGGTTGATGCCGGCGTTGTTGTCATTGCAATCCAGGCGGTTGGACACCGGATTCTCTTTGCCGGCGGCAATGGCGGCCTGACGGTCACACACGTAGACCGGCATGGTGTCCGCAATGTCTCCCCACAGGTCTCCATCACGGTCGTTGAAGAAGAACGTGGAGAGGCCCACACCGTCGTCAGGGACACTGTCACAGTCATTGTCCAGCGTGTCACACAGTTCCGGCGCGCCCGGGTACACGGTTGGGTTGGCGTCGTTGCAGTCTCCGGCACCCTGGCCGGGGTCGGTGAAGGCACAGCCCGTCAGCGAGAGAAAACCGTCCCCGTCTGCGTCCACGCACGTGGTGGGTGTGACGGTGAACGCCTGGCCGCAGGTGCCCGCGGGTGAGCCGTTGACGCCGCACTCCGGTGCGCCACCGGTGTTGGGTGTGTTGCTCACCGCCGAAAGACCGCGGGTGTCCCCACGCCCCGCGCGGCGCACAGCGGTGTAGATTTTTCCTGCGCCGGTGGCGCCGGCGGGGAGCGCCGGTGGTTTCCACGCCACGCGCCAGGTCACCGTTTGAACGCCGCCAAGGTTGACGCTGCTGCGCTTGTTTTCATGCGTGGCCTCGCCGTTGAGGATTTTCACAAACGTGGCCTCTCCCGGTGCTGCTGAAAGGGCCCCGGTGGCCGCAGGACGCCCGTTGATGCCCGCCGAGAGGTTGAAGCCCGCCTGGAACGGCACGCTGTTGTTGGTGGTTCCCGCGTCCGGCGTGCTTGCGTCCAGCGCGCCACCGTCGGAGACGCCGCCATCCGGTGCCGGGGGCAACGGCGCGGCAAACGTGGCCGCCACGCGCAGGAAGTACGTGTTGGCGGGATTGAGCGGCTGCACCGCGGGCATCCCGGCGCCGTCTTCCACCGTGACCTCCAGGCGCATCTCCTTGGTGAACACGTTGTGGCAGTGCAGGCAGGTGGACTCGGATTGCTTGCCGCTGCGGCCGGAAATACCCTGCGGAACGGCCCACGCCTCAGACGTCATCAGGACCATGATGCACGTCGCCAGGAGCATCAAAACCATGCGCATGTTGGACACGGTAGTTGGCGCGCATGCCCCTGGGCCACTGTTGACACGTGTGGGTTGCGCAGCACTGTGTGTGTTGATGTGGGGCTGCTCCACCAAGGAGCCAACGCCCAACTGTGACGTGGATGGTGACGGCGTGTTGGGCGCCGCATGTGGTGGCGCAGACTGCGCGGATGATGACGCCGCCATTCATCCGGGGGCCGCCGAGGTATGTGACGGCGTGGACAATGACTGTGATGGCCGCGCCGAAGATGGACCGGGCACCGTGTGTACCGCCATGACGGTGCTGGGAACGTTGGAGCAGGGGGAGTTGGGTTTCCGTTTCTCGCCGCCGCTGGACGTCAACGGAGACGGCGTGACGGACGTGGTGGCAGGCGCACGGGTCTATGCGGGCGCCGGTTTGCTGGAGGGTTACGCCGGTGCGTGGGCCGCACCTGGGGGTGAAGCGGTGCGCATCTGGGATGCGCCGTTGGCGGACGCGTTGTTTGGTCACGCGGTGATGGTGGGGCCGGACGTGGACCAGGACGGCACGCCAGATGTTGTGGTGGCCGCACCGTTGGGGAACTTTGGTCCCGGCGTGTACCGCCCGGTCCTTGCCGCATTTTCTGTGGGGCAGGCCGCTCCGTTGTGGCAGCGGGAATACGAACCGGGCTCCACGTTGGGCTGGCACCTGTCCCGCGGTTGGGACGCCAGTGGCGACGGTGTGGAGGACATCCTGGCGGGAGACCCCGCGCTGGGGCGCGTGGCCGTGCTCAGCGGGCGGGACGGTACGGTGCTCTTCCAGGTGACCCCACCGGCCGAAAATGGCGCGCTGCGTTTTGGCTGGTTTGTGGTGCGCGCAGGGGACGTGGACCGGGATGGCGCGCCGGAGCTGCTGGTGGGCGCACCGGGCCAGGCGGTGGGCGCGGATGACGGCGTGGGTGCTGCGTATGTCATGCGCGTGGCGGACAACACCGTGGTGAGGCAATGGGTTGGTGCCGCGCGCATGGCCACGTTTGGAGATGTGGTGGCGCGGGTTGAGGATCTCACCGGTGACGGCGTGGATGACCTGGTGGTGGGTGCCCCGGGGCGTGGCATGGCGGATTCACCGTCGGGCCGCGTGTATGTGTTCTCTCCCACGCAGGATGCGCCACTGCGGGTCTTTGATGCGCAGTCACCGGGTGAACTGTACGGCCGCATGGTGAACCGCGCGGGGGACGTGGATGGTGACGGCGTGGATGACATCGCCATCAGCGCGCCGTGGGCGCAGGACCGCACGGGGCGCTTGGAGATACGCAGCGGAAGGACGGGGGATGTGCTGCTCCAGCTGGCAGGGAGTTTTCCGCAGGGTTGGTTTGGGTGGCATGTGGAACCCGTTGAGGATGCGGGTGCCCACCACCGCGGGGGTCTGCTGGTGAGTTCCATCCAGCACAGCCCCAACGGCGTTCTCCACGCCGGCGCGCTGCAGTTGCTCATCCACGGCCGGTGACACGCTCAGGGCACCAGAGGACGGCGCTCCCGGCGCAGGGACATCAGGTAGACGCGCAGCGCCGCTTTGTCCGGGAAGGACAGGGCAGCAAACGCATCCCGGGACTCTGCTCCGTCGCCACCGTGGGCTTCAATGGCCGCGTCCAAGGATGGCGCGCGCCCGTCATAGAAGTACGGCGGAGACTGGGCCAGGCCCCACAACCGCCGCGTCAGGTACACCGTGGGCGCCACGCCGTGGTCCACATGGCGCGCGGCGGTGCCTTCACCCAGGTCATGGCGCTTGAAGTCCGAAAAGGCCCAGACCGCATACCCGCCGGCCACCGGGTCATACGTGGGACGTGGGCCAATCCCGTGGCGTGAAAGGTCCAAGGTGATCTCAACGCCAGTGGCGGGGGAGCGAATGGTGAGCACGGGGTTCTTGAGGACCAGGCTGGGTACGTGGCAATTGGCGCAACCCGCGCCGTGGAACAGGGCGCGTCCCGCAATCCATTGGTCCGTGTAGACCAGTTGTGGCGGTGGCCGGAGGTGCTCAGCAGCGGGGCCAAGGTCCGGGAGTGTTTCTGGGGGCCGCACCACCGGTGTGTCCAACAGCGCCAGGAATGCCACCAAAGCCTGAAGTTGCCCACCGGTGAATTCGCGGGTGACGCCATCCTGGTCCGGGTCGCTTGCGGGTCCCGGCCCCAACAGTTCGGCATCTCCGTCGTGGTCAGCCAGAAGGTCATCACCTTGGATTCCCAGATGCACCTGCAAGGACTCCTCAATGAAGGACGTGAGGTCCACAAAGGTCCCCTTCCACCCAAACGGCCGCACCACCAGGTCTGCGTCAATGCCTTCCACGGCACTGGTGTCCACGCTCCCGTCCGGGCGGGCGATCAATGCGCCAAAAGAAATCTCCTTGGCCACCAGTTGGACCGTGACCGCCGCGCGCGTCTCACGTGCGCGCGCCAGCGCGCCGTCACGTTGTGCAGCGAGCTCCTCAGTCATCTCGGCGGCCAGCAATTGCACCAGGCCCACGCCAACCAATGACGGGGGATTGCGCGCATCCGCGCTGTCCACGGCGTCACCGTCACCCAGGATGAAGCTGTTGTCCGTCACCGCACCGGCACCACCCACCCCGCCGCGCCAGTGACAGGATGTGCACCCCACCGTGTCCGGGCCGCCAAAACGCCCGCCGTGCACCCGCCGCAAGGGACTGGCCCGCCCCGTGGGGTTGACCGCGTTGCCCAATCCGTCGGCGCGGCTGAACGTGTGCTCAAACAACATGCGCCCTGCTTCAAACAGCGGCTCCGGGCAGAGTTGGGTGATGGCGTCATCCGCCAGGGCACGCCGGGTGAGCTCCAATGTGAATCCCGGCCGCGCCGCCTCATGGAACCGCAACTCGCGGCTGAAGCTGGCCCACGCAAAGGCCCTTGCCACGCTGGGGGTGGAGAGCGCCGGGCTGTCATCCATGAAATCCGGACACACCAGCGGCGGCCTCCCGGCATCCGGCGGAGCTGTCGTTCCGCCGTCACCTGTCCTGGGGCCGGTGCACCCTGCGGCCATGATCACCAACACCACAACGCGCAAGTCCGTCATGGAATCACCACGCGGGGGTTGCGGGTGAGCCCGGCCAGGAACACCAGCAACGCCGCCTGGTCTCCCGCGGATGCCGCGGCATAGGCCTGCGCGCTCTGCAGTGCTTCGCCGCCATGGGCCAGGATGGCGTCCGCCACCGTGGGTGCGCGGCCATCATGGAGGTAGGGCGCGGTGTCCGCCAGGCCCCACAGTGGGCGCGTGAGGAACACGGTTGCGGGGATGTTTCCCTGCCCCGCTGGCGAGGCCAGAGCGTCACCCATCTCATGGCGCTTGAGGTCACTGAACAGGGGCACGCGGTAGGTGGGGTTCAGGGCCCCGCTGGTGGGTTCAATCTTGGGCGTCTCTCCACCGCGGGCCACGTTCACCTGCAGCGTGGCCGAAGTTTGGAACACCGTGGCGTCGGGCCGGGTGGCCACCTGTGGGTCCGCCAGGATCAACTCAGCCACGTGGCAGGACGTACAGCCCACCTGCGTCATCACCACGCGGCCGCGTGCAAACTGGTCCGCCAGGGTTGCGTCTGCGGGGACGCGCACCACCGGAATTTCCAGCTGCGCCAGGTAGAACACCATGGTCGTGAGCATTCCATCATCCAGTTCAAGCCGGACGCCGTCCCGGTCCATGTCATACGTGTCCCCGTCGCCATGGATGGCGCGGGGCAGTTGACCGGCCGCCACCTGTTCCTCCAGCACCGTGGAAACAAGACCCATGTGGATGCGGAATGCCTCCTCGGCGGCGCGCCGCAACGTGGCCTGGTGACCCTTCCACCCAAAGGGACGCACGGTAAGGTCCACGTCCACCCCTTCCACGCCTGAGGTGTCCACGCTTCCGTCCGGATGCGCCGTCAACGTGCCAAACGAGATACCCTTGGTGGCCAGCGCAACCAGCACCGGCGCGCCATTGGCCGCCGCCTGCACCAACGCTTCATCGCGTTGGGTCTGCAGCGCCCGTCCCATCTCTATTGCAAGTGCCTGGACGGGACCCAGGCCCAACAGGTGCGGCGCATTGCGTTCATCCGCGGTGAGCGTGTGGTTTCCGTCGCCACGCAGGTAGGTGTTCTGGGTGGCGGTCCCCGCTCCGTTGAGCCCGCCCTTGAAATGGCACTCGGAGCAGCCGTACGCCTCCGGCCCGCCAAAATCCCCCTGGTGCACCCGCCGCATGTTGGGCGCATCCCGCGGCCCTGCAAGGATGTCCGGGCGGTTGGCCAGCGCGTTGCCCAGCCCGTTCTGGCGCCGGGCCTCCACCTCAAACAGGTCATCCCCCACCACAAACAGCGCCTCTGGCCCGTGGTTGAGCCGGTCAATGGCGTCCTGGGTGAGCGTGGCGTGGAAGAACTGTTCGCCGGGTTCCAACGCGTCCAGCCAGCGGTCCGAATCCTTGCGCCACCGCAGCTCCAAGGCCTCGTCCAGCAGGCCCTGGAGCTCCACGTCTGACGGCGTGGGAGGCGTGTATCCCAGCCAGCGTTGCGCTGGTTGGAGTGGCGACGCCCGCTGCGCGGGGGGGGCAAGCCCCACGGCAGCGTCTTGGCAGGCAACCAGAAGCAGCAGGCCCGTCAACGCGCCATGCGCGCGCACCTTCACTGCCGGCAGCACGACACGTTGTTGTTGCCAACACCTGTGCCATTGCAGTTGAGCGTGCCGGCGCCCTGCAGGCCAGAGATGCTGCCCAGCGCGCGGTTGATCACCGCCACGTACTGCCCGGAAAGGCCAAGATGCGCCGTGGGGTAGGTCCAGGGAACGCCACCCTCGGCGCACAACACGTCATTGGCCGCACCCGCCTGATGGATCCACCAGTTGTTGACCTGTGCAAAGTTGATGTCAAACGGGTTGGCCAGGTCACCGCGCCCCGCGGCGTTGTTCATCTGGGTGATGCTGCAAACGTTGGACGTTGCGCCAAAGTGCAGGCGGCACTGGTTGATGGCGCCAGTGAGACCAACCTGACCGCCGTAGTCCCAGCGCCCAATGGAGGTGGGGAGGCTGCCCTGGAAGCGGTGGTTGGACGGGATGCAGAACCCGCCAAAACACTCCTCGGTGAGGTCACAGTCATCCCCGGCGTTGGCGTTGAGGCAGTCCAGCTGTGCCCCGCAGTAGTCCCGGTCAAACAACGGGTTCACACAGGTCCCGTTGCACAACAGGAAGCCCACCGGACACGCGTTGACGTTGACGCAGGTCCCATTGCCGCACGCCTGGGTGGCCAGACAGGTGTCCCCGTTGGTGCCAGCACCCGCGCCGCAGCCCGGCGTGGCGCCGCAGAACGTGTTGTTGGTCTTGGGGTCAATGCAGGTGTTCCCGCACTCCACAAACGGGTGGACGCAGGACAACGTACACTCGCCGTACCCGTTGCATACCTGGGCCGCGTTGCAGGCGTTGCCGTCCGTTCCAATGCCACCAAACCCGCAGCCGTACGTGGCGCCGCAGAAGTTGGTGTCTGTGTCCGGGTTGATGCACGCCGCGCCGCACCGGATGGTGCCGTTGGGGCACTCAAACTGGCAGGTCCCGTTGAAACACTCAAAGCCGGTGCCGCAGGCGTCCCCGTCGGTGCCAACGCCGTTGAGGCCACAGCCGTAGGTGGCGCCGCAAAAGTTGTTGTCCCACAGCGGGTCAATGCACACGCCGTTGCAGGCCACCTGGCCCACCGGGCAGATGGGCTGGCAGTTGCCGGCGGTGCACTCCTCGGTGGGCAGGCAGATGTTCCCGTCCGTTCCCACGCCGCCAAAGCCGCAGCCCGGCGTGGCGCCGCAGAACGTCTCATCCGTCAACGGGTCAATACACACCGTGCCGCAGTAGACCTCATTGGCGTTGGGGCAGGCCGGCACGCACACGCCGGTGGAGCACATTTCTGTGACGTCACACTGGTCACCAATGAGGCCAACCCCGCCCAACCCGCAGCCCAATGTGGCACCGCAGTGCAGCGGGTTGTTGTCCGGGTCAATGCACACGCCGTCACAAATGATGTCTCCGGCGTTGGGGCACTGGCAGGTTCCGCCCAGGCACACTTCCACCGCCAGGCAGGTGTTTCCGTCGGTGCCCACGCCGCCCACGCCGCACGCCAGCGTGGCGCCGCAGAACGTCTCATCCGTTTGTGGGTCAATGCACAGGTTGTTGCACACAATCTGACCGGCCACCGGGCACAGGCAGGAACCGTTGAGGCACTCCTCCACGCCGGCAATGCAGATGTCCCCGGCGGTGCCTACGCCGCCCACGCCGCAGGCCAGCGTGGCGCCGCAGAACCCTTCGTCCGCCAGCGGGTCAATGCACACGCCGTTGCACACAATCTGGCCGGCAATGGGGCACACGCACAGCCCGTTGAGGCACTCCTCCACGCCCGCAATGCAGGTGTCACCCGCGGTGCCCACGCCACCCACACCGCAGGCCAGCGTGGCGCCGCAAAACGCTTCGTCCGTCAACGGGTCAATACACGCGCCGTTGCACACAATCTGGCCGGCAATGGGACACACGCACTGCCCGTTGATGCAGGTCTCCACGCCGGTGATGCACGCATCCCCCGCCGTTCCCACACCGCCCTGACCGCAGCCCTGGGTGGCGCCGCAGTACGCGTCGGTGTTCAACGGGTTGATGCACATCTGGTTGCACTCCACCTCACCCTGCGCGGGGCACACACAAGACCCGTTGACGCAGTCTTCCACGGGGCTGCACACGTCACCCGCGGTGCCGTTGCCGTTGAGACCGCACGCGCCGGTGGCGCCGCAGTAGGCAGGGCTGCTGAACGGATCAATACAGGCGCCATTGCAGTACACCTGGGTGGGCGGGCACGGCGGGACGCAGGCCCCGTCCACGCACACGTAGCCGTTGACGCAGGTGGCGCCGTCCGTCCCCACCGGCGGGGTGCCCAGGCCGCAACCCAACGTGGCGCCGCAGTAGGTTTCATCCAGGTCCGGGTTGATGCACACGCCGTTGCAGGCAATCTCATCCGCCAGACAATTGAGGCAGGTTTCACCCACACACTGGCTGTTGTTGGGGCACACCAGGCCGGCGTTGGTCCCCATGCAGTCCAGCTGCGCGCCGCAGTAGAGCTCGTCGGTGGCGGGGTCCACACAAACCTGGGGCTCGGGGCTGCTGCCGGTGGCGTTGATGATGCCGCACGCAATGGCCGTGGCACCGCCGTCACCGGGTGACGCAATGACCAGTGGCTTGTTCACAATGGAGTCCACGCCGCCCACGCGGAACTGCGTGGTGGACAACGTGAGGGTCCCCCCGCCGTTGGCGCCCACCGTCAACACGCCCACGTCATACAGGACGTTGCCGCGCTGGGTGCAGCTGGTGCCGTCATAGATGCGCACCAGGTGGTCCCCGGGAGGCGCCACGTAGACCTGGACGCGCAAGGTGGACAGGCGCGGCGCCGAGGTGAACTGGCCCTGGCCGCCCAGCGTGTTGAAGGGCGCAATGCCGCCCAGAGACGCGTAGCCGGTGTAGATGGTCCCGCCGCCGCACCGCAAAAGGCCGTTGAGGCAGTTGAGCTGGCAAGTCCCGGAGCCGTTACACACCGCGCCGTTGGTGCACTGCTGCCCGGCGTTGCCGTTGGAGCAGTCCAGCGTGGCGCCGCAAAACAAGTCAGACGTGTTGGGGTCAATGCAGGTGGGCATCCCGTTTTGCGGGTCAATGCACAACACGTAGCCCATGGGACACGCCGAGAGCTGGCAGACGCCGTTGACGCAGCTCTTGCCGCCCAGGCACAGCTCGCCAGGGTCCCCGGCAGGATTGCCGCACGCCAGCGTGGCGCCGCAGTGCTGGGGGTTGGTGAGCGGGTCAATGCACGAGCCGTCACAATTCACGTCACCCGCGTTGGGGCAGGTCACCGTCCCGCTGCTGCTCCCGTTGCCACCGCCATTGCTGCTGCTGCCACCGGAGCCACCACTGCTGCCCACCGAACCGCCGCTGCTGGCGCGGCTGGACGTTCCCCCGTTGCTGCCACCAGAGCCGCCGTTGGACATCCCGCCGGAGCCGCCGTTGCTGCCCGCCATGGATGATGCGCCAGAGCCACCGTTGCTGCCCGCCGCCGAGGAACCAACACCCCCGGAGCTGCTGCCGTTGACGCCGCTCACGCCGCCACTGGACACCGTGTTGGGGTTGCCGGAGGAAGACGTGGTCTCCTCGTTGTTGGTGTTGTTGGTGCAGTTGCTTGCCGCCAACACCACCACGGCCAGACACACGCCGCGCAAACCCCAGTGCTTCACCATGCAGGGACTCCTCAGACAATGATCGTGACGTCGCGTCAGGAACGTTCAGGCTGCCCAGGCGGGCGCACTGTGTCAACATGGTTTCGCGTTTGTTTTCCGGGAGTTGCGGTGCGTTTTGCGCGCACAGTGTGGGTGGTTGTGTTGGTGCACAAGTTGGACGCGCCCGCGTGCACCGGGGATACTGGCGGGTCTTTGCAGGTTGCCTGGTGGGCGCTGTTCCCACCGTTGGAGCGTGTGTCCATGGCCCTCCCCATGCGGTTTGCCTTGTTGGTGGCCTGCGGCGCGCTGGCCGCATGTTCCAACAACTATGACCCCGGCGCGTTGGATGACGGCGGAACGGGCACCAGCCGCACGTGCGCGCAGGGGTGCCTCTCCGGGGAAATCTGCCAGAACGGCGTTTGTGTCACCGGGTCCTGCACCGCTGATGCGCAGTGTCCTGGCGGCGTTTGTGTCATGGGCGCCTGCCAGAGCCCCAACGCATGTACCACCGACGCCGAATGTACCGGGGCCCGGCACTGCGAGGGTGGCGCGTGCCGTCCCAACGCAGCGTGCACGTCTGACGCGTCCTGTCCTGCCAGCCAGCACTGCACCGACGGTGTGTGCACCCGCAACACCACCTGCACCCAGGACGCGCAGTGTCCCGCCACCCAAAGCTGCGTGGGCGGCGTGTGCACCGGCAACGCCAGCTGCAATGATGCGGCGGATTGTCCAGCGTCCCAGACGTGTTCCAATGGCACGTGCACGCGCAACAACACCTGCGCCACCAACATGGATTGTCCCGCCACCCAAAGCTGCGTGGGCGGCGTGTGCACCGGCAACGCGCAGTGTGGTGGGGATGGAGACTGCCCGGCGTCACAGCGCTGTGAAAACGGCAGCTGCACCCGCAACAACCCGTGCACCACCAACATGGATTGTCCCGCCACCCAAAGCTGCCAGGGTGGCCAGTGTGTGCGCAATGACGGGTGCACCATGGACCAGGACTGCCTGCCCACGCAGACCTGCACCTCCGGCGTCTGCCAGAACACGCCGCCGTGCCTGACCCGCAATGACTGTCCCATGGGTCTGGTGTGTGACAACGGCACGTGCACGCGCTCGCCGCCGTGTACGCGCACGGCAGATTGTGGCGCCGGCCTTGCCTGCCTCAACGGCACCTGCACGCCGTTTGAAGGGAGCGCCACGCTGGCCTGCCCCGGCGCGCCCACCACCGCGCGCATCCTGGATGAAGTCACCCTCACCGCCACCATCACCGGCGGCGTGGCAGACACCTTCACCATCCGCTGGACGGTGGACCAGGTCCTGGACAGCCAGGGGCAGAACCAGGCCAACACCGTGGCGCTGTCCGGCGCAGACACGCCCACCGTGCGTTTCCCGGCGGTGGTTCCGGGCCAGTACCGGTTGCGCGCCACGCTCTCGCAGGTGGGGGCCATGGACGCGTCCTGCACGGTGGACTTCACGGTGGCCGGCCCCACCGGTGCGTTCAACGCGCAGCTGGTGTGGACCACGGCGGTGGACCTGGACCTCCACCTGTTGCACCCGCTGGGGCAGGCCAACGGCATCCGGGCGCCACGCACCAACGCCAACTGGTTCTACCAGTTCAACTGGGGCCCCCCGGAAGAGTTCTCCTGCCAGAACAACGTGGGCCTGGTGAACTGCCCCACGCTGGAACGTGCGCGCGTGCTGCCGGATTGTCACTTTGGAAACTGCACCGCGTGCACCGTGGCCGTTCCCGGGCAGCCCTTGTGCGCGCCCACGGTGCTGCCGTGGAACACCGCAGCCAGCGGTACCCTCACGCACCCGGATGGAACGCTCAAGGCCTACAGTTTTGATTTCCCCAACGCCGCGCCCAATGTTCCTGCCACCGCCAGTCCCAAGCTGGACATTGACAACCGGCGCGGCTGTTACCAGGACGCATTGGGCAACACGGTGTGCATCCCGGAGAACATCTCCGTGGACACTCCGCGCCCCGGCCGTTACACGGTGGCGGTCCATTATTACGGCGCGCCGTATGTCCCCGGCCAGCAGGTGACCAACCAGCGGGGTCAGCCCACCGGGTCCACCGCCAGCTCCGAAGTGGAAATCTACTGCCGCGGCCCAGCCACCAACCCGCAGGGTGGCTTTCAGCGCTTCCCGTGCACCAACACGCCGGTGGATGGCTGGTGTTTTGTGACCGACGTGGTGTGGGGGCCCAACGGTTGTGAGAGCTTCCAACCCGCCACACGCACGTTTGTCCTGCAGTGAGCTGGTCCGCTCAGCGGCGGCCAATGCCGGTGTAGCCAAACCCCAGGGCGCGCAGCCGCGCCGGGTCAAAGATGTTGCGGCCGTCAAAAACCACCGGTGCCGCCATCTTCTTCTTGATGTCTTCCCAGTCCGGCTGGCGGAACTCGGTCCATTCGGTGCACAACACCACGGCGTGCGCGCCGGCCGCCGCGTCCACCGCGTCATTGGCAAACGTCACGTCCTTGCCGGCAAAACGCGGCCTGGCCAGGTCCATGGCCACCGGGTCATACGCCCGCACCTTCATCCCGGCGGACAGGAACCCGTCCATCAACGTCAACGCAGGGGCTTCACGCAAATCATCCGTGCGCGGCTTGAAGGAGATGCCCCACACCGCAATGGTCTTGCCAGAGGTGGCGCCGCCAAAGTGGTTGAGGATCTTTTCCAGCATGCGCCCCCGCTGCCTCTGGTTGACCGCCTCCACCGCCTCCAGGATGGACAACGTCTGGCCGTGCTCACGGCCGGTGGCCACCAGCGCCTTGACGTCCTTGGGGAAACAGCTGCCGCCGTAACCCAGGCCGGGATAGATGAACGCGGTGCCAATGCGCGCGTCCGCGCCAATGCCCTTGCGCACCAGCTCCACGTCGGCGCCCACGCGCTCACACAGGTTGGCAATCTCATTGATGAAGCTGATCTTGGTGGCCAGCATGGCGTTGGCGGCGTACTTGGTCATCTCGGCGCTGCGCAGGTCCATGAAGAACACCTTGTGCTCGCGGATGATGAACGGGCTGTAGAGCTCCTCCAGCACCTTGCGCGCGCGGTCATCATCGGTGCCCACCACAATGCGGTCCGGCTTTAGGAAGTCATTGACCGCGTCTCCCTCCTTGAGGAACTCCGGGTTGCTGCACACCGCAAACGGGACCTTGGTGGATTCGGCCATGCGCGCGCGAACCTTGTCCGCCGTGCCCACCGGAACCGTGCTCTTGGTGACCACCACCGTGTAGTCCGTGATGGCGCGGCCCACCTCATGGGTGGCGTCCAAAACCTGGGACAAATCCGCGCTGCCGTCAGACCCGGACGGCGTGCCCACCGCCAGGAACACCACCTGGGCGTCCTTGACGCCTTCGGCCACGCTGGTGGCAAAGCCCAGGCGGCCCGCCTTCACGTTGCGCATCACCAGCTCATCCAGGCCCGGTTCAAAAAACGGGATCTTGCCTTCCAGCAGCGTGGCAATCTTCTTGGCGTCCCGGTCAATACACGTCACGTGCGTGCCGGTTTCTGCCAGGCCCGCCCCCGTCACCAAACCCACATATCCCGTGCCAATGACTGCAATGCGCATGGTGCTCTCCTGGCGCGGCATTCTGCCGCGTGATGGACGTCAAGACACGCGCGGCTTAGCAGCCGGCATGTCCTGTGAAAAGTGTTGGTGGGTGCAGGGATGGTGCGCCGTTCAAATCATTTTTCCTGACGGTACAGGAACTCTTCGCGCTTCTTCACCAGCTTGCCCTGCGGTGAAAAATCATACATCCGGTACCCGCCGCGCTGGCCAAACACGTCCCCGGAGTGGAACTCATAGGACCAGGTCATGCCGCCGCCGGGCCCCAGTTTGACGCCCATGGGCTTGCCCTCATTGCGTATGAGCGAGCGCTGGTCCGGGCACAGCTTGTTGCCCAGCACCACGTTGGGATCCAACATGCCGCAATCTGACTGGCCAGGGGATTCGTCAGACATGGTGGGTGGCGGCGGGCACGCGCCCAGCACCAGGCCCAACGCCACAACACACACCAGCACCAGACCACGGGAGAGACACGCCATGGGGGCAACCTAGCAGGGGTGGCCGGTGCGGGCACGCTTGCGCGTGCGCGTGGGCCCAACCTAGAGGGCGTGCCCGTGCCTGACGACCTGACGCAGTGGCAAACCGCGCTTGTGCGCCTGATGACCGCTCCCTTGTTGGGGGCCGCGCAGGCGCGTTTCCTGGTGGAAGCACTGGGGGTGGAACGCCCGGCCCTGCTGGGGTTCCTCATCCAGCGCCTGGCAGATCCCAACGAGGACAACGCAAAAGACGCCGCGTACGTGATGGAACACGTGTTGGACGCGCGGGACCGTGCCACGGTGGAAGCGTACGTGGCGTCGGGCGCGCCAGCAGCGCTGCGGGCGTGGGTGCGCGCCCTCTACCAGAACGGTCTGGCCCACGGGCGCATCAAGGAAGAAGACGCCGCGGTGGCCACCCCGCCAGACCAGGTGGTGGCCCTTTACGTGGAGGAGGTGGTCCGGCCGGCCCGCCGCATCCCGCAGCCGTGGCAGCGCGTGCGCGTGGCGGCGGAAAGCCTGGTGTCGGACGCGCCGCTGCCGGATGACGCCGCGCCGCAGGCCGTCACGGCGCTGGCCGTGGCGCTCCACGTGCCCGCCGTGCAGGTCTGGGCCGAGTTGCTGGTCCACCCGCTGACCCGTCCCAGCTACCGGCAGGCCGCCGAGGACGCCCTGGCCACGCCGGTGGCTGCGGCGGCCCCCATGTTTGAAATGGCCCACGCCGCGTTGTTGCCCGGGCCGCTCAAGGAGCGCGCCGCGCTGGAGTTTGCGCGCCACCAGGCCGCGTCGTTGGGAACGGCGCTTGGCGTGCGGGTGAGCGCGCCAGACCCGCGCGGCGCGGTGGTGGTCACCCTGCAACTCCACGGGGCGCGTCCGTCGGCGGTGGCGGTGGCGGCATTTCCTGGGATGACGTCGGAAGACGTGGTGGTTCGTCAGGGCCTGGAGTGCGAAGAGGTCCACCTGTGGGCCGCCAGCGCGGCTGCGTCCGCCGGGGGGCTGTGGGATGTGCCACCCGCCGCGGGGCTGGGGCTTCTGGCGGCGGCCTGCCCGTGGGTCCTGGACGCGGCGTTGCTGGGCAAGGGCAAGGACGGCCCCCGCCCGCAGCCAGACCTCAAGGCCGCGTGGGGCGCCCTGGCCAACGCCGTGGGCCTGCCCCTGGCCGGTGAACTGCCCGCGCTCCCCCCCGCGGATGCCGTGTTGGATCCGCTGGCGCTCAACCACGTGCTGGCGCTCAACGTGGAACTGACGGGGATGGACCTGTCTGAAAGCTCCCGGCGGGAACTCACCAAGGAGATGCGCGCGCGTGGCCGTCCCCGGGATGACACGGCGGTGACCGTGTGCCGCGAGGTGGCCGGGAAGAAGGTGGTGGTGGCGCGGTTGCGCGCCGGATTGGATCACATTGCCCGGCTGGCGGCGCTGGTGGGGCAGGGGCCGGCGGGCGCCTACGCCATGATGTCCGCAGCGCTCGGGGAGCCTTCCGCGGCGTTGGGGCAGGCGGTGTTGCAGGCGCTGCTGCGCAAGACGCTGGGCGTGGTGGAGGCTTCTGCGGGTACCGCGCTGCCCGTGCTGAGCGCGCGGGATGAAGTGCGGGATGACCTGCTGCCGCATGGTGGCCCTGCCAAGGGGATTCACGTGTTGGCCATGGACCTGGCAGCGGCGGCCCTGGACGTGTCCCGCGGCACACCACGCGCGCTGGACGGCGTGGAGGAAGACCTGGCCATTGGCCTGTGCGCTGAAGCCGGCTTGTTGGCCGCGCGGGCGGTGGTGGACGCCAGCAGCACCGCGCCCGAGGACGTTCGACTGCAAGACGCCGCCAAGGCGGCCCTCAAGGCCCGCGCCGAGAGCCTCCCCAGCCGGCAACGGCGTGAGCTGTCTGACGCGTGGCTCAAGGCGTGGAACGAGCTGCTCACGCGCGCCTGCCGCGGCGCCTGCAACCAGCAATGCCTCTCCAACCTGGCGGAGCCGCGCCTCCACGCCGCATACGCCCTGGATCATCCCCGCCTCAACAAACCCTGGCCCTGACGTCCAGCACGTTGGTGTTGCACCCGCTTCGCAGAAAGGAGGCCCGCCATGACCCAACCCTTCAAGTTGACCGCCTGCGCATCCAGCGGCGGTTGAGCCGCCAAGGTGGGCCCGGGAGGCCTGCGGGACATTTTGCCAAGTGCGGATCCTGCCCAGCCTGGCGCGGGTTGGGACCCCCGCATCCTGGTGGGGCTGCACCCCCCGGATGACGCCGCGGTGGTGACCGTGGGGCCCCATGGCACGGCCGTGTTGACGGCGGACGTCATCACCCCGCCGTGTGATGACCCGTTTGTGTTTGGCCAGGTGGCCGCGGCCAACGCGCTGGGTGACGTCTACGCCATGGGCGGCAACCCGGTGGCGGCACTCAACCTGTGCTTCTTCCCCGAGGACGACCACGTCCCCGCCGCCATCAAGCGCGCCATCCTGGAAGGCATCCACGAACGCGTCTCGGCCGCCGGTGCTGCGGTGGTGGGCGGCCACACCGTGCGGGATGTGGAACTCAAGGTGGGGCTGAGCGTCATGGGCGTGGTGGACCCGGCGTTCATCCTGGGCAAAGGTGGCCTGCGCGCCGGTGATGTCCTCATCCTCACCAAGGCGCTGGGCGTGGGGCTCATCATCAACGGCTACCGCAATGAAGCCTGCAGCCATGACGTGGTGCTGGCCGCGCTGCGCAGCCAGGTTGCGCTCAACCGTGATGCGGCGCGTGCGGCGGTGCGGTTTGGCGCCACCGGCGCCACGGACATCACGGGTTTTGGCCTGGCCGGCCACGCGCTGGAGATGGCGCAAGGCGCGGGTCTCACGCTGGTCCTGGACGCCATGGCGTTGCCGGTCCACGCCGGGGCCCTGGACCTGGCAGACCAGGGCATCTCCAGCCGCG
>Ga0154020_10002884_pt1 | contig 20906 bp, 11 predicted proteins | sample Klosneuvirus_201_FD_109709 | JGI IMG/M metagenome (GOLD analysis project Ga0154020, IMG submission 109709) | Active sludge microbial communities from wastewater, Klosterneuburg, Austria - Klosneuvirus_20160825_MG | ecosystem: Engineered > WWTP > Aerobic digester > Activated sludge | place... | reverse complement strand
CCCTTGGTGCGGTCGCCACTCATCAGGTATACGACTCCGCCTTTGCCAAAACCGGCGATCGACCGTCCACTCGGTATGCGCACCCGCTGGAACAGCTCGCCGGACTTGTTCACCACGTCGTACACCAGCTCGCCGCCCTGTGACTGCGCCGACGTCGTTGGCAAGATCCAGAGATTCCCATCGAGATCGGGACGCGCAGCGCCCGGTCGGATGGCCGGGTAGTAGTCGGCGATTTCTTTGAGCGGCACAAAGTCGATTTTGGGAGCGCCGATGTTCATAGGTTGGCCCATTGGTGGGCCACCGCCTGCGTCGCCACCCACCGTCGCAGCGCCACCGCCCAGGGAGCCACCGGCCATCACCATCACGCGCACTTCTGTGGCGCCACCGGCCGCGCCACCGCCGGGAGGACCTCCAAAGCTGACGGTGCCCGGCGCGCTGCCGTTCGCCGCTGCTGCTTTCTGCGCGTTCTCGTTGGCGGTGCGCGCCGAGTCGACCAGCGCCTGCTTGTCCTCATCCGTCAGTCGCTTCCAGTCGAACGGCAGCTTTGCGCCCTTGGTGGCCTCACCTTTGGGATTCACGACATCGACGTGGTAGTCTTGACCGCGCACCATCGCCAACGTGCCGTCCGTCAGTACCGACCAATCGTCGACGGTCACCAGCGGGTTGATCGTCATCTTGAGCGACATCTTCCCGTCCGCACCCTGCTCCATGGTCGCCCGCGTTCCACTGGCGATCTTCACGCGACCAACCGTGTCGACCATGCGCGTATCAAAATCCGCACGGAGAATTGGAGCCGAGTCAGGCGGCTGAACCGGCGCGGGTCGCTCGCCCGGATTGAGCGAACGAGTCTGTGTGACCATCTGAATACCGCGATACAGCAACCGTCCCTTGTCATCCACATACGCGGGGCTGTTGCCCAGAAAGCGCAGATCACCCGGTTTGGGCGCAGACATGACACGCGAGACCGCGCCCTTCGGGTCGATCACCAGCAACGACGATGACGCCGCATCGACAAAGAGCGACGAGTCGCCGAGATACGCGATCAGCGGCGCAGGGCGCGGTCCATAGCTGTTGGCGGCGCCCGCCGTCGAGTCGATCACCACCGAGGCCTTCTGCATCGTGGGGTCGAGCATCACCAGGCGACGACGACCGGCATCGTTGACCAGCAGTGATCCGTTCGGCAACTGCCGAACGCCCAGAATGGCGCCGAAGGTATCGAGACTAGTGGCCGCCGACGGGGCGAGCGCCATGACGGGGACTTTCGGCTGCGCAAGCGCGGTCGTGGCGCTCAGCGCCAGCACGGCACCCGACAGGATGGGGACAGTTTGCCGCATCGGAATCCTCGGTAACGTCAACATGAATGGGAACCAGACTGCATGGAGAGCACCACGCCCCGTAGGTCACGGGGGGTGATGGAAGGGTTGCCTGCCGCCCTGCCGGCCGTGGCTACCGGAACATGAACGGGCTGATGTCACCGGCGCTCGACGACTTGAGGAACTTGAGGACGCGCGTGTCGAGGAAGTTGGTGATCTGCGACGGCAGTTTCCGGCGCTGGGAAGCCGTCAGCAGCTTCTTCACATCGGGTACGATGCGGATCAGGTACTCCACCGTGACTTCACGCGCGTGCACGTAGCGGTCGTAGGCCTCGTCCCGGCTGTAGTGATCCGGCACGGTCTCGAGATACTTGGACACCGGCGTCCACACCGAGTCGGCATACTGCGTGAACTTGCGGCTCAACGACGCCAGACTGTCCGCCTGTTTGCGATTGAGTTTGAGCGAATCCTGCTGCGTGAGAATCAGCGCCATCGGATTCGGAATCGAGCTCGAGCCCAAGGCCTTGAGATTCGGCGCCGTTTGTTTGGTGCCGGGGCGACCGCGGCCCATGTCCAGGCGTTGCGTAAGGACCTGCCGCTCGCGCGGAGCACCAACATCGAGGCTGAAGGACAAACTCGCGTAGGCCGGTGTCCGACTGACCGACTGCTGCGGGCGTGTCGAGCCAAATCGCTGATTCACTTCGTACTTGTAGCGTGAGGTGCTGGCGTCGAATCCACGCACGAACAACAGGCTCTGATCGGGAGCAATTTCCTGCCCCCATCCCTTGGCGTTCTTGGTGCCGTTCACCAACAGGTCGGCGATGCCCAATGGGTTGGTGAACGCCAGGTTGATCGTCAGCCGCTTGGGAAGTCCCAGCTTCTGTGGATTGAAGTTGACGTTGAGATTCGTCGTCGAGACCCACGGCGCCTGACAGCTGCCGCGCCCGGCCAGCGCATTGAGCTGCGCCGCCAGACACTTCCGCGCCGCCGGCGCGCCGTTGTCGAGCAGTTCCTGCATGCTGGCACGGACGGTCGGATCGGTGAGCGTCGCGGGGTCGAACACAAACGCACGATCATTGAGAAACGCGCCGTCACCGTTGATGTCGCCGGCCACGAGCGGCGTGAAGCGCTGACCCGACTTCACGCCCACGGCCACGTTGAAGTACATGAGATCCCAGAGTGGCAAGCTGCTCCAGATGAGCTGGAACTGATGGCGGCCACTCGCCAGGTGCGGTCCCCACTCCTTGGCAAACGGATCGCCCACCGTGCTGCTGAAGCCGTTGAACTGATCCCGAACATCCAGCAGTGAATACGTCAGCTGCCACTTGAGATACTTGTTGGCCGTGACCGGCACGAGCTTGAACACGAAGTTCGTGGAGGTCGAACGGAGGTCGGACGTTTGCAGCGACAATCGCTGATACTTGTCGCTGCGGCGTGTCGCCACCGACGCCACGTTGCCAGTTGTCGGGACAATCGCCGAGGCCGGCGCGTACACGGGTCGACCGCCCTCGTTGTCGATCGTGAAACGTGTGGTCGGATCAAAGTTCAGATCAACCGATCCCGTCTGGTTGAGATTGAGCGAGTAGACACCCTGCGCGCCAAGGACAAAACGATTGTCCAGAATCGGACTCGACCAGTCCACGGCGCTGCGCACCGACTTGGGCTGCCGATAGTTGCGATCGAACGCCACCACACTCGGCGCGCCCGTCGAGAACACCGTGCCCGACGTACCGTCGGCGCACGTGGTCGGCAACGTCCCAAGGTCGCGGTTATAGCTGTCCCAGTCGGGAATCGGCGCGCCACTGCCCACGCACGCGAGTGAACGTGTTGAATTGGGGAGACCAGTGTTGACCACCGAACTGTTGATCAGCGTCGCGGGCCCGACGTTCTGGAAAATCCCGATGCCGGCATGAATCACCGCGAGCGGCGGACGCGCTGCACCGGGCGCGAAGGCTACCTGCGGCGAGTTGCCATACGTCCACTGCATGCCGACGCGCGGACTGAAGTACACGGCGTTCGGCACGTAGTCGTTGTCGACGCCGAACAGCGAGCGGATCTCCGGATTGTTCTGCGGCCGATAGAGAAAGCGATTCGCATCGGCCCGCACGCCGTATTGCACTTGCAACCGTGCCGTCGGACGCCATGCGTCACCCAGTGAGATGCCGCCGGAGAGCTGATCCGTGGCGCCAGTGATACCATTGAGCGTTCGCGTATAACTCGCCGGACGTCCGGCTTCGAGATCGGCCAGTGAGTTGAACGAATACGAGCCCAGCAGATTCGAGTTCGCCTCGTTCGTATTGTGCTCGCGTGACAGATTCGACGTCAGCTTGATGGCGTGTTTGTTGTTGCCGCTGTACCAGGAAAGCGTATTGCTCAACTGCAGCGCTTGCGTGAGTTGTGAAAACGGCGTCTGGCTGCCACCAAAGGACAACGAGCGGATCGACGAGCTGCCGTCCTCCAGGGTGGAGTTCACCCGCACGGTGCCCGACGGATACTGCAGAAACGGCGTGCTCTCCACGCGCTGCGCCGAGACGCCGAGATTGGTCTGCGAGAGAATGCCGAACCAGAAGTAGTTCGAATGCCGGAGCGATGCGCTGCCCAGCATGATCTCGTTGTTGTTCGTACGCGATGGCACTGTGGTGAGCAGACTGCCGCTGCCAAAGCCGCCCAGCGTCGGGCGCGTCTTGCTGTAGAAGCCGTTGGTGCCGAGCGTGAACGAATGACCCGCGCCCGACGAACTCGGAGTCAGGTCGATGTTCGTTTGCAGGCTGAGCTGGTCCGTGGCATTGAGCGAGGGTGTCTTCGCGACTGACACCGGGACTTTCTGCTGGCCCAGGATGTCGAGCAGACGTGTCACCGAATCGCTGGCCACGCCGGCTGCCGCCAGACCGACCGGGCTGGCATTGAGCAGCGTCAGGGCGTCGGCAAACCGACGCTGGTACGAATACGCCGCGTTGTAGAACGCCTTGTCCATGGCGATCGGACCGCGCGCCCCGCCGCCGTAGCGCAGCGTCGTCGATTTCTGTCCGGACGAATCGGCTTCGGCGTCGGTCCACTGCAACTCGGGCGCGGTGCCGTACGCACTTTGGTTGCGGAAGGAAAAATTCGAACCGGGAATGGACTGGATCGACACCTGCGCACCGCTGAAGCCACCGCGCGACACATCCCACGGAAACTGATTGAACGAAAGCCGCACCTGCGCATCGGGCGGCAGCGTGTTCAAACCGGAGCCCAGTCCGTTGAAGTTCGTGTTGTTCTGGTCGCCGGAGAGACCGAGTGCCGAGAACATGTCCGACGCACCATCCATACCTGGAATGAGCTGAATGCCCGGAATGCTCGCGGCCATCGCGGAAAGATTGCCAGCCTGATCGGGCGGCACGGCGGCTCCAGTGGTCAATGCGCGCTCGCCACCACCGACGTCCGTGTTGCCGGCGTTTCGATTGGGCAGGGCACGCGCGCCGTTGGCCGTGACATTGACCTGATCGAGCGTGGCGATGGACGACGCCATGCGCGTGTCGGCCAGCATCACTTCTTCTTCGCCAACCTTCTTGATCTCGAAGCGCTTGGGGACATAGCCCAGCGCCGCAAACTCCAGCCAGTAGTCACCTTCGCCGTTGACGAAGATGATGGTGAAGCGACCGTTGCGATCCGTGCGCGCCGACTTGGTGACACTTCCACTGTACGAAGTCGCCTTCACCTGGACGTTCTGGATCGGCTGACTGTCAGGGCCGGTCACCCGACCGCGAATGATGTCCGAGCCAGACTGGGCGAGGGTCGGACTCGACCAGCAGACCAGCGCGATGAGAAAGGTCCACCACAACGGCAGAATACGACGAGGCGTCACAACGGCTCCAAGAGGCGATGGGTCATGCTGGCTGCGTGGAGGTTAGTACGTGACGGGGGCCACAATGGTTGCTTTCTGCCTCACACGTGGCGAATTGACTCGTGCCACCCTTGTGGAGACGCCGCCCGGGTGGAGAAGATCACGGGCATCACCGTCCCGCTTTTCCACGTCCCGCCCCTTTCCACTCCCACTCCCCCCGCCGTGACCGACCTCTGGATGGAGCCCTCGCCCGACCTCTGGCAGCAGGCGCTTGCTCGCTACGAGCGGGTCATCGAGCGCCAGGATGTGGCCAAACTTCCCGCGCTCGATCGCTGGTATCGCGATGAGCTTCCGGGCGCGATCGCGTCGCGCGCGACGCCACACGTCACTCACGACGAATTGGTCCGGTTGACCGAGTGGAAGATGGCGCGTGGTGTGTGGCGGGCGCCCAATTTGGTTCTGGTGCGCGGCAACGCGCCCGAGTTGGTGCGCGAGGTGAGTGCGTCGGCACTTGCGCTGATTCCCCATCCCACCAAACCCGTCGCCACGCTGGCGACGCTGGCCGGTATTGGTCCCGCCACCGCGTCAGCCGTGACGGCTGCGCACAAACCCGGCCTGTATCCGTTCTTCGACGAACTGGTGGCCGCGCAAATCCCGACACTCGGCAAGGTGGCGTGGACGCTGGGTTACTATGGCAAATACGCGGCGGCGCTACGCGAGCGTGCCGCTGAACTGGGTGCGGAATGGACCCCGGTCATGCTGGAGCGCGCGCTGTGGGCGCATGTCGGCGGGAAGACCGGCGCGGTGGACTGAGTCCACCGCCCCGTAATGGCCAGGTTCACATCACACCGATTGCTCACCCCGCGGCGGACCGCCCTCCAGCAGCATGGCCTGGTACTCGTCGTCGCTGAAAAGACGGGAGCGCGTGAGAAAACGCATGCCCTCGGGTGTTTCGAGTGAGAATCCGCCGCCGCGGCCCGGCACGACGTCGATCGTGAGATGCGTGTGCTGCCAGTATTCGAATTGCTGCGCGCCGATGTAGAACGGCACATCGGCGATCGTACCCAGATACACATCCCGCGCACCGATGCGGAATTCGGCGCGCGGGTAACACATCGGGGAGCTGCCATCGCAGCAGCCCCCCGACTGATGAAATACCAACGCGCCATGCCGCGCCTGCAGCGTGCGCAGCAGTGCCGCCGCGTCGGGCGTGACGTCCACGCGTGCAATCGGCATTGTTACCGCCGTCCCGAAGTGGTGCTCGACATGCGGCTCGTGCTCAGAAGAAGCCGAGCGCGTTCGGGCTGTAGCTGACCAGCAGATTCTTGGTCTGCTGATAGTGACTCAGCATCATCTTGTGATTTTCACGACCGATGCCACTCTGCTTGTAGCCACCAAACGCCGCGTGCGCCGGATAGAGGTGATAGCAGTTGGTCCAGACGCGGCCGGCCTGAATACCACGCCCCATGCGATAGCAGGTGTTGGCGTCGCGTGACCAGACACCGGCGCCAAGCCCGTAGAGCGTATCGTTGGCGAGTTGCAACGCATGATCGGCGTCTTTGAACTTCGTCACCGACACCACCGGCCCGAAGATCTCTTCCTGGAAGATGCGCATCTTGTTGTGCCCCTCGAAGATCGTCGGCTGGACATAGTATCCGCCGGCCAACTCCCCTTCATGCACGGCACGTCCGCCGCCGGTACGCACGGTGGCGCCTTCCTGACGACCGATATCGAGATAGCTCAGGATCTTCTCCAACTGATCGTTCGACGCCTGGGCGCCCATCATCGTCGAAGGATCGAGCGGATGACCAAGCTTGATCTTCTTCACCCGCTCGGTCGCCCGTTCCATGAACGCATCGTAGATCGATTCCTGCACCAGCGCGCGCGAAGGACACGTGCACACCTCGCCTTGGTTGAGCGCGAACAGCGTGAACCCTTCGAGCGCCTTGTCGAAAAACGCGTCGTCAGCCTCCATGACATCGGCGAAAAACACGTTCGGCGATTTGCCGCCCAGCTCGAGCGTCACGGGCAGCAGATTCTCCGACGCGTACTGCATGATGAGGCGGCCCGTGGTGGTCTCACCCGTAAACGCCACCTTTGCGACACGCGGGCTCGAGGCAAGCGGTTTGCCGGCTTCGACACCAAACCCCTGCACCACATTCACGACACCCGGCGGCAGCAGATCGGCGATGAGTTCCATGAACGCCATGATCGAGACCGGCGTCTGTTCGGCGGGCTTGAGCACCACACAATTTCCAGCAGCAAGCGCGGGCGCGAGCTTCCACACCGCCATCAGCAGCGGGAAGTTCCAGGGAATGATCTGGGCGACCACGCCGAGCGGTTCGTAGAAGTGATAGGCCACCGTATCGGCATCGAGCTCACCGGCTGATCCTTCCTGCGCGCGCAACACGCCGGCGAAGTAGCGAAAGTGATCGATGGCCAGCGGCAGATCCGCGTTGATCGTTTCGCGAATCGCCTTGCCATTGTCGATCGTTTCGATCACGGCGATCGATTCGAGATTCTCTTCCAGCCGGTCGGCAATCTTGTTCAGCATGATGGCGCGCGCGGTCGCCGTCGTTTTGCCCCACGCCGGCGCCGCGGCATGCGCGGCATCGAGCGCCAACTCCACATCTTCGTGCGTCGACCGTGCGACATCGCACAGATGCTGTCCCGTGACCGGCGTGGGATTGGAGAAGTACTGGCCACGGACGGGAGCGCGGAATTGCCCGCCGATGAAGTTCTCGTAGCGGGACTTGATCGGAATGCCGATGGCGTACGAGCGGGCGGCTTCGGGAAGTGTGGCGCGGGCGGGAGTCGGCTCGATGGTCGCGGACATGCGCGGTCCTCCTGAGGAGGTGAGAGGTGGGAGAGGACGCGTGTCGGAGATCACCATCGCCGTCACGCCGTCGCTGCGTGAGGAAGCAAGGTCCGGGCCTTTTCGCACGCGCTCGTCCACCGGGTGCTAAGCCGCGACCACACAATCAGTTGCCGTGCGCCGAGGGTCGCCTATCGGTGGCTGCGGCCCAGGGTACGCGACAGTCTGTCGCGCGACGATCTGTCGCATCGGGCGACACTCTGTCGCGTCTGTCAGAAAAAGCACGCTTGCGTGCGCTACCGCGATGCGTCATGCTCTGAGTCCCACCCGCGTCGCCGCGCGCGACCATTTGCCACTCGACCGCCGTTTGACGTGTGCCGCGTTCCCCGCGCGAGACGCACTCCGCTTGCAGGCGCCACGCCTCGAGGCATGACACCGGACATGGAATCGATTCCGTACGATCGGTCGGCGCAGCGCACGGTGACGCGTGCATGGGATGCGCTGGTGGAAGGACGCATGGCGCTCGCGCAATCGCGGCCACTGGTGCGCGACTCGTGGCAACGGTCGCTGCAGGCTGCGGTTCCTGCGGATCTTCCCAAGGCACCGCTGGTGCTGAGCGATGCCTCGCTGCGCATCGCGCAGGAGCGCGCCGATTGGGTGCCACTCGCGTTGCGCGCCGCGCAGAACCTGAGCGAGGCGTTCACCTGCGGCCACATCCTCAGTCTCTTCGATGCCGAAGGTCGCATGCTCTCATGCGATGGCGATCCCGCCGTGCTCGAGGGACTCGCCGCCATCAACTTCCGGCCGGGCGGACTTTGGTCCGAAGCGGCCGTGGGGACCAATGGACCCGGGACCGCACTGGCCACTGGCCGGCCAGTGCACATCGTTGGCGCCGAACACTACTGCGAAGCCTGGCATGGATGGCACTGCGCGGCGGTGCCGGTCATCGACACGGTCACCAGCGCCGCACTCGGCGTGATTGATATCTCGGGCTTCAGTCGCAACGCACATCCGCACACGTTGCAACTCGCGGTCGCCCTCGCCTCATCGGTGCGTGAGATGCTCACGGCGCGCGACATGGCGCATCGTGTGGCCGTGCTGACCCGGTTCGCACAGCTCAGCAGTCGCTACGCGCAGGACGCGCTCGTCGCGGTCGACCGCCACGGCCACGTCCTGCATGCCACCGACGCGGCGCCCGCCGGGTTGCGGCCCGGCACGGAGATGCCGCGGGCGCTGCGGAATGCGATCGCCGAGCATATCGAGTCGCTGCGCATTCACGGGCATGTCGGGGAGTCCACCGAGGTGTTCCTGGCTCTCGATCACGATATCGGCGTCTCGGCCATGAGTTTCCCGGTCTTCGATCCGGACCACGTGGTCGGGACCTGTCTGTTGCTCCGCAGCGGTGCCGCCCTGCGCGACGCATCGTCGTCGGCACGCATCGGATCCATGCGCCAGCAGTCGCCCGCGGACAGCGCACGTAGTACCCCACGCGATACACGAGCCAATCGCTACACCGATGAACGCGGCGATGCGCGCAACGAGGTACGTAACGATGCACGTACCGATGATCGTGGTGATCGCCGCTACGCACTCCGCGACATCGTGGGCTCGTCGTCTCGCATGACCGAGGCAGTGCGACTCGCCAGCGCGGCGGCGGGCAATGCGTTGCCGGTGTTCATCTCCGGCGAATCGGGGACGGGCAAAGAAGTGTTTGCGCAGGCCATTCATGCCGCAAGCGCGCGCCGCAGCCGGCCATTTATTGCCGTCAACTGCGCGGCGCTCCCACGCGAGTTGATCGAGGCGGAACTGTTCGGGTACGTCGGTGGCGCGTTCACGGGCGCGCGACGCGAAGGCAGCCCGGGCAAATTTCGCGCGGCCGACGGGGGCACGATCTTTCTCGACGAGATCAGCGAGATGCCGTACAGTGCGCAGGCCGCGTTGCTGCGCGTGCTGCAGGAACAGGAGATCTCGGCCGTGGGCAGCAGCGAGGTGCGTCCCATCAACGTGCGCGTCATCGCCGCGACGAATCGCGATGCGGTCGAAGCCGTTCGCACCGGGCAGTTGCGCCCCGATCTCTACTATCGGCTCAATGTGCTGACCATCGAGCTCCCCTCGCTCCGCGAACGGCGTACGGACATTCCGGCGCTCGCGGCTCATCTGCTGACACAGGCGGCCCGGGAACTCGGTCGCCCGTCGTTGTACTTTGCCGAGGGAGTGACCGAGCAACTCGCGCAGTGGGACTGGCCAGGCAACGTGCGCGAACTCAAGAACTACGTGCGCCGCATCGCATCGTTGACAGCGGGGGACCTGGTGACACTGGAGACGGACGCGCCGCGGCCAGCGATGCACGACGCGTGGACGTCGGATGCGATCGACGCGCGCCCCGCCGACGACACCGAACGCACGCGCACGGTGGCCGCCATGCAGTCCGCCCGTTCGATGCAGGACGCCGCACACAAACTCGGGATCAATCGGAGTACGCTGTATCGACGTCTCGAGCGCTACGGACTCAAGGCCGAGCGCCTGCTGCGCACGCAGTAGCGCGCGAGGGCGTAGCCTAGGGCACGCGCACCGATACCAGATTCCACACGCGACTTTCTCCGAAGTGCATCGCAGCCACACGCCCTTTCGCGTCTCGTGTGAACCAGACGTTCGCGGACGGTGACTCGAAGGCATCGCGATAGGTGGGGGTGAGAACAGAGACAATGCCGGCGCGTGGACTGACGGTGAGCGACCCATTCGCCACGGCCACGGTATACGTCACACCGATCTCGTCGCTCCGGTAGCGTCCGGCCAGCGCCGCCAACTCCGTCGCGGTGGGAATCCAGGTCGACTCCGCGACGCGCACGAACAGCACCGTGTCACCATCCGCCGTGGATCGGCGCATGGAGGTTTCCCTGCCGCTGGCAGTCACGTCAAATCGAATGCGTGTCGCGCCGAGTGCAAACAGGCCGCTGCGCAACGGAATCAGCGCGGCGCCGCCCCACGTCAGTCGGCCCTGTGCGGTATCCAGCATCACCGTCGTATTCGTGCGTGTATCGCGGTAGATCCCGCGCCAGCGCGCGAGCGAGCTGGCGTCGACCGTCGCCGAGTCCAGCGGGGTTGCGCGCGGCAGTCCAGGCACGAGTGCGTCCACCAGCGCGCGCGTGTACGCCGTCGCGTTGGCACCGGCCGCATTGCACATCACCGCGATCGACAGGTTGTCCTGCTCCGGATACCGCGCGAGGAACGTGCTGTACCCGGCCGTCGACCCCGAATGCGAGATCTCGCGAAGACCGCGGTACCGCGTCACGGTCACGCCCATGGCGTACTGGATCTCGAGTCCGCTGGTGAGTTTCATCTGCCGCGTGATCGAGTCACCCATGGCCGCGCCGAGCGACTTCTTCGTGAGTGCGTCGTTCCAGATCAACCAGTCGCCGACGGTCGTGAGCAGTCCGCCCGCGCCGATCACGTTGTCGAACGGCATGTTGAGGTGCCACCCGTCCGCGTGTCGGCCATACGCCTGGGCCAGTCCGGGAACGAGACGCGTGTAGTCACCGCGCCAGCGCGTGTTCGTCATGCCCAGCGGCGTGAAGATGCGCTCCGCCGTGAACGTTTCGAAGTTCTTGCCACTCACACGTTCCACGAGCGTGCGCAGCAGCAGGAAGCCCGAATTGGTGTACGAGTAGTAGTCGCCGACCGGATAGTTGAGCGATTTCTGCCACGTGATGATGTCATACACATCGCTTTGCGTGTGCAGACGTGTGCCACGCGGCCAGCCCTGCCACTCGAAGAGATTGCTCCACTCCCGCAAGCCGCTGGTGTGGGTCAACAGATGGCGCACGGTGATCGTGCGGCCGTACTGCGGCAACTCCGGCAGATATCTGCGGGCGTCGTCGTCCAGCGAAAGTTTGCCATCCTGCATGAGCAGCAGGACGGCGGTCGCCGTGAACTGTTTGGCCACACTCCCCGATTCGAGAATCGTGGTTGGCGTGATCGGGCGATCACTCTGGATGTCGGCCATGCCGTAGCCGCGCGTCAGCAACGTTGTCCCGCCGCGCGCCACGCCGACCGCGCAGCCGGGGCCGTGTGTGTTGTTCCACGCCGCGAAGACGCGATCGGCGGTGACGGTGAGATCGAGTGTGGCGGCGCGCGCCGCCCCCGCACCCGTCGTCTGTGCCACCAGTTCGTTCGTGACCGAAAGCGACGCGAGCGCCGTCAGCAGAAACGCTGACGACGCCCGTCCAAATCGCTGCCGGTCACCGCGTATGCGGAGAACCATAGGTCGTTGCGTTAGTGGCCGGCGCCGTTGCCACGCCCGGCGCGCGGCGGCGCCGGCAGGGTGCCCTTGTTGGCAATCGCCTTGTTGATCGCTTCGATCGTCACCTGCGCGCGGAAGTCGATGATCTGCTTGGCGAGTGCGGCGTTCTTCTTCTTGTCGGCCAGCGACACGCCGTTGATTGTCGCTTTGCCCGCCTTGATGCGTTCATCCAGACGAATGGCTTTCGGATCGTCGGCAAAGATGTTGAGCGCGATGATGGGATCATCGTGCAATCCGTCCGCCTTGCCTTCGACCACGCCTTTGTCTTTCACGTACTCGGACACCTTGGCGTAGTCGTAGTAGTCCTGAATGTGCGCCACCAACGGCGCGCCGCCCCACAGTTTGTTCAACGAGTCGGCCACGTAGCGCTGCCCGCCCTGATTGCCGCCGCTGTCGCCGATCAGAAACATCTGTTCAAAGCCATGCGCCTTGAAACTCACCAGCATATCGGTCAGGATCGCGCGAAAGGTGTTCTCGCGCATCGAGATCGTTCCCGGTGACGTCATGTGGCTCGTTGGCGGTTCGAGCCCACCTTCGGGCACAAACTTGACCGTCGGCGCACACAGGGCGTTTCCCATCTTCCGGGCAATTGCTTCGCAGTTCTGATGCAAGACATAGTTGTGCTTGCCCAGCGCGATCCACGGCCCGTTGGGTTCGATCCCGCCGGTGGTGATGATGATGGTCTTCTTGCCGGCCTTCATTGCATCACGCACATCCATCCACGTCATCTCTTCCAGCCAGACCGTGTTGGCCGCTGGCAGCGGATTGACGGCATCGGGGCAGTTGTACGGATTGGCGGTGCACTGACCGCCGCCCATGCTGCGCGGCGCGTTCGGGTCCGCGCCACGCTGCGCCATGAGCGGAGTGGAGGCGACCGCAGCAAGCGCGAGACCGGCCACTGCGCGAGCCGTGCCGGTGCCTGTCGGTCTCCACGAGGTGAGTGCGCGGAACGAAGGGCGGGACATCATCGGCAGGTCTCCTGGTTGGGTTTTCGGTGGGAGCGGAACCCGGAGATGTTGCCGTCGCGAAGCGGAACTCGCTAGGGTCGCGCCCGTGAATTTCACGCCATCGGTGCAGCCGTTGCGACACACGGAATTGCGCCCGGGACGACGAAGCACGACTGTAAGGGCTGCACACGCGACGACTCCAGCGTTTTGCCGGTGGATCGACGTAGTGTGGTGGTAGCTTGTAGTTCACTCTCCCTCCCGTGAACCGTCATGGCGTCTCCCGCTCGTACCCTGTTCGTCGGCCTGACGACGCTGCTGCTCGCCAGTCCGCTTGCGGCCCAGCAGCCGCCGGTGCCCCCCGCCGCGCCCGCCTCGACCTCGGCGAAGTTGTCCATCGAACAGCTGCGGGCACTCGCGGAAGCGCAGGTGGCCATCGCCGTCGTGCTCGACTCGAGTGGTGCCGAACTGGCACAGGTCAAGAACAAGACCCTGCAGGCGCAAGCCGAGATGCAGGCCAAGCGCCGCACGCTGGTCTCTGCAGCGCTGACCAAGAAGGGTTTGACCGTCGACGAGTTTGAGCGCCAGCGTTTTGTGGTGAGCACCGACACGCGCATGCGCTTTCAGTTCGACTCGATCGTCGCGCGGCTCACGGGTCAGCCGCTGCCGGGAACCGTCGTCGCCGCGGCGGCCCCCGCGCTCACGGTGCCCACTTCGATCGTGAACATCGCCATCGGCTATCTGACCGCCGGGTACATCGACACGCCCGACAAATCAGGGCTGCTGACGATGGCCACCACCGAGGCCAAGGTGGCCGCGCAACACGCGGGCTTCATGTCGCGTGCCATGGACAATCTGCAGACGCTGCAGATGCACGCCGGACACGTGCTGCATGCCATTGATCCCGGCACCATGCCCGGCGCCACGGCGCCCGGCAAGAACTACGGCGTCAAACGCGCGCTCGACGGCGCCATGGCCTATGCAGATTGTCTGGCCAAGAATCCCAACGCGTCGGCGAATGTGAAGACCCACGCCGCACACATCATCGGCGCCGCCAAGAGCACCGCTGAGCGGGCCGACGATGTGATCGCCATGGCCCGCAAGATTCGCAGCGCCACCACGGCCGCCCAGGCCGCCGCGCTCGTTGGCCAGTTGCAGTCGCTCTGCGATCAGCTCGTCGCCGGGGCAGACCTCAATTCCGACGGCCGCATCGTGTGGAACGGCGGGGAAGGCGGCATCCAGCAAGCGCAGGAGCATGTCGCGCTGATGGTGGCCGGAGAGAAGAAGCCGTAGCGGCGCACCTGCTCACGCGAGAACGACAGAGGGGCCGGCGCTGCACCTGCAGCGGCCGGCCCCTCTGTTTTCGCGATACCTCAGTGCCCGGTACTCAGCAGCCCATGCCGGGGATCAGCAACTCACGCACTTGTGGCTGTTCTTCGCGCCCAGCTTCTCGAGCAGGGCGATCGTTTCCGGGAACGGGCGCAGACGCTGCACGGGGCCGTTGGCCATGTCGACCGTCGTCCGGAAATTGCGCGCCACCGCCTTCACGTCGGCACCCTTGCTCACGAGATACAGAATCATCTCGTTGTCGCCGCGGGCCGCTGCATGGTGCAGTGGAGTGTAGCCGTTGAGATCCCGCTTGTTCACGTCGTGATGCAACTCTTCGACGAGATACTTGAGCGCCGGCATCCAGCCGTCCGGGGCATGCCGGTGTGAGTTGCCGGCGAAGCCGTTGCCGTATCCAACACCGGCGACCGCATGAATCGGGAAGACACCGATACCCGGTGGCACGGCCTTCGACGCCGCATCGGTTTCGGGATCGACGCCACCACCAACCGGTGTGCCCGGGCCATCAGCGCCACCCGCGCCCGGCGGACCGCCACGCCCACCCGCCGCCGCACCGGCTGCCCCACCGCGTCCACCGCGACCGGCGCCGGCTACACGGAACGACGGCATCGTATCGCTCGCGCCAGCCGCCTTGAGCATGCGCATCGCATCGATGTCCACCGCATACGCCGCGCGCCAGAATGGCGTGGTGCCATCGAGGGCTTCCAGACCGCAGTTCGCGTTGCCGCAGTTGGTGAAGGCAAAGAACCAGAGGTTCTTCTTGAGACGGACGTTCACATCGGCGCCCGCCGTCAGCATCGCCTGCATCAGCTCGAGGTGTGTCGTCTGCTGCGTCTGCACGGACTGCGGCTGCGGATATCGCGAACGCGGCGCCCACTGCGTGTTGAGCGCGGCATACAGCGGTGTGAGTCCGGCAGTGCTCGCCAGCTTCACGTTGGCGCCACGCTTGATCAGTTGCATCGCCAGATCGAACTGGCCGTTGATCGCCGCCATCAGCAGCGGTGTGGTGCTGTCGGTCAATGTCGGCGCGTTGATGTCCGCACCGCCGTCCATCAGTGCGAGCGCCGCTGGCGTGTTGCCTTGGCGCGCCGCGTGATGCAGCGCCGTCATGCCGCCCAGTCCGCCCACCGTCGCTTCGTAACCGGCAATGTTGCCTTCGATCTGCTCACCGGCTTCGATCGACGTGGTCTTGGCCGGCGTCGGCGCATTGAACGTCTCGCGTCCGGCGCGAATCGCATTCTGAATCTGCGTGGGCGTCAGCATCGAGGTTGGCGGCGCCGCCACACCCACGCGGAACCCGCCGCCGGCCGGTGCCGCGGCTGCTGCTCCTGCGGGTGCTGCTCCTGCTGCAGCGCCTGCCGGTGCCGCGCCCGCCGGTGTTGCCGCCGTGCGTGGCGTCGCGGCCTGCGCGGCTTGTGCACCCGCTGCCGCACCCGCGGCCGCACCAGCCGGCGCATCGGGTGCGAAGCGCACGCGCGCCGCGAGATCCGCTGCCGCCTTGGCCTGCACCGCCTTGATGGAATCGCGCTGCTTCTCCGGCAGCGCTTCCATCAAGACTTCATTGCGCCGCTTTGCCGCGGCTTGCTGCCGCGCGAGTTCTTCCGTCAGGTCCATCGAACGCGTCGCCACCTTGGGATCGGCGCCCGCCTTCACCAACACCTTGATCACGTCGGCGCGATTCTCCGTCGCCGCAAACATCAACGGCGTCTGCCCCCACGCGGTCTCACGTGCGTTGACATCGCCCTTCTTCGCGATCAGTGCGCTCACCGACTCCGCATTGCCCGAAGCCGCCGCCAGGTGCATCGCCGTCGCACCCGTCCCGGCCATCTTGCGTGCGTCGGCACCGGCGTCGAGCAACGCCTTCACCACCGCCGCGCTGCCGGAACGACTGGCCACATGCAACGGGGTGTAGCCGTTCACACTGGTCTTCGCGTCAAGCTTCGCGCCCGCTCGCAACAGCGCCGCCGCCATGGCGGCATCACCGCGGTCCGCCGCCCAGTGGAGCGCGGTCATCCCGTCGCCCGGCGACACGGTCACGTCGGCACCCTGCGCGATCATCGATTTGACGGCGGCAAGATCACCGCGCGCGGCAGCCTCGACGACCGCCGTGCCAAGATTCTTTTTCGTACTGCTGATGCGCGCGGTGGTGGACTTGGCGCGATCGCCGGCGGCGTTCTGGTTGGTTTGGGCCGCCGCAGCGCTCCACGGCGCCAGCACCAGCGCCGTGGCCAACACACCCCATCGTGACGTCATGGCGAGATCTCCCTTACGCCTGCAACGCGAACGGACTCACACTGTCGCCGAAGACCGGCGTATCGATGCCAAAACGGTGCAGCAGCGACAACATCACGTCGGCCATCGGCGTGCCATCCGGCGCCTTGAGGTGCACGTTGCCCGGCAGCATCCCGTTGGCACCACCCATGAGCAGCAGCGGGCAGCGACGATGATTGTGAATGTTGCCGTCGGCCATCGGCGAGCCGTACATGATCAGCGTGCTGTCGAGCAGGTTGCTGTCGCCTTCGGTCGTGTCTTTGAGGCGCTGCAGGAAATACGGCAGCATGCTCACGTGATACTGATTGATCTGGTTGAACTCGAGAATCGCCGCTTCGCGGCCGCCATGGTGCGAGGCCGGATGGAACCCCTTGTTCGTGCCGCTCTCGGGGAACGTGCGGCTGGAGGCGTCGCGGCCAGTCTTGAACGAGAACACGCGCGTCATGTCCGACTGGAACGCGAGCACCTGAATGTCGAACATCAGCTTCATGTGGTCGGCGAATGAATCCGGCACGCCCGACGGCGCTTCCGGCAACGCACGCTCTTCGCCGCTCTTGTTCTTCGCTTCCACCTGCTGAATGCGCCGTTCGAGCTCGCGCACATTCTCGAGATACTGTTCGACACGGCGGCGATCGGTGGCGCCCAAGTCGCGCTTGAGCGACGACATCTCACCCACCACCCAATCGAGAATGCTGCCGTTGTCGCGGCGGCGCGCCGCGCGGTCGGCGTTGCTGCTGCCCGCGCCAAAGAGCATGTCAAAGGCGGCGCGCGGATTGCGGATCATCGGCAGCGGCTGCGTCGGTGACGCCCAGCTGATGGTGTCCGTGTACGCGCAGGCGTAGTTGTAGTAGCAGCCGCCGGCCTGATCGAGATTCTCGATGCAGAGCTGCATCGAGGGAATCGGCGTGTCCTGACCGATCTTGCGCGCCACGATCTGATCGAACGACGTGCCGACAAACAGATCCGACCCTTGCGTCTGCTTGGGGTGCGACTGCGTGAGGAACACCGCACTCGACCGGAAGTGATCGCCGCCGATCTCCGGCGCCTCGAACGCCTCGGCCATGCGCACGTCGGTGTTGCTGATGATGTTCACATACTTCTTCCACGGATCAAGCGAGATGAGCGCGCCTTCCGGATTGAGCGCGAAGTCGCGACCGACGCCCGCAGGCGCCCAGAGATTCTTGGACGCGCCCCACGAATTCGAACCCGCCGCGCCGTGCACCGACTCGATGCACACCAGACGCGTGTGATTCTTGGCCGCTGCCCCCCCAGCCGACTTGGCCAGGAACTTTCCGGCCGGCTCCATCGCATCGAGATACGGCAGGGCGATCGTGGCGCTCAAGCCCTGCAGAAACGTGCGGCGCGGCAGGGTCTTCTGAGTCAGAAACTTCATCGGCAAGCTCCTCGAGGGGTCAGGTCAGTCGTTCGGATCAGTACTGCGACGCATCGGCTGAAACCGACTCGGCGCGCTTGCTGCGGAAGGCCTTGCTGTTCACCACACCCATCACAAACGCGGAGAAGCGATAGCCCTTCTTCTCTGCATCACGCGCCACCGCACGCACCGTCGGCTGGTCGTATTCCTCGACACGCCGACCCAATGCGTAGGCCATCAGATTTTCGGTGAAGTTGCGCATCAACGGCACCGGACGCGCCATCAACGCTCTGGTCAGTTCGCCCGGCGTCGAGATCTGGTTGCCGTCGTACAACTGGCCGCGCGTATCCAGCAACGCACCGTTCTCGCGATAACGCAGCTTGCCGGTCACGTCGAAGTTGTCGAGCGCAAGGCCGATGGGATCCATGAACTGGTGGCAGCTCTTGCACGTCGCGTTCGCCCGGTGAATCTCCATGCGCTCGCGTGTGGTCAACTGCTTGCCGTCCTTGGCGCCCACGGTCTGCTCGAGATCGGGAACGTTTGGTGGCGGTGCCGGCGGCGGGGTGCCGAGCAACACTTCCATCACCCACTTGCCGCGCAACACCGGCGACGTGCGATTGCCCAGCGACGTCTGCACCAGCACACTGCCCTGGCCCAGCAGACCGCGACGCTGATCGTCGGCGTACGCGACTTTGCGGAAGTGCGTGCCCGCCACGTTGGGAATGCCGTAGTGCTTGGCGAGACGCTCGTTCACGAAGGTCGAGTCCGACGTGAACAGCAGCTTCACGTTGCGATCGTGACGCACGATGTCCTGGAAGAACAGCTCGGTTTCGCGCTGCATCGACTGCGCCAGCAGCAGGTCGAAGTCCGGGAACAGGAACGCATCCGGGTGCACCTTCTCGAGATCCTGGAGACGCAGCCACTGCGCCGCAAAACGCGTGGACATCGCTTCGGCGCGCGGATCGGCGAGCATGCGCTTCACTTCCGCGTTGAACACCACCGGATCGGACAGCCGCTTGTGCGTCGCCAGCGACTGCAGGCGCGTATCCGGAATGGAGCTCCAGAGGAAGAACGACAGCCGCGAGGCGAGCTCGAAGTCGTCGATCTTGTAGTCCGTACCGGCCACCGCTTTCTCCGGCGACTTCTCAAAGCGGAACACGAAGAACGGACTGGCCAGCATCGCCTGCACACCCATGCGAATGCCGTCGTCGAACGTGGCGCCATCACCAGCCAGTCCCTGATCGAAGAACTTCAGGAGGCTTTCGCGGTCGCGCGCCGTGACCGGGCGGCGATACGCGCGCGCCGCGAGACGCGACAGAATCTGATCGGCGCAGGCGCGTTGCGCGGCCGGCGCCGTTGGACGGCAGCTGAAGATCATCTCGCGACTCGGCGAGTTCGACACGCCGGTCACGTTGTACGGGCCGGTGATCATCACTTCCATGAGCGGCGGCGGCTCGGTGGTACCGGCCGCGCCGGTCCCGGCCGAGGCGCGCGACCACTCATGCGGCTTGATCAGATCTTCGTACGGGCCTTCCGCTTTCTTGACGAACGCCACCGAGACTTTGCGCTGGCCGGCCTTCACCTTGATCGGCTCGGTGCGCAGGAAATCCGCACCCGCCGGCGCGTCGGCCGATTCCCCGTTGCGCGCGATGCCACGGTCGTACTGCACCAACGCAACACGTTCGCCGTCGATCGAGATCACCAGATCTTCAACCGGTCGGCCCACACCACCACCGACGTTCAGCGTGAACGTGTATTCACCGTCGGCCGGGAAGTTGTTGAGCATCACCATGCCGCCACGCGTGCCGTACGGCGTGCCTTCGACATGATCCCACGGATGCTGCGAGGTGAAGGGCGACGTCTTGTACAACGCCTGACCAACGGCCGCCTTGCGATCGCCAACCGCCATGCGACTGATGGAGGCAGCGGCGTTCAGATATCCCTCGAGCAACGTCGGCGACAGCGACTGCACATCCGAGATGTTGTCGAAGTTCGCGCTCTTCGTATCGAGCGGCAGCCAGTCGCCCGCGTTGACCTCGAGGCCGAGCAGGTCCTTCACCACGCGCTCGTACTCGGCGCGATTTAGACGCTGAAACGTGCGCGTGCCCGGATTCACCGGTGCCGATTCGTCGATGATCTTCTCGAGCGTTTCGACCAGCGCCACCAGTGTGTCACCCGCCGGACGTTTCGATCCCGGCGGCGGCATCATCTGCGCGCGCAGTTTGCGAATCATCTTCTCCGACGTGACCGCATCGGCGAACGCACTGTCCACCACGTAGCCGCGCAGATTCAAATTGCCGCGCTTCATGGTGGGGTTGTGGCAGCTGCCACAGTACGTCTTCACGACGTCAGTCAGTGCACTCGTCGCGATGCCGCGCGCGCCAATCGCGCGAGATGCCGGCGCGCTGGCCAGTCGGCCGATCGCGTGCGTCGAATACGTCGACGCTGTGCGACGCAACAACGACGGCGCACGCGACGACGCAGACAGCGCGACGTTCGGTTGTGACGCGCGCGATGTGCGAACGGTTGATTGTGACGAGGCGGACACGGACGCGACAAATGTCGCGAGTGTCGCGAGTGCGAATGCGTTGCAGTACGCTAGTGTGCTGAACCAGAAGTTCGTTGACAAAAGCGCTTGACGCTGTCGAGGATCTCGTCGGCGGTCTTGGTCCACACGAACGGTTTCGGATCGTTGTTGGTGTGTGCGATGTAGGCCATGAT
>Ga0154020_10002883_pt1 | contig 20909 bp, 19 predicted proteins | sample Klosneuvirus_201_FD_109709 | JGI IMG/M metagenome (GOLD analysis project Ga0154020, IMG submission 109709) | Active sludge microbial communities from wastewater, Klosterneuburg, Austria - Klosneuvirus_20160825_MG | ecosystem: Engineered > WWTP > Aerobic digester > Activated sludge | place... | reverse complement strand
CAAAAAAATTTAACATTCTTAAATTTTTACAATGTTAAAAGAAAATTTTAGGCGCAAACTACTGTTAATTTTCACTTGATGTGCTATACCTTTCTTCGTTGATTTAAGAGTTGATTTAAGAATAGAAATGTAATGTGCAAGATGTAACGTGTAAAAGAAAATGGCAAGCCGCGGGCGCATCTTACACACTACGCATTACACATTGCAAAACATGAGCGCACCTTACAAAATTACGCAAGAAAATTCCCCCCGCGCGGAGATCTGGCGCGATATTCCAGATGAGCAGTGGAACGACTGGCGCTGGCAAATGGCGAACCGCCTCAACACGCTGGAGGACCTCTCCAAAATTCTCAACCTCTCGCCGGATGAAGTGACCGGGCTGAGCGTGCCGGACAAATTTCGGGTGGACATCACGCCCTATTTCGCCTCGCTGATTGACCGCGACGACCCGGAGTGCCCGGTGCGCCAGCAGGTCATCCCCCGCGCCCGCGAGTTTGAGGCGTTTGACTCCATGATGGAGGACTCGCTGGGCGAGGACGCGCACTCGCCGGTGCCGGGGCTGGTGCATCGCTACCCAGACCGCGTGCTGATGCTGGTCACCACCCAGTGCGCCTCGTATTGCCGATATTGCACCCGCAGCCGCATCGTGGGCGACCCGGGCCACATGTTCAACCGCTCTCACTACGAGCAGCAGATTGAGTATTTGAAGCGCGCGCCGCAAGTGCGCGATGTGCTGATCAGCGGCGGCGATCCCCTCACCCTTGCGCCAAAAATTTTGGATGAAATTTTGACCCGCCTGCGCGAGATCCCGCACATCGAGATCATCCGCATTGGCTCGCGCGTGCCGGTGTTCATGCCCCAGCGCATCACCGATGAGTTTGTGGACATGCTGCGCAAACATCATCCGCTTTGGATGAACATTCACGTCAATCATCCGAAGGAAATTACGCCGGAGCTGGCGCGGGCCTGCGCCAAACTCGCCGATGCGGGCGTCCCGCTGGGCAACCAGACCGTGCTTTTGGCCGGGGTGAACGACCACCCGAACACCATCAAAAAACTGTGCCAGGATTTGGTGAAGATTCGCGTGCGGCCGTATTACCTTTACCAGTGCGACCAGGTGAAAGGCAGCGGGCAATTCCGCACGCCAATCTCGGTTGGGTTAGAGATCATGGAGGCGTTGCGCGGCCACACCAGCGGCTACGCCATCCCCACCTACGCGATTGACGCGCCCGGCGGCGGCGGCAAGCTGCCCATTTTGCCAAATTATCTGGTGAGCATGTCGCATGATCACGTGGTGATGCGCAACTTCGAGGGCTATCTTTCGACCTATGCCCAGCCCACCGATTACAAACGCCCGCGCATGACCAAGTGGATACCGGGCGCAAAAAGCGAACCCGGCCAGGAAGGACTTTTGCCGCTGCTCACCGGCGAAAAGTTAGCCATCAAACCCGAAGGATGGGACAACCTGCACCAGCACCGCGAGGATGCCAAAAACGCGGCCAATGCCACGGGCAGCCCCATCAAACCGTTGGAAGCGCTGAACGGAATACGCGATGTGGAAGTGGTGAAAAATGGCAACGGCAAGGTGTGGACAGAAGTGAACTAGGGAATGCTGAATGCTGAAAGAAGAATTTCCCGCGCGGGTTAAACTTGGGGCATGTCATTTTTTGCCGATGCGCTTGTGGATGAAGCCATCTTCATCTTGCGCGAGACGGCTGCGCAGTTTGAACGGCCAGCGATTTTGTTTTCTGGCGGAAAAGATTCAATCGTTGTCACGCATTTAGCGGTGAAGGCTTTTGCGCCCGCAAAGCCACCGTTCCCGCTTTTGCACATAGACACCGGGCACAATTTTCCAGAGACGCTGGTTTTCCGCGATGCGCTGGTTAAATCATTGGGATTGAACCTGGTCGCGCGCTATGTTCAGGATTCCATCAACGCGGGGCGGGTGAAGGAAGAGACCGGCAAATATGCCAGCCGCAACGTGCTGCAAACGGTCACCCTGCTGGACGCCATTGACGAGCTGAAGCTGGACGCTTGCATTGGCGGCGCGCGCCGCGACGAAGAAAAAGCGCGCGCCAAAGAGCGCATCTTTTCTGTGCGCGATGAGTTTGGGCAATGGGATGCCCAGCGCCAGCGCCCGGAGGTGTTTGATATTCTGAACGGGCGCATTGCGCACGGGCAAAATGTGCGCGTGTTCCCCATCTCCAATTGGACAGAGCTGGACGTGTGGCGGTTTATTCGCGCAAACAATTTGGCGCTGCCCTCGCTTTACTTTTCGCATCAGCGGCCCGTGTTTAACCGAGATGGCCTGGTGTGGCCCGATTCTGCGTTTATCAACAAAACGCCAGACGAGCAGGTGTACACCGCGCAGGTTCGTTTCCGCACGGTGGGCGATATGACTTGCACGGCGGCGGTTCCATCTGCCGCCGCCACGCTGGATACGGTGATTGGCGAGATTGAACGCGCCGAAATTTCTGAGCGCGGCGCGCGAATTGACGACAAACGCTCTGAATCTGCGATGGAAACGCGCAAAAAAGAAGGATACTTTTGACGCGCCTTCGCGCTCAGAACATAGCATTTAGCACAGCACATGGATGTTTTACGAATTGCCACCGCTGGATCGGTGGATGACGGCAAAAGCACGCTGATTGGGCGGCTGTTATTCGAGACCCAATCTGTCACGCAAGACAAGCTGGAGGCGATTGACGCCGCCAGCCGCAGGCGCGGGCTGGATTTTCGCGATTTGTCTTTGCTCACCGATGGCCTGATCGCCGAGCGCGAGCAGGGCATCACAATTGACGTGGCGCATGTGTTCTTTCACACCGCGCGGCGCAAATACATCATCGCCGATACGCCCGGCCATTTTGAATACACCCGCAACATGGTGACCGGCGCATCCAAAGCCGAGGTCTCGATTATTTTGGTGGATGCCCGCAACGGCCTGCTGGAACAAACCCACCGACATTATTACATCGCCGCCATGCTGCGCATTCCGGTTGTGATTGTGTGCGTGAACAAAATGGACCTGGTGGGCTATTCGCAAGCTCGGTTTGATGAGATCGTGGCCCAGTTTCAACGCGCCACGGAGAACATTCGCCCAGAAGGCCAGCGCATTCATTTTGTCCCCATGTCATCGTTGCTGGGCGAAAATGTGGTGGGCGGGTCGGAAAATATGCCTTGGTACGACGGGCCAAGCGTGTTGGATTTGATGGAGGCGTGCGATGCGCAGTACGACGCGGTTTTGCCCGCGCGTTTGCAAGTCCAAACGGTTATCCGCCCGCGCACAACCGAGCTGCATGATTACCGGGCGGTGGCGGGGCGCATTGCCAGCGGCCGTTTTGCGGTGGGTGATGAGGTTGTGGTTTTGCCCGGCGGCCAGCTCAGCCGAATCGCGGCGATGACGAGGGCGGGCGAGCCAGTGGATTCGGCTCTGGCGGGCGCGTCGGTGGCGGCGCAACTGGCCGATGACATTGACATCCCGCGCGGGGCGATGCTGGCAAAGCCCGCCGAGGCGCCATCGCCCAAAAAAGAAATGCGCGCCCGAATTTGCTGGTTTGACCAGCGGCCCATGAACCCCAACGGCGTGTATTTTTTGCAGCACGGCTCGCACCGCGTAAAAGCAAAAACGCTGGGCATTCATTTGGTGGTGGATGTGGTCACGCTGGCCGAGACGCCCAACCCGCCGCACCTTTTGCTCAACGAAATTGGCGAGGCATCGTTCAAGCTGGCCGCCCCGGTGATGGCCGACGCCTACGCCGACAACCCGGCCAACGGCTCGTTTATTTTGATTGATGAGTGGACGAATAACACCGTTGGGGTGGGGCTGGTCATGGCCTGAGAGACTGTTTTTTATATTCCGCTGGACTTACGCAAAAATCAAGGTCGTCATTCCTTCTGTTATTTGACATACATTTTGCGTAAGCCCAGCTCCGAATAAATCGCTTTGACAGGATGCGCGCATGTTGCCGCCACCGGATTTATCCGCTGCCGTTGGCCGCCAAACGCAAACGCGGCAAGTTGCATCTCTGCGGCTAAACTTATTGCTGGCGGCCCGTTAATGACCGCCAGCGACAAAAACCATGCTCATAGCCCGCGCTCCCGTTCGCGTCAGTTTTTTTGGCGGTGGAACAGACCTTGCCTCGTATTACACCCAATACGGCGGGGCTGTGCTCAGCACGGCCATCAACAAATACGTTTACGTTATTTTGAACGTGAGCGAGAAGCACACGTTGCAAATCACCTCATCCGATTACCGCGCCTATTACCGGTTGCCGCGCGGCGAGGCGCTGCTTTGGGATGGCGACCTGAGCCTGCCACGCGCCGCGTTGCATCATTTTGGCGTGGATGAGGGCGTGTCGGTCTTTCTGGCGTCCGAGATACCACCCGGCACCGGGCTTGGCTCATCCAGCAGCGTCACGGTGGGTTTGTGCAAAGCCATCAGCGTGGCCAGCGGCCAAAACCTGAGCAAACACCAGCTTGCCGAGCTGGCCTGCGAGATTGAGATCAACAAACTTGCCAAACCCATCGGCGTGCAAGACCAATATGCTTCGGCGTTTGGCGGCATAAACTGGATGACCTTTGGCGCGGAGGGCGTTAAGGTGGAACCCATGCGCTTGCCAGAGTCCACCGTTCAATCGTTGGAATCATCGCTGCTCCTCATGTTCACCGGGGCCTCGCACGATTCCGCCGAGATTTTGCGCCAACAAAACAAATCCAGCGCAGAAAAAAATGCGCGTGTCATTGAATCGCTGCAAGCCACCCACGAGCTGGCGCGCACGGCCAAAGCCCTGCTTGAATCTGGCAATTTGGACGCCTTTGGCCGCCTGTTTGACACCGCCTGGCAATACAAACGCCGGTTCGCCGCCGGGGTTAGCACCGAGGCCATTGACCGGGCGTACGCCATCGCCAAAAACAATGGCGCCCTGGGCGGAAAAATAACCGGCGCGGGCGGCGGCGGTTTTTTGCTGCTTTACTGCGAGCCATCCACCATCAATCGGGTAGAGTTGGCCCTGACCGCCGAGGGATTGCGCCGAATGGATTTTGCGTTTGAGCGAGATGGCGCGCGCGTGTTGTTCAACGCCGGGTTGTTGCTGAACAAGCAGTAGATCACTGAAAAAAATTACATGGCCTCAGCCACCAGCCCCCACCCAATTCGCGCCGCAAACTTTGGCGCTCAAAGCCGCGCCCTGGTCGTTTGGCTGGTCATCACCGATGCGCTCCTCGCCACTTTCAGCCTGCGCCTTGCTTACGATGTTCGTATTTCTGGCGCGGTGTTTGCGTATTACGGGCCGCAACAACCGCAGGTCTATGCCCAATATTTTTGGCTGGGGATGGCGCTCTGGCCCGCCATGTTCGCCCTTGCCGGTTTGTATCGGGTAGACCGGCTTTTGGGCGGGGTGGATGAATACCGCGCCGTCCTAAAAGCCTGCGCCATGTCTGCGTTGGCGCTGGTGGTTCTGTCTTTCTTGCGGCGCGATGAAGCCGAACTTTCTCGCGGCTGGATTTTGATTGTGTTGCTGGTTAGCGCAACGCTCGCGCTGGTCTCGCGTTTTATCTCGCGCAGAATAGCCTATGCCCTGCGCCGCCGCGGATTTCTCACCGCGCGTGTGCTCATCGTGGGCGCCAACGCGCAAGGGGCGGCCATCTTGCGCCAGTGGAATTCCTCGCCCACCTCTGGCATGCGGGTGATTGGTTTCCTGGATGATTTCAAACCCATCGGCACCTGCGTGGGCGAGGCCGTGCCCGTGCTTGGCCCGCCCACCGCGCTGGATGCGATTGCCCGCGAGCAGCGCGTGGATGAGGTGGTGTTGGTGCAAAATGCCGTTTCGTGGGAGACGTTTAACGAGATCGTCTCGCGCCCGCTGGCCGCAGATGCCTTCACGCTGCGCCTTTCGCCGGGTTATTACGATATCCTGACCAACAACGCCACCCTCGCCACCAAATCTTTTGTCCCGCTGTTCACCATCAACCACGCCAGAATTGTGGATGAAGACGTGTGGCTCAAACGCGGGTTAGATTACGGGCTGGGCGCGTTGGCGTTTGTCATTTCGCTCCCGTTTGCCGCGCTTTTTGCCATTTGGCTGAAGGCGCTCCGGCTGACTGTTTTGGATCGCCATCCCACGCTGGGCCGCAACGACCAGCCCTTCATCCGCTACCAGTTTCACACCCGCAAAGATGGGGTTGCGCTGGAGCGCTTTCTCATTCGCAGCGGGCTGGACAAATTGCCGCAACTTTTCAACGTGGTGATGGGTCAAATGGCGCTGGTGGGGGTGCGCCCCCGCCTGTCTACCGATGAGGCGTATTTGCACAGCCCCGCCCGCGCCATTCTTCGCGCGGTTAAACCGGGCTTTGTTGGCTTTTACTCGTTCGTTCCGCTAGATTCGCCCGAATCCGAACAGCGCGATTTGCATTACGTGCGCAACTGGACCGTTTGGCAAGACATCGCCATTCTGAAAGACAGCGCGCTGGCTGTTTTTGGCCTGCGCAAAATTCGTGACTTAAAATAACGCGAGCTGCGCCCAGAATAAACGGATTCCAAAACCAGCCGTAAAATAAATTTAGCGTTTTGCATTTCCATTCTCAATGTTGATTGAACATTCCCAGGCTTACATCGCCGACCTGACAGCGGCGTTGCAAAAACTAGACCACGCCGCCATTGGCGCGGCCACCGCCATGCTGATGGATGCCTGGCGCGAGGAACGCTCCATTTACCTGTTTGGCAACGGCGGGAGCGCGGCCACCGCCTCGCACATGATGACCGACCTCAACATGATTGACACGCGCGGCATGACCCGTTTCCGCGCCATCGCGCTGACAGACAACGTGCCGCTTATGACCGCCTGGTCAAACGACACTGGCTACGAAAATGCGTTTGTTGAGCCGCTGCTCAATTTTTGTAAACCGGGTGATGTGTGCATCGCCATTTCGTGCAGCGGAAACAGCAAAAATGTGCTTCGCGCAGTGGAGGCCGCCAAAAAAATTGGCGCAAAAATCATCGCCTTCACCGGAGACACCGGCGGCCAGCTTGCGCCGCTGGCCGATGTGTGTGTGCATGCGCCGCACCCGTTCATTGGCGCGCAAGAAGACATTCACCTTGTCCTTGACCATCTCATCACCCAAAGCCTGCGCAACTGGATTGCCCGCGTGGCCGAGCTAAACGCCCGCGAGCTGAAGGCGCTGGTGCTGGCCGCGGGCGAGGGCACGCGCCTGCGCCCGCTCACGCTGGACAAACCCAAACCCATGATTCCGGTGAACGGCAAGCCGGTTTTGCAGCACATTCTCGAATGGCTGGTCTCGCAAAATGTCCGCCAGATCGCCATCAACTTGAATTACATGCCACGCGCCATTACCGGCTATTTTGGCGATGGCGCCTCGGTTGGCGCGAGCATCACCTATGCCTACGAAAACGCCATGCTGGGCACCGCCGGCGCGGTCAAAAATTTGGAAAGTTATTTTCGCGGCGGGCCGTTTGTGGTGGCGTATGGCGATGTGCTCACCGATCTTGATCTGCGCGGGTTGTTCACGCTGCACAATCAGGCGCTGGCGCAGGACCCGGCGCTGGGCATGACGCTCAGTTTGTATCGCGTGCCAGACCCCACCCGCGTTGGCATTGTTGGGTTGGATGGCGCGCGCCGCGTGACAAAATTTGTGGAAAAACCCGCCGCGAACGCGGTGTTCAGCGACCTGGCCAATAGCGGCATTCTCATCGCAGAGCCGGGCGTTTTGGATCACATCCCCCCGGACGTGTTTTATGATTTTGGCCTGCACCTTATCCCCGATTTGCTGGCGAAGGGCGTGCCCATGTGCGGGGCGCCCGTTCCCCCTCACACGTATCTCTTGGATATTGGCTCTCACGAAAATCTAAAGCTGGCCGAGATGACCTTTGGGCGCGCCACGTTTTCTGCGGTGTAGCAGGCGTGGTTTGCCCTTAACCCCAAACGCGCCACCAAAAAAGACCGCGCGCAAGCGCATTACAATTTGACTCATGCACATCGCCGATATTCTAAAAAAAGAAGGGACGCACTTCAGCTTTGAGTTCTTCCCGCCCAAGACCGAAGACGCTTCGCGGGCGTTGTTCGAGACCATCAAAGACCTCTCGCCGTTGCGCCCTTCGTTTGTGAGCGTGACGTTTGGCGCGGGTGGCAGCACAAACTATTTAACCGAAAATCTCGTTGTCCGCATTCGCAAAGAGACGCCGCTCAACGTGGTGGCGCACCTCACTTCGGTGGGCGCAAGCAAAGACCAGGTGGGGGCGCAAGTTCAGCGGTTTGTGGATGGCGGCATTGAGACCGTGCTGGCCCTGCGCGGCGACCCGCCGCGCGGCGTGGCAAACTTCACCCCCGCGCCAGATGGTTTCACATATGCCGCGGAGATGGTGGCGTTTATCAAAAAGCACTTTCCCCAGCTTGGGGTTGGCGTGGCGGGCTTTCCAGAGGGCCATCCCGGAACGCCAAACCGAATGCTGGAGATGGATTACCTGAAAGCCAAAGTAGATGAAGGTGCGGATTACATCTGCACCCAGATGTTTTTTGACAACCGCTATTTTTATGATTTTTGCGAGCGATGCGAAATCGCCGGGATCAAAGTCCCCATTTTGGCGGGCATCATGCCGATCAGCACTGTCAGCGGGATGAAGCGCATGAGCGAGCTGGCGCTGGGTGTGTCCTTCCCGGGGCGGTTGTTGCGCGCAGTTCTTCGCGCAGAAAATGACGATGCCGTTGAGCGCGTGGGCATTCACTGGGCCACCCAGCAGGTGTTTGACCTGTATGACCACGGCGCGCGCGGCGTTCATTTTTACACGCTCAACAAATCCAGCGCCACGCTCAAAATTTATCAGGCGCTGGGCATGAGCATGGGCGAACAGTGGGTGAAGAAAGGATGATAGGTGAATGACGGAAGACGGAGGACGGAAGACGGTGAGAATGAGAACCGTCCTCCGTCTCCAGTCTTCCGTCTTTTTTACAACAAATCATGACAACATACGACTTCATTATTATTGGCGCGGGTCTGATGGGAAGCGCGGCGGGCAAGTATCTGGCTCAGAGCGGCGCAAAGGTTCTTATTATTGGGCAAGATGAACCGGCCAACTACCAAACGCACGACGCGGTGTTTGCCAGCCATTACGACGAAGGCCGCCTGACCAACATCCTGAGCCGCGATGTGACGTGGGCGCGGCTTTCTGCAGAATCTATCGCGCAATATCCAATCATTGAGGCGCAGAGCGGCATCACATTTCACGGGCCGGTGGGCGGGTTGGTGGTGGCGCATCACATGGAGACCTACAAATTTGGTTTGCACGCAGAAGAGATCATTCAGGAATACCATCTGCCCATGACGCGCTACGCCAGCTCCGAGGCCATCAACAAAGCGCACCCCATGTTTGTTTTTCCGGCGGGGTTTACCGGTTTGTTGGAGGGCGCCCCGGCGGGCTGGATCAACCCGCGAAAGTTAGTGGCCGCGCAGTTGAAAATTGCTCAACAAGCGGGCGCAACGCTGGTGCGTGATGTGGTTGTGGCCGCGCAAAAAACCGGCGATGTGGTCAAGGTCACGACCAAACGCGGCGACATCTACCAAGGCGCGAAGGTCATTGTGGCCACAGGCTCCTTCACCAACACGTATGACGTGCTGACCAAAAAATTGCCGGTGACGGTGAAGACCGAGACCGTGATTTTGGCCGAGATCAGCGAGGCCGAGGCGGCCAAACTGGGCGGTATGCCCATCCTGAGCTACGAAATTCAGAGCGACAAAATCGCGGGGATTTACATGACCCCGCCCATGCGCTACCCAGATGGCAAGATGTATATCAAGATGGGCAACGACACGGCCACCGATGAATGGCCCAAGGATTTGCCCGCCATGCAAAAGTGGATGAAATATGGCCGCGATGATGGCATGGGGCCAGTCATGTTTGACGCGTTGAGAGGGTTCATGCCCGGCGTGGCGTTCAGCGGCCTGCGCACCGTGCCATGTCTGGTCACCTACACCCCGCACAAAAAGCCGTTTATTGACGAACTAGACAAGGGCGTGTTTATTTTGACCGCTGGCAATGGCACCAGCGCCAAATGCAGCGACACCCTGGGTTTGCTTGGCGCGCAACTGGCGATGGGGCAGGGCTGGCCTGCGCCGTTTAACCGCGCAGAATTTGCGGTTGTGGAATAAAAATAAATCGCCGTAAAGACGGGGAGATGCCGAGAACAATTTCTAAGGCTCTGTCTCTCTGCGCCTCTGCGGTGAAATACAAAAATATGTCATTACCCGATACCTCCGCCATGTCTGCGCTCATTGGCAAGCGCGTGGATGTGCTTGATCAGGGCTGGATTGAGCTGATTGACCTGATGCCGCATCCGCAAACGGGTGTGAGCGGCGACCTTGCCATCATCAACGCCGCCCGCGTGTCTTTTTTGGGCGAGACCAAAGGCAGCGAGAAAGACAAAAAACTGCTGTTTTATTTGCTCAACCATCGGCACACCTCGCCATTTGAGCAAGTGGAGTTCAAGTTCCGCGTGCGCGCCCCGGTGGTCACATGGTGGCAGTGGGTGCGGCATAGAACGTGGAATTTTAATGCCCAAAGCGGCAGATACGTTCCATTTGAGGAAAACGATTTTTATACGCCGGGCGTATGGCGCAAGCAGTCGCCATCCAACAAACAGGCCAGCCTGGGCGAGCTGACGCCCGAAGAAGGACAGCCGTTTACTGAGGCGCTGCTAAAACATTACGAAGAAGGCTACGCGCTTTACAAAAAAGCGATTGACGCCGGGATTGCCCGCGAGCAGGCGCGGGTGTTTTTGCCCGGTTTTGCGGTGTATTACACGTGGGTTGCCAAAATAGACGCGCACAACCTGATGAATTTCCTCAGCTTGCGCATGCCCGAAGACGCGCAATACGAAATTCGGGTATATGCCAAGGCCATTTACGAGCATTTCTTCAAACCCGTGCTGCCCTGGACAGCCGAGGCGTTTGAGAAATTTGTGTTGAAGGCTGGGGAGTAAGGGGCTAGGGATTGGGGGTTGGGGCAACACCCCCCAGCCCCTGCAAGGCTCCCATCGCCGTGGCCAGCCCCGGCGTTTTGGCAATTGTGAATTTCACGCGGTACAAATTTGCCACCGCCAGACACGCCTTGCGCATGGAGGCCATGTCCATCATGTGGCCTACAAACACAATGTTGGGCAAACTTTCTGCGCGGGCGGCGTTGATGGCGATGACGCTGATGGTCTGAGCGACCAGCGTGATGATGGCCGCGGCTAAATCTTGCCGAGAGGGTTTTGTGCGCGGGTTGCGCCCCACGCGCCCAAAGTTGCTGGCGGTGGCGGTGGGTGGCAGCCCGGCAATCTTCCCGCCGATGGCTTCTGCGATGGACAAATCAACCCCATTCCGGTCACCGGCCAGCGCTAGCGCGTCAATCTCGTGCGGGTCGGTTGTTTTGAGCAGCAGCGCGCCCAGCCCCAGCATGGTGCCGCCGCCCACCGCGCTGCCCGTCACGTGATGCGCTTCGGTCTCGCGGGCGGCGACCATGGCCGTGCCAGTGCCTGCGCTCACCACCAGCCCGCGCGTGGCGCCCCCCAGCGCAAGGCCACCCAGGCCAATCGCGGTCATTTCATCCACGTGCGTTATTTTGGTTTGGCCGATGGCGCCTGGCAGGTTTTTGTGTTGCCCGCCGGTGATGGCTATTTGGCCGACCGAGGCCACATCCACCCCAATATGCGCCAAAACGCGCTCAAGTTCCATCACGCTGGCCGGGCCATGCGCGGGCACGGTGAACCGCCTGCGCTGCGCCCCGCGCTGGATGATGACATCGGTGTTTGAGAGGCCGAAGTCTACTCCGGCGGTGAGGATATTTTTTGTCATGCGAGCGCGATTATATGGGGTAAGAGTAGCGCAAGATACCCAAGCCCCAATACCCAAACATTCTCCTCATGGTAAAATTACCGCTGGTCGTGTGACCAAAATAACACATGCGTTTTGCTGGCTTAGCGATCCTGTCGCGGGAGCGATGCGAGGCCGAAGAAAAACGCAGAGGCGCCATCAAAAAGATGGCAAATAAGGAGAAAATAATATGAGCGTAGTGCCAATGAAGTCACTTCTGGAGACAGGTGTGCACTTCGGCCATCGCACCAAGCGATGGCACCCCAAAATGAAGCCGTATATCTTCACGGAGCGAAACGGCGTTCACATCATTGACCTTCAGCAAACCATCGTTTCCCTCGATGTTGCCGCCAACCTCATCCGCGATATTGTGAGCAAGGGCGGGAACGTGCTGTTTGTGGGAACAAAACGCCAGGCGCAGGAGCCAATCGCGACACAGGCCGCCCGCGCAGGCCAGCCGTACATCACCGAGCGTTTCATGGGGGGCTTGCTCACCAACTGGCGCACCATCAAAGCCCGCTTGGACCGCATGGCCGAGCTGGAGGCGATGAAGGAGCGCGGTGACCTGGAGCGCTTTACCAAGAAAGAGCAGCTTTTGCGCAATCGCGAAATTGACCGCCTGAATCGCAAGATGGGCGGTATCAAGAATTTGCGCCGCCTGCCAGATGCGCTGTTCATTGTGGATGTGAGCCGCGAATACAACGCCGTGAAGGAAGCCAATGCGTTGGGCATTCCCGTGATTGCCATGGTGGACACCAACTGCGACCCCAGCGGCGTGGATTATGTGATCCCGGCCAACGACGACGCCATTCGCGCCATCAAACTGATTGTTGAGGCGATGGCCAACGCCGCGCTGGAAGGCCTGGCGTTGCGCAAGGGCGCAGATAGCGAAGGTCTGGCCGATGCGGCCCCGGTTGGCGAGACAGCTCGCGTAGAAGAGCCGCCCGCGCTGCGCTCGTTTGACCCCGGCGTGGAGGAAGAGGCGTAATTTTAGACAGGTCTGACCGCTCAGCCGAACTTGTTTGGTCGCGGTCAGACCTGTGAGGTATACACATGGCAAGCACAGAACTGATTAAACAACTGCGCGAGATGACTGGCGCGGGAATTAACGATTGCAAGAAGGCGCTGGACGCGCATAATGGAAGCGTGGAAAAGGCCGCCGCGTGGCTCAAAGAGCAGGGGCTGGCCGCCGCGAACAAGAAGTCTGGCCGCGAGGCCAAGGAAGGCGTGATCGAGGCGTATTCTCACACTGGCGGGCGCGTGGCCGTTTTGGTTGAGGTGAACTGCGAAACCGACTTTGTGGCCCGCACCCCGGAGTTCAAGGCGATGGCGCATGACATTGCGTTGCAGGTCGTCTCGATGAACCCGAAGTACGTGAAGCGCGAGGATGTTCCGGCGGAAGTGATCGCCGAGCAGACCGAGTTCTTCAAGCAGGAAGCCATCAAAGAAGGCAAGAAGCCAGAGATTGCCGAGCGCATTGCGCAAGGGCGGCTGAACAAGTTTTACGAGGATAACTGCCTTATGGATCAGATCTTTGTCAAAGATGACAAGGTCAAGATCAGCGATTTGCTCAAAAATTCAATCGCCAAGCTGGGCGAAAACATGATGGTCAGGCGATTCGTTCGATATGAGGTCGGCGAATAGCTTACAAAAAGGGCGTTACAAGCGCCCTTTTTTATTGCCTGGAGCGCTTTAGTTTGATGGAAGACCGGAGGACGAGAGGACAGGAGACGGAAGACGGGAGACAAATAATGAGCCAGTCTCACGTCTGTCTTCCGTCCCCCGTCTTCCGTCTTAAAAACAGGAGGAAGAAATGACACAACCAATGTTTAAGCGCATTTTGCTAAAAATGGGCGGTGAATCTTTGGCCGGGCCGGGCGGGATGGGAATTCAGCCAGCTTTGGCGACCGGCGTAGCCGAAAAAGTAAAGGCCGTGCACGAGATGGGTGTGCAAGTGGCGGTGGTTTTGGGCGCAGGCAACTGGTGGCGCGGCAAAGACGGCATCGCCAACGGCATGGATCGCTCTACCGCCGACCATATTGGCATGTTGGCCACCGTGATGAACGCCCTTGCCATGCGTGACGCATTTGAGCGCGTGGGTTTGCAGGCGCGCGTGCAAACCGCCATCGAGATTAAATCGGTGGCAGAGCCATACATCCGTCTTAAAGCCATCAGCCACTTGGAAAGCGGCAAAATTGTGATTATGGGCGCCGGCACAGGCAACCCCTATTTCACCACCGACACCGCCGGCGCTTTGCGGGCGATGGAGATTGGGGCAGATGTGCTCATCAAGGCCACCAAAGTGGACGGGGTGTATGACTCTGACCCGATGAAAAACCCCAGCGCCAAAAAATTTGGGCGGCTGGATTACCGCGATGCGCTCAACATGGGCTTGTCTGTTATGGATAGCACCGCCCTCACGTTGTGCCAGGAAAACAAAATGCCCATTTTGGTGCTTAATCTTTGGGAAGAAGGCGCATTGCTCCGCGCCGTGCGTGGTGAAGCCGTTGGCACGATGATCTCCTGAAGTTTAAATAACGCGGGTTTTGGATATAGAGTAAGCCTGTCATTCTGAGGAGCGCAGCGGCGCGAAGCAAAGCTGTGCGACCCTTCGGCAAGCTCAAGGCAGGCTGAATCTCTGCAAAATTCTGGCTGAAAAAGAATGAACCAGAGATTCTTCGCTCCCTTCGGTCGCTCAGAATGATATTTTTTACTTCGTTTTGCTTATCCAAAACTCACGTTAATTATGAATTATGAGTGAGATTCATTTGTAATTCGTAATTTGTAATTCGTAATTAAAGGTTATTGTTATAATTTTCTGTCAATCCCTCATTTTTCGGGTTTTGTGATAGAAAATGATAGAGTTTGTAGGCTTATGGACAGGCTGCCAGGCCTAATATCGGAGGAATCTTATGGCAGATGAAGTAAAAGAAGTTATACGAGACGCAGATAAAGCAATGCAGGCCGCGCTGGACGCGATGGAAAATGACTTTCACACCATTCGCACTGGCCGAGCTTCGCCAGGGTTGGTAGAGAAAGTTTTGGTGGAATATTATGGTTCGCACGTCCACCTTCAGCAATTGGCTACCGTGTCGGTTCAAGAGGGTCACACGCTGGTGATTAAGCCTTTTGATGTGACGACGATTAAGGCCATTGAGAAGGGTATTCAGGCATCTGAACTGAAATTGACCCCCACCAACGATGGCAAAGTGGTGCGCTTGACCATTCCACCCATGACCGAGGAGCGCCGCCGCGAGGTGGTGAAGGTGGTGCATCGCCGCTTGGAAGAGGCAAAGGTTTCTTTGCGCAACTCTCGCCACGAGGCCATTGACATGCTCAAGGAATACGAGAGCGAGGAAATGATCACCGAGGACGAACTGAAGCGCGGCAAACAAATGGTGGAAGACACCATTCAAAAGTTCAACGCCAAGGCCGAGGAGTTGAGCGCCAAGAAAGAGAAAGAAGTGATGGAGATTTAAAGAAACGAGAAGTAAGAAATAGGAAAAATGCGCGTTGCGCCATTTCCTATTTCTTCATTTCTTATTTCTTGGAGTAACACATGGCAGTTTCGATTCCCGCCCTAAGCCAAAAGCTCACGCGACGCGCGTCTGCGCCTGTTGCGCAGCCGGTTGCGCGCCCTGTGCCGCAACACTTGGCCATCATCATGGATGGCAATGGCCGCTGGGCAAAAAGCCGAAAACTGCCGCGTGTGGCCGGGCACAAGGCTGGCACAGATAACCTGCGCCGCATCCTCAAGGCGTGCGTAAAAGAGGGCATAAAAGTCCTCACCCTCTACGCCTTCTCCACCGAGAACTGGACCCGCCCGCAAGACGAGGTGGGCGGGTTGATGAACATTCTGGAGATGGTGATTGACCGCGAATTGGACGAATTGGACTCCAGCGGCGTGCAAATCCGGCATATTGGCCGCATAGACCGCGTGCCAGAAAATCTTCAGCAAAAAATTCGCTATGCCATTGAGCGCACCGCCCACAACGACCGCCTCATTTTGAATGTGGCGCTGGATTACGGCGGGCGCGCCGATATTGTGCAGGCGGTGCAGCATTTGATGAAAGACGGCGTTGACCCCAGCGCGGTGGACGAAGCTGCCATTGCCCGCTATCTTTCCACCGGCGACCTGCCCGACCCCGATCTCATCGTGCGCACCAGCGGCGAATACCGCATTAGCAACTTCCTGCTCTGGCAGGCCGCTTACTCCGAGCTTTACATTACCGAGACCTACTGGCCCGATTTTGACGAGAAAGAGCTGAGCAAAGCGATTGACCAGTTTGGTTCGCGCAACCGCCGTTTTGGCGGCGTGTAAAAACACAAACCTCACAAGTTGCGCAAACCTGTGAGGTTTTTTTAATTCAATGTCCTCCCAACTCCAAACGCGCGTTTTGAGCGCGGCTGTTTTGCTGGCGTTGTTTTTGCCCGCTGTTTTTGCGGGCGGCGTTTGGTTTGGCGGGCTGATAGCGCTCGCGGCGGCCATCGCCACAATTGAGCTGGCGCGGCTGGCGCGCGGCGCGGGTCACCTCACCACCCCCATTTTGCCCGTGTTGATGGCGCTCTTGGCGTTCATGGTCATCCGCTGGCCGGCCCAGGCCGCGCTTGTGCCGGGTATGCTTGCGCTCATGTTGCTTGGGCTGGGGATGTGCGTGCTTTGGCCCGCCGCAAATTCCATCACCGGCTGGGCGCTGGGCGCGGCGGGCGCCCTTTACATTGGCTTGTGCGCCGGGTATTTGGCCGCGCTGCGCGAGCTGCCCAATGGCATTTGGTGGCTGGCGATGGCGCTTGTGCCCACATGGATTGCGGACAGCGGCGCGTATTTTGTCGGGCGACGGTTTGGTCGGCACAAGCTCGCGCCGGTCATCAGCCCCGGCAAAACATGGGAAGGATATTTGGGCGGCGTGGTTGCGGGCGCGCTGGGTGGCGCGGCGGTGGGCGCAATCTCACCGCTGGGCGCGGGTCACGGGCTGGCTTGCGGGCTGCTGGTGGGCGCGTTGGGCGTGCTGGGCGATCTGGCCGAGTCGCTGTTTAAGCGCCAGGCCAACGCCAAAGACTCCGGCCATCTCATCCCCGGCCACGGCGGCGTGTTCGACCGCATTGACTCGCTTTTGTGGGCGGGGGTGATTGTGTATTACTGGTCGCTGATTGCTGGTGGTTAGTCGCTAGTTGCTAGTTGCTGGTAAAAACCACCAGTCACTAGCAACCAGCGACTAGCAACTAAACCGTTGCGATGCACTCAATCTCAACCAGGCAGTTCTTGGGCAGTTTTGCCACTTCTACCGTTGAGCGCGCGGGCTGAGGCGCGGGGAAGTAGGTGGCGTAAATCGCGTTCATGGCCGCGAAATCGCCCATGCTTTGCAGGAACACGGTGGTCTTGACCACTTTGCTCATATCGCTGCCAGCGGCTTTGAGCACGGCGCTCAAATTCTTCAAAACCTGATGCGATTGCTCCTCCACGCCGCCTTCCACCATGTTGCCGGTTTCTGGCACAAGCGGGGTCTGCCCGGAGCAAAATACAAATCCATTGATGATGATGGCTTGCGAGTAGGGGCCGATGGCTTTTGGAGCGTGATCGGTGTGTACTGGTTGTTTCATGCGGTAATTATAAAGTGATAGTGGGTAGTGATAGTCAGAGTAAATCTACCAGCATTCACTCTTAACTATCACTATCAACTATCACTAACAACCATCACTAATCAGTTACTCGTATCTCAGCGCTTCAATTGGGTTGAGCTTGGCGGCGCGGGCGGCGGGGTAAACGCCAAAGATGGCGCCCACGATGATGGAGAAACCGACGGCGATCAGAACCGCATCAACCGAAACGATGGCCTGAAATTGCCCCTGCGAGACCAGCGTGACGAACTGCGCCAGCGCCCAGCCCGCCGCAATTCCAATCAGCCCGCCCAGCACAGAAAGCACGATGGATTCTATGAGGAACTGCGCCAGAATGATGCCTGGCCGGGCGCCAATGGCCTTGCGCAAGCCAATTTCGCGGGTGCGCTCGGTCACGCTCACCAGCATGATGTTCATGATGCCAATGCCGCCCACAAACAACGAGATGCCCGCCACCGCCGCCAGAAAAACGGTGATGGCCGAGGTGACCGCGCCAAACGTCGCCAAAATATCTTGCTGGCTGGCGACCGAGAAATCATCCTCGTTCTTAAATTCCACGTTGTGCCGCGCCCGCAAAACTTCGGTGGCTTGCTCAATCAGCGCGTTCACGCGGTCTTTGTTGGCCGCTTGCAGCAACACAATTCCGGCGGTGGTTTGGCCTTTGGCGTTGCGCGATGGAAACAGCCGTTCCCGCGCGGTGGTCAGCGGGATGGTGATTCGGTCGTCATCGCCGCCAATTTGGTTGCCCGCGCGTTCCTCCAGCACGCCCGCCACCCGGAAGCTCACATCGTTAATGCGGATGTCCGTGCCGGTGGGGTCGCCGCCATCTGGAAAAAGTTTTTGGTAGGCATACGAGCCAAGCAAGGCCACACGGGCGCTGCTCTGGTAATTGGCCTCGTCAAAATACGCGCCATAAATGGCCTTTTGGCCGTTTAGCAGTTGGTACGATGGCGATGTGCCGCGCACCGTGCCCGCCCATTTATTTTCGCCAGAAGTGGCTTTGGCGCTGCCGCTGACAATTGGGACAACCAGAGCCGCATCGGGCACCAGCGTTTTGTCCTCCAGCGCGGCGGCATCGTTCACCGTGAGCGAGAGCGAAAGCCCGCCCCGCGAACCGGGCGCCCCGCCAATGAACCCAGAGCGGTTTGCGCCGCCCTTGGTGTTCACCTGCGCGGGAAAGACATACACCAAATTTGCGCCTTGCGCCTCGAACTGCGAGGTGATGAACGACTGAACGCCGTTGCCCAGCGCGACCAGCGAAATGACAGCCGCCACGCCAATGATGATGCCCAGCGTGGTGAGCACGCTGCGCAGTTTGTTGGCGGCCAGCGCCTTTAGCGCCACGCGCAAATTTTCCTTTAACACAAAGAGTATTTTACGTGGGCGGCAAAAAAAACGGCGCGGTTTCGCAGGCCTCACAGGTTTCTGCAAAGCCCAACGCCAGCGTACACGTAAAATGTTGGCGTGATGGACGAAGCGCAAAACAAAATTGCCCGCGTGTTGCGGCGCGATGACATACGCGGCAAATACCCGCGCGATTTGAACGAGGACGTGGCCCGCGCCATTGGCCGCGCCTTGCCGCCGCTGTTTGGCGGGCAAAACCCGCTGGTGGTGGTGGGATGGGATGCGCGGCTGAGTTCGCCCGCCCTGGCAGAGGCGCTCTCGCGCGGGCTGCGCGAGGCGGGCGCGCAGGTGCGCTCGCTTGGGCTGGCGAGCACGGAAATGGTGTATTTCGCCGCTGGTTTTGCCCCGGTGGATGGCGGTGTGATGGTCACGGCCTCGCACAACCCCGCCGATGAAAACGGGTTCAAAATTGTGCGGCGCGGGGCGCAACCCGTGAGCGGCGAAGAATTGGCCGCCCATCTTGGCGGTCAGAGCGCTCCGCCGAACTTGTTCGGACCCGGTCTGACCGTTTCTTCGCCCAGCAGTGAGACCACGAACGATTACGCCGAAACAGTCATTCGCCTGTCTGGCATTCGCCGCAAAAACGCAGAGAAGCTAAAAGTTGTGGCCGAGGCGGGCAACGGGGTGGGTGGGTTGGCCTTCCGCCAGGTGGCGGCGCGCTTGCCCTTTTTGGATGTGGTCTATTCCAACGAAACCCCCGATGGCCGGTTTCCCATCTGCCTGCCAAACCCGCTTGACCCCGCTTACATGAAGCTGGCCCAGGGCCGTGTGTTGGCCGATGGCGCGGCGCTGGGGCTGGCGTTTGACGGCGACGCGGATCGGGTGGGCGCGGTGGACTCCAAAGGCGAGGTCTTGAGCGCGTCGGAGATTATGGCAACCCTAGCGCCCCGGGCGCTCCAAGCGCCCGGGGCGCTACGTACGAAATTCATGTACAACCTGGTGATGAGCCAGCTTGTGCCGGATGTGATTGGCGAGATGGGCGGCGCGGCGGTGATGACGCCCATTGGGCACGGGCAAATTAAGGCGCGGATGCGTTTGCCGCAACACGCAGATTGTGTTTTGGCGGGCGAGCATTCCGGGCATTTCTTCTTCCGCGATTTCTTTCGCGCAGATAGCGGGATGATCGCCGCGCTGATGCTGATTGAGGCCGAGCTGCAGGCGCGTGAGCGCGGCAGAGACTTGAGCGCAGAGGTGGCAGAGTGGCGCGAGCGGTACGCCATCTTGCCAGAAAAGAATTTTGAACTGCCCGCGTCCCACCCGGGCGCGGCGCAAGATGTGATTGACGCCGTGCGCCGTCATTTTGCCGGGCGTGGCGCGGAGTTAAAACAGTACGCGCCGGGCGACCCCATCCCCAAAAGCATTTTGCGGATGGATTTTGCGGAGGAGTGGGGCAAGTGGTGGCTGTGCGCCCGGCCATCGGGCAACGAGCCGTTGTTAAGACTAAACCTTGAGATAGTTGCGAAAAATAACGCGAGGGGTAGGATGGGCCAGATCGCCGCTGAGGTGATTGGCTTGATTGAAGAAAATATTAAACATGGATGAGCTACAAAACAAAACCCTTTTGCAAAACATTGCCCGGCAGGCAATGCTGGACCGCGGGCTTCAACCGGATTTTCCGGCTGACACTTTGGCGCAACTGGCCACACTGAACACGCCCGCGGCAAAAGGCGACGCGCCCACGCGCGACTTGCGTGATTTGATTTGGTGCTCAATTGATAACGACGACTCGCTGGATTTGGATCAGCTCTCTGTGGCCGTGCCGCAAGCCAACGGGACAAAAATTTTGGTGGCGGTGGCCGATGTGGACGCGCTGGTGCGCAAAGACACGCCCATTGATCTGCACGCGCAGCAAAATACGACCTCGGTCTACACGCCCGCGGTGATCTTCCCCATGCTGCCAGAGAAGCTCTCCACCAACCTCACCTCGCTGAACGACCACGCCGAGCGCGTGGCGGTGGTGATTGAATACGTGGTGCTGGCGGATGGGTCTCTTGGTGATTCGGATGTGTATCAGGCGTTGGTGT
>Ga0154020_10002882_pt1 | contig 20910 bp, 16 predicted proteins | sample Klosneuvirus_201_FD_109709 | JGI IMG/M metagenome (GOLD analysis project Ga0154020, IMG submission 109709) | Active sludge microbial communities from wastewater, Klosterneuburg, Austria - Klosneuvirus_20160825_MG | ecosystem: Engineered > WWTP > Aerobic digester > Activated sludge | place... | reverse complement strand
TGAACGCGCGGGCAAATTCCCAGTCCCGCTCGTCATGACCCGGCACGGCCATGATGGCGCCGGTGCCGTAACCGTAGATGACATAGTCAGCAATGAAGATGGGAATGGGCTTGCCGGTGGCGGGATTGATGGCACGCGCGCCGGTGTCCACGCCGGTCTTCTTCTTGGCGGCCTGGCGGTCCTTCTCACTCTTGGAGGAGGCCTCCTTCACATAGGCTTCCACTTCCTTTTGCTGGCCGGCGCTGGTGATGCGCAGGACCATGGGATGTTCCGGCGCCACCACCATGAACGTGGCGCCCCACAACGTGTCCGGGCGCGTGGTGAACACTTCCACCACCTCGGAAGCGTGGCCTTCCACCTTGAACTGGACGCGCGCACCCTCGGAGCGGCCAATCCAGTCCTTCTGGTGCAGGCGCGTGGCCTCAGGCCAGTCAATGGTGTCCAGGCCCGCCAAGAGGCGTTCGGCAAACGCGGTGATGCGCAACATCCACTGCCGCATCTGGATGCGGAACACGGGATGCCCGCCGCGCTCGCTCTTGCCATCAATGACCTCGTCATTGGCCAGCACGGTACCCAGCGCGGGGCACCAGTTCACAAATGCCTCCGCCTGGTAGGCCAGGCTGCGCTTGTAGAGCAGCGTGAAGATGTACTGGGTCCACTTGTAATACGGCGGCTCGCAGGTGCTCACCTCACGGGACCAGTCATAGGAATAGCCCAGGCGCTTGAGCTGGCCGCGGAACATCAGGACGGATTGTGCGGTGGACTTTTGCGGCGGCACACCATCTTCAATGGCCTTCTGCTCGGCGGGCAGGCCAAAGCTGTCATAGCCCATGGGGTGCAGCACGTTGAAACCGCGCGCGCGTTTGTAGCGGCACACCACATCAGACGCGGTGTAGCCAGCGGGGTGCCCCACATGCAGGCCCTTCCCCGACGGATAAGGGAACATGTCCAGCGCGTAGAACTTGGTCTTGGTGCGGTCTTCGGTGGCCACAAACGTGCGCTGGTCATCCCACCACTGCTGCCACTGCGGCTCAATCCTGGACGGTTCATAGGCCATGGTCTTGTCCCTGCGTTGCGCGCCAACATGGGCGGGGCGCGGGTTCTACCCCAACGCCCGCCGCACGCACACCACGTCAGGACCGTTTCATGTTCAGGGTTGCGGCGCCGCACGGCCGGGCGCCAGGGCCGCGCGTACGTCCCACAGGTCAATCCCATGGAACGCGGCGGTGCCACCGGGCACCACAACTTCCTCCACCAGGCGGTGCGCCACCACCACGCCACCGCCCACGTCACGCAGGTCCTCCAGCACCGCCCGCAACATGCCGCGCATCCCCACGGCCTTGGCGGTGTAGTCCACCGCCACCACGCGCAAGGTGGCCGGGTCCAGCTCCAGGATGATGTCATCCCGGGGTTCATCCTGGACGTGGAAGGCCAACCGGGGCCGCCCGTCCACCGGTGCAAGGCGTTCCACCACGGCGTGTTCGGCCAACATGGCGTGGGCCGGCCAGAACAACCAGCGGTTGACGCGCATGTGTTGCAACCGTTGGATGCCCAGCAACGGCGCGTAGGGCACGCCATCCCGCTGCGTCTGCATCAACGTGCCGTCCCAGCTCCAGCGGAACACGTGACCGTTCTTTTTCGTCGTCTGCACGCAGCGGCGGGCGCGCGCGTAGTCAAACACGTTGTGGGCCACCCAGTCCGGGGCCAGCTCCGGGTAGAAAAATTCCACCAGACCCGCGGGCTGCAACACGTCATGGGTGAAGAAGCTGAGCTGCTCCACGTGTTTTCCGCCGTCATGGGCCCGCAACGCTGCCCGCCACACATCCACGGGGGACATTTCCGGCGTCACCAGCGTGCGCGGCGTGGCGCACCCGGTGACCACCATCAGCACCACACATGGCAGGCGCAACGCCGTCAGTCCTTCCGGGCCTGCTGGCTGGCAAAATATGCCTGCTTGCGGGCGCGCATGATGTTCCCCAGGGGACGGTGTTCCACCAGCGCGCGCCACGGGTCAAACGATCCGGCTTCGCAGCGCTGCTGGGTTGCCTTGCCAGCGTCGGAAGCGGGGTCCTGTTTGGGCAGCGTCAACCGCGCCACCGGCGTCCAGGGCGCGTGTTCTGGCAGCCATTCGGTGCGGGGCTCCTCAATGGGTGTGACCGTCTCATCCACAAAGAACTGGGCCTCCAGGCTGTACACCAGCGGCCCTTGCGCCAGGCGCGCGGTGATGTCCTGCGCCCAGTTGAAACGTGCATCCGGATTCAACGCCTGTCCGGACGGCGGCACCAGCCGCAGCTTCATGGCGTAGGGACCGCAGGCCAACGGGTTGACCGTGTTGAACTCCTCGTGGGCAAAGCCGGCAAACGGGCGGGTGAACACACCGGCGGCGCGCTTGAGTTCCCTGAACATGCCCAGGCCGTGTTTTTTGGCCATGAAGCCCAGCAACGCGCCGTTGCCCCGGCCGGCGGCCACCACAAACTCCAGGAAATCAATCCCGGTGGGCGTGGAGAACGCCTTCTGGTTGATGAAGAGGAAATCCTGCGCGTCGGTGTTGCCCTGCCCCAGTGCCCCGGGTCCGTCCACGCCCAGGATTTTCAGCGCCAGCCCGCGAATGTCCGGCGTCTTGTCCGACTGGCGGTGCAGGCTGCCATTGGACATACGCACCAGGCACTCCAGGCTGCGGGGTTGCGCAAACACGCCGTACGCGGCGTGGGCCGGCAGGTTGGGCAACACGTCCAGTGACGCGGCCAGACCCAGCAGCTGCTTGCGGTGCAGCGCGCGCCCCTTGCCCACCTTGGCCGAGATGCCGCGTTGGATTTCCACCAGCTGCGCCACCAGCGCGGCCACGCGCTCAGCCTCGTGCGCGGGCTCAACTTCCTTCCAGTCCCTGGACGGCTCACCCATGGCTTCACCCCTTTGTTTGGCTGGGCTCCATCCCATTGCGCCAACGCCCCGCGCAACGCACACCACCGGGGCGTCCGCGCTTTCCACGCCGACGGGCGGGACGGGTCCGGCAGGCGTGGTTGACTCAGGAGTCAATACAGTGGTCCGGGCGCCAGAGCACCTTGCCCGGTGCGCCTTGGGGCCCCTAGTGTGACGGGATTGTTGGTGCCCGGCCGCGCGCGGCGGGCATACCCACGGGGAGAGTGCAGGATGGCGTTGGACCGGGTGCCCATGACGGTGCATGGCCATGAGCGGCTCAAAGAGGAGCTGCGGCAGCTCAAGAACGTGGAGCGCAAAAAAATCAGCGCGGACATTGAGACCGCCCGGGGCCACGGGGACCTCAAGGAGAACGCCGAATACCACGCCGCCAAGGAGAAACAGTCCTTTGTGGAGGGGCGCATCCAGGACCTGGAGGACAAGCTGTCCCGCGCCAACATCATTGACCCCAGCAAGCTGACCGGGGACCGCGTGGTGTTTGGTGCCACGGTGTCCATTGTGGACGGGGAGACCGACGACAAGAACACCTACCAGATTGTGGGAGATGACGAGGCGGACCTCAAGCAGGGCAAAATCAGCATCTCCTCCCCCATTGCCCGTGCGCTCATTGGCAAGGAGAGCGGGGACGAGGTGGAAATCCGTTCGCCCAAAGGCGTGCGCAAGGTGGAGATTCTCAACGTGGCGTTCAAATAGCCCAGGCGCCCCGCCATGAAGCTCTGCCCCACCTGTGACCGGGAATTTGAAGAGGACCTGGACGCGTGCCCGGATGACGGCACACCATTGGTCACCGCCGGGCGCGCCAACAACCCGCGGCTTCCCGGCGTCAAGCAGGTGTCCAATGACGCCGCCACCAGCATGTTCACGCTGGAGGAAGTCAAGAACGAGAAGGAGCGCCTCAACCGCGCGGTGGAGCGCGGGGATGCGCCAGAAGAAGAAGACGCCGTCCCGGACCGGGAGGCCACCCGCGCGCTGACGCCGGATGACCTGGAGCGCATGAAAAACGCGCGCAACGCGTTTGCCGAGGGCCAGGATGAGACCATGACCGCCAGCGCGGTGGAGCATGGCCGGTCCAAGGGGAAAAAGAAGGACAAGGACGAGGACACCGGCGCCACCCGCAAGGATGGAAAGACGCAGAAGGACGGGAAGACCGTCAAGGAAGGCAAGGCCGCGCGCACCAAGGAAGAGAGTGACCAGACGCTCAAGCGCGCGCGCCCCAGCGTCCCTCCGGACCCCGAGGCGGCGCGCAAACGCAAAAAAGCCCTGGTGCTGGTGCTGGCGTTGGTGGGTGGAATTGTGGTGGTGGGCGGAGGCATTGCCGCGTGGGCGGTGCTGTTCCGCAAGATGCCGCTGGAAGTGGTCACCGCGCCGCCGGGTGCGTTGGTGGTTGTGGACGGTGTGGAGCGGGGCAACGCGCCGGTGACGGTGCCGGTGTCCCGGGGCGCCCACGCGGTCAAGGCGCGGCTGGATGGCTACCAGGAAAGCCAGGAAGTGGTGGACGTGCAGGAGGCGCGCAACGTGGTGCTGGCGCTCAAGCGCCTGGAGGCCACCGCGCCGGTCAACTCCGGGGAAGACCCTCTCAAGGCCAAGGCTGAAGCGCTCTACCTGGAGGGCAAGGCGCTGTTGGACAAGGGACGCCTGGATGACGCGCAGGTGAAGTTTGAGGCCATGGGCGCGCTCACCCCGGATGATCCCCGCGTGGCTGAGATGCTGGCGGAGATTGAGAAGCGGCGCGGCGGCAAGGGGCGCAACACCGGTGGTGGCCGCAACAGCGGCGGGCGCAACACCGGCGGCAACAGCGGCGGCAACACCGGCAGCGAGGAGGGCAGCGGCAACACGGCGGATGACGCCGCGTACGCCAGGATGAAACCCGCGCAACGCAAGAAGGAAGCGCAAAAGGCGTATGACCAGGCGCGCACGGCGTATGATTCGGGGGACATGGCGCGGGCCAAGGAGCTGCTCACCCGCTGCCTGCGTTATGACCCGTCTGCCGTGGGGTGCCACCGGGCCATGGCGCGCGTGTACACCAAGGAAGACAACACCCCCAAGGTGAAGTACCACTTGGACCGCTACCTGGAGCTTGGTGGCGCGGATGAAGACTTCAAGGTGCGGGACTGGTTGCGCGCGCACTGACGACGGAAAAAACGCAAGGGAGGTGGGTCATGGCGGAAAAGAAGGCTGCTGGTCCGGAGGCCCGGACCAACACGCGCGTGCCCATTGAACTGCGCGTGGAATACAAGAAGATGAACACGTTCTTCTCGGACTACACCAAGAACATCTCCAAGGGCGGCACGTTCATCAAGACGGAGAAGCCGCTGAAGGTGGGCACCGAGTTCCTCTTCAAGCTCTCCATCCCGGCGCTGGCGGACCCCATCGACATTCGCGGCCAGGTGGTGTGGGTCAACACCGAGACCACGCAACAACGCGCGGACGTCCCGGACCGCGGCATGGGCATCAAGTTCATCTACGAGGATCCCACCGCGCGGCAGCGGTTTGAGTCCCTGGTGGAGAAGCTCATGAAGGACAGCCTGGGAGACCTGGTCTACTCCAACCTGGTGGGCAAAAACCGCCAGGTGTGACGGCGCTCAGCCATCCAAGGCGCGGCTGATGTGACCGGCCAGGTCTTTCCCGCTCTCGGTGGCAAACGGAACCTGTGCCACCCGTCCCGGGGCGGCGGCTTCCAGACGCGCAATCATGGCCCAGGCGCGCTGCCCGCGCGCGCTGCCGGCCAAGGCATCCCGGGCCCACTGGCGCACAGGGTCCGGCCCACCGTCCTGCAGGGCCCCCAACACGTCCGCATCCTGGGCGTGCAGTGGCGCGTGGGGGACGGCGTTGACCACCACCACGCCCACCGGGATGTTGAGGCCACCGGCGCGGTTGCACAGCTCCAGGGTTTCATTGACCGGGAGCTCTTCGGCCAGCGTGACGGCCACCAGCGCCGTGTTGCGGCTGTCATTGACCATGCGCTGCAGCTCCTGCGCGCGGCGGAACAACGGGCCCATGCGCACCAGGCGCATCACCGCGCGCGGCGTGGACAACAGCGCCAGGGCGTGACCGCTTGCGGGCAGGTCCACAATGACGGGGGAAAAGGGACCACCCGGTTCGTCTGCGGCGCGCGCGCGGTCCACCCGGTGCAACAGCGTCATCTCCATGACGCTGGGCGCGGCGGTGGTGAAGGTGCGCACCACGCGGTTGGCCAGGAACATCTCCACCAGCCGGCGGGCGCCCAACATGTCACCCAGCAGGTCCAGAAGCGCGTCCTGCTGGTCCACCGCCAGCGCGTGGACCCCCTGGCCCACGTTGGTGGCGTTTTTCCCCTCGGGCGGGCCGCCCAGCAGCCGCCCCAGGGACGGGCGGCCGTCACAGGTGAGCACCAGGGGACGTTTTCCGCGGCGGGCGGCCAAGAGGGCCAACGCGGCGCTCACGCTGGTCTTGCCCACGCCACCTTTGCCGGTCACCAGGATGACCTTGCGGTCCAGCAGGTTTTTGACCTCGGATGGTTCCGCCATGGGCGTTCATCCTTAGAGCCAGGGGGGCCCCTGGCGCCAGCACGGGGCACTGGCGTCCCACCGTGGTGTTTGCCACAATGTGGGTGCATGCGGTTGTCCCTGAGCGCCCGGGTGTTTCTGGGGTTTGTGGCCGTGCTCCTGTTGTTTGCGGGCACGGTGGCCTTTGGCTTGTTGCGCATGCACGCCATCCGGGAGTCCCTGCGTTACACGGCGGACACCCACATCTCGCTCACGCGCACGCTGGCCCAGGTCAAGACCCTGCTGGACATCCGGGATGACTACACCAACCGCGCGCTGCTGGAGAATGAACCGCGGGTGCGTGGCTACCTGGTGCGCTACGCGCGTGACTTCTACCCGCTGGCCATCCGCTCGCGTTTGTCCGAGGCGCGCACCGCGGTGGAAGCTGCACAACAGGCGGAGGTGACCGAACACGAGCGCCGCTTTTTGTTGGACACCGCAGACCGGCTGCGCCGCGTGGAGGACGGGGAGACCGCGGCGGAAGAAGCGTTGGGGGAGCTGTTTGACCGGACCGATCTTTCCGACGGGGACCGCGCCGCGCTGCGGGACCGCGCGCGCGAACGCCAGGCCGCGTTGACCAAAGAAGCGCGCCTGTTGAGCGTGAACCTGGATGAACGCGTGGTGCAGGCGGTGCTTCGCGCAGAAAAAGATGAGCTGGACGCGGCCTGGGCGCTCATCACGCTGGCGGTGGTGGCCATGGGCCTGGGACTGCTGCTCACGTTGTGGGTGGCCCGCGCGTTGCGGCCGTTGCGGGCGCTGGCCGAAAGCGCGCATGCGTTGTCCAAGGGCTCCTATGACGTGGAAGTGCCCCAGGACGCCGCGCTTGAAGTTGCCGCGGTGGCCGGGGAATTGCGCGCATTGGCCCAGGCGTTGCGCGAGCGTGAAGGTGCGCTGGCCCGCGGCAGCGATGAATTGACGCGCCTCAAGGCGTTTCTGGAGAGCGTGCTGGCCAGTGCGCGCGCGGCCATTGTGGTGACGGATGGAACGCTGCGCATCCGCCGGCTCAACCCCGCGGCCCGCAGCGCGTTCCAGATGGGCATCATGGAAGCCGAAGGCCGCGCGTTTGAGGAACTGCCCGTGTGGGCCGTGCTGCGGCCGCACGAAGAAGCGCTGCGGCGCGCCGCGCAGGGCGGCGAAGGGCTGCACCTGTCTGCCGTGGCGGTGGCCCGCCCCGATGGTACCGACGTGGTGCTGGACGTGGACGTGGAGCCCTTGCGGGACCCGCGCAGCGCCACCCCGGTCATGGGCGTGGTGGTGTTGTGCACGGATGTGACGGACCGCGAGCGCGCGCGCGAGCGGCTCACCGCCACCGAGCGGCTGGCCGCGGTGGGGCACCTGGCGGCGCAGGTGGCCCATGAAATACGCAACCCGTTGTCTTCCATTGGTCTTAATTGTGCGCTTCTGGAGGACGAACTGGCCGAGGTGGCCGGACCACGCGCCCCGGAGGTCCAGGCGTTGTTGCGGGCCATTGGCAGGGAGATTGACCGCCTGGTGGACCTCACCGAGGGGTATCTCACCCACGTGCGCCCCGCGCGCGCGGCGTCCCGCGCGGTGGACCTCAACACGGTGGTGGAGGACCTTGCCACGCTGGTGCGGGATGATTTGCGCCGCCGCGGCATCAATCTGGTCATGGCTTTGTCCCCGGACACCGGCCGTGTGCAGGCGGACCCCGGTGGCCTGCGCCAGGTGCTGCTCAACCTGGTGCGCAACGCCACCGAGGCGGTGGCGGGCCTTCCCCACCCCACGTTGCGCATCCTCACCGGCCGCGGGCCGGAAGGTGTGACGTTGTGCGTGGAGGACAACGGGCCTGGCGTCCCGGAAGTGCTGCGGCAGCGCATCTTTGAGCCCTTCTTCACCACCAAGGAGAGCGGCAGTGGCCTGGGCCTGTCTGGCAGCCGAGCGGGACTCAAGGACCACGGCGCCAGCATTCGCTGTGAGGCCACCCCGGACGGCGGCGCACGGTTTGTGGTGACCTTGCTTGCCGGTGACGTGGGAGCCCTGCCCACCCCGGAGCCCACCGCCGCCCCCGTGGTGGTTTGAGGCACCTTTGTTGCGGGGGAACCCGGGCCCCCAGGATACCCCCAGCGCGGGTGCTACCCCCGGGGGCCTTGGTCTTGTTAAGGGTGGATTGTTGTCCCGGCCCCTTTGGGGGGGCCAGACGGAGCGGGACGTGAGCAGCGTGAAGGTCACAGACGCGGTGCGGCTGCAGCGCGGCGTGGACATCAAGACGCTTCCGCTGGGGCCCCAGGAGGGGTTCATCCTCTCGCGCGTGGAAGGCCGCACCATTGTGCGGGACCTGGTGGCGTCCACCGGCCTGGGCCAGGAGGTGGTGCTGGACACCGTGCTCCACCTCATCCACCTCAATGTCATCCACATTGACCATACGCCGGTGGAAGACGAGGACCAGAAGGACGTGGGCATGCCCGAGGAGCTGCCGGACGAGCTGCTCCACGAGCAGGTGGAGCTCACGCCGGAACAGCGCCTGCGCATCTTCCAGATGGAATACACCGTCAACAAACGCACCCATTATGACGTGTTGGGGCTGCGCCGGACGGCCACCGGGCAGGACATCAAGCGCGCCTACCATGAGATGAGCCGGGACTTTCACCCGGACGCGTTCTTCCGCAAGGACCTGGGCTCGTTCAAGCCGCGGCTGGAGAAAGCCTTCAAGGCCATCAAGAAGGCCTATGACCTGCTGTCCAATGAGGCGCAGCGCAAGGAGTACGACAAGAACCTCCCGCCCGAGGAGGCGCCCAAACCCAAGGTGGTGCGCCATGACCCGGACAAACCGCGCGTGGTGGTACCGGACTGGCGCAATGAACCCGCGCGCGTGGCCGAAGCCGAGGCACGCCGTCTCAAGGCCAATCCCATGGTGGCGCGCGTGGAGCGCGGCCGGCGTCATTTCCTCAAGGCCACAGAATATTACAAAGCCAAACAACTGGCACAGGCCGCCAATGAAATCTCCCTGGCCGTGGCGCAGGACCCCTGGAGCGAGGAGCTCAAGAAGCTCCACGAACAAATCCAGGGGGACCTCAAGGAGGAGCGGTTCACGCGCCTGGCCGCCAAGGTGGAGCTGCTGTGCAGCGGCGGCGGAACCGGGGGCATGGACGCCGCATCAGACCTCAAGGAGATGGAGGCCGCCGTCAAGGACGCCATGGATTCCCAAAGCAGCCAGGCCATGCCGCACTTCCGCATGGCCCGCGCGCTGTTCAAGACCGGCTACAAAAAACTGGCCAAGGCCCCGGCGGACCGCGCGCTCAAACTGATGCCGGAAGATGAAAAAACACTGATGCTCATGGTGGACCTGCTGGAGGACGCCCAGCTCATCCACAACGCGGTGCGCACAATGGAGAAGGCCCACCAGTTGCATCCCGCCCCGGACAAGGAGGAACGTCTCAAACGGCTGCGCAAGACGCTGGAAAAGATGCGGTAGCTGTTGGCCTTTTTGTTTGGATTGTTTCATTTGGATTGTCCTTTGTTGGACCGCCGAAAAAGAACGAGGGATGGCATGAGCACCAAGGTGATTGGCATTGACCTGGGAACCACCAACAGTTGCGTGGCCATTGTGGAAAACGGGGTTCCCCGGGTCATCCCCAACAAGGGCGGCTACAAGACCACGCCCTCGGTGGTGGCCGCGGCTGAAAACGGCCGGCGCCTGGTGGGCCATATTGCCAAGCGCCAGGCGGTGACCAACGCCGAGAACACCATCTACGCAGGGAAGCGCATCATTGGCCGCAAGTGGGGCCACCCCGCAGTGGAGACCGCCCGTCACGCCGTTCCCTACCAGGTGGTGGAGGGACCCCACGGGGACGTTCGCATCCGGATGCGCGGCAAGGACTTCAGCGTGCCGGAGCTTTCTGGTGCGGTGCTGGCAGAGATGAAGAAGGTGGCCGAGGACTACCTGGGCGAGCCGGTGGAGAAGGCGGTCATCACCATCCCCGCGTATTTCAACGACGGGCAGCGCCAGGCCACCAAGGACGCGGGCAAGATTGCCGGGCTGGACGTCATACGCATCATCAATGAGCCCACCGCCGCCGCGTTGTCCTTTGGTCACGGCAAGAAGCTGCAAAAGACCGTGTGCGTGTTTGACCTGGGCGGCGGCACGTTTGACGTGTCCATCCTGGACATTGGCAACGGCGTGTTTGAGGTGTTGTGCGCCGCCGGGGACACGTACCTGGGCGGTGAAGATTTTGACAACCGCGTCATTGACTGGCTGGCCTACGGGTTCATGAAGGACCACAACGTGGACCTGCGCCAGGACCGCATGGCCCTGCAGCGGCTCAAGGACGCCGGGGAGGCCGCCAAGTGCGAACTGTCCAGCGCCGAGTCCACCAACATCAACCTCCCCTTCATCATCACCCCGCCCGGCGGCGGCGAGGCCCTGCACCTCCAGACCACGCTCACCCGCGCCAAGCTGGAAGAACTCACCACCGATCTTGTGGACCGCTGCATCCAAATCACCGACCGGGCCATCAAGGACGCCGGGATGACCATCAAGGACATCCAGGAAGTGTTGCTGGTGGGCGGGCAGACCCGCATGCCCATGGTGCAGAAGCGCGCCGAGGACTTTTTTGCCCGTCCACCCAACCGCGGCGTGCACCCGGATGAGGTGGTGGCCCTGGGCGCGGCGGTGCAAGGCGCGGCACTGTTGGAGCAGGAGAGCGGCAAAAAACCGGACATGTTGCTGCTGGACGTCACCAGCCACAACCTGGGCATCATGGTGGCCGGTGGCTTCCACCAGGTCCTCATTGAGGCCAACACCACCGTGCCGTGCAGCGCCAGCCATCTTTTCACCACCGTGCGGGACAGCCAGACCCAGGTGAAGATTGTGGTGCTGCAGGGCAATGAACGCCGCGCCGAGGACAACGAGGTGCTGGGTGAGTTCCTCCTCACCGGCCTGCGCGAAGCACCGCGCGGCCAGGTCACCGTGGAAGTGACGTTTGAAATCAACAGCGACGGTATTGTGAGCGTGAGCGCGCGGGACACCGAGACCGGCGCCCAGCAGTCCATTACCGTCACCACCCAGAGCCAGCTGACGGCGGATGAAATGGCCAACATCATGCGGGACAACCAGCATGAGGCCATCCAGAGCAAGGCCAAGGAAGAGGTGGACAAGACGCGGCTGGAGTGTGAGCGCATCCTGCGTGACGTGGACAAACTCTGGCCGGATGCCGAGAAGATCTTTGGCAGCACCGAGGCCGGCAAAGCCACCCTGCGCAACAGCAAGGCCGCGCTGGACAAGGCCCGGGGGGATGTTGCCGCCGGGGACAAGGACAAGCTGCTGGAGACCCTGGGCGTGCTGCAGCGGACCTACAACCTGGTGAAGGGCGCCGTTCGCAAGTAACGGAAGAAACAAAAACGTGCTGGCCCTGTGCCTCCTGCTCACTGCCGCCCCACAATTGCCTGCCATACACGCCGGCGCGCCAGACGGCTCGCCCTCCCACACCGCCGCCCCTGACGGGGTAGCGACGGGGTCTGCCAGCAATACGGCGCAAAACAGCGCGGCCAAAACCAGCACCAAGCCAACCAGCCCGCCGCCAGACAGCAACGCCTCAACCACGTCTGCGCTGGCCATCCCCGCCGCCAAGGATGACCGCGTGCGCACCTACCTGGCCAGCACCGCGGCGGGCGTGCTGGGTGCCACTGCGGTGGCGGCGTTGTTGAGCGCGGCGCTTGCGGTGACGGCGGGAACCACCGGCGGGGTGTCCATCCTCTACCGCCCGCTCACGTTTGCCTCGGGGGTGTTCACGCCGTTCAACGTCCCCGGCGGTCGGGACACCGTGCCCATCCCCTGGGCGTTCACCACCGTGGAGCTGTCCTTCATCATGCTGGGCCTGGCGGTCATGAGCACGCTGCCGGTGTGGGGGCTCTTCTCTGCCGCGCTGCTGGTCATGGCCCTGGTCACCGTGTATCCGGACACGCGCACCAACGGGATGGTGCGGTTTTTGTTACGCAGCGCCGCGCTCCACAGCCTGGCCGCGGCATTGCTCAGCGTGACCGGTGCGCCGTTGTTGGCCATTCCGGCGCTGTTTTCCATCCTGCTCATTGTGGTGCCCACCACCTCCGGGAACCTGCCGGCGGGCGCGGGACGCCTCACGGGGTTCTGGGGCCCGCCGTTGCTGGTGGCGGCGCTGAGCATGTTGGCCGCGGCGGCGGTGCTCTGTGGCGTGGCGGTGGACCTCACCGCGGTGAGCCGCACCAAGGGCACGTGAGCCACGCGCCTGTGCCCCGGCGGCGCCTCAGGTGCGCTTGCCCAAGGCAACCACCAGCTGCTGGATGGCGTCCACCAGATCCGGGACGCGCAGCTGGAGTTGTGGTGCGGTTTGTTGCGCCCATTGTGCGGCCTCTTCCAACGTGGTGAACACGCGGCTGGGCGTCCTGGTGCCGTGGAGGATGCCCTGCGCGCCCATGACGGCGCGCGCGGTGGCGCCCACAAAACCCTGGGCGGGGATGACAATGGCTTCGGCCAGCGTCTGGGTGGCCAGTTGCTGCTGCAACAGCGCCGCAGCCTTGCGGTACGCGTCCTCCGGCCCGTCCCGCGCACTTCTGGGATTGATGTACAGCAGGGTGACGGCGCGGGGCTTGAGCAGCGGGGACGCGCTGATGCGCTGGAGGTGCGGCACCAGGTCTGCCGTGGCCTTCCCCAGGTACGCATGCAGGCTGGCGCCGCGCAGGGCGCGGAATGCAACCTGATGTGGGACGGAAATGAATTCGTCCATCAAACCCCCGCTTCCCCGTCGCCATGTAACAACCGGACCCGCCGCACGCAGGCACACCCGCACACGCACGTGGCCGGAGGTGCAATGGCGCCCAGCCCGGACTAGATGCCCTGTTGCGCCCCACCCCGCCCTGTGTGCGGGGCTTTCTGGGCGCCCCGCCCGCCCTGTGTGCGTGCGGGAACCATCCCTCTGGATGGGAGACCACCATGACCATGACCAAGTTCAATCCCTTTGGCGCCCGGACGGAGCTCAAAGCCGCGGGCAAGACGTACGGGTACTACCGCCTGCAAACGCTCAAGGATGCGGGCGTGGCGCCAAACCTGGAGCGCTTCCCGTTCTCCATGCGCGTGCTGCTGGAGAACCTGCTGCGCAACTGTGACGGGTTTCTGGTCACCGAGGACGACGTCAAGGCCCTGGCCGGTTGGAACGCCGCCAGCCCCGCGCAGGTGGAGGTGCCCTTCAAGCCCGCGCGCGTGATCCTGCAGGACTTCACCGGCGTTCCGGTGCTGGTGGACATTGCGGCCATGCGCACCAGCGTCAAAGCCCTGGGCGGGGACCCCAAGCGCATCAACCCGCTGGTCCCGGTGGACATGGTGGTGGATCACAGCGTCCAGGTGGACCACTACGGCGCGCCGGACGCGCTGGCCCTCAATGCGCGCCTGGAGTTCCAGCGCAACAACGAGCGCTACCAGTTTTTGCGCTGGGGCCAGAACGCGGTGCAGAACTTCCGCGTGGTGCCCCCGGCCACCGGCATTGTCCACCAGGTGAACCTGGAATACCTGGCGCGTGGCGCGCTGCACGGCACCGACGCCAAGGGTGACGTGGTCTTCCCGGACACGCTGGTGGGGACGGACAGCCACACCACCATGATCAACGGCCTGGGCGTGTTGGGCTGGGGCGTGGGCGGCATTGAGGCCGAGGCGGCCATGTTGGGCCAGCCGCTGTTCATGCTCACCCCGCAGGTGGTGGGCTTCAAGGTGCACGGGAAGCTCAAGCCCGGCGTCACCGCCACCGATCTCACGCTCACCGTCACCCAGATGCTGCGCAAGAAGGGCGTGGTGGACAAGTTTGTGGAGTTCTACGGCCCCGGCCTGGCCGCCATGAGCCTGGAAGACCGCGCCACCATGGCCAACATGGCCCCGGAATACGGCGCCACCATGGGCTTCTTCCCGGTGGATGACGTCACGTTGGAGTTCATGCGCCGCTCCGGCCGCAGCGCCGCCGAGGTGGAAATCCTGGAAGCGTATTGCAAGGCCAACCACCTGTTCCGCACGGAGAACACGCCGGACCCCACCTTCACCGATACGTTGGAGCTCAACCTGGGTGACGTGGAGCCGTCTCTGGCGGGACCCAAGCGCCCGCAAGACCGCGTGAACCTCAAGGACATGAAGCCCAGCTTCAAGAAGGCCCTGGGCGCGCCCGTCAAGGACCGCGGCTTTGGCCTCACCGAGGCGGATTTGGGCCGCACCGCCAGCGTCACGTTCAAGGGCGAGACGTCCACGCTGGGTCATGGCGCGGTGGTGATTGCTGCCATCACGTCCTGCACCAACACCTCCAACCCCAGCGTGCTTATTGCGGCGGGTCTGGTGGCCAAGAAGGCCGTGGAGAAGGGCCTCAAGGTTCCCACCTACGTCAAGACGTCGCTGGCGCCGGGCTCCAAGGTGGTCACGGAGTACCTTCGGGAGTCCGGGCTGTTGCCGGACCTGGAGAAGCTGGGCTTCCACGTGGTGGGCTACGGCTGCACCACGTGCATTGGCAACAGCGGTCCCTTGGCGGATGAGGTGGGCAAGCCCATCACCGCGGAAAAACTGGTGGCCTCCGCCGTCATCAGCGGGAACCGCAACTTTGAAGGGCGCGTGCACCCGTTGGTGAAGGCCAACTACCTGGCCAGCCCGCCGTTGGTGGTGGCCTATGCGTTGGCCGGCACGGTGGACCGGGACCTCAACAACGAGCCCATTGGCAACGGAAAGGACGGCAAGCCCGTCTTCCTCAAGGACATCTGGCCGGAGGACAAGGAAGTGGCGGACCTGGTGCGCAAGTGCATCACGCCCGCCATGTTTGAACGCACCTACGGTGACGTCTTCAAGGGCACCAGCGAGTGGCAGTCCATCAAGGGCGCCTCCGGGGACCTCTACGCGTGGGACTCCAAGAGCACGTACATCCAGGAGCCCCCGTTTTTCATGGACCTCAAGATGGACCTGGTGCCGCTCAAGCCCATCACCGGCGCGCGCGCGTTGGCGGTGCTGGGAGACAGCGTCACCACGGATCACATCTCTCCCGCGGGAGACATTGCGGAGAACAGCGCCGCGGCCCGGTTCCTCAAGGACCACGGCGTGCAGAAGGTGGATTTCAACAGCTACGGCTCACGGCGCGGCAATGACCGCATCATGACCCGCGGCACGTTTGCCAACATCCGGTTGAAGAACCTGATGTGCGGTGGCCAGGAGGGCGGCATCACCGTCCACCAGCCCAGCGGTACCCAGATGGACATCTATGACGCCGCGGTGAAGTACCAGCAGGACAAGGTTCCGTTGGTCGTTGTGGCGGGCAAGGAATACGGGACGGGCAGCTCGCGGGACTGGGCGGCCAAGGGCACGCTGCTGCTGGGCGTGAAGGCGGTCATTGCCGAAAGTTTTGAACGCATCCACCGCAGCAACCTGGTGGGCATGGGCGTGTTGCCCCTGGTGTTCAAGGACGGGCAGACCGGGGAGAGCCTGGGCATCACCGGCAAGGAGGTCTTCCATGTGGATGGCATCCATGACGGCATCAAGCCGCGCCAGGACCTCACGGTGCGCGCGGTGCGGCCGGACGGCACGGAACTGAAGTTCACCGTGACCGCCCGTCTGGATACGCCCGTGGACGTCCATTATTACAAGAACGGCGGCATCCTTCAGACGGTGCTGCGCAACCTGGCAAAGGCCTGAACCACCCAAAGGTGGAACAAGACGCGGCGCACTCCAGCAACACGGGGTGCGCCGCGTGCGTTTTGACAACGTGGTGCCTGCGCAGCGTGAACCCAATGACGCCCGGCTCGACAGAGTCTCGCCCTCCCACGACGGTTATGCACATCCTTTCTGGCGACGCTGGTGACGACGGACCCACGGCGCGTGTTGCAGGTTGCCCTCAACGGAACCAGGCTCGGCAGACGCCTCGCCCTCCCCGACCTCCCCGACCTTTGCGGTTCAGAGAAAACTGGGGTGGCGCATGCCTCCGCGCTTGTGATCAGCGGTGCGGCGCGTGGACATCATGGTTCCCCCGCCAGGTCCTTTCGGAAGGCACCGCGCATGGGGCGGCATTGAAATGTGCATAGGACTAAGTCTCAAGGGGTCTCAAGGGAGGGCGAGACTCTGTCGAGCCTGGTTGCCGGATGGACAATCCAGGATGTGGCTTGTCCCCGTCGTCGTGGCCAGAAAGACGTATGGAAGCGCAAGCCCGCGAAGGACACTTCTCAGCGGAACTGAGGGTGGGTGCGCACCGCCGCCTCCGTGACCACGTCAAACACACCGCCGTGCGGCGCGCGTGCTGAGGAACGCTCCCAGTGCATAAGCCACGCTGCATCCAACGGCTGCGCCAACAACTCCCGACGGGTGGACGCAACAGTGGTGGTCTTCCCGTGCGTGGCCACCCCGTGCCCCACAAAAAATCCGCCCAGCAACAAGGACACAACCGTGCGGGTGGAAGCGCTGTAGGTGAACAACTGGCACCCTGCCCCGTCATCACGGCAGTGCGCGCGAAGCAACTCAAACGCCGCCGGCGTCCACATGGTGGGATTGGCGGCCGGAGAAAACGGATCAAAAAACACCACGTCCGCCGTGGGCAACCGGCGCGTCCACGTCTCCAGCGCATTGCCCACGTGCAGCTCCCAGGACAACAACCCTTCGGCCCAACGGCCTTGCTCCAACACCGTGCGCACCACGTTTTGCCACGGCACCAAAAACGGAAACCCCACAGCATCCCCCAACGCCAGCCGCGCGGGCGCCAGGTCCACCTCCAGGCTAACCACGTGCATCTTCCGGCGCTGCAACTCGCCCAGGTTGCGTGCCGCGGTAAACGCCGCCACCGCGTTGGTGGCCGCTCCCAGGCCCACGTCATGGATGCACAGCGCCGGCCCATCCTCCGCCAGACGCTGTGCCAGGTTTGACTGCGCCACGTAGAGGGCCTGCGCTTCTTCCCAGGGACCCACCGGATGCATCACCTCGCCGTGGCCGGTGTGCCGCACCGCACGGGCGCCGCCCCGCAGCGTCACCAGCTCAAAGTCCCCATCCCGCGTCATGACAGGGGTTCCTTCAAACGCGTGGGCAGGCTGGCGCACAGCGCGGCGTGCGTGGCGGCCCAGCCCGACGACACAATGGCCCCCCGCAGCCGCTCCATGAGGCGCTGGGTGTGGTGGATGTTGTGGATGGCCAGCAACCGAACGCCCTGCATGTGCCGCCCGCGCATCAGGTGGTGCACATAGGCCAAACTCACCGACGTACACGCCAGACACGTGCACCCCGGTTCCAGCGGGCCTTTGGACAAACGCATGGCGGGACGCAGCGTCTCCAACACGCCGGAAAATGTGTACGCGTATCCCTGCTGGGCCATCTTGGTGGGGAGGATGCAATCAAACATGTCCACGCCGCGGTGCACTGCTTCCACCAGGTCCACCGGCGTGCCCACGCCCATGAGGTAACGCGGCTTGTCCACCGGCAACAGCGGGGCCGCCAGTGACGTCATGGATTGACGTTCCTCGCGGGTCTCCCCCACGGCCAGGCCGCCAATGGCAAACCCGTCAAACGGCAACGCCGTGATGGCCGCGGCAGACTCCTGGCGAAGCGCCGCATGCACCCCACCCTGCACAATGCCAAACAGCGCCTGGCCTTTCTTCACGCGCGCGTGCGCTTCCAGGCTGCGCACCGCCCAGGCGTGCGTGGTGTCCATGGCCGTCCGGGTGGTGGATTCATCTGACGTGGAGTCCAGGCACACGTCCAACGCCATCATGATGTCACTGCCAATGGACTGCTGCATGGCCACGCTGGATTCCGGCGTGAGGACGTGGCGGCGGCCGCTGGGCAGGCGGAAGTGTGCGCCCTGGGCGGTGATGTGGCGATCGGACTCGAGGGAAAAAATCTGGAAGCCGCCACTGTCCGTCAACACCGCGCCGCCCCAACCATTGAACGCATGGATGCCGCCAAAGGTGTCAAAGACCTCCGGGCCGGGGCTGTCCAGCAGGTGGTAGGTGTTGGAGAGGATGATGCGCGCGCCGGTTGCGGCGGCGTCTTCCATGGAGATGTGGCGGAACACCGCATGGGTGGCCACCGGCATGAACACCGGCGTGGGGATGTCACCGCGGCGGGTGTGCAGCACGCCAGCCCGGGCACCGGACGGGCTTGTGGCCAACAATGTGAAGCCCACCGCCATGTTGGATGATCACCCGGCGACAAACCGCCAGATGGCCCCAGGGAGCGTCAGACAGGCTCCCTGAGGCCATGCGGGAAAACTCACTTGCCCTTGCCGTCCGCCTTTTCCTTCTTCTTCTTCTGCTTTTCAGCGGTGGTGAGCTTGGGCTTGTTGTTCTTGTTGGTACCAACCTGACCCTTGGCCATGGACGCCTCCGAAAAAAGCGGCGCATGCGCCGCGTGTTGGGACGTCACTTCTAGCACGCACGCGTGGCGGCGGGGGAGCGGCTTTTTTCAGCGGCTGGCTTCGACGGCACGGTCGGTCAGGGCCACATACGCCTCATACCGGGCCTGGATGGCGCTGACGTACCCCACCGGCTCCTGGCCCCGGCAATAACCGTGACGCGCCTTGCGGTGGTATTTTGGCTTGGAGAGCAACAAGACGGCCTTGGCCACGTTGTCAAACCAGCGGTTGGGGTCCAGGCCGCGGCTGGTGGCCAGCTTGCGGGCATCTTCCACGTGGCCCCGGCCCACGTTGTAGGACGCCAGCGCAAAACGCACCTGGTCCTTGAACGGAATGCGCGTGTCCTTGAACTGGTCCAACAGCTTGCGCATGTAGCGCGCGCCCGCCTGGAGGCTTTGCAGCGGGTCCTTGGGGTTCTTCACGCCCATGGACCGGGCCAGGGATGGCATGAGCTGCATGAGTCCCACCGCGCCGGCGTGGCTGCGCGCCTTGGGATCAAACATGCTCTCCTGGTAGGCCTGCGCCGCCAGGAGGCGCCAATCCAGGTCCATCTCCTTGGCGGCGTGTTTGAACTCCTTGTCCCACGGCGTGATGGCGCCATCCCGGTCCGCGCGCCACTCAGGTTCACGCTCCCGGACCGCCCGCTGGGACGGCGTGTGGTAGCGCTTGTACAACACGTTCCACTCCACGCCGCGGTGGTGACGCTCCAGGAAACGGTTGGCCGCCGCCAGCAACTGCGTGTTCTCCTTGCGCACCGCCCAGGCCACCTGCTCCTTCTCGCCGGGCAGTTCCGTGGCAATGACCAGCTGGGGTTCATTGGCCAGTTCCACCTCGGCAACCTGGCGCTCCAACAACGCACCATCCACTTCACCGCTGTCCACCAGTTCCAGCAGGTCTTCCTGCTCCAGGCTCTCCGGCGCCGCGCGGGCCTTGATGTGGATCCCCAACATGGTGCCCGCCCGGCGGATGTGCTTGAGCGCCCCGGTGGACGCCGTCATGAGCACGGTTTTTCCGTCCAGGTCCTTGGCTTCCTTGACGGTGGACGCGCGGTCCTTGCGCATCACCACCACCCACGGGGTCTCCAACACCACCTGCGAAAAAGCCACGCGGTCGGCCCGGTCTGCGTCGGTGGCCAGCCCCGCCATGATGATGTCCCCACGGCCTTCCAGCAGGTACGGCACCAGATCCCGGCGCGTGGGCGGCACCACAACCTCCACGCGCAGGCCCAGCTCCTGCCCCAGCAGCTTGGCCACGTCATAGTCAAAGCCATACCGGCGGCCTTTGTAGAGGTAGTAGGACGTTGCGTTGTTGCGCGTGAGGATCCGGATGGCGCCTTCCTTGCGCACGGCGTCCAGGTCCCCCACAGAGACCCTCTTGGTGTGGTGCAACAGCGCGGCCTCAAACGCCTCGGTGGCGTCGCCTTCATCATCCTCTGGCTCGGCAGGCTCTCCCGCGTCTGGCGCGGCCTGCCCCAGCGTGTTGACCAGGGTGGGCGTGCCCCCATCCGCACCAGATGACGGCATTGATGACGACGTCACGGCAGCAGGCTGAGGGGCAGCAGCATCCACCAACGGCGGCACCTGCGCCGGGGGATCCGGTGGGCGGCATGCAACAAAGAACAACAGCAACACCACCCCCGCCCCGCAGCGCACCACTGTGCCACCTCAAAAAAGAAACGTCCGTTGAAGAACAGGATCACCCATAGCCGTGGGGTCACGCATGGGGAAAGGCCCACGCAGCCCGTGCTGCACATTGCGCGCTTGCGTTGCCGCACCAAGCCGGGGCAAGAGTGGCCGCGCCCGGAGGATCCATGCCACCCGAGGTCGACGCACAAAAACTTCTCAAGGACAGCCACGCGCTGTTGGAAGGGCATTTCCTGCTCTCCAGCGGCCTGCACAGTCCCAACTACGTGCAGTGCGCCCAGCTGCTGCAGCACCCGGACCGCGCCGGACAGGTTGGTGCGGCCCTGGCGGCGGTGGCGCCACCGGCGGACCTGGTGGTTTCCCCCGCCATGGGTGGGCTGTTTCTGGGCCATGAGGTGGCGCGCGCGCTCAAGCTGCGCCACATCTTCACCGAACGGGAAAACAACATCATGGTGCTGCGCCGGG
>Ga0154020_10002881_pt1 | contig 20912 bp, 26 predicted proteins | sample Klosneuvirus_201_FD_109709 | JGI IMG/M metagenome (GOLD analysis project Ga0154020, IMG submission 109709) | Active sludge microbial communities from wastewater, Klosterneuburg, Austria - Klosneuvirus_20160825_MG | ecosystem: Engineered > WWTP > Aerobic digester > Activated sludge | place... | reverse complement strand
GTTAATCAAAATTCAATAGGCATGTCCAATGAACCCAATATCAAGAAATATCCACATTTGTTGCCAAATCTGGAAGATTGGCCTATTTATAAATTCAGTCAAGATCGAGATTCATTTATAAAGAAAGTAAGCAACGATGTCATTCAGTTTTTTAGTAAATATTCACCGGAAGATTTAGATCAAACATTAGCTAAAACCATATATCAAGAAAAACAAAGAATCAAATCAAATCCTTGGAAAGCGGATCCTCCAAATGAAATGCAGTTTTTTAGGAAATTGCAAAATGAATACAATGATAATCATCAATTCTCAAATAAGACGGATCGCAACATGGAATCCGTATCGAGATTAATTAAACGCTATACTATTGAGATTACAGGGCAATTCAATCATAAAACTTTTTTGTTCGCTCGTAAATTGCTTACATTATTTTTTCATACCATGTTTTATCCATTGGGTAAATCATTCTTTAAGTCAACGGCGAAGAAAAGAGAACAGTTGCTCTCTGTGATGCGAATTAATGGCGAAATTGATCAATTGAGATTATTATCTAAGGATCATACCATAGTCATGGTGCCTACCCATTCTAGTAATTTAGATTCCATACTTGTAGGGTATATGATAGATTCGATTACGGGGCTTCCGGCTTTTTCATATGGCGCCGGATTGAACTTGTATGATTCTGAATTTTTTGGTTTTTTTATGAATCGTCTTGGTGCATATCGAGTCGATAGAAGAAAGAAGAATCTCATTTATTTACAAACACTATCTAGTTATTCCAAATTATCTGTAATGCGCGGTGTGCACACTATATTTTTTCCAGGTGGCACACGTTCACGATCTGGCGAAATAGAAAACAAATTAAAATTAGGATTATTGAATTCCTTATTATTAGCTCAAAGGCAATTAATTGAAAATAATGAATCCAGAAAAATTGTTTTAGTCCCTGTAGTATTAACTTATGAAAGTGTTTTAGAAGCCAGATCTTTGATTTTGCAGCACTTAAAATCAACGGGTCAAGAGAAATACACAGCTCGTGATCGTGCAAGTTCAATAGGACAATATTTTAGTTTCATACGCAGATTCCTTACTAAAGGTTCACATGTTTATATGAGTTTTGGAAAACCTATGGATGTGTTCGGAAATTATTTGACAGATAAAGCAGAAAGCATTGGCCATAGCGGTAAAATTATAGATTTGAAAGATTACTTTATTCGGCAGGGTGATTTTGTAATTGATTCTCAACGTGAAAGTATTTATACTAAAGAATTGGGCGAAAAAATTGTAGAACAATTTAATAAATCTAATTATATACTTCCAGCGCATTTAGTAGCTTATTGTGCATTTCAATTACTCATTCGAATGAATCCCGGGCAAGATATTTACAGTTTAGTACAATTACCTGAAGAAGAATTTGCTTTCCCGAAACGTGCTTTTAAACAATTGTGTAAAGAAGTGATAGCCTTATTAATCAAACTTAATCAAGAAGAAAAATTGATCCTTCCAGAATTGTTAACTCAAGATTTGGATGTGGTCATTGAAGATGGGATCAGGAATTTAGGAATTTATCATATAAAACGTCCTTTAGTTATTGATCAATTTCAACGACTTATCAGTGAAGATTTTTTAAGTTTATTATTTTATCATAATAAATTAAGCCATCTTAAATTAGAGGACATGATTATTTGGGATCATATCTCATTGGTTCAAGAAGAACTCGCCGATTAATACCTAAATACTCTCATGAAATTTTTAGTATTTGATTTAGAAGCCACCTGTTGGGATATTAATCCACAACAGCATAGGAGTGAGATTATTGAAATCGGTGCATGCATTGTTAATCCTTATGGAGAAATAGAAAAAACTTTTTCAAAATTTATAAAGCCTGTATTGAATCCAACGCTGAGTGTGTACTGTAGACATTTAACTTCTATACAACAATCTGATGTCGATGTTGCTAAATCATTTCCGAAAGTATTCGATGAATTTATGGAATGGGCAGAAATTCCGGATCAGGATTATGTTTTTTGTGCTTGGGGGAGTAAGGATCTAATGATGATAGAATCAGATAGCGATATTCATAGATACGATGTTTCATGGTTTAGGCCTTATGTAGATGTAAAATCTCAGTACCATTCGAGACGCAATATATCAAAACCTAATGGCTTAGCTAAAACCCTTAAATTATTAAATCTTGAATTTGAGGGAGAAGCACATAGAGCATTGTCTGACGCTTATAATTTATCAAAAATAATTGTTCGTTATATTGATGAGTGGTCATATTAATTTTTCAATGCCAAGATGTCTATAAGTTATTTTAAACCGGAAGAATTAATTGCAGTTTTGGAATCAAACATTCCATTGCTGGATGTACGATCGTCATCTGAGTATAAAAAAGGTCACATTGAAGGTACAATTTCTTTTCCATTATTTAATGACGAAGAGCGTAGTGAAGTGGGTACCATTTATAAAAAAATAAATCCGGAACAGGCACTCCTTAGAGGTCTTCAAATTATTGGACCTAAGATGCATGACATGGTTGTGGCGGCAAAGAAATTAGCCCCTTCAAGAAAAGTTGGCATCTATTGTTGGCGCGGTGGAAAACGAAGCAATAGTTTAGCTTGGTTGTTGGATTTGGCTGGATTTCATGTGCAATTGTTAAGTGGTGGATATAAAGCATTCAGGCAATATGCTAATTCATTGTGTTCAAATCCCGCCATGCAATTTATTATTTTAGGAGGGCGCACAGGATCTGCAAAAACAGCTATATTATCGCATTTAAAAGACAAAGGACAACAAGTTATTGACCTGGAAGCTTTGGCACATCATAAGGGATCAGCATTTGGATGGATAGGGGAGCGTGACCAAAAAGTAAATGAACAATTTGAAAATGATATCTTTTTTGAAGTATTAAAAATGGATATTTCAAAACCCATTTGGATCGAGAATGAAAGTAAGAATATTGGAAAAAATTTTATTCCGGAATCTATGTGGAGTAAAATGAAAGCATCCATAATCATTCATATTGATATAGATTTTGAAACCAGACTTGATCATCTGATAAAAAATTACCAATTGAATAACAATGATCAATTGATACTATCATTTAATAAAATTCAAAAAAGAATTGGACCTACCGATACAAAAAGAGCTCTGGATTATATTCATGAACATAAATATCGGGATGCTGCAGCCATTGCACTAAAATATTATGATTCGTGTTATGATTACAGTTTTAAATTGCCAAAGCTTGTATCACCCATTGTTTTTAATTTGAAATCTAAAACAAATGAGGATATTGCAGACGAATTAATTCAATTTATCAATTCAAAAGAATATGAACAAAGAAACAATTAGACTTACCCAATATAGTCATGGTGCTGGTTGTGGATGTAAGATTTCACCCGCCATCTTAGATCAAATTCTGGCTTCAAAGAATCATCCACATCATCCGGATTTATTAGTGGGATATGAGCATAAAGATGACGCAGCGGTTTTGGACTTAAAAGATGGTACGGCTATTATTAGTACCACTGATTTTTTTATGCCCATAGTAGATGATCCATTTGATTTTGGAAGGATAGCTTCAGTTAATGCCATCAGTGATGTTTATGCGATGGGCGGAACACCTATCTTGGCTGTTGCAATATTGGGATGGCCGGTAGATAAATTAGGGCCAGAAATAGCTGCACAAGTTATTGAAGGTGCGCGTGCTGTTTGTAAAGAGGCTGGAATTCCCTTAGCCGGAGGACACAGTATTGATACGGGTGAGCCTATATTTGGATTGGCGGTAACGGGCAAAGTTAATATTTCAGATTTAAAGACGAATGCAGGGGCCAAAGATGGAGATTTGATTTACTTGACCAAAGGACTTGGTGTTGGAGTTTTAACTACCGCAGAAAAAAAATCATTATTAACAGAAGGGCATGAGGATATTGCAAAAACATCCATGCTGAAACTCAATTCTATAGGTGCTATATTGGGCAGCAAACCTTTTGTTCATTCCATTACCGACGTCACAGGATTTGGTTTGTGTGGACATCTAATAGAAATGTGTGAGGCTTCGAATTTAAATGCTTTATTACATTATGTTAAGTTGCCCGTTTTGGATCCTTGTGTTTTGGATTATATACAGCAGGGAGCTGTACCAGGTGGAACTCATCGAAACTGGAAATCATATGGTCATAAAGTGGCACTTGGAAATTCTGAATGGTTTAAACTTTTAGCTGATCCACAGACCAGCGGTGGATTGTTGATTGCAATAGATCCATTATCAAAACAGACATTTGAATCGATATTAAATGAAAACCAAATTGAGCCACATCTGATAGGACAAATGAGAACAAAGGATTCAGTTAATGAACGTTTAGTTTTGACTATAATGTAAGGAAAGGCCCTACAGACGGTCTAAAAGCAACTTAACATAATATAAATTATGGGACAAGAGTGAATAATTAAATAATTGAATATCAATTATATATGTTTTCATATATTTCATCTAATGTGTCCATTCTTTTAAAAAATCAATTATTAGTACTCCTAGTACGAATCGTTATGCAAATATACATAATTAAATCAAATTTAACTATGGTACAATATTTGTTTACGCTATTAAAAGTATGATTTCAATCTTTTTTTATTAAAAATTGAAATTGTAAAACCTATGGAAAAATTTTATTCCTTCTATATTGGATCCAATGGATCACCAAAATCTACCTGGATACTTGATGATTGTAAGTTAAGAGCCTATGACGTTAAGGAAGCTTTGATCATGCATTCATTTCACAAAGAGTATTTGATGAATTCCAGGGAACGCTGGTTACCCAATAAGAATATTTATACATCTCCAGATCCTTGGTATATTAAACACACTTATAGACGTGTTCTGGAATACGAAAAAAAAGATAATCCTAAATATGGACGTACCCTAGTCCAATTCAAGGAGCTTAAAAAATATTCTCAACATGAAATATTGACATATTTTAAAGAGATAAAAAAACCCTCATAAGAGGGTCTTCAAAGTGTTACTTATACGACTTTTTGATGAGCATACACAAATAGAGGTAGAATTTTGCCTTTCGCTCTTGCTCAGGTGCGATAAGATCTAAAGAGTTACTACAGCTCAAAGTATACATTTCTGTAAGATCTTCGAGGGCTTCTGTTTTGGATTGGGGGTAACTAATCGGAATCGTCAACTTGCGTTTTGACATATAGAAAGGGTATTTGGTTACTTGGGGATATCTCTTATAACGATCAAATTATATAAATGTGTATATGAAATTTATTTATTAGTTTTTTAAATGGTGTTATCAATTTGCTGTAAGTACTTTGTTGAATTGTTAATATTAAATGTTTATACCTCTAATTTTCTTAAAGAGGTTTAAAGCAAATCTATCAGACATTCCAGAAACATAATCAATTACTTTCATGTATCTTACATATTTCTCTTCATTATCTTTATGATGATATTTTTCAGGAAGCAATTGGAATGTTTTTAGTGCTTTTTTGCTTTGGGTATTTGGCTCACATGGTAGACATAAATTTGATGCGTGTACAAATTCTGAAATTAATCCTGACAATACCTCAAAACCAGTAACTTCTAAAGCTAATACCTCGTGCCAATTATAAACATATTTAGTAACCAATTTTTTCAATTCTTTTATTGCATCAATTGTGTCTTTGTCATCAATACAAAATAATAACTCTTTATCAAATTGACCAGTTAGAATATTAATATAATTACTTATAAATACATCAAAACATTTATGAACTAAATGATTGATACATTTAGATCTTAAGTACTCAATTTTTTGATTTTCATTGTCAATATTTGAATATTCTTTGGAATCAAATCTTTCATCTTTAATGGCAATTAGTTTTAAAAGATTTTCTGCTTCATAAAATGGAATTCTCGAAATTCGGTGTCCATCTTCTAGATCTATTATTCTGTAACAAATATCATCCGCGGCCTCCATTAGAAAAGCTAGAGGATGTCTAGCATAAGCAACACAATCAGTCATGGTTTTCAATTCTACTAAACCACATTCCTTGGCAATTAATTTGAAATCATCAAGTTCGGAATAAAATACACCATATTTTTTTTGACTAATTCTATCGGGACTCCAACTTGTACTATCTGAGTCACCATGAACGAAAGAAGTCCTTGGATATTTACAAAAGGAAGCTAGAGTAGCGGCAGTTAAATTCAAACCATCTCCATTATGTTTTGTTAGGATTCTAAATCCATTCGCATTACCTTCAAATTTCATCAAATCTAAACATTTAATATTTGAAACCGTATCTCTATAGATGGTAATATAACCCTTTTCACTTCCTGTATGTGGTACTTCATCAAAATAATCTTGAGCCAATAAGTCTTTTCCATCTTCAAAATTAAAATATTCCGCTATAGAATTTTCGCCTGAATGTCCAAAAGGAGGATTTCCAATATCATGACTTAAACAAGCAGCACTTAAAATGGCAGGAATATCACCACAATTTATATGGTCAATAATTTTTTGATCTAGTAAATATTTTTCTAATAGCCTTCCAAATGATCTTCCTACTGTGGTTACTTCTAATGAATGGGTCAATCTAGTATGTACAAAATCAGTTACTGGCAAAGGAATTACTTGAGTTTTATCTTGCAGTCTCCTAAAAGGATAAGAATATGTAATTCTATCACAATCTCGTTCAAAGGAATTTCTTGGATCTATTCTACATGGTGTTTCAATAGTATTTGAGCGAAGTTCATTTAGCCTTTTACACGATAGTAGTTTATCCCATAATATTTTTTGTTCATTAATTTGCATATTTAATTAACATTTATTTATTAGTATATTTTGTGCAAATAAGTCGCTATCATTCTGTGCAATTAAATTTTTAATTTCTAAGTTTGTAAGATAAATTTTATTTTTATAATTATTTGGAATTTTATTAGTAGCACCTAAAATATTTTTGAATCTGTAGAATGATTCTTGATTAAATGATTGTTTCTTTCCATAACCATCTTTAATTATTATCAAATTTTGATAAACCTCTATTTTGGCAGATTTAGGTCCTCCACAACATTGATCAAATGACAATTTAATTTCTTTCATTTTATACATAAGCTTAATTAAAAAGAGAGTAAAAATATTGATTTTTAAAATTTACTTTTCTGAAATGCATTTACTTTGCAAGTATAATAAATGAATTACATAATACTTAAAATTTCTGTTTGAGGCATTTCATTCCAAATTTTACCTTCAAGTAATCTTCCAGTTTTCTTCTTATTAGTACCTCCCCATTGTTTAAAAAAGAATGGAGTGTTAGAACTTATGCATTGATTTTTAATATCTGTAACCCATTCTTCTTTCATTGGTCTTGGTTTTCTTCCACTCTCGCCTCCAACAATAACCCAATCAATTTCCGTTAATTTCATGTTTGGAAGTGCACCTATTAATGGTTCACATGACAGAAATTTGACTTTAGCACTTGTTTCACTAAGTAATTCTATTCTCTTGATAAATTTGATATTTTCAACAGAAACTCCCATCCATATATTATCACTCCAATTTAACCATCCTTCACTTTCATAATATCTAAGAACATCTGCTCTTTTGGTTAAAACTTGAAAAATATGTTGTGGATTTTCTTTCATTACATTAAAAACTTTTTTTATGAAAGTAATTGGTACGTTTTTGTGAAATAAATCACTCATTGAGTTAACAAATACAATCTTTGGTTTTTTCCATGTATATGGTGTTTGCAATTCGTCTTCATGAATTGTCAAATCAAAGTTATTTTTATATTTATCAATGCCCATAGCTTGTAATCGTCTTGACATTACCTCAGCATAACAAAATTTGCAACCTGCTGAAATTTTATCACATCCTGTAGTTGGATTCCAAGTCATTTCTGTCCATTCAATTGATGATTTTGCCATTTATATAAATTTTACTATTGCTGTATATGTAATACTTTTTGTTTCTGCACCTTGTGTGTTAACAAGTTTAACTTTATTGATTTCCAATAAGTAAAAAATTGCATCCTTGTAATTTTGTTTAATATAATTAGTTTTATAATTATGACTTTTGTAAATATTATCTATTGTTTGGTTTTCAAATTCGTAATTAAACTCTAATATTGAATTTGCTAATTTCTTTATGGAGTGATCATTGAATTCCGGTGACAGAACTGGTGATGGTTTTAAGTTTGCTCCAAAAAATGGAATTCCATCCTCTTGATAATCACTATATTTAGACATAATTTCTTTAGCCCTTGTTATGGCTAAATTAACTTTTGAAATAAAAAATAAATAATGGCTTGTTTGATTTTTATCTGGGAAATTTATTCTAAATTTCAGAGTTAAATATCCTCTGTCTTCAAAAATATGTTCAAATGTTTCTATTATAAATTGCTCTCTTAATTGTGGAGATAATTCTTTTTTATAAAAATTTTGTAGAATTTCAAAATAGTCACCAAATATTTCAATCATATTTTGTTCTACTTTCTTATTAGTAATAGCAGCACGAATTCTATTTAAATTGAATAGCATAAATAAATCTGATCCCCAATTTTTTATTGTATGCATTAACAGTTCCAAAGTATATCCATATCCTAGTGGGTCAATAAATGTTAATGAAGGTATATTGGATTCATATGCATTCTTTAAAATTTCAATACTTGCAGGTTGATTTACTAAAATAGGTTTAAAATGAAGGTCTTTATAATAATCTAAATTTGCAAAGTTACTTTTTAATTTAGTCGCAATATTTTCATCTTTATCGTTAAAAAATGTTTGAACATGTTTGTCATAATCTATTAATTTTCCTTTACTTGAGTAAATGCTGTTTAAAATTTTAATTGGTGTTGATGGACTACCATCATTGTAAAGGCCAGGGCCAGAGAATAAATCCACATAAATAACTTTCTCGCAAATCTTATATTGCTGTCCCACTAAAATTATAGCAGCCCAAGCTTTAAAATATTCATTTAATATCTCAGATTTGATTTCAGAGGCCGTTCTTTTTTGTTTAAAAAAATCTGATAAACTAATTCCTGCCATATTTTATTAAATACAAAAGTTCGAAAAGGCTGATTTAAAATATATTCTTAGTCTAAAATTTAATAATATTTTATATTCAAGATGATTAATTAAGTGCAAGATAAAACATTTTCCAAATAAAAAAAGCCCTGGTATTTCTACCAAGGCCGTTGTGGATAGCAACTACAAATAAAAAAAGTATCTTTAAACTAGACAGACTGTGTCAAAAGCCTGACATTCAATGCAATATTATTAGCATATTCAGCTATTTCAGAGGCTTTGTCAAGGCCATTCACCACCCTTCTAGCATTTATGAAATCAACTTTTGAAGTGTTGATGTAACGGCCTAATGGGGCTGTTGTGAAGGAACCATTCATCATGCCATATACTAGGATCTGTGCTGAAATGTCGGGGGTAAGAGCTAAATCTGGGTTATTGACCAGGTCAATTCCAAATATATCACCAATAGCTTTATAATTAAATTCATGGGTTAATTGGGCCAATCCCCTACCATAAAATCCAGTGTACCAATATAATTCTTGGGAATTATAGCAAATGGATCCTGGTCTACATCTGATTTCCTTCCGATCTGGGATAAGTCCAGCTTCATGCCAAGCAGTTGCAAAAATGTAGATAAGCTTATTAATGTCTCCATCACCATATTGATCAAATGCTTTAAGGATGCTTAAGACTGCGCTTGATTGAATAGATGAAAGCACACCAAACGTTTTAGAAATGGCCTGATTAAATAGATCATAAAGCGATGTATTGCCTGAAGCTTTCACAGCTCTGACAACAATAATCATAATGGCAATGACTAATAAAATTGTTGATGTTTTCTTGGCTATCATTATTATTTAAGCCTTTCAGAATTCTTGAAGAAGCCAAAAAAGGATAAACCTAATCCACCTAATACAGATATTGCTGCCCATGCAGCATCTAAGTTTTCACCTAGGAAATTAACAATAGGAAGACCTTTAGATAATGCTGGCATCATACAGATTGCTCCTAATGCTGTAAGTAAATGACGAATTAAACTCTTGTTCATAATAAATATTTTTAAAAAGTGATTAAGCGTAATATTGAGCACCACCATTAGCATTCCAGATGTCTAGAACTTCATTTTCTGTAGGTGCATTTTTGTTCTTATAAAATGGTCCACCCTCTTTAAATAATGGAGCAATGGATCCATATAAGCGCAATGCTGTATCTATCCATGCTGTCCAGTCTCTAGGATTGGACTGTTTATTAGGGGGGTAACTATTGTATTTTAATAGTTTGAGCTTTAATTCTTCGATCTTCTTATTATTCATCCAGTACAGGAATGTCCCACCGGCAAGAATTAAGACTAAGAGAATGTATTTAGTATTTTTTTTCATGACTAATCATTTAGTATGATGATGGCTGCAATAGCTGCAGCAATCCAAATAAGTTTTTTGTCATTCTTGGGTGCCGGTACTGGATCAGGACCCGTGTCCGGAGTTGCTGTAGATTTCTTTCCAGATATAATATTGAATGCATTATTCATGATCTGATCAAAACCAAAGAAAACTCTATAATTTAAAGGATCTTCAATAACTACAGTGGGAACATACTGGATATTATATTTCTGTGCTTCTGCTTGATCACCAGCAGTGCCTGGAAGAATTATTTCTTTCCATTCAATATTTGGAATAGATTTAATTTCTGCAAGTTTTCCAGCTGCAGCAATGCAACTAGGACAATCTACCTTTTTAAAAATGTAACCTTTTCGCATGATTATTTAATTAAGCCTAAAGGCATTTTTTTAACTTTATTAAATATTTGTTGAATGGCTGCTTCATCTGCATCTGTAGAAAATATAGAGGATAGATGATTGCTGATGTGATCTATTAGAGTTTTTCCATGAGCACCTTCAAACCATCCAGATAAAACAGAAACCTGAGATTGATATTTAATCTGTGAAAATATTGTAAGCAATATTTTTTCATCAAGGATTCCAAAAGACCATGCATTCCAAAAATCGGATGATAATTTTTTAGCAAGATTATATTCAAGGTCTTGGTACCGTAATCCCTTTGATTGGAGATCTTGGATTAAGGCTGATGACAAAACAAAATTAGTGTCTTGAATGGATTGATTTAAATCAACATCTTTTTTGATTTGATCTTTATCCGGAGCCAGCCCTATAGCTTTAAATAAACTATTGATTATTTTATAACCGAAGTACAAGCCACCTAATACAAGTCCACCTTTGATTATAAAATTATAATCAAGGTTTATTTTCTTTTTTGATTTAGATACTGCAGTACTCATATTAGTTAATTAACCTGGTGAATTAATAAATCCATTTTACCACACTACCAACGGCAGTTAAATCATTCTGCGCATAATTTGGATTCGATGGAATCTTGCATCCACCAGGTCCACATGATGAAGGATTTAAAAGACTGCCATCATTTGAAGGGCTTGTGCCGGTACCACCGGGTCCAGGATCTGTGATGATAACTGGAGCTGATTTATTTTGAAATAACCAGTATACGATTCCTGCTGCAGCCAATAATGGAAATAACTTTTTCATTTCTTTATAGTATTAATATGGTTAATAATTTCCTCCTTGCTTGCGTGAATTTTATTTATAATCTCTATAAATAATTCCTGTGATACTTGTTGTGCTTTGTGCATAGCTTCTGTCTGTTCCTTCATGTTTTCAGTTACTTCTTTGATGGAAGATATATAAGCATTTACCAGCGGTTTTAAAATATACCAAAGGAAAAAGCATAATATTCCGACTGCAACACCTGAATTGATAATGAACTTAATTATTTCCGGATTCATAAAAACATTTATTCTTGTGACATTAAATACTCAATACGAGCTTTCTTTTCTAATAAAATTTTCTTTCGTTGTTTCAGTGTCTCAAGCTCAATGTTAATTTTTTCCAATTCCTTATCGCACTCATTGAATCTTTCTTCAAGTCCTTTGAATACATCTTCTAAAGGTGTATATATAAAAGAAATTACACCGTTCTCTGTAGTGTCACGAGTTAAAATATACTTGCTTTCTTCAAGCACAACGATTTCTAATTTAGAAGCTTTTTCATCAAGCTTTGCAGATCTTGATTTTAAAAAGTTAAAATATTTAGATTGCGCATTGCATCCGTAAGGAATAAGCATACACACAAAAATGATTGATAATAAAAGGATTACTATTTTTTTCATACTATCGTTTTATGACTGATATTTTAAATTGGGCTGATGTCGGATTAATCGTACCGGTGGAATAATTATTATGTCTAACTGTTACTGTATTTGTCGCACTCACCCATGCGAAATAAGAGCTGCTTGTGTTCATTGCAGCATTTGGAACACCCAAAATAACTTCATCACCATCTGTGGCTCCTGTGATCGTTACAGTGAGATCATCTGATGTTCCTGCAGCTGTGATACCAAAATCAAGTGTGGCTGATCCGGATAACATTTTAGCCATTGTAAAACGTATAGCAGCTGCATTACTGAAATATAAATTAGATCCATCATATTCCACGGCTCCAGTTTCTGGTGTAGTAAGATTTGTTCCTGAAGTAAATTTTAAAGGAGCGCCATTAGCGGATGCCATACCTGCTGCTAACATTAAACAAGCTGTAGGCGCAGCATTTACACCAATTGTTACTTTCCCACTAAATACATTTTTTGCTGTGCCCGATTGATATATTCCCCAGCTGTTAGCATGTGAATTTGTCATTTGTATAGCGTAGAATTTAGCAGCTGTCAGAGAAGTTAAAGTAGGATTAATCATCAGACCTATTTGATCTCCTGAATTAGTACCAGTTAAATTCAGAACTGGTTCAGCTCTAAAACATGTAATATTACCAGTTCCTGATGAAGCTGTATAACTTGGATTTGTATACAACATGTCTTTAAATAATGAGCTAGAAGTATAAGCTGTTGCTCCTAATGTTAAGCATGGCCATGATATATGAGTTCCATCGATTAGGTTTGCATTAATATTACCTGCGCTGCTAATCATTGAATTTCTTCCTGTGCTTCCACCTATAGTAAGTAAATTGGAACTATTTCCAACAGTATAAGCAGTTTCTGTAGTTAAATTAGCTGTTGATAATGTAACTTTTGTTCCAGTTCCTACTTTTAATTCTCCGGCTCCATTATTAGAGAATAAGAAATATTCTGTTAATGCACTTGCATTTTTAGTAAGTTTTAAAGAAACGTGTGTTCCTCGAGATGCATCTGTAGCATTGTTCCAATATGAACTAATGCTTGACATATCTCTATTATTCGTTGTGCTACTTTCGCCCTGAAATAAAATAGAATTACCAAATCCATTTGCTGGTGTTCCAGTGGAATTAGTTCTAAGGGTAAGTGCGTTATTAATTGTTGAAGTATTTGTAGTAACACTAGTTGAAACTATTTCACCTCCTGTTGTAGCTCCACCTGTTATAGTGGTTCTATAAATTCCATTAGTTTGTAGAACTAACATCTGATTATCATTAGTACCTAAAATCATATCACCACTATATGAGTCACCGCCTTGGTGAACATCACCAGTACCACCTGGTATAGCATTTAAACTATCGTTAGAAATTACTAATCCTGTACCGACTGTTATTTCTTGAATTGAATCAATTGATAGATTGGGATTTCCAAGTAATTTACTTGGATTAATAAATTTAATCTTACTAAAAGTAATACTTGAATCTGCAATGTCATTTGTGAGAATTGCAGCACTATCTAATCCACGTCCGAAATAAAACTGCGAATTGCTTATTTGCGAATAGCAAAATTGAACTGATAATAATATGATGATTATAATTCTTACCATATATAACTTACTTTAGCTCGACCTGTATTTCCTACAGTTATTGTGATTGTTCCTTTCAGATAATTACATTTGCCTTCGGCTGTAAATTGTTCCATGTAATTAACTGGAACGCTTAATGTTTCTGTACCTCCTGCTTTATTTTTGGTGGAAACAGTTGTAGGAGCTGTGATATTAAAATAACTGAAGTAATGATACTTCGATAGATCATAAGTAATTGTTGCATTAGTTATTACTTCGAATCCAAATCTATTTCCATTTAGACAATCAAATACAGAATTTATATCATCACCAAATACTTGGACCGCTGATTCAGGTAAGTATCTTCTATCTCCTTGCTCATCTACACATGTGAGAATTCCACCAAGTTCATTTCTAGTTACTTGGTAAATTTTATATTTTATGCATCCATTAACTGTAGGATAATATTTCTTAACATTCGTCTGAACACTATCAAATGTGTAATTAGAATACTTGCCAGTTATATTCCAACCATACTGTGTAGTTTGAATATTATTGATAGCAAATTTCCCAATTCCATTTCTTTTAAAAATGTAATTGTTAAGCGTGTCCGTTAAATCCTGAACATCTTTTCCTGCACCGCCTCCCCCATCCGGTTCATATGTTCCAGATAAAATATTTACTCCACGTAACCATAAGCCTGTGATGTTTTCATTGGCAGGAATATTTAAATAATAATTGCACAGTGGTGTGTCAACCGCTGCTACCCATGTTTCATTAGATCCTGAAGGACGTGAACAGTCATCACGTCTATTATCCAAAAAGTCACATGATACTTTAGTGAGTAAACCAGTATAAGGTGGGAACTCTACCACACCCTTATAATTAACTCCCCAGGCCGGTTGGCCATCGGAGATACGACGATATAAATCGAATGGCTGATCACAAAGTAAAGATATTCCTGTAGTCTTGGTACCGGATCGTGCATAAGTATATCTCCCTGGATCAGTAAAATTCCGCGAATAATAAATATTCACAAATTCAATACCGAATACAGTAATGGATACACGTAATCCATTTAATGATGGATACGCTGTATTCAATCCTGTAGGTTCTGCTTTAGTATTATTAGGCTCATCATCTTTGTAGCAAAGGCCCATACAATCGAGCCACAATTGTATATCTGTTGTAAATCTATCAGCTTCAGCTTGAGTATTGCCATATGGATAAGCCAGCGGCACATGCTGTGTATTAAATAAGGGTGTTTGCGGAGTCGCGTATGATGATACAGATTTTTGCTCCACATAAATTAAATCAACCACCCAAGCGTCCTCGTTTTCAAATTCCGGATCTGCAGTATAGACATAGTTAATGTAGTTAACTGTCTGCTGCTTTAACCAGCACTCTTTTACCACATTTGAATACGGACAAGGTTTTGCAGTTCCTACAACTGTGTAAGATCCGGTACCGGATTGATTAATATCGTATGTATTACTCTTAAGTGAATTATTGAATATACGAGTAAAATAAACCTGTGATGATGCATTGATGGAATCAATCATGCATAAAGAAGTGTATTCGACATCAATAGAATTTTTAACTTGTCCTGATGCCGAATACCAAGCAATTAAAACAAAACCAAAACCCAAGACTCTTTTAAGCATACTTAATTTTTTCGCGTAGTTACTTTACAATAACCTCCACCAGTTGCATTAACTGTGAAAGCTCCACATTTAAATATTTTTTTTGTATTCTCATCCATGTAAGATGAGCATGATATCATTTCTCCTTCCAAAAGATCTACAGCAGATCCACCAGCGATTGAAATTGTCGCAGTTCCAAATCCAATATTTGAAACACTCCAAGATTCGTATTCAAGACTATAAGTAGAACTTGCAGAAATAACTATAGAGTTAGTGTATGTTGGAGCACTCACAACATCTACACATGGGCCTGTTAAAATATTACCTGCAGGTGTATAAGATCCACCGCTAAGATTTATATTAGAAAAAATGTAAGTACTCCCTGCACCACTTGTAGGCCATGTAACACGTGCTACAATTCTAAGAAACGGTGTACTTGTCCCACTTGACTGATCGCATAGCTGTTGGACTTCAAAATCTCTCAATGAGTCCTTTGCAATTGAAATACTTTGAGGACACATTCCAAGTGTTATTTTTCCTGCAGGTGGGGTGAAACTGGATCCATTTGATCTGAATTTAGCACTTATAGTGGTTTGTCCAGGGCGAATAGTTTGCAGATCATAAAACGAAATATAGTTTGTTCCAAGGTCTAAACTATCTATACATTTTTCGATGATTTCATAATCAGGACCATATGCTCCGGATGTACCAACCTGACTATATGCGCAGCATGGGAACAATAGAATCAATAATAATTTTATGTAGTTCATCCACCCTCTTATTAATGATTACGTAAGTAAACATGTGCCGTTCCTCCGGAGGCATTTACAACCAAGGTTCCACAGACACGCGTATGACGCATGTCCCAGTTTATTTCTTCGCGACAATACCGGCTTTCTCCAGGATATAGATTTACTGTAGTTCCTCCTGTTGTAACTGTAAATATGGTAAGGCCAACATTATGAACTTCCCATGATGAGAAGCCTAAAGCAGGTGTAGTATATGTAACGTTTGATGAAATTTCTGCGTGTGTTTCATTATCGAATGCTGTAATAAAACAAGGTCCTTCACTAACAGCACCAACGGGTGTATATGAGCTTCCATCTTGTTTGAAGGTACTTAAAATTTGAATTGTTCCTGCTCCTGTAGCTGGCCAGTATGTACGCTGTACTATTCGCCAGAATGGATCCGGAACTGAATTACCTGTATTATCATCACATAAAGCAAGTACTACGATTTCACGAATTGAATCCGCAGTAATTGTTGTGGTAGATGGACAAGATCCTACATTTTGTTTACCTGCAGGTGGCGTGAAGGTAGAACCATTAGCACGATATTTGGCGATTACTGTTGTCTGTCCAGCTCTCAACGTTTGCACTTCATAATATGAAATGTAGTTCGTATGAAGATCCGCCGAGTCAACACACTTTTCAACGACTTCATAATCGGGCCCCCAAGAACCCGTATTTGATACTTGCGAATAAGAAATGTTTGCGATACAAAACAGCAAACAAAAACTGAATAATATATTTTTCATTATAAATGATTTATTGGATTAGAAATTATCGTCTAATTATATTGAATGTAGTACCGGTACTATTTACAATTATACTTGGACATTTGTGAACGATTTTTGTAACCGGGTCAGTCCAGGTTTTACACCCTATAGCTTCACCCGGATATACATCCGTTGCTGATCCATTCAGTGTGATGGTACCAATAGCGGTACCAACGTTTTCAACTTCCCATGACTCCCAAGGGCCAGTGTAGGTAATGGATCCGGAGATATTAAATCTGTTGTGTGCCGTTGTATTAGAATATAAATGACATGGCCCATCTTGGACGGTACCAGTCACTGTATAAGGAGCACCGTTAGTTCCGATGGTAGAAAGTATATTAACTGTTCCTGCGCCTCCGGAAGGCCAATACACGCGTTGTACAATTCGATAAAATGGTGTAGCTGTAGTGCCAGCTAAATCACATAATGCAATTATACCAATCGATCTAACTGAATCGGGGGTAACTGTTACAGATGCAGGACATGAACCTACAATAACTTTTCCTGAAGGTGGCGTAAACGCACTTCCATTGCTTCTCAACGTTTCGTAAATTTTTGCTTGTCCAGCTCTTAATGTTACTATTTCAAAGTAAGAGATATAATTGGTACCTAGATTCAACGAGTCAACACATTTAGGTATGACCTCATAATCGGGGCCCCAACTTCCTGTTGTACCAACTTGTGCATAAGACATTCTTGTCCAGAATATGCAGAACATGATCAGAAAACCGATCGATAAGTTTTTTAATGAGAATATATTTTTCATTTGATAAATATTTTATTTTGATAATTAAATTGTATTCACGTTTACAGCTGATGCGATCGGATAAGTGACATGAACTAAAACTGGTTCTCCATTTGTCACAATGTTTACAGTTGGACCTAATTCTTGTCTTCTTAATAGTTCGTCTGTTTTTTCTTCACCGTTCCATCTTCCTCCTGGAGACATTGTATCTCCATTTACTTGGATTACATTTAATCCATTATTTAATATGTCTAGATATAACCAACCGGCAGGAATCGTTTTATCTAAATTCGTTTCGAATCTGCGCTCTTTTGTAGCGTCACGGATCGCCTGATTAAATGGCGTGGCATCACCTGGTAATATTCCAAATGGTTTCATAGATCCGCCGCCTCCACCTAAACTACTCATTCCGATCGTGTAGTTTTTCCTTGCGAACTTAAGAATGACATATCAGGGTGATTCGTATTGAATTTCAGAATCTCAAAACGATTTTTCGGAGTTGGATCAGAAGGATCCAATGATACCGTATCGAAATCAATTTGTAATTGTCCTTCAGTCTGAGCATAATCATTCTCTGCTCCTATGAATAGTTTCTCACCAGGAAGAAATGTAAATCCACCGAATAAAAACACTTTTGTATTACCGGTATTCTGTACATATATTTTATTGCATGCAATATTGTAAGTACCACTTTTTTCATATACACCACCCATTGATGGATGAATTCTATATACAGTGTGTCCGTCCTGTGTGCGTTGTAATGAATCAGAATTATGTGCAATATGCTTTTCGCCAATGAAATATTGTTTCGCTTCTCTGACCTCATTAATTAATTCTCTTATTTCGGACATTTTATAAATTATTTAGAAGTGATTTTGCCATTGCAGGATTATTAACTGCATATGCAGCTATTTTTTCTAGAATAGTAATTGGATCGTCGAATACTTGAGATAATTCATTCACGGCATTTTGAATACGTAAAAATTCTTCTTCAGTATATTCTTCATCTGATTCACTTTCTGATTCAGTATTTGAATTTTCAGAATATTGGTGAACAACTTTTCTCGGAGGTAAAGGTCCATTCATTGCATGTGCCATTTGTGCATCACCAATTCCTAATAACTTAGTGAGTAAGGCACTGGCTAATGGAGCTACAATACCGGCAAGTGTCGGGTTATCTTCAAGTGCGGCACCAATGCCGTTTATAGTAGCTTGTAATCCTTTTGTTTTACCTCTACCCTTTCTGAGATCTTCGTTCTCAGCTTCGAGTTGTTCTATTTTAGTTTTCAACTTGTAATCTTCAAGCATTTTATTTGCCTTGATTTCTACAAGTCTTTCTACTTGATCTTGTGTGATGGATGGCTGAGCAGGACCATTCATTCCTGCAACAGCTCCACCATATTGTATTGGAGCAGAATAACGATTGGTGTAACCAGATGTATCCTTCTCATGTCTTGCTAAATAAATAGTAAGTAAACCACCGCCTGAGGTTTGATCTATTACTGTGCGTGATAATTTATTCCAACCATCTTCCTGAGAATCAAATACAAATGATGCTATACGTTCAGTTGGCTTCTTATCATTACCGCGATAGATGGCCATATAGCCAATATCGTTGAAGTCTTGGTACCAAGAATATAAAGCTTCAGGATTATTTAATGTATTGTTTCCCCACATAATGACTTAAGATTAAACTATTAGCAATCTGCTGACTTAGGCAGGTAAATGAAAGTCAGTTCAACAGCTCTTGTTTCACCAACAGCCAAACCTAAAGCTGCTACACCAGCGAATTCAATTGATGAAGATTGTGCAGTGAATTCTTTCTCAATCAATATTTGAGCATAAGAACCTGGATCTGCCGGCGCTTCTCGGATAAGCCATTCCAATGGAATCTTATCATGCACTGTATTATTATTCTGAGTCATCACTACGAAGGCTCTCGCCATCTGTGCTGCCGAAATAATTTTATATCCTGATTTGGAATATCTATTATCAGTAGCATTTTGTTGTCTTGTGACAATCCCAATGATAAAATAATTCCTAAAGAAATCCAAGTCTTGAATAGGATATGAACGAACACCATCTTTATCGACCAAAACCTCTACAGTCTTAGCGTATGGAATATGATGTTCACGATCAAAAATTCCTAATTCTGTGTCCTTTGATATAGTACCGATTTTGCTCATTTAATTTTTAATTTAAAAAATGATGATTTAAAAAGTGCGGTGGAATTTCTTTTGAAGGTCCATTCCACCGCTTCCCATTCCCAATTTTTATTTCTTTAAATTACACTTGACATCCTGCAGCAGAAATACCAGTGAATCGGAATCCATGAAGCAGGATTACAATGTTATTGGTATTTGCACCAGTGTTTGCAATAGCTGTAGTAGATCCTTGAGCAAGATTTACAGTGATGGTGTTTGATTTAGAACCAAACAAGATTGGATAAGATGGGAATACATAGTATCCTCTCTCTTCGAAACTAGGTCCATAAACTGTAGGTCCTCCCGGAGCTGTACGGAACAAATGATTGTCAAAATTTTGCAAACGGTTTGTACCATCAGTGTTGATGATGGTATTACCGGCATATATCAACTCCAAAGGAGGAGCGAATGCTGCGAATTGAGTAGCGTCAGGATATGACCACAGACCAGATTTAAAATCAGGTGCAGTAGGATCATATTGTTGAAGACACAATGCCATGGCATAACCTTGGAAGATATCAGAATCAGCCAACGTTTTTTCGATTGATAATGGAGCTATTGCCCCTTTCAATCTGAATTCATAAGTGTTCTGACCATTCACAAGCTTAGCATGTAAGCGGATGGTGTATGGCTGGATGTTTGCGTTATCCATATCCACATTAGAGCCAATGCCTAATTTATTTGAATTCAAGCTTAAGTAGTCCAAGAATTTATAATTCGCGGCTCTGTATGCTTCTGTAGAAAATATTTGTTGCATGATTAAATTTTTTTAAAATGATTGAAATAAATTTTCTTTGATTATTGATTGGGTGTTCTGAAGTTCCAATTAATACATTACTTGAGTAGGACAGTTAATCCCATTCACTTGGCTATTGCTAGCATAGCGACCAGGATAAGGCAATGCACCTAATCCAGTGATGCCAGCTTTAGCTAGTGCATCATTGATCGGATTTGCAAG
>Ga0154020_10002880_pt1 | contig 20917 bp, 14 predicted proteins | sample Klosneuvirus_201_FD_109709 | JGI IMG/M metagenome (GOLD analysis project Ga0154020, IMG submission 109709) | Active sludge microbial communities from wastewater, Klosterneuburg, Austria - Klosneuvirus_20160825_MG | ecosystem: Engineered > WWTP > Aerobic digester > Activated sludge | place... | reverse complement strand
GTGGGCGGCGTGATGATTGATCGCGTCGAACCGTTCGTCCATGACGAACTGCGTAAAGGCGTCGGTTGTGATGTCGAGCTCAACGAACTGCGCACCATCAGGGACATTTTCCCGCGACCCCATAGAGAGGTCGTCAACGATGGTCACATCATGCCCTGCGGCGAGATATGTTTCTGCGATATGTGAACCAATGAAGCCGGCGCCGCCGGTTACGAGGACCTTCATAGTGCTTTAGCTGCGATATCTGAGCGATGCGTCTTGCCTGCGAATGAGATCTTCGCACACGCATCGTACGAACGTCGAACTGCGTTAGCAAGTGTATCAGCGGTGGCTGTTACACCCAACACACGTCCCCCATTCGTAACAAGTGTGTCATTGAGATTCGTTGTGCCGGCATGGTACACCGTTACATGCGGATCGGCCTCTGCCTCATCGATACCGGCGATGGGGAGCCCCTTACGATACTCGTCGGGATAGCCTTCTGATGCAAGGACCACGTTACATGCATAGCCCATGGCCACAGTGCGAATAGTGGCAGCATCGATCGCGCCGCGAGCTGCCGATGCGAACAGTGCTGCAACATCTGCATTCAAGACACTCATCACGACCTGCGTCTCTGGGTCGCCGAAGCGTGCATTGAACTCTACCACGTTCACCTCTGCACCATCGATCATCAATCCAACAAACAGACATCCGATGAAGGGGCTTCCTGCTTCCCGCATACCATCAAGAACTGGCTTCACAATCCGCGTTCGAACTGTGGCGAGGATCTCCGGGGTTACGACCTGTGTCGGAGCATAGGCACCCATACCACCCGTATTCTTGCCTGTGTCGCCGTCACCTATGCGCTTATGATCCTGAGCTGGGGCAAGCAGAACAAAATCGCGACCGTCACACACGGCAAACACACTTGCTTCTTCGCCCGTGAGGAAGCCTTCGATCACAACACCATCGCTCCCAAATGCTCCATCGAACATATCATTCACGGCAACGAGAGCTTCTTCGCGGGTGGTGGCAACAACCACACCCTTCCCTGCTGCCAGACCGTCGTATTTGATCACCACCGGCAGCGTATGGATGCGCACGTGGTCCAATGCAGCAGCTCGCTCTGACGGAGTGAACCTCCGATACGGCGCAGTTGGGATGTGGTGTTTGAGCATGAAGTCCTTGGAGAATCCCTTGGACCATTCGAGTCGAGCAGCTGCTTTTGACGGCCCGAACACATCAACGTTCTCCTCGCGGAGGAAGTCGGCAAGACCTTCGGACAGTGGCTGTTCCGGACCGATCACCACCAGCGTAACGTTGTTCTTCAGGCAGAACTTCGCTACTGCTTCGTGGTCGGCCACATTCAGCTTCACACATTCCGCCTCCCGTTCGATCCCCGGATTCCCCGGTGCCGCCCAGAGTTTTTCACATGATGTTGATGCGACGAGTGCCTTTGCCAGAGCATGTTCCCGTCCACCCGAGCCGATAAGTAAGATGCGTTCCATGGGTGCAAAGGTACGGAGGAATAGCATCGGGCTTTAGCCCGATGGCGAAAGGGCGAAAGGGCGAAAGGGTGAAGGGGCGAAGAGGAGCGCGTCATCCCGAGCGGAGCCTGTCCTGCCGAAGGGAGGATCGAGGGACCGCGCTATCGGACGATCGCCAACCGACTTGTAAGCGTGCCCTTTGCAGATCTGACACGCAGGAAATACATGCCTGTGGCAATTGTCGAAACATCACCACCGATCAAATGGAGCCCCTTTACATATGGTTGGCCATCCACAAAGGTGACAACAGTCTGACCCATTTCGTTGATCAGTTCAATCGATACGGTAAGGGGCTCCCGTAACCCCAACTCGATGTTTATCACAGTTGAGGCTGGATTTGGTCGTGCTGCTAATGAGAAAGAGCTCGCAGTTCCAATGAGTAGTCGGACGTTAGGGTCTTCGCAGAGACCGGTAACCGTGATCTCACCATCCGTGGTGGTAGTGCGTATTCGCAAGGGCGTTGGCTCCCAAGTAAACGACTCAATATTTATCATTCCACGATCTGTTTGACCGAGGGTTACAAGAGCAGGAGCTGTTGTAAGTGTGCCTAAGGTGCCACTCCAAACTCCGGATAACTCGACCTTGCAATATTCTCCATCGGCTTGACAAACTATAGAGTCAGGGAATAGGATACTTGAATTCCACCGCGCCTGGGCTGACCAGGCTAGTGGAAGGGTCAAAAGGTCTGCATTCGCAACGCTATCGACCACCAATTGAACTTCAACCGACTCGCCCGGAGCACCGGAGACGCTTAAGGCCCGAATATGAATTGTTATGTCTCTCTTACTTGAAAACTTGATCGGTGATACAACGTTGAGACTTGAGTGTTGATCATAAGGTGACTTTGCTACAAAGAACTGGTCTTGAAGGTCAATCAATGAATCTGGAGGCGAAACGACAGTATCCAGTATTTTCAGGCGTGACATTGTCGAACCAGAGGCAAGGATCATCCCGTTAGGCTGAACAACAAGGTTCGAATAAGACTCAGGAATATCATCACGGACATTCAGGACTTCACCAGTTGGACTGAGTATAAGCATAATGCTTCTTGAAGAATATTTGCTTCCGCGGAATGTGCTGTCTTTCGTTTGGCAGCCCAATATTACGGTTCCATCTTGAAGCACTTGGAGCAGGCTAGAATTTTCGGTTTCCTTGAAAGCAACCTCAGTCATTGGGTGAACGTCGGCCATATTGTCAAGGTGAAGAAGCAAGAGAGAAGTACTCGTGTCATTACCGTATTTCTCACTTCCAAGCATCACACTTCTGCCTTTGACTGCAATGATGTAACCACCTTTCGGATCTCTAGCCGCCCCCGCATAGTTTCCACCCGTAACGTGTAGATTCTTAATCCACTCCAACTTGCCTTTGGGGGACAGTCGAATCACATAATATTGCGGAGCCGGACTAGTCCGAGATATCAAACTATCTCCGATTTGTGTGATTTGTTGTCCTCCAACTATCAAAAGGAGACCTCCTTCATTGTCAGGGATTACCTGCGGGTATGAAGCACTAACCTGGACGCTCTGTAAACAAAATGTCCATTCAATGTGACCAAGATGGTTAGTCCGATCTACAAGGGTCCCATAAGTAGGAGCAGTATACATCTCTCTGCCACGAAGCGTCACTCGATCAAACCAACTCACTTCATAACGCACATTTGAACCGTCCTTAACAACGTACATATACTTTTCATTGTTCTGAATCCCGGATCTCTTGAATGAGACAATGTGGCCTTCTTTGTCCAATACCAGTTGGTGTAGATCCAAACTATCCTGGTCAGCGAAAATCTGTTCAGAGGTGGATGGCAAATAATAGTGTACATGTGATCCGTATCGATGCACGTACCCGGAATCGTCCCTGATCAATGACCCTGTTTCCATTAGATAACGCAACGGTATCATTCGCGTTAACCACTGAAACCTTTGTTTACTGTCACAAGCGAGTATGTAACTCACCGCATTGTTACGAGCCTCATCTACGAAAACAGTATCGTTAAACTCAAAAGGCATCCATCCCTCGCCAGCAAAATAGACGGTACCATTGATATCGATGTCCGCACCAAACCCACGGTAGTACGTTCGAAATCTAGTTTGGGCTACCATCTGCGATCTACGAGATCCAAGATTGGGTCGAATTCGTAGCTGACCAGAGTCAGTAGCTGCACTTGGAACTCGCCAACGATATCGTTTCCCAACGGCAGTGTCAGTTATCAATCTCCATTCTGTCCCGCTGCCAAGGCGATACTCCAATACAACTCTATCTGAGATAAGTCCTCCCGTCCATTGAATCTCGACCGTATCACCCACTTCAAGTTGATCGTTTGCGGAAGGTGTCGATATCCGAAGTGGCTTAAATGCAGAATCAGATTCGTTGCTACCATTTCCATAAACAACGATCTCGTAGGGACAGTCGGATGTGTTCAACAGTATGCGTGAGAAACACCAGTCCCTCGTTCGTCGTACGTACTGAACATGTAAGGCTATCGAGTCACCTTCGTCGATTTGGAAAGACGACGGTGATACAATAAAATCGGAAGAGCTTGAAGATATTGAATTGACATCGAGTCGTCCTCTACGAGCATACACAAAGACTGTAGTGTCTCTTACACTACCTATACTGTCAAGAGGAAACGCCGTAATAAATGGTTCATGACGAATCAAAGCCATTTGGTATGTATCTGGCAAATAGGACAGACTCGTTTTACCTAGAGTGTTAGCAATTTCAACGTCTCGATACTCCAACCTGCAGTGATCTGGCGATTCCCATTCGATCACACAAGGCGAAGCTCTCTGAGCTAGAGCAAAGATCTTTTTGAAGATGGGCAACAGATCCTCTTCTGAGTAGGACGCTGCTCTGATTGATAATCCGCCCGACTTTACACATGCGTTTGCAACGCTTTCATTAGCTTCTCTGTCAATCTCAATCACATAAAGTGTGCTGTTTGACAGGTACAATCTTCGGACAATATCATTTGGCAACCCCTCCGAGCTAGAAGCACGATTCACAACAACAATTATCGGCTTGTATCGAGCTGAATCCGCAACTGCAGTTAGTTGACCAATCTGATCATCTAACAATCGGCATTGAGAGTAGTTTTGCTGCGTAATCATCGAATCAACTCTAGCTGAATCCGTCGAATAACTCCGCCTTGCCTCACTAGCTTTGAAGTAGCAATGTGGTATGAACACCTCACACGAGTCCTTAAGAAGTGCATTCGCTACAGATGAGAATACTCGCTGTGACTCAGGGACTGACACAAGGATATCCATTGGGACGATAGAGACCGAGATTCTCTGCCTCTCGTTTGATTGAGGACACCGAAATGACCGGATCGTGACTGGAGCATTGTTCTCACGAAGAACGATTGATGTACCGTCGATCAACACAGTCTTGTGTCGGGCGTCGAACCCAAACACTGATGCTGACATCGTTGGGAATTTCGAGCTATTGATATCGGATAAGTGGACGGATTGGCCCAGGCACTGAATCGTGGTTGAAAGAAACAATGCTAGAGAACAGTATATCATCAAGCTCATTTGTGTCTCCGATGATGTACACGTTCTGCTAAACTTTGCAATGTGTGCTGCACATGATGAAACACCTCTGCCCGTGCTGATTCCAGCCTACATTTCGTTTCTGTCATAAATGACAACCGCTGGAACGTTCCTCCCAGATCACAATATCGAACTCTAACCTCACACGGCTTTCCATCTTCTACTAACGTGATGCTCTGCTCATCTACGGCTACTCTATTACCTTCGTTATCTAACACTTTCAGATTAGCGTTCATCACGGGGAAAGATGAGCCATCAATATCGGTGATGATGATCGATTGCGCGTTTACCTGTATGGCTACGAAGAGGAAGAGCACACCGAAACAGAACCCGAGGGATCTCATTATCTACTCCTACGGACACTTTTCCGGTCATGACACTGAAGTGCTCGATTCTCAGAATATTCGACTATCACTATCACTTTCACCTCCACAACTCCAATTAGGCGTGTTCATAACTCGCGCGCCCCGAGCCGTAACAGCGATTTGGTCACTGACTTCTACAACATAGACCAAACAAAGATACGGAGGAAGAAATGACCTGTTATTCCAATGAGAAGTTCGTCACCGAACGATCGCCAACCGACTTGTAAGCGTGCCCTTTGCAGATCTGACTCGCAGGAAATACATGCCCGTTGCAATTGTCGAAACATCACCACCGATCAAATGCAGCCCCTTTACATATTGTTGGCCATCCACAAAGGTGGCCACAGTCTGACCCATCTCGTTGATCAATTCAATCGATACGGTAAGGGGCTCCCGTAACCCCAACTCGATGTTGATCACAGTTGAGGCTGGATTTGGTCGTGCTGCTAATGAGAAAGAGCTCGCAGTTCCAATGAGTAGCCGGACGTTAGGGTCTTCGCAGAGACCGGTAACCGTGATCTCACCATCCGTGGTGGTAGTGCGTATTCGCAAGGGCGTTGGCTCCCATGCAAACGAGTCGATTGTGATCTTTCCACGATCTGTTTGACCGAGGGTTACAACGGCTGGAGTTGAAATGAGAAGACTGTCTGAAACATCCCATACTCCAGAAACCTCTACCTGACAGTTAGACCCAATCTGCCGACAATCAAGTTCCAACGGATAGAGAATGCTCGAGTTCCATCGTAAACGAGCAGTCCACGATATCTGAGCTGGCAACAGATCACGGTTGGTGACACTATCAATAAGCACCTTCACGAGAACGGATTCGCCGGGTATTCCAGAAATGTTCGCGGCACGTATGTGAGTTGAAATGGACCCAACGTCGGCTATGACAAACGGTGACGATACGCCTCTGTTCAGAACATATTCCAAAGGCATTTTCGCCAAATAGAATTGAGGCCATGCAACACCACTACTACTCTTCGTTGGAATCACGTCAAACTCGTCGTTTACGCGAAGAGGACTCTTCGTATTGCCATACTCAATGAACATCTTATCGTTGTGATAGTACCCTCCCGTTCCTTGACCAGCACTATCTACGATCCTTTTAAGTACACCATTTGAATCGATTAGGACATACATACTCTCATACTTACCTTGAACGCCCAAATGTGTTTTGTCTGGACTTGTGCTTGATGCTAAAAACGATCCGTCGTCAAACACACCCAGTGGCGACAACCTTCGATTGGATACATAATCCGAGCGATGAATGCTGCGAATCTGCCCTGACGAAGATAAGTGAAGAACTCTCACGGCTGAGTCTGACGGAGGAACGAACGGCTGACCATCGATCTCAGCTACGCCCAACTGTCGCACTGAAAACAAGCAGCCACCATTCGGGTCTCTTGTAAAAGAATCGAGGAAGCCCTTACCGACGTATACTCGTTTGAGCCAAATCAATTGCCCCCTTGTTGAAAGTTTTGCGAAGTAGAAGCTTCCTGCTCTAGCATTCTCTCTTGAGATCACGGAGTCGCCGATTTTGATAACGTGGTAAGGATCAATAATCACGAAGGCCTCTCCTTCTACATCGGGAATAACCAGGACGCGGCTAGTTACGTTTCCACCTTCATCCTGAAGAATTGGGAAGCTCCAGTCGATGTGCCCAATATGATTTGCTCTGCTAACTAATAGACCAAAGAGAGGAGATATGAACTCCTGAGTTCCTCGGTACGTCTTGTGTTGGAACCACGTCACTTCGTACCGAGCATTCGAGCCATCGCTCACAACGCCTTCGTAATCACTATAATCTTCGTGATTGTCAAAGCCGGATTTAGTGAATGTTCTAATCAAACCGGTAGAATCAACGAACCAGTGGTGTAGATCAAAACTGTCTGTCGCGTTATAGATCCAACCGCCACTGTCCTTCTTATACATGGGATGCGATCCATATACATGAATACCTCCGGAATCGTCTACAGCGGCTGCCTTTCTCAGATTCAAAATGCCCGGGTGTTGTGCTAACCACTTGATCCTACACATAGAATCAAGCTTCATAGCGAACGGTATGAGGCCTGCCCCACCGCTTGAAGTGATCGCCGAGTCTCCAAACATGAATGGCTCGTATCCCCTCCCTGTGAAGTAGATATTCCCGTGCTTATCAATGTTGACTCCCTGAGAATATGACGTCAGGTCAACTCTCGTTTGGAACATCGCAGGGGAACGTCGCGATTGACCGCGTGGCTGAACTCGGAGTTCTGCAACGTTAGTAGGGCTATTTGGGATCTTCCACTTGTATGACCTACCCACTACTGAGTCTGCAATGGTAGTCCACGGAATATTGGGACCTAGTCGATACGCAATGCGGACAGGTTCGCTGCTGTCACCTCCCACCCAAGAGAGGTCGACGGTTTCGCCGATCCCTAACGTGTCACCAACTTTCGGTGACATGAGGCTAATCACGGGATACGGAGACCATCTTTTTTCATCCTTAGCTGCATCTGCATACACAATGAATTCGTACGGACAACTCTCGGTGTTCAACGTGAACTGGCTATAGCACCACTCGCGATCCTTTCGCGTATATGCCACGCGTAACGAGATAGAATCGCCTTCTGCAATTGAGAATGTGGTCGGTTCGATCGTGAATTGATCGTTTGTCGAGGATATTCCCTTGACCGTAAGATTGCCCCGCCTAGCGATTATCACAATCGTCGTATCACGACGTACTCCAGGCACACCATCGGGAAAGGACACTATGAATGGTTCATGTCGTACGAGAGGCAACACCGTAGGAGGTACATGGTACATATACTTCGTAGCGCCGGTCGATGCCTCGACTGTGACATTTCGATACGAGCTACTACAATGATCGGGTGAGACCCATTCGATTGTGCATCCATTCGTACGCTGAGCATGAGTGAAGACCTTGGTCAGAGCTGCTTGTAGTTCAGAATCCGAACTTGATCGTAGTCTAACAGAAAAACCACCCGACCGTCGACAGAGACTGTCGATACCATTATAGAGGCCGCTTCCGATGTCGACGAGATACACAGAGCAATTCACATTAAGAGCCTGCAAGGCAAGATCACGGATGTACTTTGCATTAAGACTTATTCGGATACCACTATTCGCAATGAGAACGAGTATCGGCTTGTATCGTGCAGAATCTGATGCTTTGAGGAACTTCTCAACTCCACTTGGTCTTTCATGGCAGTTCTGAAAGATCACGAACTCTCGTAGCATGGCTCGTAAGGTTGTAGTATCCGTTGTGTACTGTGGAGCGTTTCTCTCCTGAGAATATCTGCAACTGCCAAGCAAGACTTCACTGGAGTCCCTAATCAACCCCTCTCCTACTCGAAAGAATATCTCCTGCTTAGACGATTGATATACCTCCGCTACAGGCTCAAACATGAAGATACCCGCCGATACTCTCTTAGGCAATGAAGACTGATCACAACTTCTGACACGTGCCGATAGGACTCTCTCATCTTCCTGTAAGGTTAAAGACGCCCCATCAATTGCCACAGGCCGATGGCTTGTATCATACCCATGAAGTTGGGCAGATACACGAGGGAATCTAGAAAGATCGAAGTCTGAGAGATGGAGAGTCTGACTCAACGCATTTATGGAGCAGACTATTGTCAAAAGGAAGGTGCTGAGTGCAAGGTATATCATCGAGAATTCCTCCTGAGCACTACTTCTCCACTTCGTTGAAGCACTCGATACTCAGGCTGGCCGTCAATACTGCTGGCATCGACGACGATTCCCTTTATGATCGGATAAACACCTGCCGATTTTAATACTTGAGCAACGGCCTCTGCGCGCTCATTTGCGATCTGTTGATTCCGTCGAGCGTCACCCACATTGTCTGCATAGCCAAACACTTCGACTACGTCTTCCGAACCTACCGTGCGAGCGAACTGTCCGATTGATTCATTCTGACGACTATCGAGGTTTGTTGTGCCGATGGGAAAGATGGCAAGTGTATGCCTACGAACGGCAGGAACACTGTCCTTCATTCTCGTTTGCTCAATGGGTATAGTTCGTTGCGCCTTTGTCACTCTCGCGAATTCATCCGTATAGTTCACAGAAAGTACGACCGCTTCTTGTTCACGCAAGATCCTACATTGTTCAGATGTAAGGCTCTTTTCATACGGCTGATCTGGTCCGAAATCGAGATCGCCGATCTTGACGCTGATCGTGCCTGGCTGTCGAACAGCTTCGCCATAAACTGAAGCCTTAGCTATCCCAGTTGATAGCAGGACTGTATCAAGCAGAGAGATTGGCCTCACAATGGAATAGTCTGTTGACGTGATCGTAACACGTCGGTTCTCTGCATCCCCTGCTGCTGTGCCGCGGCGTGCGGCCTTCAACGGTAGATCTTCGGCTGTCACACGTATCCGATCCCGTTCGATCTTCCACACTGTCACCAAATAATCGCGTACGACCTGTGCCCTACGAAGAGCAATCTGCGGTGAAACCAGATCTGCCCCTTCCATAGAAGTAGCACCCGCTATTGTCACAACTGCGCGACTGTCCTGTTGCAAACGATAGCCGATAATGTTTAGCATTGAGCGATGTGCTTGAATAGGAGTCCGCATGAGCCTAATGCTGTCTGCAAAGGCTGCAGTTGTCTCTCGTCCCAACCGAACATAACGGTCAGGGATCACTTCTTGTCCGTCGTCAAAGTAGATCGTGTTCAGCAAAGGCGTGTAGTGTTGTACGATCGTCGTTGATGTTGATATCGACACCTCTCCATCGCCAGCAATGTCCGCTGGGTATCCATCAGGGATGAATAGTGTGTCTGTGCGAGTATTCGTATGAATAGTGATCGTTAGCGTATCCTTGGTAAGAATCTCTTCTCTGATACTCTCAGTTCCTTGGACAAGGACAGATTCTACGATCCTTCGAGATCTACGAATCACAGTGTCTATGACATCGCGGTCTTGACGCTCATACATCATCACAGGTGGAATGGGCATCCATGCCAAGGTAGCACCAATCCTCACGGCGTTATTTTTCCAGGATACTTCATCAACGAGATTTGTTAGCCCATAGGAATACAAGATCTCAGGCGATAGCACTACAGTGGCACTGGTGTTGAGAGGAAGATCAATGCCAGCGCCTATCAGAAGAGAGAGCCCGAATGCTCGTGCATTTGGGATATCAGCGTTCGATACTTCGTTTTGAGTGCTCGATCCGTTGGGGAACACTTCGTCCAGTGGTTGTATGATCTGCTCTGATTGCGAGAATGACCGCCTCACAGCAAACGTTGCCTGAAGACCCCCCAAGATCCACACTGGAGACGCGATCGAATATTTTAGAAGGGGCTCAAAAACCACATCATTCAATGAGGCATCAACTGAATGTCTGAATACGCCCGGGCGGTTACCAGAGACGACTGTTTCTTCGTCTCGAGACAGAATCTGGTTGGCAATGGAAAAACCAGCTCGGAGAGTCAACCGAAAGTTCGAAACGATCGGTACATCCATTGAGACACCGGCGAGGAATCCATTGCCTGAGCCATCAACATAGGCCGGACAGCAACTTGGGACCCCAGGGAATGCCCGAAAGTCAGCATTTGGCAGAAGAAAGGCCGCGTTCATCCAAAGTCCATACCCCACTCGATCTTGGGCATGAACAGTGATTGCACTGCCGACCACCATCATAATTACAAGAACTCGTCGACAGTACACGCAAATCCCCCGCTACAACACTGATATGTGAAGAGGCCTTATCAGCAAAGGTACGGAGGGAATAGCATCGGACTTTAGCCCGATGTCGAAATGACTTCACTCGCTTCGCTCGTAATGATGAAATGACGGTATGACGGTATGACGAAATGACGGTATGACGGTATGGCGGCATGACAGATCGTCACAGCGCCATCCCGGGCGTGTTCGAGGGACGGGAGCCGGTACAGACAGTGCAGTCATTTTGTCGTTACGCCATTTCTTGATAGGTCCCTCGTCGCTCCGCTCCTCGGGATGACGCCGCTCGCCTGGATTGTTTACAAGAGAAACGCGAGCACCATCATGGATGGTGCTCGCGTTTCTTCATTTAGACGTCGAGCGAAGTCTGCGTCATCCCGAGCGAAGCGAGGGACCTCGTTCGACAATTCAATGAGCACCGTCATCCCGAGCGAAGTCGAGGGACCGCGTTTTAGTACGAAACTCATCCCCCGTCCCCTTCTCTCACGCTACGCTAGAGAAGGGGTGCCGGTTCGAGTGTAGTGCCTGCACATTGGTGTTCACTTGTTGCATTCAAGAACAAACTCAGCGTTGCAGCCTCGAGTGACAAGGAATAGTCCTGGAGCGATGGCATTTCCGAAAAGAGAATAGTCTGTCACATCATGAGAGTCTTGGACGATTCCGCCGATTCCAGAAAGCAGATCTCTGGTCGAACTACGTCCATTGATGCCAAAGAAGCGAGGCCGTAAGCCTTGATCATTAACATCCGCGCCTCGAAGGATCCGTGTTCCTCCGTCTTCGATCGAGATCGGATCCCCCACTGAACAACCGAGAGTTTGCGCCATTGCCTCAGCACGAGAACGTGCGTCTTTGATCGCCTCACGTCGAAGCGTGTCGTTGATTCGTTCCGTACTATCAAGATGGAAGGAGATGCCAACAACTGTGAGTCCGTGTATTGCCGTTAATCCCGTCACAAGACTATCGATCTCTGGTAACCTCTTTACATGAACCGATACAGCGGTCATCGCCCTCCAACCACTGGAGGAATCGAGCTCGTGGTTGTTCGGTCCTGTTCGTCGACGAACCAAATGCTCCGATACATCATAGGTTTCAGAACTTAGGTCTGTTGGTGGTACGTTGGCTCGCCGACAATAGGATTGTACCAACAGCATGCTTGAATCGAGGGCAAGACTTGCTTGCAATGGTGTTGAACGTTTGCACTCCACATTCAAACCGACGAATGCCGACGTGGGCGTCACAAAGCGCTTGGCCTCACCAATGACCTTTATGGTGCGAACTGATGGGGTTGTACACGAGGTCAACAGGATCACGGCGAAACAGGCGATGGGTTTGATCATGTTCACCTGACGAGGGGTTGAAGCGGCTATTTTATATTGATAGGTGTTAAAATGCACCATGATAAAAATGACCACACGCTCCCTCCTCCTGCTTACGGCACTGGCATTGTTCGTTCCGGGCCTGCCCCTTATCGCTACCACATTGAATGTTGGTGCAGGCAAGACTTATCCAACGATCCAGTCGGCTATTGTGCAGACACAGCCGGGTGATACGGTGCTGATACATCCGGGGACGTATACCACGTCGACCTATATCGTTGAGAAGAAAGGCACGTGGGAAAGGCCGATCGTCATCGAGGGTGTCTCGCAGGATTCTGTCATCATCAGTGGTCCGTCGTCCTCCATGCAGTTCGTTGATTGTTCGTACCTCACTGTGCAGAACTTCACAATGCGTGGTCAGAAAGGCAATGCCTTGTTCTTTGATGACGGAGGCACGATCGGAACTCCGTCTGAAACCATTATCGTCCGCAACATTGTGTTTGAGGATATGGAGGGGGCGAGCAATGTGAACACAAATTTCTTAAAGATGGCTGGAGTGAATTTCTTCGGTATCGAAAACTGTAGATTCGATCGTGGTCCCGTTAAAAGCCTTTGTATTGACCTCGTTGGCTGTCACGGCGGATTCATAGCCAATTGCCTTCTTCGCGGCACAACAGACGGAGGCATTCAGGCCAAGGGTGGTTCACAAGACATTGATATCATTTCGAACACCTTTGAGAATTGTGGTGACAGAGGGATCAATATTGGCGGATCAACCGGACTCCCCTTCTTCCGTCCAGCAGACGCCCGATACGAAGCCGTGCGCATCCATGTCTACACCAATACCTTTTTGGGATGTCGTGCATCCATTGCCTTTGCCGGTGCCGTGGGTTCTTGGGTGGTGAATAACACCATCGTTAACCCAACAGCCTGGCCGTTTCGCATTCTTCAAGAGAACGTGGATACATCTCGATTTATGCCATGTGGCAAAATCTCCATTCAGAATAATATCATCGTTTTTCGAAACACACTCAATGCACATTTCAATGTTGGGCCCAACACTGCGCCCGAAACGTTTCTTGTTTCGCACAACCTCTGGTACAACTCAGATGTGCCATCACGTTCCAACGAGAACATCGCGCCAGTTGTAGAGAGCGCGTCTATCTATGGCGAAGACCCACTCTTTATCAACCCGACAACCGACTTCTCGATTAGCTCGATTAGTCCGGCAGTAGGTAAGGGGCAGATCAGCGTAGGCCCCGCACGAGACAAACGCAACAAACGTTATGTATCGCCCCCTAGCATCGGAGCATATGAGGGGGCTACCGTAACCAGTGTGTTTGAGAACGTCACGAACGAACATCGATCCATCACACGCACCACCACCGGCTTCATCGTGCGACTCCCAATTGATGGACAACGCAGAACATGCGCACTCTACGACCTACGCGGCCGACTTCTCCGTCGGATCGAGCTTAATGGCGGTGAACATCACGTGCCGGCAGGTTTGCAGGAGTTCTTGGTGGTGGAGTAGAGAAGAGAGGTCACCCCCTCCACTCTTTGAGCCCTTGTCAACAACAATGACTGCTCCAGAACAATCGGGTAGAGAGATTCTGGCATTGACTGACGTGTTCGTGGTTGGCTAATGTTCAATCAATCAGATTCATGAATCTGGGAATACATGTCTTGAGATCAGTGTGATACCAAAGCTACTTTTCATCAATATCAATCACAGACGCCTCCGATGATTCCATGAACTCGCGCCAATAACGCAGTCAGGATTCGTAACTCAACATCCATTCATCATACATTCTAATCAACTCAGTACGTGGACATTGTGAAATCGGAATACGCGCTGCAGTTAGATTGAGCCGTCTGAACAAGTATCGCACTTTTGACTCCTTGCTGTCGGCAAAAGACGTTTGATTTTGCATCACATATGTCAGTATTGACGTCCACACGGCGTCATACCTCGCCGCTTTTGATGAGAATACTCTGCTATAGTCCTGATGTGAGTAATACTCACTTAGCATCTCCTCTGCATGCTTCGGATCTGCATCAAACAACACACGCGTAGGTAATACTAAGCGGCCGACTACATGCCTCAGTACCGTGCTCTGGCTAACCGTAGAACAAACCCACTCAGTAGCAAATCGATTGTCGACCCGACTGGTCTTCAATGATTCTTGCCATCTATAACTCAACCCTCTTAAATAGTATCTGATCACCAGACTCGAAAGAAAGCGACTATCAACAAGCACAGATCGAGGTAATGATGCTAACGGATGATGAATGCGAACAGCCGTAGCGAAGTCATCTTCACGCTTCCAACTCAGATCCTCCACATTCACTAGTTCAACTCCTCCAAGCGTTGAAGGATGGAAGTTGGCGATATCTCGTCCCTGAGTTTCAAGGTAGGCTAAGGCAACATCAGACTCGGCGTATTGAGGATCGGTCTTGATTCGCCCAACAAGCTCTGCTAGCTTCGATTGCCGAAGTAGGACCAACACATTAGCTTTCATTCATCACCCTCACTGACTATGCCCTTAAACCACTGCGGAAGTCGCGTCAAGGGGTTTCCTAGCATTTCAGACACGAATTCGACTGCTTCCTCAGTAGTCAGTTGATTTGGATCACGCTGAAGCTTCGTCCGGCATTCGCTAGTCAAAACCTCTGCCCATAAGCACTCATCATTATAGTCTTGCCCTGCAACAAGCGACATCATCCCTGCATTCAATCCTAGTTGTATGTAGGAGCCCAAGATCAAGTCCCTTGTTCTTTTGGAGGAACTCATACCTAGTTCCTGGAATTTCTGAATCGTCTCCCTTGGCAACAAGACTACGATCTGATCCTGATTTAAGTCCACCTGAACCCTCTCTTCTCTAGCGTTCAGAGCATCCAATTGTACAATTGAATTACTGCCAACAATATCCCCATTGTACGGATCGAGTATGACTTCCCACTTCCCACCATAGCCAAGCACAGATCCAACTGGCAGATCGAATCTCTCATCCTTGTAATCAGTGTGCGTTTCAAGACCGCCAGCAAATCGATATCGCTCTTTGGCCACGATCGAGAGCTCAAACTCCGTCTTGCCAGAGAACTGCGTGCTCTGCAGGCGAACACAAACATCTCTCTCCGTAAATGTTCTTGACAATCTGACCATTGTCCTTCCGCAGGATACCTCAAGGCAGAATGCTGCCTGATTGCTTGCCAACAAATACTCAATTGATATTGACCTAACTTCTGATACCACATTCACAACAAGTTCGCCCTCGACAACTTGGGCAGTCAGCGTTGCATTGAAAGCAGACGCAGGGTAGTCATCGCCTATTCCTAGTATCGGGTATTCGAGAAACACAGAGTTCATTCTCATTGCAGTCTCTGCCTTCTGACAAGAAAACTGAACCCCATCTGATACGGCACTTCAGCAACGAACTCGACGATCGTATCCACTCCAACACGAAGAGGTACGTCGCAAACAATGCCCTTAGAGACATCGAGCTCTTTTTCAGAATCTAATATTCTCGCACTTCTTAAAACAACATCTTTCTCCCTCCCTTCAGTCTCTCCCGCTGCTACAATGCGAACGTCACATTGGCAATTGACTGTGGTTCTAACAAAGAACCGTCCGTGCATGATGCCCCCAACGCTACTCTTTTGTACATGTCTCACGCGAACATCAGCCGCCAATCTGCGACTGAGAGAATCCGCATCACCTTGTTCGTCTTGACGCATGTTTGCTCTCTTCAACGGACTTCGCTTCCCGTTCTTGTGAATCGGATAGAATGAACCATCAGGATCGTAACGAGCCTCAACTGAATCCGTCGAGGTTACTAATGACGATCGTTCACGTGGCCCACTATTCCCGCCTACTCGAGTAACCTTCATAACATGTTCAAGTCCCGATTCCTTTGAGGAATCACCTAGTCCATTGTCCATCGAATTAACACGGCTATCTGTTGTAGTGTCAGTGACGACATGTAGTATCTCGTTCAAGATTTCGATGTTTACCCTCGAGTCTGAACGTATCCCACCATATTCAGCGATCTGCTCCGAAATCACCTCTCGAATCTTAGATAATATGTTTTTAACCTCACTTTTCGAGGGTGAGATGATATTGTTGGGAAGCATTGACTCGGATCGATAATTCTCGTGACTCCAAGCATCATGTTCAGGATTCTCACATCTACGGAGAAGTTCATTGCCGACATCGTTGACACACTCAAATACGGCTGTATAAGGCATTGCGTAAGTACGTTTGCGTTGATACACTTGCATACCAGGACCACGATGAAATGATGTAATACTGTAGTCATCTGGTGAAATACGAAATGAAAGTCTTACGTCTCCTAGAGTCCCGATACTCTTTGTTATTGAGTAGCAATTGTCTGCACCAGATTGAGCTAATACATACGTAGAATAATGGTTACGCGGACTATCCCGACTAAGTTGTGATTCCGGATAATGCGAGTCCATATATGAACCAATGGTATTCATATCGATGGTATTCTCGCCAATGGTTACCTCTACGATTCCACGGACGATCGACAACCAAAAATACTTGAGCGTTGCTTCAACCAATGGTGTATGCCAACTCTCAGACTCTGATCCGTCAAAAGCGGCTATCCAGACATCCGTTCCGCGTTGTCGATCGTTTCGTTTAAAAACGTCCGGAATATCTTCATCATTATGCACGGAACGTTGGCCATCATATCCATACGTGCCATTTCCTTGTCTAACAGAGCCTTCGTACTCATGACTAACCAAGCGCGATTTACCACAGAATATTGTCCTACTATTTCCTTCCTCATCGACACTATTACTGAAGACAAATATTGTTCTCCATAAACTTGAGGCAAACAAGCTTCCCTTACCTAGTCCAAAGGAACCTCCCGCACCCTGCTTCTTCTCACTTCTTCCGACAGATTTAAGGAAGGCCTGCTCTCTATGCCTGTCTAAGCCTGTTGTATTGCGATCACTTATCCTCAGGAATGAAACATGATCGCCACTGCCAATGTCTATCGCACGATTCAGGAAACGAACACACTCAACATCACCAGAGTTATACTCCATACAAATTCTAAATCGTTCAAGGTATTGATCTATGAACTCTAGTGAACTGATCTGCACATTCACCAAATCAATCGTGCACAAGGCCGGCTTGCTTTGATCCAGTCGCGCATCGATGATATTCTGAATTGATTCCCTAATAAGAAAGAAGCTAGGCGGGCGATTGCTATTAAACTGAGAAACGACGCTATCGTGAAACCCCGTTTCGTCGCCACCATCAATCTTTCCGAAGTACAATGACGTCTTCATTGCGATTATCCTATTGAATTAGACTTACAATTCTGGATTTAAGCACGGGTGGCTGGACAACGGCCTCTTTATACGTATGTGATGTCAATTCGCTGATAAGTTCCGAAAATCCAATCTTGTTAGCCCTAACAACTCGATCAATTCCAACGGCCTCACGCTTTTCTACTTTCGACTGTATGTTGTCCGCCTGACCCTCATCCATGGTAACAAGGTAACAAAGCGCCTTCGTATAGACACTCTTCAATACTCTACCTTCGAGTTCCGCCTGTTTCCATCTCTCTCTAAGAGAGGTTTTCGCGCTGATAACAATCGGGTCGAGGCCCGCCCTGAAAAGTACGAAGTCAAAACTAACGCCATCGACATGAAGTATGTTTGCTTGTACGTAAAAGGGAGATATGTGCCTGCTTAACAGTACTGAAGCAATTGCATACTCAAAGGTACTCCCATTAGCGTTTCGGCTTGCACTAGTCTTGTCATTCCACAACCAGGTCATGTACTCATGTGGTGCCATAGACCTAATGAATTCCAAACTCTTAGATCTCTTTTCGAAATTAATCGAGTTGTCATTAGGCGTCCGTAAAACTCCGCACTTTTGTAACCACTCATTCTTTTGTTGCTTAACAGGACTTGACATTTCTACTCCCATTATTGATTTGACAAAACAATACTCTTTACAATGGTCTTACCAATCATCAACACGGCAGGCACTGCGACACTATTCCCGAACTGCTTATACGCCTGAGCATCTGAGACAACGATCCTGAATTTGTCAGGATACCCTTGCAAGCGAGCCCATTCACGGGGTGTCATGCGACGCACAAACTCATGGTTGATCTCACCAACAATATTGGTCGTGGGTGTTCTGTCGGTTAGACGATTGTCGATCACCAAATTTCGTTCACGACCCATGCCCCCAACTACAATAGCATTTGCGATGCCATCCTTTGGAATAATCTCGTAACCGAATCCATGCCCCTTCGCTTCATGACGTCTGCGATGTTCTCGCATCGACTCTAGGTACCGTGTTGAGAGATAGTACTTCGACGGTACAGGTCTCTCCTCAAGTATATCACTTAATCGACGTTGAACTTTGTCTTGAGCCGGGTAAGCAAAAGCATCTGCAGCCTTCTTGTCGCGGAATCCAACGATGAACACTCTCTCCCGATTCTGCGGGACTCCAAAGTACTTTGCATTAACAATCTTTGGGTCTGGTACGAAGTAGCCTAAGTCTTCACGAAGAATCTTTAGGATCACGCGGAGAGTATCTCCGCCCTTGTGATTCATCAGCCCCTTGACATTCTCAAGGAATATTGCGGCAGGCTTCTTAGCGTGGAGTATTCGAGCAACATCAAAAAAGAGGGTACCGCGAGCCTCTTCAAAGCCTAGCCGTTTTCCTGCAATCGAAAATGCCTGACACGGGAAACCACCAACGAGAACATCGTGATCGGGAATCTCGTTTTCATCAATTGCTGTGATATCGCCGAATGGCACCTCGCCAAAATTGGCCTGGTACGTCTTTTTTGCAAACGGATCTATCTCGGACGAGAAGACACATTCTCCACCGGCGTTCTGAAACGCAAGGCGCATTCCACCGATACCGGCAAACAAGTCGATAAATCTGAACTTCGGATCCTTCGGCGGTGGGAACGGAACGTCATACTTGACTTCAGCTGATAGAAGCCCAGGAATAGCAATTTGATTTTGGGTCCTCCCAGAACGACGAGGTCCTTCAATCACCAGTTCATTCCAAAGACTAGAATGTTCGGGACTGACGCGATCAACCAAATAGTTACTAGAACCTGAATCTCGAGCTTGTAGACAATGTGTGAGCGCAGCAAGGCTATCACCCTGGCCGTTCTTCAATGACTTCTCATTGTCTAGTCCGAGATGTTCGCTCACTATCGAGTACTTGATTGCTTTCTTTTTCACTTTTACTTCGCGTGCTTTAAGATTTCTGAAACGACACTATCAACATCCCTTGAGATTGACATTCCCCAAAATCTTAGAACCTTCCAGCCAGCTGACTCTAGTTGCTTGGTCACCTCGATGTCGCGACTGATGTTCCTTTCGATCTTAGTAATCCAAAATTCCTTGTTCGATTTGATATCGTGCTTCCTATGCTCCCAATCGTGACCATGCCAAAACTCTGAGTCCACGAATATTACCAACCGCGCTCTCGTCATGACGAGGTCAGGATTGCCGGGTAAATTTCGCACATGAAGCCGATACCGGATTCCGGCAGCCCACAATGCGCGTCGGAGTTTCAACTCGATTTTCGAGTCTTTACTCCTGACAGATTGCATGTTCCTTCTTCTCTGCTCCGGAGTGTGCCTGTCCGTTCGTATATCACTCACATCAAAAAATACGGCAATCATGAGCCAGTCTACCAGCCGATTGCATTCTCACGATAGATGACTTTTCCACAACGACACCTACATCAGCTCTGACCCACACGGCACCTACAAATTGGCTCTTCTCAGTTAGCTGATCAGCGACCAACTGGGCTTTTGTCAATCAAGGCTTTGGACATTGCCTGAGCTCACTGCGCACCCACCTGGCCATAGCCCAGCCTCTTCGCCTAGCCTCCTTGTCCCTCGATCCTCCCTTCGGCAGGACAGGCTCCGCTCGGGATGACGTTCTCTGTTCGCTGTTCGCTGTTCTCTGTTCGCTGTTCGCTGTTCGCTATTCTCTATTCGCTATTCGCTATTCGCTATTCGCTATTCGCTATTCGGCCTTTCCAATACACCTTCCTCCCCTCCTTCAATATCCACGCTACTTCTCCGGTGCCAGGTACTAGCATGCCGTTCATGCGGATGTAGTTGCTCCATCTGCCTTCCCAGGGTGTTGGGACAACGGTGCCGTTCACTTCCCGGCCGCGGTCTTCGGCTCGGATGGTGCTCATGAGACCGTCCGGACTGAATGTGACGGTGAGGGTGGCAGTTAACGATCCGTTTTTGAAGGTCACACGGGCGGAGGTGTCGGTAAGGGGCTGCCATGACGCGCCCTGACTCGGCAACAAGACGGTTGGATACCACGCGGACTCCGCACACCACCGTAGATACTCGCCGTAGTCGAAGGCACTGCCGGATTGTTCCATCATGGTGATGAGTCCGATCACTG
>Ga0154020_10002878_pt1 | contig 20929 bp, 18 predicted proteins | sample Klosneuvirus_201_FD_109709 | JGI IMG/M metagenome (GOLD analysis project Ga0154020, IMG submission 109709) | Active sludge microbial communities from wastewater, Klosterneuburg, Austria - Klosneuvirus_20160825_MG | ecosystem: Engineered > WWTP > Aerobic digester > Activated sludge | place... | reverse complement strand
AGACGCAGAGGGGGGCTTCGCCCTGAGAAGATCAAATTGGCTTGCGCCATCAGATTTCTTGAGTATTATTCGAATTATTTTTTTTGAACGCAGAGTTAGGGAGACGCAGAGAGGGGCTACGCCGTGAGAAGATCATATTGGCTTGCGCCATGTAATTTCTTGAGTACAATTCGAATTATTTTTTTTGAACGCAGAGTTAGGGAGACGCGGAGGGGGGCTTCGCCCTGAGAAGATCATATTGGCTTGCGCCATGTAATTTCTTGAGTAATATTTGAATTATTTTTTTTGAACGCAGAGTTAGGGAGACGCGGAGGGGGGCTTCGCCCTGAGAGGTGATGGTGGCTTGCCCCACGAGTAATGTAGTGGATGCTTAATGTACTATCCTCTTACTCAGTTTCGCAGCATGAATTATCGAAAAGCCGAATAAACGTCTATTTTCATTTCCGTGTTTTAAAGAGGTTAAAATTTACCAAATTTGTAAAAAATACAAATTATTTACTTTTTAAATCACTTTTTAAAACCATTTTCATGAAAAATCAAATTGAATTATTGACTGGCAAAGTAATCGGATGCGCTATTGAGGTGCACAGAAATCTCGGTCCTGGCTTATTAGAATCTGTTTATCAAATATGTTTGACTGAAGAGTTGGCTATGGCCGGAATTCAAGCAAGGACCCAAGTTCCAATTCCAATCAACTATAAAGGCCAACAACTTGATAAAGAATTTGTTGCAGACTTTCTAATTGAAGACATGCTTGTAGTAGAAATAAAAGCTGTTGAAATAATATTGCCTGTTCATGAAGTTCAATTGGTAACATATCTTAAATTAGCAGAAAAAATATTGGGCTCCTAATTAACTTCAATGTGCCGGTATTAACAGCTGGGATTAGGAGAAAAGTACATGACCTGCAAGAAAATTGAAATAATAATCTACCTATCTGATAGTGCGTCAGCTTCTCTGCGTCTCCCTAACTCTGCGTTTAAATAATTTACTATATGCCAACACATAAAATTTCATCCACACACATCGACTTCAGTACCATACGAAATATACTTGGTGGAGAATATCAATTAGCCCTTTCTGAAGATGCAATTCAGCGAATTAACAAATGCCGCGATTATATTGATCAGCGGATGCAATCTCAAAAAGAACCCATTTATGGCATCAACACAGGATTTGGGGCGCTATACGACAAAACCATTTCGCATGCCGATTTAGAGGCCCTGCAAAAAAATCTGGTGATGTCGCATGCATGTGGTGCAGGAGATGAAGTACCACAGCATATTGTGAAACTGATGTTATTTTTGAAAATTCAGGGATTATCTTACGGTAATTCCGGAGTGCAGTTGGAGACTGTTCAGCGATTGGTTGACTTTTTTAATTATGATATTTTGCCTGTTGTTTACCAGCAAGGATCTCTAGGTGCTTCCGGTGACCTGGCACCTTTGGCACATCTTTGCCTGCCATTACTGGGATTAGGAGAAGTGTATTATAAAGGGGCACGTAAGCAGGCATCTGACATTCTGGAGCGTCATAATTGGAAACCAATAAATTTAAAATCGAAAGAAGGACTTGCCTTATTAAACGGCACTCAATTCATGAGTGCTTATGGCTCTTGGGCAATAACCGAGTCGCAAAATTTATCGAAGTGGGCTGATTTAATTGGAGCGCTGTCGCTGGAAGCTTATGACGGTCGCCCGGAACCATTTCATCATTTAATACAGGCAATCAGACCTCATAAAGGACAAATTAATACTGCACAGAATTTCAGAATGTTGCTGGAAGGAAGTGAATTGATTCAAAGGAAAAAACAACATGTACAAGATCCATATTCATTCCGATGCATTCCTCAGGTTCATGGTGCATCTAAGGACGCTATTGATTACTGTGCATTTGCCTTTTTCAATGAAATAAATTCTGTAACCGATAATCCAACTGTTTTTCCGGATGAGAATTTAATTATTTCTGCAGGTAATTTTCACGGACAACCATTAGCCTTGCCTCTCGATTTTCTGGCTATTGCACTTGCTGAGCTGGGAAATATTTCGGAGCGACGGACATACCTTTTAATTTCCGGACAACGTGGCCTCCCTCCTTTTCTGGCAGCAAATGCCGGATTAAATTCCGGATTTATGATTCCGCAATATACGGCCGCTTCAATTGTCAGTCAGAATAAACAACTGTGTACCCCTGCTTCTGTCGACTCCATTGTGTCGAGTAACGGGCAGGAAGATCATGTGAGTATGGGTGCAAATGCAGCTACAAAGGCTTTCCGGGTAGTAGAGAATCTGAAGACTATTCTGGCAATTGAATTATATACTGCAGCTCAGGCATTAGAATTCCGCAGACCTGCAAAAAGTAGTGCTGCTGTTGAAAAATTAGTAGAGGCATACAGAAATCACGTATCGTTTGTTGCGGAAGACCGTTACATGGCAATTGATATTGCAGCTACCAGAGCTTTTCTGAATAGCTATGAATTGCCTGACAATTTATGCTGATACCGTTTGCTTCAGGCGTTCAACCTGCTCATTAGTTCCTAAAACAAACAATTTCATATCACATGAAATTATAGTTTGATCAGGTGGATTAATGACATATCCTCCGTCGGGAGATTTCATACCTAAAATGTTGATTCCAAAATTTACCGGAAGATTTAAAGAACCCAGGGTTTGATTCAAAAACTCACTCTTGCAATTCTTAAAAGAAATTTCTTCCAGATCAAAAGCTGCCTTTCCGGTAATCACATCAACAAATTCTAAAACATCGGGCTGTGCTATCAAAGAAGCCATGTGAACACCACCAATTTTATCGGGCATAATTACATTATCGGCACCTGCTCTTTTAATTTTACTAAAAGAAGAATCTTCCGAAGCTCTGCTTATTATTTTAAGAGAAGAATTTAACCCTCTTGCAGTGAGAACCACAAAAACATTATCAGCATCTTTAGGTAAAGAAGTTATTAATGCACTAGCTCTTTCTATTCCTGCATCATGCAATACCTCATCGCGGGTAGCATCACCTTCTATAAACAGCAGGGAGGGATCAGTGCTGAAATGCGCTGTGGTATCTGAATTAGACTCGATTACCACAAACTGTCTTTTGTGCAATCGCAATTGTTCGCATGCCTGCTTGCCATTTCTGCCATAGCCACATACAATGATGTGACCATTCAATTTTTCAATTCTTGATTTCACCTTTTTATGTTTATAATATTGTTGTATTCCACCTTCTAACAGATATGTTGTTATGACTGATATTGCATAAGTTGCAATTCCAAGACTAACAATAATCAACATAGCAACAAAAATGCGTCCTTCCGGGGACAAATCATGCACAGCACCCAGGCCAACAGTAGACACAATGATAACGGTCATGTAAAAAGATTCTGCAAATGAATAACCTTCAATTGCCATGAAACCAACAATACCTCCTACCTGGACCGCAAAAATCAAAAATATAGCAAGTCGCAACTTGTGCAAAAACTGATTGTCGAAAATATTCATACTTGCATTTAATATAGAGCAAAGATAGAAGACTCAGTCAGAGTTTACATGACAAAAATCATAATCAAAAAAGAATCGTCTGAACGAACCGGAAAAGAGGCAACAATTCCCTTATTTCTTCTTCATCACTTCACTATCCCATGCATGGTCATCGGCAGTCAGGATTCCGTGCAAATCCTCTGATAGTAATCGCTCCTGCATTTCAATCTGTTCCCTGACATTCAGAATGTAATCTTTCATCTGATGGCGGGAAGCCGCCAACTTCTCCAGTGCAGCTTCATCATACTTAATAAATTCCATTCCTTTTCGGGTGGCAGTATAGTGTCGGTAACCTAACTTTCGGAGCACATCAATAGCCATATGCACAGAAGTGTACAAAGTTTCCCGGTAAAAATGTTTTACATCCAGCTCTATCAGATCATAAGCATCCATCCGGTTACGGGCTCTGGCCATGATTTCCATTTGAGGAAAATGTTTTCTAACCGTTTGAATGAGCTCCTTATTGGTGTCTGGTGAATCGATTGCAGCAATCAGTAGTCGAGCATTTTCGGCACCTGCAGCACGAAGTAAATCGAGTCGTGTTGCATCACCATAATAAACTTTAAATCCCATTTTACGAAGCAGCTCCACACGATCGCTGTCGTTATCAAGGATAGTGGCCTTTACCCCATTTGCTCTCAGGAATCTTCCAATGGTTGATCCAAAATGTCCGAAACCTGCTAAAATAACCGGATGCTGTTCATCAATTTCATCGGGTTCTTTCTCTTCGGAAGCAATTTCTTTCGTACCAAAGAAAGGGTCAATTACCTTTTCGTTCAATACTAACAGCAAAGGTGTTACAGACATACTGATCGCAGTTGATGCCATCAGTACTTCAGTCCAGTAGCTATCCAGTATTCTCAATTGATTACTGAATGTTAACAGTACAAAGGCAAATTCTCCCACTTGCGAAAGAAGGATACTGAACAAAATATTTTGATCTGTTTTTATTTTATAAATCTTTCCAGTGATAAATAAAACGATTGCCTTTACCAGCATCAAAACTAAAACAATTGAAAGTACCAGCACCGGTTTTTCTACAACTAAAGCAAAGTTTACGGAGGCACCCACTCCTATAAAAAACATTCCTAACAATAAACCTTTGAAGGGTTCCAGATCACTCTCCAGTTCATGTCTGAATTCACTGTTTGCAAGAACCACACCGGCAAGAAATGTTCCAAGAGCAGGACTTAATCCAACCAATTGCATCAAATACGCTACTCCTACTACCAACAAAAGTGCAGAAGCTGTGAACATTTCACGCAAACGCGTTTTGGAAACCATCCGCAACAAAGGTACCACCACATATTTGCCGGCAACCACGATTGCAGCCACAGCACCAATAACCAACAAGGTTTGCATCCAACCGGGATATGACTCAAGAATAGAATGACTTTCTCCTGCAGCAGGCGCTGATCCCCCTGCAATCAATGGAAGGATCGCCAGAATAGGGATAACTGTTATATCCTGAAATAAAAGCACAGCGAATGAGGCTTCACCACTTGCTGATTTTGATAGTCCTTTTTCTTTAAGCGTTTGCAACACAATTGCAGTGGATGACATGGCCAATGCCAATGCAACAGCGAGACTGACACTGTGTGAGAATCCAAGTACAAAATAACCAAGTGCGCCTAAAAAGACAGATGATAATCCCATTTGCAATAATCCCAAACCGACTATAGTCTTTCGCATCTTCCAAAATTCGCGAGGGTCGAGTTCCAGTCCAATCAGAAAAAGCATCATTACAACTCCGAATTCTGCCACATGCATAATATCCTGACCTTCTTCACCAACAAAGCCTAACACAAAAGGTCCGATTACAATGCCGGCGAAAATATAACCCAACACCGATCCCATTCCCAGTTTCTTAGCAATGGGAACAAATGCTACTGCACTGGCCAGAAATACCAATGCTGTTTTCAGAAAACTTCCTTCCATAAACTGATTTATTTTACTGAATTAAATCATTCATACATTCACTATTGGCTGCCAGCACCATATCAATTTCTTTATTCATTAATTTATTCAGCAACTTTTTATACTGAGCTCCATACTCACGCACTTCATCATTAGTTAACAGATGAGTGCCATGTACAGCGAACGGCGCTAGATATTTCATACCGCATAATGTACCGGTCTGTTCGAGTGGTACAAAAAACTGCCGTAACGTAAATCTGTTTCTTCCTTCTGAATTGTACACTACCTTTTGGCCACCAGCAGATACAACATTCATCAAATATTTATCCTTCAGTTTATCGCCTCCTGGACCATAGGCCCAGCCAAATTCCAAAACCATATCTATCCATTGTTTCAGCAAAGGAGGTACACTATACCAGTAAACAGGATGTTGCCAAATTATGATATCATGCTGTACGAGAAACAGCTGTTCCTTTTTGATATCAATATTGAAGTCAGGATATAATTCGTACAAATCCCTGAATGTAATATCAGAAGCTTCAGGAATGGCCTTAATCAGCGCTTTATGAATCCTTGATTTTTCATACAAGGGATGAGCAAATAGTATTAAAATTTTTGCCATAAGGTTCCGCAATGGATGTTCAAAGATAGCATAAGGAATAAAAAAACCCCGGACTTTTGATCCGGGGCTTGAAACTCAATAGGTTAAATTATTTGTAGATGGGCTGAACATTCATGTTATACATCATGAACGACCATATATCAGCTTGTTCTTCAATAGTTTTAGAGATTGGCTTTCCAGCACCGTGACCGGCTTTAACATCTACTCTTATCAACAAAGGATTTTTGTTTGCTCCTCTTTTCTCCTGCAAAGTAGCGATGTACTTGAAAGAATGTGCAGGAACAACACGATCATCGTGATCGGCAGTTGTTACCATAACTGCAGGATATTCAACATCAGGATTTACGTTGTGGACCGGAGAGAACTTAATCAGGTTATTGAAATGATCGAGACTGTCGCTGGAACCATATTCTACTACCCATCCCCAGCCTACAGTAAATTTGTGGAAACGTAACATATCCATTACTCCAACAGCAGGGAAAGCAACTTTAAATAATTCCGGACGCTGATTCACAACAGCACCTACTAAAAGTCCACCATTAGAACCTCCCATTAATGCAAGGCGATCGGCAGAAGTATACTTTTCTTTAATCAGATATTCAGCTGCACCAATACAATCGTCAAATACATTTTGCTTCTTGAATAATTTTCCTGCTTCATGCCATTTCTCTCCATACTCACCACCACCACGAAGATTCACCATAGCATAAATACCACCGTTTTCGAGCAATACAATTCGTGACGTACTGAAAGAAGGTGTCAAACTAATATTAAATCCACCGTAACCATAAAGCATGGTTGGGTTGGTGCCATCCAGTTTAATTCCTTTTTTGTGAACGATAAACATTGGCACTTTAGCACCGTCTTTGCTGGTGAAGAAAACCTGTTTTGTTTCGTAATCTTCAGGCTTGAATTTCACCTCTGAGCTGCGGAACACATCTGATTTTCCGGATGCGATATCATACTTGTAAATTGTAGGAGGATAAGTGAAGGAAGTAAAAGTGTAAAAGCTGAATTGATCATCGAAATTACCACCAAAACCACCGGCAGTACCTAATGCAGGCAACTGAATTTCACGCTCTACTTTACCGGTCATATCATGCTGGTAAACCCGGGTTGTTACATCTTTCAGGTAGGAAGCAAATAATTTTCCACCTGCAGTACCGGTACCTTCAAGTAACTCTTCTTTTTCAGCAACAATGGTTGTCCATTTGTCTTTGGCAGGATTCATCGGATCAATCGAAACAATTTTCTGATTCGGCGCATCTGCATCTGTCTGAACAATCAGTTTCTCACCAACATTATTAATAACAGTAGCATTATCATTAAAGCCAGGGAAAATCATGGTAAAATCTTTCTGACCCTTAGCTAAATTTTTCGAATACAATTCAGTTCCATCAGTACCTTCAGAAACATAAATAACCAGGAATGACTCGTCTTCGGTAGTCTGTGCACCATAGTACCGCAATGGGAATTTTTTGTTTTCATAAACCAATTCATCATTGGCTTGAGGTGTTCCCAGTTTGTGAAAATAAATTTTGTGGTATTCATTCTTAGAAGATAACTCTTTACCTTTTGCAGGAGCATCATAACGGGCATAGTAAAAACCATCACCTTTCCAGGCGGCACCTGAGAATTTCACCCAGTTTAATTCATCATCCATCTTTTTCAGAGTGGCAATCTCCATCACATTAATTTGTTGCCAATCGGAACCTGACTGATTGACGGCATAAGCCATGTACTTATGATCTTTGCTGGCGCCAAGCAATGACACAGCAGCAGTTCCATCTTCCGACATTTTATTTGGATCAAGGAAAACTGTTGGTTCACCATCAATTCCTTTTTGATAATAAATTACAGACTGATTTTGCAAACCATCATTCTTGCTGAAAAAATAATATTCTCCAACACGAAATGGTGAAGAGTATTTTGGATAATTAAAAATTTCAGTTAAACGATCTTTTATTTTGGAACGAAAAGGAATTTGTCCCAGATAATCGAACGTAACTTTATTCTGAGCTGATACCCATGCTTCTACATTGGCAGCAGTATCATATTCCAGCCAGCGATATGGATCGGCAATTACAGTTCCATGGTAATCATCAGACACCGTAGAATCTTTTTCAGTAACAGGATAAGTTACGGCAATTGGAGGAAAAGCCGGAGTCTCCTCTTTTTTCTTTTCTGAAGAACAGGATGCAAGAGCACCAATTCCAAGGGCAAGCAACATAATTTGAATTTTGGTTTTCATAGATGAATTTGGTTTATAAGGAAGGTAGGATCCAAAGATAAAAAATGCCAGTCACTCTGATTTTCAACCACATGGATATGTAGCCTTATTTGGTAAAGACATATTGAATCAGATTGGCCCCCATTCGCAAGGCTTTGGTTCGGTTTTCCTGGCTATCTTTATGAATATCAGGATCTTCCCAACCATCACCCAAATCGGTTTCAACACTGTAAAAACAAACCAGGCGGCCATTAAAGATCAGGCCTAATCCAATGGGTGGTTTATTGTCGTGTTCATGCACTTTAGGTAGTCCGTTTGGAAAGCTGAATTTCTGATTATAAATAGGATGAGAAAAGGGCAATTCAACCAGATCCAGTTCAGGAAAAACCTTTTTTAGTTGGGGACGGATAAACTGATCCATCCCATAGTTATCATCAATATGCAAAAATCCTCCTGCGATTAAATAATTCCGCAGGTTTTCTGCTTCCTGGGATGAAAAAACAACATTCCCATGTCCGGTCATATGCACAAAAGGATAATTATAAATTTCCGGACTCCCCACCTCTACCACTCCTTGATCGGGATCAATATTGGTTCCCAGATTCTGATTGCAGAAACGAATTAAATTCGGGAGTGAGGTTTCCATGTTAGCATACCAGTCGCCACCGCCATTATATTTTAACAATGCAATTTTTAATGCCGGTGCCGGAGGGGTAAACGAGCATAAGCTAAGAAGCAATAAAACCGGAATCAGTTTTCGAATCATCTTTCAAAATTATGAAATAGCAATCGTAAAAATTAAATTATTTATAAACATTGGCAACCACTCAAACGCAATTCTGTTTCAGGAATTATCCAACATTAAATTCACTGTGTGAACTGCTACTAAGGCAGCTGTTTCGGTTCTGAGTCTGGAACTACCCAATGAAACAGGAGTCCAGCCATTTTGCACAGCAAAAGCCACCTCTTCAGCAGTAAAATCACCTTCGGGTCCAATCAGCACTGAAACTCCTTGAGGATCAAAATTACATTGCTTTAAGGGCATCTTTGGAGTATCCATACAATGTGCAATAAATCCGGGTGCCGAATTTAGAATGAATTGCTTGAAATCGGTTTGTATATTCAGCACCGGCTTAAATGCATGCATCGATTGTTTCATGGCAGCAATGATAACCTTATCGAAGCGCTCGTGATTGGTGGCACGACGTTCAGACCTGTCACATATTACCGGTGTTACCGAAGACAGGCCTATCTCCGTTGCTTTTTCAAGAAACCATTCAAAGCGATCATTATTTTTTGTTGGAGCAACGGCTATATGCAATTTGAAATCCCGTTCCGGCATTACTTTCGAAGCTATGATGGAAACCTCGCATTTCTTGTGGTGAGCTTTAACAACAGAAGCTGTATAAATTATTCCAGTTCCATTTAACAAAATAATTTCATCCCCTTCTTTAAGCCGCAACACCTGTACTGCGTGCTTCGACTCTACCTCATCGAGTGTGTATGTTTCACCAATGATACCTGGTGCATAAAATAAATTCATAAAATTCGCTTTTAAATACTGATACGAAATGTCGCAAAACAAAAAACATCCTCCGTTGCGGGAGGATGTTTTATATTTAATGTGAAAGCCATTTATCAGGCAACCACTTCTACTTTAGGAGCAGCAGCAAGAATCTCTGCTGATGATCCCGATGCATACTGATCGAAGTTTTTCAGGAATGCCGAAGCAAGACTGTTTGCTTTAGCATCATAGGCAGCCTTATCAGACCAGGTTGCACGTGGATTTAAAATTTCTGCAGGAACACCCGGACAAGCTTTCGGGAATTTCAATCCGAAAACAGGTAATGTTTCGAACTCAACGTTATCGAGTTCACCATTTAATGCAGCTGTAATAAGAGCGCGGGTATATGACAATTTGATACGTGAACCAATGCCATAAGCACCACCAGACCATCCGGTGTTAACCAGCCATACTCTTGCATTGCTTTCCTTGAGTTTCTTACCTAACAATTCAGCATATTTTGCCGGATGTAATGGAAGGAATGCTTTTCCGAAACAAGCAGAAAAAGTAGTTGTAGGTTCTGTAATTCCCATTTCAGTACCTGCAACTTTTGCAGTGTAGCCTGAAATGAAGTGATACATCGCCTGACCGGCATCCAAACGGGATATCGGAGGAAGCACACCAAAAGCATCTGCCGTAAGGAAGAAAATATTTTTAGGTGCATTACCAATAGAAACCGGCTTTGCATTATCGATAAAATTAACCGGATATGCTACACGGGTATTTTCAGTTTTAGATGTGCTATCGTAATCAACTGTAGTAGTACCTTCGAAGAAATCGGTATTTTCAAGTAATGAACCGAAACGGATTGCATTGTAAATCTGTGGTTCTTTTTCAGCCGACAAATTCACGCATTTTGCATAGCAACCACCTTCAAAATTGAAAACAGTTTTATCAGACCATCCATGTTCATCATCACCAATAAGCGGGCGATTCGGATCTGCTGATAAAGTAGTTTTTCCGGTTCCTGATAATCCGAAGAAAATAGAAACATCGCCATTCTGACCTTCGTTGGCAGAACAGTGCATTGATAATGCATTACGGTGTTGTGGCAATACATAGTTCAATACGGAGAAAATTCCTTTTTTAATTTCACCGGTATAACCTGTTCCACCAATCAGAATAATTTTTTTGGTGAAATTCAGCACAGCAAAATTATGCTGACGGGTTCCATCAATTTCAGGTACCGCTTTAAAGCCGGGAGCAGAAATTACAGTCCAGTCAGGAGAAATACTCATGATCTCTTCTGTTGACGGACGCAGGAATAAATTATTGGCAAATAAATTCTGCCATGGTGTTTCAGTTACAACACGAACATTTAACCGGTACTCAGGATCGGCACAGGCATAACAATCGCGGACATAAATTTCGCGACCGGTTAAATAACCCATTACACGGTTATACAGGCGATCAAATTTCTCAGGTTCAAATTTAATATTGATGTCACCCCACCAAACATTCTTTTCGGTTTCAGCATCACAAACGATAAATTTGTCTTTTGGGGAGCGACCGGTAAACTCTCCTGTGTCAACAGCAAGGGCTCCGGTATCAGTCAATTCACCCTCTCCACGTAAAATAGTTTCTTCAATTAGCTCGGCTGGTGTGAGATTCCAATACGCAGCCGAAACGTTTTTTAACCCCAGAGATGCAACAGTTGCTTCCGGTGATTTCAATCCAAATTCGTTCATGTTTTAGCCTTTTTTTGAGCGTTGCAAAGTTAAGAAAAAATGCGAGGCATCACAAGCCCCTATCTTTTATGTGTACAAGGTTGATTTTCAGTTATCTGCACTAACGACCGTCCTTTAAATGCCGCTTTCATGTCTGAAACGAATATTTGCTGTTCCTTTTCACTTAAATTATTGATTCTGAAACAGAAATCATTTTCGCCTTCCCTTCCCCAGGCCACACTTTCAAAGGTAATTTCTTTTCCTTTCTTGGTTTTCCAGTCTGCCAAAACTGCGTCCAAAGTCTCACGGCCTTGCCTATCGGTACCTTCTCCTATGGAGATAAATGAAACGATTAACCTGTAGAAATTTCCGTTTACCTTATCCTGATCTGACATAATTACTTCATCGAGTGGTGCTTGTGAAACTGTTGATTGAATGGTGGTTGGTGATGGTGCCGGTGCTGAAGCCGTTACCGGCGTTGGTGTTGTTTCAGCTGTAGCAGCAGCCTTCGGTGAATGACACGCCGAAGCTGACAAACAAACAATTGCAGAGGCTAAAATAAAATTCTTCATAGTGGTTTTTGACTTAATTGGGTAAACTGATTGAAACAATAAAGGTACAAATTCGGAATGTATATTAGATGAATTTTAATGCAAAATCCACAGTTCTTACCTGCCATTTCCGAATTTTTGCTCTGCATAAGTCATAAATTCGTTGAAGTCGAGCTCCTTACCGGAAATCCTACGACACAATTCCTGACTAGTGAACTGCCTGCCATGAACATGAATATGCTCTCGTAACCACTGCAGCAATCCGGCCATATTTCCGGTTGCTATTTCTGACTTTATTTCAGGATGTTCGTTTAATGCAGCATGATAAAATTGTGCTGCATAAAAACTGCCTAGTGAATAAGTTGGGAAATAGCCAAAACTTCCATGTGACCAATGCACATCCTGAAGTACACCACGGGCATCATCCGGAACATCAATTCCAAGATACGCTTTGTATTTAGCATTCCAAACAGATGGTAGTTCAGAAACTTTTATGTTTCCTTCCATTAATCCAATTTCAATTTCGAAACGAATCAAAACATGCAAATGATATGTTAATTCATCGGCATTGGTTCTGATTAATGATGGGGCTACTTTATTAATTGCTTTATAAAATTCATCAAGAGAAATTCCATTCAATTGCTCCGGAAAAGTCTCTTGCAATTTTTTGTAATGAAATGACCAGAACTCAAAACTTCTGCCGACATTATTTTCCCATAATCGCGATTGTGATTCGTGAATTCCAAGCGATAAATATTCTCCGGAAGGCAAACCGTAATCATCGAAAGGCAATCCTTGTTCGTAAAGACCATGTCCGCCTTCATGGATGCAACTCCAGATCATTTCACACAAATCGTTTTCATTGATGCGTGTGGTTACTCTGACATCGCGGCTATTGAAATTAATAGTGAAAGGATGCGAAGAAATATCCTGACGTCCGGCAGCAAAATCATAACCCATATTGCGAAGTACATCCAATCCAAATTCCCATTGCTTATCTTTTGGATATTTTAATCTTGTAAAACTATCGTCGGGTTGAGTGTTTGCTAACACTTGTTTTACAAATGGAACCAACCGGTTTTTAACCTGTTCAAAAACAGCAACCAGTTCTGCAGTAGTACATCCAGGTTCATGCTGATTGATAAGTGCATCATAAGGATGAGCAACATATCCTAGTAATTCACATTCTTTCAACTTCAAATCGACCAGCTTTTGAAGATGTGGAGCAAATAAAGAAAAATCGTTTCCTGTTTTAGCAGCATGCCAGGCATTGAATGCCGCTGAAACGGTACTGCTCATTTCAATAACGAAAGAGGTCGGATACTTAATGCGATCCTTATAATTCCGAAGTGCTTCTTTTACATTCCGAAGTTCTTTTTCAGTTAAACTTGCTTCACTACTCAATGTATTTAACAACTGACCTAATTCTGCAGAAGTACTTTCTTCATGAGAAATTCCGGCAAGCGTTGCTAATTGTTGCGCACGAATTTCTGCTCCCTTTTCAGGCATGTACACTTCCTGATCCCATTGTAATAAAGCCGAAGCGTAGTTGATGTCGGCGATTTTACGCAGACATTCTTTCAATAAATTATAGTTGGTTTGCATATTATTTCCGACTTGCTGTTGAGTAAGTTGCAAATGCCAGGGATAACCATCCGGCAATAAAAAACAATCCTCCAATGGGAGTTACCGGACCCAGCCAGCTCCAGTTTTCAATGTGAAGCAAACTTCTGGTTGCTAACAGATAAACTGATCCTGAAAAGAAGAGAATTCCGGAAAGAAATAAAATAGCCGGTGTTTTGACCTGTTTTTCAAATCCCATCAGTTGCAACATGCCACATCCCAAAAGTGCCAGAGAGTGATAAAAATGATAGCGCACTCCAGTTTCAAATGTTTGCAATTGCTCCGGTGTGAGGTGTTGCTTCAGTGTGTGTGCTCCAAATGCACCCAGAATGACTGCAAGTGCCCCTGAAATGGCCGAGATTTTAATTAAATTCATGGATCTGTTTTTTGCAAAGATAAGATATAGCTGATGGAATAAGTCACACTTATTTCCATAAAAAAAGACCTCCGGATGAAGGTCTTTCTAATATTTGAGAATAGCTATTTATCTTCTGAATGAACTAATGTAACTGTCGAGGTCTTCAATAGAAGATTCGAATGTGAATGCATCATTTACTTTGTAATAATTTCCGATATCATAAGTTCTTCCATAAGCATATTTGGCAAAATCCAATCGACTGTCTTCGAAAGTGAACAGCATCATAATTTCCCTGACTTGTCCGGATAACAGGCAATTATTATTCAAAATTTGCTTAGCAATAGTCATTTTGGATTCTTCAAAGGTCTTGGAATTAATAGAACTCTTCATCGACTCAAAATCCTGTGGCATCATAGGAACGGGACAACCTATTGCGCCATTATAACCAGGAAGGTAAGCTGGCGGTGGTGGAGGTGGCGGAGTAGCATATCCGGAAGATGAGGTGGTGGTAGTTGTGGTAGTCACCGTTGTAGTTTGCTCAACAACTTCGGTATCTTCAAATCCCGAAACATTCATATTGATACTTCCTCCATTTTCACTCACATTCATTCCAAAAGAAACTGAGCCACCGGTTGCCGGCATTCCTGAACTGGTAGTAGTTGTAGTTTCCTGAACCACTGTTTCTTCCCCGGTATATGGTGTGGCACCGGCATCATAAGTTACTACTGAAGTACCTTGAGTTACCGGAGGAGCTTCGGCGATTGGTACCATGCTCATCGGACGAAAAACATAAGCATTCTTATTATTTTTCTTAATTATATAGGTTGTTTCGGTACCGGGCTCAATTGCCAGGTTAAAATTACTTTGACCAAGTGCCGCATCCTCAAAAATCACCTTCAATTTATAAAAATTGGCAGTAAGACCTTCAATTTTTACATTAGTTTCAGGCTGCGTATTTTGTCGTAACCCATTCAATATTAATGTAAAACGTTCTCCATTTTCGGTAAACACAATAGCATTTGACTGTTGTGCGGATACAGTTAAATGCGTACCTAATAATAAGGTCAGCAGCAGTAGTAATCGGTTTAATTTCATGACATTTAGTTTAAGAGACCGGGCAATATTCAATTGTTGTGCCAAATTCTAAAAAAAATCGATTCAAAACAGGAAACAGCTATTCTTTTTATCAAACGGCAAAAGGAATGAATCACAGCACCTGAATAATTGGTAATTTCGCACCATTATTTTAACTTTTATGAAAAAAATATTGTTGTTGGGAGCCGGTCGCTCCTCCTCTTCTCTGATCAAATATTTACTTGATAATGCTAATAATCAGCAATGGTTGGTTACCATTTGCGATGTATCGATAGAATCGGCTCAATCAAAATGTGGGGCAAATCCTTCCGGCCGACCGGTTAAATTTGATGTCAATGACGCTGCTCAACGGGAATATGAAGTACAACAGGCTGACCTGATCATTTCGCTGCTTCCACCCCACTTACATCATCTGGTAGCTGTTGATTGTGTCAGATTTAAAAAACATTTTTTAACGGCTTCTTATCTTTCAGATGAAATAAAATCGCTTGATAGTGATGCTAAAGAAGCCGGAATTATTTTGTTAAACGAATGTGGCCTGGATCCTGGAATTGATCATATGTCGGCAATGCAAGTAATTGACAACATACATGCAAAAGGTGGCGAACTTTCTTCATTCAAATCTTATACCGGTGGATTGGTTGCTCCGGAATCGAATGATAATCCCTGGGGCTATAAAATTTCATGGAATCCAAGGAATGTAATTTTAGCCGGACAAGGAACGGCACGTTACATCAGAAATGGGGAATATAAATTTATTCCTTACAACAGAATTTTTACAGAAATTGAAACAATAGTGGTTGATGGCATGGGATCATTTGATGGTTATGCAAACCGCGATTCACTGGCTTACCGTCATCATTATGGTATCGATACTATTCCAACTTTATTGCGTGGTACACTGCGGCATGCGGGGTACTGTCGCGCATGGGATGTTTTCGTAAAACTCGGCCTCACCGATGATTCCTATCATCTGGAAAATTCAGAAGAACTTACTTATGCTTCCATCGTGAAATCGTTTCTTCCGGCAGCTTCCATCAAAAAAACATTACCTGAATCGGTTGCACACATGTGCGGATTACCGGTTGAAGGTGAAGCTATGACGAAAGTAATATGGACCGGAATTTTTGATGATGTAAAAACAGGAATTAAAAATGCCAGTCCCGCTATGATTTTGCAACATTTGCTGGAGCAGAAATGGAAACTTCAGGCGGATGACAAAGACATGATTGTGATGCAACATCAGTTTGAATACGTACTGAATGGCGGTAATCACCAAATCTTTTCTTCACTGATTGTAAAAGGTGATGATCAGACCTACACGGCTATGGCTAAAACTGTTGGATTACCCCTTGGAATCACAGCTAAATTAGTACTGGAAGGAAAAATAAAATTAACAGGGGTTTGCATTCCTGTGATGCGGGAAATTTATGAACCGGTATTGGCGGAACTTGCTTTGGCAGGAATTGTTTTTGAAGAAAAGGAAAGTTGATTATTCTCTGGAACTAATTCCGGGATCACTTCTTTTTTTGGGTAGTCCCAGATAAAAATCTTTGGTCAACTCAATGTATTCCTGTGTAAACGAAAGGTCCTCTTCCTGAATTACAAGTTCATCTTCAATCACCGTTTTTTCAGTGCGTCCGAATTCCATCATAAATCTCTTTTCCTGTTTCTCCACCTTCGTTTTCACCTTGGTGATGCGCCATGCAAACAATCCTTTTGCGGCTGCGTGTTCCCGAAATTGAAGTCCTTCTTTAAATGGCAGGATAACACAAAATCTTCCTGTAGGGGAAAGCAATTGAAGTACACCTGAAACAAGGTCATCAACTTCCAGTGTTTCACCCATGTGACGAGCAATGTTCCGGGCTTCGGAAGGCGCAGGATGTGCATCAATAAAGTAGGGAGGATTGCTGACAATAAGATCATAACGGTTAGGCGTATGTGAAGAAAAATACTGAATAGACTGGTGGATGCACTGGATTCTGGTACTCCAGGGAGAATTGCTAAAATTGGTGTTGGCTTGAGAACAGGAATCCTCATCAATATCGATGGCATGAATTACAGCATCGGATTTCTGAGCGAGCATGAGTGCCAACAGACCGGTGCCGGTACCAATATCAAGAATCGTTTTTGCATTTCCGGGATCAACCCAGGCACCTAACAAAACGCCATCGGTGCCTACTTTCATGGCACATCGGTCTTGTTGAATATTGAACTGTTTAAAGCGAAAGTCGTTTTGCGACATAAAATGGCATCCGGAATAACTACTTGGTGTTGAACAAATATAAAAACTATTTTTGTTAAAAGAAATTATGTTCAGGAAGAAGCCTTATTTCTTCTCAGCGTAGTAATGATATTGCTGTACAGGATGATCATGGCTATAAAAACCGATGAAAGCAAACTGATATAGAGCCAGTTAAAGCTCTCAATAAGTTCGTTTCGGATGCTTTTTCGCTTTTCAAGCAAAGAATTTTCGAATTTCTGTATTAATCGGATGTGCAATTTAAGTTCACCTGAAACCCGCAATGCCTCGGAACTTGCCATATAATCAGCTACAACCTCATAACTTTGAACATCCCGCAATCTGACAATCGTTCGTTGAATGAGTGCAAAACGGGTAATTTTTCGTTCCAGCTCAGCCACATTATTCTTCTGATCAATGTTTGTGGCAACAAGTGTATTTAGTTCCATCAGGTAATTCAGCAATATTGCTTCACCTGATTCAACTGTGTTTTTGAAGGCAGGTTGTGGACTGATGGCATATCCGCGTGCGGCACTTTCCATTTCCAAAGCAATGGCATTAATATTATGTAATTCATCAAGAACCTGGTTCGTGTGTGCGAGTGCATAATCGGATGATGCCAGTTCCCGGGAATTGGAATAGGTGAAAATACCTATGGTAACCAGCATAAAAAATGCCAACCAATACCCCCAGATGATGGTGCGTTCAATAGGAATCAGACTCATTCGGAACCCAAGTTAGTGCAATGTTCTGAAACCTGCAACTAAATAAAATTATGCCAGGTACACATCGATCAAACCCTCGGGAAGTATTGTATAGATGATACCTTTTTCGCGATCGATTTCTTTTATAAATGCCATGATAAATGGGAAGAGTACTTCTTTACCCTGATATAGCACACTTGCAACGGGCTGTTCTGGCAAATCATAAATAGTTTCAATTTTGCCCAGTTCACCTGCTTGTTCATCAATAACCATCATGCCAATGGCTTCATGAAAATAAATATGTTTTCCTTTAGATGGAGGCAATTCTGACAACGGCAAATAAACCTCGGCACGCATAAATTCAGCGGCTACATCACGATCTTCAATTCCTTTCAGGTGAATAATTAATTGTCCCGGTCCTATTGAAACCGTTTCAGATGCATACTCAGTCAGAGTACCATCTTTATCCACAAAAATGCGGGTAGTTTTTCTGTACCTCGCGGGATCATCCACATCCGGCTTGAGAATCAGGTTACCCTTTACGCCGTGTACACGGGTAAAAGATCCCAGGTAATAATATCCTTCATGCCCCATGAGAATGTTCCCGTGAGTTCAGTTGTAAAAAAATAGTGTTCGAATTAATTTCCTTCGGCAGGAGCTTCTTCTCCACGGGTTGCTTCAGCAGCATCACCTTCTGCAGGTGCAGGAGCATTGGCAGCGGCCATTTTATCCTGAACAGCTTTAGCACGCGCTTCTCTTACTTTTGCTTCATCGGCAAGACGCGTTTTCACATCCTGACGTTTTGCATCAGCAAGGTTGGTTGCCTTGTTGGTGATTTTAGAAAGTTTCTCATTTTCCCAGGCAGCAAATTTTTCATCTGCAGCTTCCTGAGTAAGAACACCTTTAGTAACACCTTTGGTAAGGTGATATCTGTAAAGAACACCTTTGTACGATAATATCGCACGTGTAGTGTCAGTTGGCTGGGCACCATTTTTAAGCCATTCCATGGCGCGGTCCCTGTCAATTTCAATAGTAGCCGGATTCGTGTTCGGATTATAATTTCCGATTTTCTCAATGAATTTACCATCCCTTGGAGCACGTGCATCCGCCACCACTATGTGGTAATAGGCATAACCCTTCTTACCAAACCTTTGTAACCTGATTTTTGCTGGCATTTTACTGGTTTGTTTGTAGTTATAAATTAATTTAAATCCCCAAATTCTCCATGTTTGGGGCGGCAAAGGTGCGAAAAAATCACTTATTAACCAAGGATTATTGTAAAAGCACTGGAGGGCATCAGTTAATTTATTGATAAACAATTACATAAGAGCATAAAATCGTATCACTTCACTACTTTTTCTGCCCAGCTCCCCGGAATCGGGCAATCGGGAAAACCCTAAAATCTTCGAACCAGGCCGAATTTTTATAGATAAAATACAACTGTGCAAATCCATTTTCAGCAAAATCTTTGTCAGCTGCTCGCTTTGTTTCCAGTTCCTTTTTTAAACCCGGATTTTTCTCGAGTATAGAGGCTGCCATTTCATCAAAGACATAAGATGAGAACCACTCTTTTTGTTGAAGAATGCTATCGAAAAATCCCCATGCAAACCACGAATCGGGTGCCGTTGGTTCACATGTTTCTACAATATATCTGATGGCATCCTGATTCGTAGGAATAAGGTAATCACCCTTAAAATAATTCATTCGGATGGTCCGCTTTTCAGTCTGCACATTGGAATGCATGTAATGCCCTTCATAAGGATCTTTTCCGGTTTTGAAATCTTTAATTATATATTGTTCTACCATTAATGAGGTGTCGGAACTAAAACGAATTAATTCGACTTTATTTAAGATCATTCTTTCAATTACACTCTTCCATGCTTGCGGAATTATATAATAGGCAGGTACGGTAACCGATTCGGTTGGCTTATACTCATCGTAAAGTTTAATGCTTCGAGTGTAAGGTCTTGTTTGATCAAAATATAATTGATCGGTGCCGGTTACTTTACTTTTCTTACGATACGATTCATATCCTTTGAACATGATTGTATCATAAATGGTAGTATCAGATTCCCAACCCAGAACATGTTCTTTCAGTGATTTAAAATAAGCATTCGTTTGCTTTCGTTTTTCCTGAATGGTACCTGCATTTTCAGAACTATACTTAACCATAATATCAATAAGCCGCAATGTAGATTTTACCCTTGCATCAAATGGTTTTAACATGTGTGTTTCCGACACAAATGCAAAGCAATTAAAGAGCGCAGCATAACCACTTGCAAATCGTGGATTTTCCAAAAAACCATAGATACCATTCTCAGGAGTATCATCATAGCGGGCGGTGTTGACATAAGGAGCCATTTCATCGCCTGCAGCTTTCATTTTTTCAAAAAGTGCCGGAGTGAAAGTCGTCTTCATAAACTTTCCTGCTGGTCCGCCTAACTTATTATGTTGTGTAGAAATTAATGTCATGGTATATTGGTAATCGGAACCATCGCTGACATGTGTATCTAAAAATACATCGGGATCCCAGGCTCTGAAAAGTGCAGTGAAAGATTTTGCGTTTTCAGAATCACATTTAATAAAGTCGCGGTTGAGATCTAAATTTCGGGCATTACCACGAAAACCGTATGCTTCAGGACCATTCTGATTGGCACGTGAGCAACATCCTCTCTTCATGGCTCCATCAATATTGTAAAATGGAATAACAAGTATAACTACATTCGATGGCAATGCTTTTTTATCAGCTAAGATGCGTTCCGAATAACGGATACAGGCATCTACCCCATCCGGTTCACCGGGATGAATGGCATT